>Ga0207701_10004734_pt1 | contig 13765 bp, 8 predicted proteins | sample KBSSwiSSwithPhiX_FD_184294 | JGI IMG/M metagenome (GOLD analysis project Ga0207701, IMG submission 184294) | Switchgrass rhizosphere bulk soil microbial communities from Kellogg Biological Station, Michigan, USA, with PhiX - S5 (SPAdes) (version 2) | ecosystem: Environmental > Terrestrial > Soil... | reverse complement strand
GCGGGCCACCGATAGAAACGTTTCGATCTCCCCCTCGGGCTCGGTGAAGCCCTCGGGTCGGTAGAACACGCTCACCGCGCCGTCCAGGCCGTGCGCGTCCTGGCTCAGCACCTGGACGCGGAGACCGGCGGTGGGTCGCGCTCGGTTGTCGTTTCCCGTGTACTCGCCGCCCGCCCGCAGCGCCAGGGGACCCCACAGTCGTACCTCTGCGGTTGTGCCGGCGATCGGACGGCTCCGTGCAGAATCGTAGCCGCCCATCGCAGCAACCAACGCAGCCGTGGAACCGACGCGAGCAGGCAGTGTGAAAGGGAGGAAGAGCCCATCGCCAACGGCAGAATCAATGTGTGGAGGCGATGCGACCGCTTCCTCCTGGACGACTTCACCTGCCCAGGCGTCGCCTACCACCGCGACGATCGCCGTCGCAACGAGTAGGATTCTTGCCAGGAACCACGTCTCTCGCGGTTGGTGCAGGCGCGCATTGGGCATCTGGAGACCCTCCTACCTACCCACCCACGGAGGGGGATCGATTTCGGGCTGCTTTTTTTCGATACCCGCCGAATTCGTAGCGGCGGGCGGTCGGCGCTAGGGCGTGACCGAGCAGACGATGCCGTTCGGGCCGCGCCCGCAGATGTCGGCTTTTCCGTCGTTGTTGACGTCGGCCATGCCGATTGTGAGGGCGTACTTGTCCTGGTCCCACGACTGGTCGTCGCGAAAACCGACGTTGTTGAGGTAGCGGTACTTCGAGAAGGTGCCGGTGCCGGTCCCGAGGGCGCAGGCGATGCCGGTCGCGTTGCGACCGCAGACGTCGCGGACGGAGCCCGCGTCGAGCCGGCCGAACCGGATTGCGCCGTACCGTGCGCGTGCGTCGCCCCAGTGGTCCGTGTCGCTGTACATGAAGTTCGTCCAGTTCATCGCCCCGAACGTCGAGCCGTTCGAGAGGGCGCAGGCGATCCCGTTGCTCGCGCCCCCTCTGCCGCAGACGTCGGCGTCTCCGTCTCCGTCGACGTCCGCGAGCTGGATCGTCGTGGAGAACTGCTCCGGCAGCCAACCCTGCGCGTTGCCGAAGTCGTCGCTCTTCCAGAGGGTGTACGGCTGAAATCCCGTCGTCCCGTTGGAGATCGAGCAGTAGATGCCGGCGATGCCGCGACCACACAGGTCAGCTTTCCCGTCGTTGTTGACGTCGCCGAGGCGCAGGGTGCCGTAGTAGCCCACGTCGGCTCCCCAACCTTCGCCATCGCCAAATTGGCCGCTCTGCGTCCACAGAGTCGACGGGCCGAAGGACGATCCGTTCGAGAGCGCGCAGCGAACGCCGTTCGCTCCCCGAAAGCAGAGGTCGGCCCGGTGGTCGCCGTTGACGTCGCCGAGCATCATCGTCGTGCTGTATTGCTGCGGGTTCCATGCTGAACCCGACAGCTCCGTGGACCATCGCTTCCAGTTCGTGAACTGCGACCCGTTCGACGTCGCGCAGTAGACCCCGTCGTTGAAACGCCCACAGACGTCGGCGCCCCCTGCGTTGTTGAGATCGGCGAATCGAATCGTGCCGTAGAGCGAGCGTGAGGCGCCCCAGCCCTCTCCGTCGCTGAAATGCGTCGTCCAGGAGGTCGGTGCCCCGGCGTTGGCCGTGCCGGGCAGGTTCGGGATCGCGTCGAGCGGGACGAACGTGTACACGCTGCGGTCCAGGTGCTCGACCAGCCAGGTCGTCAGATTGAGCGCGTAGTTCGTGCCTGGCGCGCCCTCTACACGATCGTGGAGGAGGATCACGCCGTTGTGGAGGATCACGCCGTTGTGATTCCGATGCGTGTTGATCGCATCGAGCACGTACTGGCCGCAGATGTCGAGCGCATCCGTCAGCGACAGGCCCAGGCTGATCTGGTACGGCACGCAAATCCAGTCGCCGCCGTTGTCCGGATGGATTTCCGCGCCGGTGATGGGATCATACTGGGTCGCGCCGGTGATATCCCACGTGACCGGGCCCGTCAGCTTGTTGAGCGTCGAGTTGGTTCGGACGTCGGCGGCCACCGCGGAATCCCAGGCGCCGTACGGTGGACGAAACAGGAAGTAGCCGTCCGAGACGTACGCGTCGACGATGCTTTGCGTGAGCGTCAACTGCGAGACCACCTTGGACACGTCCCCCTCGATGGTCGTCAGGCCGGGGTGGTCCTCGGTGTGGTTTGCGATGCGATGCCCCAGCGAGGTCAGCGTCGTGAGCACGCTGGGCGAGATGTGTCCGGCGGCGGCGCAATTGGTCTCCGGAATCGGCATCGGGTTTCCGATCAGCCGGCACCCGTTGATGAAGAAGGTCGCCCGGATCCCCTGGGCGTACAGGTACTGCGCCAGCGTCTCGGTCTGGTCGTCGGGCCCGTCGTCGTACGTGAACGACAGTGTGTACGGAGGCAGGCTGTCGCCCGTTATGACGTCGTCCGTGACGATTGCCGATTGGCGGGCCTCGATTTCCTGATCATGGTCGGCCGAATTGGTGCCGCATCCAATGAGCAGGGTTGCACATGCCATGACAATCGGCCTCGTTTTCATTGGCGACTCCCGTTCGTGGTGGTGGCAGCGAAGGAGATCGCGCCACCTTCTTCTACGGGGAAGACCGCGAGCTGGGTTCCACTGCGGTGAGCCGCACTCGACAGGCCGCCGCCACTCGTGGTACCGACAAAAGGTCGGTTGAGGTCATGGTTTTCAGCGAGCCGGGACTACTCGAGCGCTTCCGGGCGGGAGATGAGGGAGCGCTCGAAGCGGTTTACGTACAGTGCGTCGACCAGGCAACCCGGATGGCGAGCGCCGTGTTGCGCGCGTGCGCGGCCGGCAGCCCGCGCGGGCCGGGTGAGATGGCGGCGGCGCTGGCGGACGTCGTGCAAGAAGTTTTCGTCAAGGCGTTCGCGCCCGAGGCGCGCCGGCGCTTCGACGCGGGCCGTCCCTACCTCCCGTACATCGCGCGGATAGCGCGCAACGTCGCCATCGACTACTGGCGGCAGATGCGCCGCTACGTCCCCTCCGATCTCGACGAGCTGCTCGATAAGCTCGCGCTGGAGGAGGCCGAAATCACCACCGACAAGAGCCGCAACGACTGGGCGGATCCCGATACCGTCGCGGTCGTCGAACGCTACCTGGCCTCGCTGGACGCAGACAGCCGGCGTGTCCACGAAGCGCTGTACGTGAAGGGCCTGTCCCAGCGCGAGGCGGCCGCCCTGCTCGGCGTCGGCCGTCAGGCGATTCGGATCCGGGAGGCCAAGCTGCGGCGCGGGCTGCGGCGGGAGCTGTCGCGGGCAGGGCGCGTCATTCCTCTCCATCTGCAATCAGCAGTGGGCAAACAGAGCGGCTAGTTTTTTTTGGAACCCACCGCCGGGGGGACTTCCGTATACGTCTGGGGAGAAAATGTCGCCACCGTCCGATGACGAGCTCGATTACCTGCTGTCCCGCGGGAATCTGGGTGGCTCACAGCGGCAGCGCATCCTGAAGGCGGCGGTGGCCGCGTCGCGCGAAGGGTTCTGGGCGCGTTGGCGAGGACGCCTCGCTTGGAGCGCGGGTGGCTTGACGCTGGCGGCAGGCGCGGCGGCGCTGCTTCTGTTCGCACAAAGGCCCAACGCCGACGCTTTCCAGATCAAGGGCCCCGGAGACGCGCCGCTGGTCACCGTGGTTTGCCTGGGCGCTTCGCTGAACGCCTGCCCGCCGGGATCCAGGGTTGCGTTCGCGCTGGAGGGTGGGCGCGACAAGGGCGGCTACTTCACCGCCTACGCGGATCCGATCAACCCGGGCGAACGGATCTGGTACCTCACCAACGAGCCGGTCGGCGCGTCCTCGGGCGAAGCGTCGTCCCGCGTGCTCTCGAAGGCGGCGATCGTGGGGAACGGCCAGCCGGCCGGCGCCTACCGCATTCACGCGATCTTCAGCCGCCGCCCCGTCGCGCGCGAGACGCTGGCGCGCTTGCCGGTCACCGAAACGCTGGCCCGGACGGCGCAGGAACTGGTGGTGTCGCCATGAGCATCAAGAAAATGATCGGCCCGACTTTTTCGTTGCTGCTGCTCGGGCTTGCGGCGCGGCCGGCCGCCGCCGGCGAGCCCGTGGAGAAGAATTTCGCTCTGGTCATCGGCTACAACGGCCAGCCCCCCGGAACGACGGACGAATCCATCCAACCCCTTCGTTACGCCGACGACGACGCGCTCGCCTTCTTCGCGCTCCAGAAAGAGCTGGGGGCGGACGCGGTGCTGCTGACGGTCGCGGACGCGGAGACGCGTCGGCGATATCCCCTGACGTCCGACAGCGCCCGCCCGCCGACGATGGACGAGATCAGCCGCAACATCGACGCGCTGAACGCGCGCATGGACGCCGCCTCCCGCCAGGGGATGGCACCCGTGTTCACCCTCTTCTACAGCGGCCACGGCGCGCGCGACCCGAAGGGCGAAGCGGCGCTGGCTCTGCTGGAGGGGACCCTGTCGCAGTCGGCGTTGCACCAGCAGGTGCTGGACAGGATCCGATCGCAGGTGGTGCACCTGATCATCGACGCTTGCCACGCCGAGGCCGTCGTCCGGCCGCGCGACGTCGAGGCGAAGACGGTCGAGATCCGGCCCCAGGATCTGGTCGAGCACCTTTCACGCGCGAGCGCCGCCCGCTACCCGAACGTCGGGTTCGTGATCGCCAGCAGCAGCGGCGCGTCCACGCACGAGTGGGATCTCTATCAGTCGGGCGTGTTCACGCACGAGGTGATCTCGGGACTGCGCGGCGTCGCCGACGTGAATCACGACGGCCGGGTGGAGTACGGCGAGCTCGGGGCGTTCCTGATGGCCGCCAACCGAGAGGTGGTCGACCCGCGCGCGCGCGTCTCCAGCGTGGTCCAACCGCCGGCGCAGGGGGCCCATCGGGCGCTCAGCCGTCTCGGGTCGCTCTCGACGATCGGACGGCTGACCGGCATCCCGCCGGCGGCGGGGCGATTCTTCATCGAGGACAGGCGCGGGAACCGGATCCTCGATGGTCACGCGGAGCCCGGGTTCTCGATCTCGGTGGGCCTGCCGCCCGACGAGCTTCTGTTTCTCCGCAACCGCGACGAGGAGGCCGAGGTGACGGTCAAGGCTGGAACCGAGACGCAGTTCGGCGCGCTGGCGTTCAACCCTCGCCCGCTCCGCCCGCGGGGCGCGATGGATACGTCGCTGCGCGAAGGGCTGTTCCTGATGCCGTTTGGACCGGCGTACTACAGCGGTTACGTCGACCAGCTGGAATCGGGCGGCGAGCTTTCCCGCGCGCCCTCGCCCGCGTCGACGTCCACGAACCGCGGGACGGTGTGGGCGCTGCGGGGCGGTTCGGCGGCGTTGCTGGCGACGTCGGCGGTGTTCGGTGCGCTCGCCTGGGATGCGCATCGTGACTTCGAAAACACGACCTACCAGAAGCAGTCGGCGGAGGCCGCGGATCGCTACAAGCTCGATACGACGCTGGCGATCACCTTCGCGATATCCGGACTGGCGTGCGCGGCGGCGTCGTATCTCGTGGAGCTGCGCAAGTGATGTGGTCGGCGTTGCGAAACGCTCAATGGGGGCGCCTGGCGCTGTCGGCAATGTCGATTGCGGTGCTGACGCCGGCTTGCGGGCCGGATTCGCAGAAGAGCGGCTGCGCCACGGACGGTGATTGCCTCAGCGGATTCGTGTGCGAGCAGAAAATGTGCGTCCGGGCCGATGCCGGACAGGCGTCAGGAACCGGCGGCGTCGAGGGAGGTGCGGGTAGAGGCGGCACCGTCGGTACTGCCGGCGGAGGCGGCGGTGGCGCTGGCGGAGTCGGTCCCAGCACCGGCGGCGCGGGAAGTAGCGGAACCGGCGGAACCACTGCGGGGATCGCCGGAACCGGGGGCAGCGGCGGCACGGCGGGTACGAGCGGCAGCGCGGGAACCGGCGGCAGCGCGGGAACCGGCGGCAGCGCGGGAACCGGCGGCACCCCGGGAACCGGCGGCAGCGCGGGAACCGGTGGCACCGCGGGTAGCGGCGGCAGCGCGGGTACCTTGGGCAACGGGGGAGGGGGCGGCACTGCCGGAACTAGCGGTACCGCGGGATCTGGCGGCACGACCGGATCTGGCGGCACCGCAGGAACCGCCGGCACTGCGGGATCTGGCGGCACTGCAGGAACCGGCACCGCAGGAACCGCCGGCACTGCAGGAACTGCCGGCGCGGCGGGATCTGGCGGTAGCGCGGGAACCGGCGGCAGCGCGGGAACCGGCGGCACCGCGGGGACTGGCGGCAGCGCGGGAACCGGCGGCGCGGCCGGAACCGGCGGCAGTGTTCCACGCGTCTGTTCATCATCAGAGCCGTTCGGAAAGCCCACGCTCGTTCCCGGGCTGAACGGGCCCAGCGCCTCCGTCGTCTCCGCGCGCTTCTCGCCTGACGAGCTCACCGCCTACCTCGGCATGTTTCGCGGCGCGCAGCAGGATCTCTTCGTGGCGACGCGCGCAAGCCGTTCGGATCCGTTCGGCGAGCCAACGGTTCTGACGGTGTTGAATACGCCGAGCCTCGAAAACTACGCGTCCGTGACCGCGGACGGCCTCACGATCTACTTCACGAGCACGCGCGCCGGCTACTATTCGATATACACGTCCAGCCGGGTTTCCCTCGCCGCGCCGTTCTCGGCGCCCGTCGAAGTGAGCGAGCTATCCATGATCGGCGAGGCCAGTCCGTACGTCATGGGGAATGGGGGTGTCCTCTACTTCCACAGCTATCGCACCGACAATCTCGAAATCGTTCGCAGCACGAAGACGACAACCGGCAAGTTCGGCACCCCCCAGGTACTCGCGTCCAATAGAACCGACCGCGACGAGCAGGACGTCGTGGTCTCGCCCGATGAGCTGACGATCTACTTCCGTCGTGACCCCGAGCCGACCGCGACCGTCTGGATGGCCACGCGCGGGTCGGTCGCCGCCCCGTTCGGCCAGGCGGTCGCCCTCCCGGAGCTCAACGATCCCTACACGAGCACCTCCCCCACCTGGATTTCGCCGGACGGATGCCGCCTTTATCTCCAGGAGGTGGATCCACTCGGCGGATTCTGGGTCTACGTCGCAGAGCGCACCGGCGGCAACGCGGGCTCCGGCGGTGGCGGCGCGGGAGGCCGTGGAGGTGCGGGAGGAGGCCGGGGCGGCGTGGGAGGCGCCGGTGGCGGTGGCGCCGGTGGCGGCGCGCAGTAGATGAAGGTGGCGCGAGAGTGATGCGATCGGCAGGGCGAATCGTTCTCTGGCGGCGTCTGGCGCTGTCAGCGGTATCGATTGCCGTGCTGATGCCGGCTTGCGTGCTGGATTCATCGCAGAAGAGCAGTTGCGCCACGGATGCGGATTGCTTCGGCGGATGGGTGTGCGAAAGGCAAGTGTGCGTTCGGCGGTCGGATGCAGGACAGCCATCGGGAACCGGTGGACCGGGAGGCGCGGGCAGCAGCGGCACTGCTGGAACTGTGGGCGGAGGAGGCGGCAGCGCCGGAACCGGGGGCGGCGCCGGAACCACCGATCAGCCCGACGGCAGCGCGGGCACGGCCGGCAGCGCGGGACCCGGCGGCAGCGCGGGATCTGGTGGCACTGCGGGAACCGGCGGTACCGCGGGAACGGGCGGTACCGCGGGCACCGCCGGGGGTGTTCCACGCGTCTGCGCGTCATCGGAACCATTCGGAAGGCCCACGCTGGTCCCGGGGCTGAACGGGCCCAGCGCCTCCGTCACGTCCGCGCGCTACTCACCTGATGAGCTCACCGCCTACCTCGGCATGTATCGGGGCCCGCAGACGGACCTCTTCGTGGCGACGCGCTCCGGCCTTTCAGAGCCGTTCGGTGCGCCCATCGCTCTGTCCATCCTGAACACGGCGAACGTCGAGGATTTCGCGAGCACGACCGCGGACGGTCTCACGATCTACTTCGAGAGTAGTCGGCAGAGCTACTACTCGCTGTTCGTAACCACCAGGGACTCGCCGTCTTCGGCGTTCTCGACGCTGAGGGAGCTGACCGAGCTTCACATGAGCGGCGAGGGCGGTCCTTACGTCACCCCGGACGGGAGCGCGCTCTACTTTCACGCTTATATCAACAGCAACTTTGAGATCTACCGCGCGCAAAAGAGGACCGGGGGCTTCGCCCCTGCCGAGCCTCTCTCGGTCAACACGAATCACGACGAGGCGGACCCGGTCGTCTCGCGCGACGACCTGACGATCTACTTCCGTCGCGACGGTGATCCGAACGGACCCAACGGCGTCTGGATGGCTATCCGAAGCTCGGTCACCGATCCGTTCGGTCCCCCGGTCAGCGTTCCCGAACTCAACCAACCCTATCCGGCAGCGCCCACCTGGATCTCCCCGGACGGATGCCGCCTCTACCTGAAACAGACAGATTCGAGCTTCGGAGAGTGGGCCTACGTCGCGGAGCGTACCGGCGTTATCGGAGGCAGCACCGGCTCTGGAGGCACCGCCGAAACCGGCGGTACCATGGGAACCGGCGGCACCGGCGGGACGGGCACCGCGGGATTTGGCGGCACGGGAACCGGCGGCACCGCGGGAACCGGCAGCAGTGTTCCCAGCGTCTGTCCGTCATCGCAGGCGTTCGGGGCGCCCACACTCGTCCCTGGGCTCAACTTGGTCAGCGCCTCCGTCGTCTCCGCGCGCTTCTCGCCGGACGAGCTCACCGCCTACATCGGGATGTTTCAGGGCGCTCAGGCGGACAACTTCCTGGCGACGCGCAGCAGCCGCTCCGAGCCGTTCGGCACGCCCATTTCGATGCCCAACCTGAACACACCGGCCCTCGAGGACTACGCCTCAGCGACCGGGGACGGTCTCACGCTCTACTTCGAGAGCACACGGCAGGGTTACTTCTCCTTGTTTTCCTCCACCCGGGCTTCCCTTACAGCGTCATTCCCTTCGCCCACCGGGCTGGCGCGGTTTCACATGGGCGACGAGGGTGCCCCCTACGTGACGCCGGATGGCGGCGCTCTCTACTTCCACGGCCGTCGCACCAACAACCTCCTCGGCATCTATCGCGCCCAGAAGACGGCGACCGGCTTTGCCGCTGCCCAGGTGCTCTCGGTAAGTGCAAAGTACGAGGAGGCGAACCCGGTGGTCTCGCCCGATGAGCTGACGATCTACTTCCGCCGGACTGGCGATGCGAGCGCACCCGACGGTGTCTGGATGGCCACGCGAAGCTCGGTCACGGAGGCGTTTGGCCCTGCGGTCAGCCTCCTGTCGCTCAACATTCCAAATTCGCAGGGGGCGCCCACCTGGATTTCTCCGGATGGTTGCCGCCTCTATCTGCAACAGGTGGATTCATCCTCCGGGTTTTGGGCCTACGTCGCGGAGCGCAGCGGCGGCAGTGGAGGCATGGGTGGCGGCGCAGGAGGGGTGGGCGGTGGCGGTGGCGCGGAAGGTGGCGCGCTGTTGATGCGCCGACGCGCTCCCTGACGCCGCGGGCGCGATCGCGCGCGGCATCCTGACCGAGCCGAGGAGCGGGAAGGGGAGGGACATCCCACTCGGGGACGAGGCGATCGCGGCGGTCATGTTGAAGGCGTTGTGCGGTGGCGACGACTCGGGCCAGAGCTCGCGGAAGTTCACTGCGACGAGTTTCCTCTCGGCCGGGAAGTCACCGTCGCTTCCGCTTTCTCGAAGGCTGTCGATGTCGTGGTTTTCCGGGGACGCGCCCGCGAGGTCTTCCTATGACCCGGAGCCTTGGCGGTGGGTCCTTGCCGAAAACGCGCTGCCACAGGCCGGTACAGAGATCGTCGTAGTCAGCAGCGAACTCGGGTGACCGGAGGTCTGCTGGCCCGTCGCAGAGCTGATACAGCAGCGCGTCCAGGTTTCTCTCCCGCCATTGGGAGGACGCCTTCAGCCGCAAGGTATGAATCGGACTAGTTCCCCGAGCCGCAAGCGCAAAGAGACCTTCGTACTCGCCTGCTTCTGCGAGCGCGAGGGGAGCCACGTTCTCTTGCGCGAGCAGGTGATACTCCTTGCACTTGTCGTCGATCCAGCGGCTCAACGCTGAGGTCTCGCAAAGGTCGTCGAAAGTTACGAGAACCGGAAGCAGATAGATGTCCGGCGGAAGAAGGGTCTCGCCGCGGCGAATCCTCGAGATGTTCTCGTCGAGCAGGCGGACTGCTCCCGCCGCGCGGTGTTCTTTGTTTTTCGAATCGGCTTCAGCAAAGAAGAAGCGTTCGTACCAGTCAATTACTTTGCTTCGAGATCGGTGCTCGCGGGCAGCAGCCTCCGACATGACCGTCGCCTTTACGGAGAAAAGGGCGGCGGCATTGTTACCTTGCACAACCACATCCTCGATTTCGCCTCTGCCCGGGGCGTCGGATAGAAGCAGCTTTCCTGAGAAGGCAGCCTTCGTCGCTGCCGTCTTGGCGATTCGCCGTGCCCATAGCTCGAAAACATCTCCGAACGTGCGCAGCCACTCCTTTGAATCGGTGACGGCAACCCGAAAGCTATTCCATAAGCCGGTGCGCAATTGCTCCCGCGCGATCCATGGCGATAGAGCGACGGCGGTGGAATCGCTTACGAGGACGAACGGTGTTCGGTAGAAGAAATATGGCGCTGCTGGAGTTCCATCCGCTCGCACCGATTGAAGGATCTTGTCGCGAAGGTCAGCGCGCTGGGCAGAGAGCGCGACGAGGTGTTGTTTCCTACGCTCATCACTTGCCAGGGTACCAGCGAACAGCTCGTCAATACTGATAGTTGGTGGTGCGAAGGCGCCCTGACTGTTGGTGCGTCCCCAGCTAGATGAAAGGAGCGCCAGCGGCAGGGAAAAAGCGACGAGGTGTTCGCGAAATGGACAGCCAAATGCTGTTTTCTGCAGAGCCTCCCATTCGGCGGCTGAGCTGTGCGGTCCCCTAGAAGGTTTCTCGGCAAAAACGTGCGAGGTTCGGACTACCGACGCGGCCACATCCCTTTGCCAGTTGAACCGCGCGACATGTGCGAGATCGGCTACCAATTCTTCCAAATCGGATAATTGGCGTGAATCTGTCTCATTCCATCGGTTCAGATGGTCCGCAGCGGCCAGGATAAGTGCCACCAGTTCCGCGTTTGTCGGGGTCGGACCTCCTTCGTTCGCCCAGGCGATGACCATCGCCTGGAACATCGATAGGACTTCCTCATGAACTATCGGGCGCTGACGGAGCGCTGGATCCTGAATGCCGAGAAGGATCTTGGCTCCGGTCTCGTTCTCCGGTTTCGCCTTTTTCAGGACTCCGAACGTCAGATCGTACGCAGTCCGCGATTCAACTCCTCCGCCGTTCGAGATCGCGGCAGCGAGCGTGCTTGCGGAAACGAGAGTTGTACGCCAGTCAAGACGCGAAATACGATCTCTTAGTTCCGAGGACGGCATCACGCTTCCGGTCAACTCGCTGAAGGTGACGTAGGCACCCATGTTTCGCGGAGCGGCGGGACTGGGCTGGGTCATCGCGTGAGACCTTGGACTAAGAAGCACGCAGCTGCCTAGACAGTGTCCACCTACCGGGACCGCAAGATAAAGCGCGGGAGCACACTCCGCGCTAAGCGCCCGCGCTCACTGAAAAAAGTGCAGAGGACGCCGCGGATCGCCGCGTGGACGTCGGCGCGTGCTGCCCGAACACGCTGCCATCCGACAGTCACGATTTCCGATCGGCGCCGACAGGGGAACAGGCAACCCCGTGAGACTGGGCAGGCAACGCTCGCCGTGCTCGCTGCGAGAACCCTATTGGCCCGGCGGAACCTCGGATACCGCGCCTTTTTCCGGCCGGTTCCGACAAGGAAGAAATGCGACACGGAATCCGAATCCAGCCCTACGTCTCCCCGGACCTCTTTCGAAAGCTACGTGCCTACGCCGCGGCACGCGACCTGACGGTGAGCGCGGTGATCGGCGCCGCGTTGGGCGAGTACCTGGAGCGCGACGAGGTCGAGGACGCGCTCATCGTGCGGCGTCTGGACGGCGTCACGCACGCCGTCGGGCAGCTTCAGCGCGATGTCGAAACGTTGGCGGTCGGCTTTGGAAGGTTCGTCAGGTTCGCGTTCTTCAGCGCGCCGGCGGCGGCGGATGGCAGCGTCGTGCGCCGCGCGGAGACGCTGTACGGCGCCTTTCTCGACCAGGTTCGGGAGCAGCTTCGGGAGGGCGTCAGATTCACGCGCCAGGTATTTCCGCCCCAGCGATCTTCGGCGGCAGCGCCTGGGATCGGAACGGGCGGTAGGGAGAAGGAGCGGCGGTCGTGAATCGCTCCGACCGGCCGGAGGATGACGGGATTCTGCGCCCGAAGATGGGGCGACGGCGTTCTCGCGACCGCGACGGCATTTCACCGTTCCACGTCCGAATGGCACGCACGGCGCCGCGACGGGCCGGCGACGGCACGCGGAGACGTCGAGGGCGGAACAATCCCGGCCGGATCGCGGTGCGGGAGCCGCACGCGCTGAGTCGCAGGTGCGTGATCAAGGCGAGGTATGTCGGCATGACCGCCAGCGGCCGCAAGCTCGCTAAGGCGCACCTCGCGTACCTGGAACGTGACGGGGTCGAGCGGGATGGATCGCCTGGACACCTGTATGGCGCCGACGAGAAATTCAGCGCCGAGGAATTTCGCGAGCCGCTGGCGAAGGAGAAGCGGCAGTTCAGGTTCATCGTTTCACCCGAGGACGGGGCGCAACTCGACCTAACGGAATTCGCCCGGCAGTTCATGCGCCAGGTCGAAAAGGACACCGGGCGCCGCCTTATCTGGGCCGCGGTGAATCACCACGACACCGACAATCCGCACGTTCATATCGTCGTGCGCGGGGTCGACCGGGACGGCGACGATCTGCGAATTGACGGCCGGTACTTGGGCGAGGGGATGCGGTGGCGCGCGCAGGAAATTGTCACGCGCGAGCTCGGGCGGCGCAGCGAGATGGACGTCTCGATGGAATGGGCTGCCGACGTTGGCCGCGAAGGTTTCACGGAAATCGATCGCGCTATCGCCGGGCATATCTCCCCGGATGGCTCGGTCGAATTGGCGAAGTTATTGGCGGCGCCGGAAGGGGAGGGGCGCGCCTGTCTGGACCGCCTGCAGGTGCTCGAGGAAATGCAACTCGCCAACAAGGCAGAGGGTGGTGTCTGGCGCCTCGTAGACGGCTGGAAAGAATTCCTCGTACAGCGTGGCGAGGACCTCGAAGCGCGCGGCCGGCTTCGGGCCTTAATCGGTGACGAGGCCTCGCGATATCGAGTCCTCCGCCGTGAGGATCCCATCCCGGTTGCGGACGGCGTGGTGGTGGCCAAAGGGCTTCACGACGAGCTAACCGGCGAGATGTTTGCGGCGATCAAGACCGCTGCCGGCCAGGCGTATTACCTCCGGCTGCCGCTCCCAGTAGCGGACGCGTTGCACGAAAAGGACCTGGTCCGGATCGGTTTCGAGGTCGAGCCGTGGCTGAAACCAGCTGACCGGATCGTGGCGCGGTTCGCCCAGGAAAATGGCGGCACCTACGATCCCGTTCGTCACCAGCGCGCGCTGGAGGGGTTGCGCCAATCACCAGCGGGCCAGGGGCAGCCAACCCCGGCGGAGCGCGTGGCGGCCAATGTCCGGCGCCTCGAACGGCTTGCGCGCTATCGCCTGGCGACGCGCTTGCCGGACGGGCGGTGGCAGATTCCGGCCGACCTTCTGAGTCAGCTCGAAGCACGGGAGCGGACGCATCCGCAGCGCCGATTCCGCTTCGACAAACTCGGCGTCCGTCACGTCGTTATCGATGGCCCGCGCTTCGGCCAGGAGCTTCAAGGGCATCTGTTCGAGTTCGAGCCACGCGGAGAGCGTCGCGTCCTCCGGCGACCGCGCGGGCCGGA
>Ga0207701_10004732_pt1 | contig 13769 bp, 9 predicted proteins | sample KBSSwiSSwithPhiX_FD_184294 | JGI IMG/M metagenome (GOLD analysis project Ga0207701, IMG submission 184294) | Switchgrass rhizosphere bulk soil microbial communities from Kellogg Biological Station, Michigan, USA, with PhiX - S5 (SPAdes) (version 2) | ecosystem: Environmental > Terrestrial > Soil... | reverse complement strand
AACGGGGTTAACTTCGCGCTCTTTTCTGAAGCAGCCACATCAGTCGATCTCTGCCTCTTCGAAAATCTCGATGCACCGCAGGAAAACATTCGCATTCCGATGACAGAACACACTGATCAAGTCTGGCATTTGTTTTTGCCTGATGTGCGGCCAGGCCAACTCTACGGCTATCGTGTCTATGGGCCGTACGAGCCGGAACGTGGCCTACGTTTCAATAGTTCCAAGCTGCTAATCGATCCGTACGCAAAAGCCATCGCGGGGCAGGTGAATTGGTCGGACGACATGTTTGGCTACGTCGTCGGGGGAGAGAAGGAGGATCTCATGCGGGACTTTCGGGATGACGCCTGGGGCATGCCGAAAGCGGTTGTGATTGATGAGGCGTTCGATTGGCATAACGACAAACGCCCGCAGACGCCGCTCCACAGCTCTGTCATTTACGAACTGCATGTGAAGGGATTCACGAAACTTTGCCCGAACGTGCCAGAGCAGTTGCGGGGAACCTATGCGGGATTAGGAAGTGACGGCGCGATCGGGTACCTGAAGGAGCTTGGTGTTACGGCGGTAGAACTCTTGCCAGTTCACGCCCACATTGACGACAAGAGTTTGGTCGATCGCGGCCTGCGCAATTACTGGGGTTACAACTCGATCGGCTTCTTTGCTCCCGAGGCACAATATTCAGGTAGTGGAGCGATGGGCGGTCAGGTTGCCGAGTTCAAAAGCATGGTGCGCAATCTGCATGCGGCGGGCATCGAAGTTATTCTCGACGTCGTTTACAACCACACTGCGGAAGGAAACCATCTCGGCTCGACGCTCGGTTTCAGAGGAATCGATAATCAGGCCTACTATCGTTTGACTCCGCAGAATCCGCGGCTTTACCTCGATTTCACCGGGACGGGAAATACTTTTAATTTGCTCCATACGCGCACACTCCAGCTGGTCATGGATAGCCTTCGCTATTGGGTAAATGACATGCACGTGGATGGCTTCCGCTTTGATCTCGCTTCCACCCTTGCGCGGGATGACAAGGGCGTGAACAAACTTCACGCGTTTTTCGAAATCATTCATCAGGACCCAACCCTTTCGCAGGTAAAACTGATCGCAGAACCGTGGGACATTGGTGAGGGAGGATATCAGGTCGGCAATTTTCCGGTCTTGTGGGCGGAATGGAATGGAAAGTATCGCGATGAAGTTCGACGTTTTTGGAAAGGCGACGAGGGACGAGTCGGCGAGGTGGCCTATCGTTTGACGGGCAGTCCCGATCTTTATCAACACAGTGGCCGTCGTCCGTATGCGAGCATCAACTTCGTTACCTCACATGATGGTTTCACGTTGAACGATCTGGTCAGTTACGACCAGAAGCACAATGAAGCTAACGGCGAAGATAACCGGGACGGAGATAACCATAACAATTCCTGGAACTGCGGGGCGGAGGGGCCAACAGATGATCCTGAAGTTAATCGACTACGTAGGCGGCAGCGGAGGAATTTTCTCGCAACCCTCCTTCTCTCGCAAGGCGTCCCGATGATCTTTGCTGGAGACGAATGGGGACGGACCCAAAATGGAAACAACAATGCTTATTGCCAGGATAATGAATTAAACTGGCTAAGTTGGGAGCATAACTCCCAGCAGAACGCGTTGCTGGATTTCACGCAAAGACTAATTCGGCTTCGGCATGATCACCCTGTTTTTCGGCGTCCAAAATTTTTCCAGGGCCGGCGGATTCGCGGGTCGGAGATAAAAGATGTGATGTGGTTCAATCCGGGCGGCAATGAAATGAGCGACGAGGAATGGGCTTCACCATTTGTCCGCTGCGTCGGAGTGTTGCTCAGTGGTGATACGATCGACGTGCTTAGCTTTGAAGGTGAGCCGATCCGGGATGAAACATTTCTCCTACTTCTCAATGCCCACTTTGAGCCGCTTCCATTCGTCCTACCGGGACAGGAACATCTGGAGTGGATGCTCCTCCTCGACACAGCAGAGGAACGCGGTTTTCTCTCGGAACCGAAGAAGTTTGCTTCTGGTGACGACGTGGAGGTGATTGGACGGGGACTGAAATTGTTGAAATTAGTAGCAGGTGAGCAAGCGCAAGCGCGGCACGAGTCGTGGAAAAAGCGGCAGGTAGAATTACCGGGCGCACATCCGCCTGAGACATCAAAAAGTTAATTGAAACAAGGGTCACATCGAAATCAATTGAACGATGAAAAATGAATTGCAGGATTGTCGAAAGATCGGAGCGCGTTTAGAATGTCAGCGCGTACAATTCACGAAAAACGAAACTGATTTTGCGATCACTTTCTGAGATTCAGTCAAAAGTTCTATGATACCGACTTCCCTTATTATTGTGACCGATCGTGGCAGCTTCAAAGCTTACAAAGTGAGCAAAACTCCGACTCGTGGCCCGCACCTAGAACTTGTGCAGGCCTTTGATACAACTGATGCCCATGGCCGTTTGCAGGACAAACTTACCGATCACGCCGGTGCTTATCCCGACGGATCTGCAGCAGGCCAGATGAATTCGATCGGTGAACGAACCGGTATTGCGACTGAGAATGATCGAAGGATCCAGAGGCAGCTGGCTGAGAGCATTTCTGAAATCGTAGCGCGTGAAGGACGCAACGGCTGGTCATTTGCCGCGCCAGCCTCGATTCATTCCGCCATCGTCGAGTTGCTTTCACCTGATGTCCGCGGCAGGATGGTCGAGTATGTAAAGTCGGATTTGGTTAAGATTGAACCGGCGAAATTGCCGGGGCATTTTCCTTCTTTGCAGCCGTGGTAAGGTGCTTGCGCGCAGCGCTGCGCTGAGTGTCTGCCTCGAGAATCCAGCTGCCCTCAAATAGAATAGTCGATTCGCGCTCCGCATTAGGTTACAATTTTTCCAGTTATGCAATTGCCAGTAAAGATAACGTATCGGGGAATCGACAAATCGGAGTCAATCGATCAGTTGGTTCTGGAAAGAGCAGCGCGTCTCGACAAGTTTTGCGACCACATTAACCGATGCGATGTGGCCATCGAACAGCCGAACCATGCGCATCATAAGGGGAATCCATTTCGCGTCCGCATTGACGTGACGGTTTCCGGTGGCCACGAGCTGGTGGCTGATGAAAAGCAAACGAACAATGGTGGGCACGAGTCGTTAGCCAAGGCCGTTCACGATGCGTTCAAGACGATGGAGCGCGAGCTGCGACGCGTGGTCGACAAACAGCGGCATGACGTAAAAACGCACGCCCGCTCACGTTCGCCGAAGTAGCGACGGGGTTGTTGAAACGCCGTTTAGGCTGTTGAGCCTAATCAGTGAGAGCGTGGGTGGCGTGCGTCACGGCGCCGCCGGCGCGAAGAGAAGCGGCTACCATTGCCGCTTCCACTAGTTCCGCCTCGGTTGCGCCTGCTTTCCGCGCATTACCAGCATGGATGTCAATGCAGTATGGACACTGCGTGGTGGTGGCGACTGCAACTGCGATCAATTCCTTATATTTCACTGGGATCGCCCCGGCTGCGACCGCTGCCTTATCGAAAGCCCAAAAGGCCTTCATTACTTCAGGCGCTAGGCTATCCATCTTCTTTATCCTGCCAAGGTTGCTCTTGTTATACATAGGTTAGTTAGTTGAGATTAACTGCGAGCTAGTGCAACCCAGAAACATAACGAAGATCAGTAATGATCTCCTGCTGGGTTGAGGTTCCTTTTCGAAATAGAACTTCTTTGATTTTCTGAAGAATCTCCGGAGAGGCGACCTTTTGTTCTCCAAGGATCAAAAGAGCAAAGTTTTCGGCCAGGATTTCTTCAGGATGAATAATGTAATCGGTGTTCTTGCCTATTTGTTCAAAGAAGCCCGAGACCGTCTCTGGTCCAATTAACCTTGGTGTTGAATTCTCGTAGACGACTTTGAGGCGCGGTAGATCAGGATTCTTTTCCACCACCAGAAATTGGAACGTCAGATCGTCGAAGAATTCACCGCCCTTCGCGCGATCGTGCACTTCAGCGTTGGAGAATAATACCGGGATTGCCAAACACTCACGCCCCTCGTGTTGTAAACGAATGAAGTGATCGTTCCGCGGAGCATCCGGATTCGTAATTTTTCGCGAGGCAAGCTCGCGAGGGAACTCAATTTCGTCGCACTCCGTAAAGCCGATGATGGCGTAGAGCTGTTTCCGCAACTCTGGATTTTGGCGAGACAAGACATGAAAAAGCTCGTGGCAAACCAGCCGCTGCAGGTCGTTCGAATCTTTGGTCAGTTCGCGCTTGGGGATAACAATGGCAGATCCTCGCGTGTAGGCCGCGTTTCCTTCTTCCGCTCCCGAAGTCTTGATCAGTTGAATGGTTGCGGGAAAGGAAGGCGACAAGTCGCGGAGGCGTGATCGGATTTGTTCGAGAGACGTTTGAATTTTCTGCGTTTCTTCTTTCGTCCAATCAGCGACGCTCGCTCCAACCAAGTTCAAAAACTCCTCTTCTGACACGGCTCGATCGACCTTCATACGGGCCGCGCGATCAAAAGGACTGAGGCGACGGATATAGTCGTCCTTGGTCGTGAGTATTTGCTTACCCTCGCTCACTGAGGCGAAATGGACGACGCTCTTGTTCGCGATTGGGACATCCGCCTTCGCCGAAATCGAGAAGGCAATGATGCAGATCAAGATGGATTTAGTCATGTTCAGGCGAAACTGTAAGACATCCTGAGCCGATACAATCCCTGATGATTAGGTTGACCTAACGAAGGATAGGACAATCCTATGTTTCCAGACGTCCCAGAAAACGGAGGACGATCCGACGTCAGGCCGGTGCACCACCGAGGGCACCAGGAAGAGGTGGAGCGTCAGGAGAGAGAACCACTTGCTTTGGTGGTTTGTCGCTCATCTTTTGACCCGAGGCAGGCGGCGGAGGCCCGGGGGGCGGGTTGATCAATCGGCCGTGCTCCATGATTTCCTTAATCTGCGTGCCATCGAGTGTCTCAAATTCCAGCAACGCTTTCGCAATCGCTTCGAGAGTTTGTCGATGGGCAATTAAGGTTGTCTTCGCCGTTTGATAAGCGTCATCGAGTAATTTGCGTACTTCTCCGTCGATTTGTTCGGCGGTCGCTTCGCTGTAGTCGCGAGCCCGGGAAATATCGCGGCCGAGAAAGACGTAATCTTCATGCTCACCGTATTCGACCATGCCCATCTTTTCGCTCATGCCCCATTCGCAAACCATCCGGCGGGCAATGGCGGTCGCTGTCTTAATATCGCCTCTGGCGCCGTTTGTGACGTCACCAAAAACGATTTCTTCTGCAACACGTCCACCCATTCCAACTGCAAGGGCGGCAACCAATTCGTTCTTTCGATTTGTGTATTTATCTTCCTCAGGCAACCACATCGTGGAGCCCAGCGAGGGCCCGCGCGGGATGATAGTCACCTTGTGGAGCGGCTCGGTGTGCGGAAGCAATTCAAGCAGCAAGGCATGGCCGGCTTCGTGATAGGCGGTGTTGGTCTTTTCCTTTTCACTTAACGCCATGCTTCGGCGTTCCTTACCCCAACGCACTTTATCGCGGGCTTCTTCCAACTCGTGAAGGGTGATTCCCCTCAATCCGCGTCGCGCTGCCAGGAGGGCGGCTTCATTGATAACGTTCGCTAATTCTGCGCCGGAGTAACCGGGCGTGCCGCGGGCCACGACCTGTAGATCTACGCCTTCAGCCAGTTTCACCTTCTTTGAATGAACACGCAGGATTTCCTCGCGGCCCTTCACGTCAGGCAAATTAACGGTGATTTGCCGATCGAAACGACCAGGGCGCAGCAGCGCCGGATCGAGCACGTCCGGCCGATTCGTGGCTGCGATGATGATGACCCCTTCCTGAGTATCAAAGCCGTCCATTTCAACAAGGAGAGCATTAAGGGTTTGTTCGCGCTCGTCGTGGCCACCACCGACTCCATGGCCGCGATGACGGCCGACCGCGTCGATTTCGTCGATGAAAATGATACAGGGCGCAGATTTCTTCCCTTGCTCGAACATATCGCGCACTCTGGAGGCGCCGACGCCGACGAACATTTCCACGAAATCCGAACCACTGATCGAGAAGAATGGCACGTCCGCTTCACCGGCAATAGCTCGTGCCAGCAACGTCTTACCCGTGCCGGGCGGGCCAACGAGCAGAACGCCCTTTGGAATACGTCCACCGAGCTTCTGAAATTTTTTCGGGTCACGCAGGAATTCTACAAGCTCCTGCACTTCGTCCTTAGCTTCCTCAACTCCGGCAACGTCCTTAAACGTGATCTTGTTCTTATCTCGGGCGAGCATTCGCGCCTTCGATTTACCGAAGTTCAACGCGCCTTTGCCTGCCATCCGGATTTGCTGGCGGAAAAGGAAATAGAGAACCAGAAGGAAAAGCGCGATAGGGAGAAACCCAACGAGCGTTTGCGCCATCAGATTCGACTCCATTTTGATGGCCGGCTGGATGCCTGCCTTGGCGAGGCGCTCCTGTAAATCCGTGTTGTAATTCAAGAAGACTGTGGTGCGAAACAACACTGGTTGCGCGGTCGCCGTTCCGACATCTTGTTTGAAATAATAACCGCGCAAAGTTTGGGTCGGTCGGCCTTCCTCGACCACGAGCAAAAGCGGATAATTTTTATCCGAAGCTATTTGCTTGCTCTCGAGCAATTCGAGGAAGCGATTATAGGGTATATCTTCGACATTGGCATAGGCCCCACCTCGGAATAGGACCGCGAGTCCAATGAGCGAAAAGGCAATGGCGATCAGGATTACTCCGCGCCAATTAAAATTAGGCTCGTTCCCGCGAGGCTTATTTTCCTTTTGGCTATTACGGTCAGTTTGGGGCATAGGGAATGAAGGGCGCTTTTCGCGCCCATAAAAACTGTAACATAAGCCTCGGGCAATGCAATGAGCAGGAGCCGGGCCGGGAGGATTGGAGGGGATTTGGCTGCTGGGTAAAACCCCGGGTTTGGGCCCCCTGTCGGATTGCGTTGCGCCGCCCGTGCAGTAATCTTGCTTCGCTAGTTCCCTAAATGACAGCTCTCGACCTGGTGGCAAACAAAATTGATCGCGCGGTGCAGCGCGTGACCCCCTTTGCCTATCGAATTCAGCGAAGAAGTCGGCGCTGGATGCGCCGTGCCCTCCGAAAGCCGCGCAGCGTTTCGGAGGGGCCGAATCTCCTCCCGCTTCTTATCCAGGTCCTGGCGAGTTTTTCGAAAGCGGACGGGGTCTTGTTAGAGGAAGAAATCGACTCAAGCCTCGGGTTTCTTCGTTACGATTATCCGGAAGCGGTCTACTCGGAGCTGCGGCAGCTTTTCCGCCAGGCGCTGTATGAGCAGCAGGATTTGTCCGCAATGGCGCAGAAGTTATCGGCGCAGTTGAGCACCGATCGCAAGATCATGCTCGGCGTGCAGCTTTATGACCTCATTTCGCAGGCGGGCCTAAAGCAGGAACAAGTAGTCGCATTTTATTCCTTCATGTCGCAACTCGGCATGGCCGCACAGGCGATCGATATCGTCTATCAATTGAATGCCTCGGAGGATGCAGATGCATCCGTTTATCAGCGCGGCGCCTCGCCGCTGGAATCGCTTTCCTTCGGATCGGACAGAGCCGCTGACGTGACTTTGAAAACCCTGAGTGGCAGCGATCGCCTTCTCGCGTTCCGTTATCACGAGCTAATCCTGCTGAAGAATTACACGGGTCAAACCGTATCGGTTCGGGGCCGGCCGCTTTTGCGCGGTGGTTTTTGCCGGATCTATCCGGGGCAACGAATCCTAGTTGGCGATCAGTTTCTGACCTACCAAGAGCTGGCGGCCTATTTCAACGCGAAGAAGAATGTCTCTCTACCGCAGATTTTCGTTCGGGTCCACAAGGACGCGGATGAAGTTCAACTCGAACGCTCGCGTTCACGCGAAAGCGCCCTGCAAGTAACCTTCGGTCTCAAAGTGCAAGTGAAGGCACTCCGCAATGTGGATGCCGTTCTGAACAACGTCCCGTTAAAGGCCGGAACTCGGGTTGAAGCGACGCTCGAGGACAAGATCGTATTCCACAACGACAGCGAAATGGATCTCCTCGATCTCCGACGTCGTGCGCGCGCGATGGGCGCTCGATTTCAGCTCAAGGCTTCCAAGTCTGAATATCTGGTTTCGAACAACCCGAGCTTGCTCGAAGAAGATGACATCCTCCTTTCACCCGGGACGAGTGGCGATGTCCTGCTAAAGATTCTATGCGATTACGATAAACGAGTCGGCACGTTGGAGGTGATCGATGCCGACCGGCCAATCATGGTTGGTGAAACACCTGTTCGCGGAACAGCCCCCTTGAAAGACGGAGACACGATCCGCATCGATGTCGGACAATTCCTGCGTTGTAATTTTTCCGAGCGGATCATCGAAGAAGAACGCAACATCATTCGGTCGCTCGAGGTGGTGGACGTCAACCATCGGTTTTCTAATTTCGAGGCGGCGCTGGAAGGAATTTCTTTCACCGTGAATCGCGGCGAGCTCGTTTGCGTAATGGGAGCGAGCGGTTCAGGGAAAAGCACTCTTTTAAAGGTCTTGGGCGGACAGTTGCAGCCGTTGCAGGGACAAGTACTCCTTAACGATCGGTCACTCTACGAAAACCTCGATCTGCTTAAGCGCTACGTTAGTTACGTTCCGCAGGAAGATGCTTTTGACGAACACCTCACCATCGGAGAAAACCTGCAATTCGCAGCTGCGATCCGGGCGCCGCATCTTTCCGGCCGGGATCTGACTCGTCGGCTGGAAGGTAAATTGATCGAGCTAGGGTTAAACGAACGGCGCGACAGTATTGTCGGCAGTCCAGTTAAAAAAACGCTGAGCGGTGGAGAGCGAAAGCGGCTCAACATTGGCCTCGATATGATTGGATCGGCTGATGTTTATCTCTTTGACGAACCGACGTCTGGACTGTCGTCAAAGGATTCCGAGCACGTCATCGAAATCATTCGCGCACTCGCGCACAACAAGATCATCATCGTCACGATCCACCAGCCGAGTTCGAAAATTTTCCAGATGTTTCACAAGGCGATCTTGTTCGATAAAGGAGGCCGGCTCGTCTTTTTCGGAACCCCGAACGACATGTTGCGTTATTTTGCTGAGGCGGAACATCAGCATCAATTCGGAGCGGAATTGGGGGCATGTCCCTCTTGCGGGACGACCCGGCCGGAATTCATCTTTGATGTTCTCGAAACGCCTCTGCGCGACATCAGCGGCGACATTATCTACGAGGAGAACAGCCGCGGACAACTTATCGCCGCGCGTCGTTATTCTCCAGAGTTCTGGCGCGACAAATACGAAGCGTTCCGGCTGATTCAAGACGTTAAGCAGGTCTCGTTACGACGTGGTCCGCTGCCGCCTTTACCAGCCGCGCCTAAGAGCAAGAAGCGCTTTCTGGTGCGCTGGCGGGACGAATGGACGCAGCTACGCACCCTGCTGCGACGCTCGTTCATGAGCAAACTGCGCAATCGGGCGAACCTCGTGATTACGATTGGGGTCGCGCCAGTTTTAGCGCTGCTTATCTCAACGATCCTGCGTTACTCGGACAGCGGACATTACGATTTCGCCTCGGCCTATCATATCCCGACCTATCTGTTCCTTAGCCTGATCGTGGCGATGTTCCTCGGCCTAACAAACAGCGCGGATGATATCATTCGCGATCGTGCTGTCCTCCAGCGCGAACGAAACTTGAATGTGCGTCTGCCGTATTATGTTTTTGCGAAATTTGTTTCGCTCGGCTTTTTCGCGATCGTGCAATGCGTTCTTTTTGTGCTGATCGGCAATTACATTCTTTCCATCCGAGGTATGTTCTGGATTGACCTCGGCATCATGTTGATGACGGCTATGGGAGGTGTAGCACTGGGCCTGGTCGTATCGTCGTTAGTGGCCGATCCGAAAACCGCGTCAAACATCGTTCCGTTGGTCCTGATTCCTCAAATCATCATGGGCGGAGCGCTCATCAAGTATGAGGATATGAATCGGAATCTTGGCCTGGTTTACACCTTTACCCGCTGGTTTTCCGAACATCCAGACCACGAGCTGTCGAAGAAAATGAGTAGCAAGCTCCAGGTCCCATTTGTTTGCCAGTTTATTGCCATGCGCTGGTCCTACGAAGAAATGATTGTTGCTCAGGCGAAACTGAATCCGTTGACCAAACGACAGGAGCGGACGCTTAGTGAGATTAATCGCGTGGCCAAGACAGCGGATAATCCGGACGGCTTGCGACGTTTGAACGAATTAAAGGAAACCTTGGCTGTTCTGTCGGGCTTAGAAGCAAAGACTCCGGACGATCTCGATCGTTACCTTGGATTGGTCGATCGGGTTTTGGATCAAAAAAATCCGTTCAATCGGGAGGTTTTCAAAGAAGCTGTTGGTCCCGTGACAGCGGAGCAGTTGTATGTGAATCAGAAAGTATCCGACTTGATGTCGAACGCTGAGATGGAGCAGAACGACTATCGACGGAGTGGGAAACTGAACGTGTTCTTCGGGGCCGAGAAATGGTACTTGGGGATGAAGGTCAATGTCTTTGTTTTCAATACCATCGTATTGATCGGCTCGACCTTAGGATTGCTGGGGTTACTCCATTGGATCCTAAGACGACAGCTCCAGGTGCGGCGGTACTAAAGCGAACAAACAACCTAAAGATCGATGAAAAGAAAATCGAAAAACGAAACGCGTCTGATTATCGCGGCGAGTGATCACGACCCCGACATGCTCTACGCAACGCGGTTATTCGTGCCGGATCCATTTATTTTTCTGCAGAGAAACGGGAAGCGAACCATTGTTCTGAGCGATCTGGAGATCGATCGCGCGCGGAGAGAGGCAGATGCCGATGAGATCGTTTCCTTCAGTCAAATCGAACGTGAAGTTCAGGGTAAACAGAAGAAGGCGCCACCGTTTGAGAAGGTGATGTCGCATTTTCTTAAGAAGCGTGGAGTTCGATCCGCAGCGGTGCCCGCCAACTTCCCATTGGGCTATGCGGAAGAGCTCGCGAAGTCGAAGATTAAGGTGCGTGCAACGAACGGACTTTTTTGGCCGGAACGTGAAGCCAAGACGGAAAAAGAATTGAAATTAATGCGACGGGCTCTCTCGATAACAGAAAAAGGGTTGGCTCGCGCGATGGAAGTTTTGAAAGCGGCGAAGCCCGGTCCTGGAAAAAAACTTCTCTGGTTAGGGCGAGTTTTAACTTCGGAGATATTACGCGCCGAAATTGACTCAGCGATCTTGCGTGCGGGAGGATTACCGGCAAACACAATTGTCGCAGGAGGTGATCAGGCGTGCGATCCGCATGAGCGCGGTTTCGGGCCACTCAAGGCAAATTCGCTCATCATTCTAGATGTGTTTCCGCGCGATGCGATGAGTGGTTATTTCGGAGATATGACGCGGACTGTTGTTCGCGGCCGCGCGAGCGAAGCGCAAAGGCGGCTTTGGGAGACTGTGCGCGATGGACAGGCACTCGCGCTGAAGGAGATGAAGCCCGGCGTCGATGGATTGAAACTACACAATCGAGTGAAGCAGCTCTTCACCGATCGCGGTTTTCCAACTGAAACTCGGAAGGGAAGGCAGGTCGGCTTTTTCCACGGGACAGGCCACGGGCTCGGCTTAGAAATCCATGAATTTCCGCGATTTCAAAAGACCGTTTTTAAGCCGGGGCAGGTACTAACGGTCGAACCGGGATTGTATTATCCTGGCGTTGGTGGGGCACGCCTGGAAGATGTCGTGGTGTTAACCAAAAGCGGAACGCGCATGCTTTCGCATTTTGAGAAGCGGTTGGAAATCTGAACGAACCGTGCCGGTCGGCGTCTAATGTTGCAAAACAGTGATTGCTGAGCGAGGCGCAGCGGAGTCGAACAATTTTCTCGTGCGAAACGGAAAGGGTTCAGCTTTGTTTCGCTTCTTTATGTTCATGACCCAGAGGGTGCTATAGAGAAACCAAATTTCAAAATATGCTTTCATACTACTATTACAGTGGTGGTGGGATGTTGGGTGGTATGGGTGGTAACTGGCTACTCCTAATTGGCCTCCCGTTGATTATCGGGCTGTGGGCGCAGTGGCGGGTAAGTCACGCCTTTAAAAAGTGGGGTGAAGTGCGTGCGACCTCGAATATCACTGGCGCAGAGGCGGCCCGTGAAATCCTGCAGGCGGCGCAGATTGGCGACGTCGAAGTGGTGGAGATCAATGATTATTTAGGTGATCACTATGATCCGACGCACAAACGGTTGTGTCTTTCCTCCAATGTTTACAACACTCCATCGGTCGCTGCGCTCGGGATTGCCGCACACGAAACCGGTCATGCTATCCAGCACGCGAAAGCCTACGCACCGCTTAAGGCTCGCATGGCCATTGTCCCCATAACGCAGATTGCTTCGCAGATGTTGCCGTTCATTATTCTTGGCGGCATCTTTTTTCGGATCACAGGGCTGATTACGCTCGGCATTTACTGCTATCTGGTCCTGCTGGCGTTTCAGTTGATCACTTTGCCGGTGGAGTTTGATGCGTCGCGTCGTGCTAAAATAATTTTGCAACAGATGGGTATTATCCAGCCCGGTGAAGAAGTAGTAGGGGTGAATAAGGTTCTGAATGCGGCAGCGTTGACCTACGTCGCGGCCTTTATTGCTACGCTTGGAAATCTGCTCTGGCTGCTTTCGGTGCGCGACCGCCGTTAACGTGGCGTCAGCCGAATCGAAAAAGATGAATCCCTCCATCGCACTGCCCTCCCCGCAACGCTTCGCCGATTTGTTGTCGTCGGCTCCGCGGTCAAGTGTTAAGCCTAGACGGGACGCGATGGAACAGCCGAAGCCGGACGAAGATAAGGAGTTAGTCTCCCGTACTCAAGACGGTGACGCGGGTGCATTTGACGAACTCGTCGTCAAATATACCCCGCGTCTTTACGGCCTCATCTATAATATGACCTCGAACCACGAGGACACGAACGACCTTCTCCAAGACGTGTTTTCAAAGGCGTATAAATCAATCCGCGGTTTTCGGGGGAAATCCTCTTTTTATACTTGGATTCATTCCATCGCGGTAAATATGACGCTCAATTTCCTTAAGAAACGGGGCCGCCGCTACCACCTCAGCCTCGACGACATGGACGCTAGCGTCCAGAACGACAAGGAGTTCCTAGAACTTACGGCGACGAGCAGCCCCGTTCGCGAGGCGGATCTCTCGGAGCTCCAACGAAGATTGAACGAGGCTATGATGAAGTTGTCTGATGAACACAGAGCCGTGGTCACGATGTTTCATATTCAGGGAATGCCCCATGCCGAAATAAGCAAAATCTTGCGTGTCTCTGAGGGTACGGTACGTTCCCGGCTCTTTTACGCGAACCGACAACTGCAAAACTATCTGGAAGAGTTCCGGAAAAATCCGGTTTCTTGAAACACCGCAAAGATTTTAAGCGAACAAGGCATGAACCAGTTTAACGAAGAAGACATTGGCAAATTGTTGCGCTTAAAACGCTACGAACAGCCTCCTCCCGGTTACTTCGACAATTTCTTGCACGAGTTTCATCGACGGCAGCGTAATGAATTGTTGAAGCAACCACTCTGGCGCATCTGCTTGCAGAGAGCTCAGGACTTCATGTTCCGTCTGAACGTGCCAGGGCTTGCCTCTTATCCCGCGGCGGTCACGGCCGTGCTGGTTTGCGCGGCGGTCCTTTCATTAAAGATCTACACCGGCCCGGGTACTCCGAATGTCGCTAGTCAGAACCAAACGCCGGTGGTGGCCACGGCGCTTCCAGATACCGCTTGGAGCCTTTCCGCTCCCACTGCGGCGAGTGATCTAGGTCGAAGGCCCTT
>Ga0207701_10004731_pt1 | contig 13769 bp, 8 predicted proteins | sample KBSSwiSSwithPhiX_FD_184294 | JGI IMG/M metagenome (GOLD analysis project Ga0207701, IMG submission 184294) | Switchgrass rhizosphere bulk soil microbial communities from Kellogg Biological Station, Michigan, USA, with PhiX - S5 (SPAdes) (version 2) | ecosystem: Environmental > Terrestrial > Soil... | reverse complement strand
TCCTGGTAGCGGGCCTGGGGGTCCTTTTCGAGCGCGTGTCGGACGACCTCGACGACCTCCCCGTCGAGGTTCGGGCAGATCGTGTCGAGGGCGGGCGGGTGCTCGTAGAGGATGCGATTGATGATCCCGGTGTGCAGGCCGCCCGGGAACGCCTGGCGCAGCGCCAGCAGCTCGTACATCACGCAGCCGATGGCAAAGATGTCGCTGCGGTTGTCGACGACCTGCCCCGCGATCTGCTCCGGGGCCATGTAATTCAGGGTGCCAATCAGCATCCCCGCCATCGTCATGCCCGATTCGGCGATCCGGGCGATGCCGAAGTCGAGGATCTTCACCCCGCCTTCGTCCTCGACCATGATGTTCGCCGGCTTGACGTCGCGATGGATGATCGCCATCTTGTGCGCGAAGGCGAGCCCGTCGCACAGCTCGTCGATGATCTTGAGCTTCCTGGACACCGAGGGCTGGTAGTCGCTCCGGATGATCTCGGCGAGCGTCTGGCCGTGGATGTATTCCATGGCGATGAACGGCTGCCCGTCCTGTTCGCCGACGTCGAAAATCGTGACGATATTGGGGTGGCGGAGGCGGGCGACCGAACGGGCTTCGCGGTCGAAGCGCTCGCGGAGCTCCTCCATATCCTCGCGCAGCAGCTTGATCGCAATCTGGCGCTCGAGCACCGGGTCCCAGGCGAGATACAACGAGCCCATGCCGCCGCGTCCGATGCGGTTGATGACCTTGAACCGACCGATGGTGGCAGGCGATTGACTCACGGGCGTGAGGGAGCGTCACAGACCGGCGCTGACCGAGCGGCAATCGGTCGGCTCGCAGGACGCCGGGCGGAAAGATGCTACCACGGCCGCACCGCCCCCCCGGCCACGTTCCGGGGGTGTGTCCGCGGCACCCAGCCCGCAGTCCGGGGCTTGCGGCACGTGGACCGCGGGCCGCGGATTGCGGTTTCGTCTCCACTCATGTGATGAGTGGAACATCCGGGATGCCGCCGACGTCCAACTGCGGACAATGGGCGAAAACTCCCTCTCCTTGCTGCAGGGCACGGTCAGCCTGCTGATACTCCGCGCGCTGCAGAAAGGGCCCGCGCACGGCTACTCAATCACCCGGTGGATTCACGAACGGACCGAGGGCGCGTTCGTCATGGAGGACGCCGCCCTGTACCAGGCCCTGCATCGGCTCGAAGCCAGGGGGTTCATCGAGGCGGAGTGGGGGACCTCCGAGAACAACCGCCGCGCCAGGTACTACGCGCTTACGGTCATCGGCCGGCGTCAGCTCCGCGCCGAGGTCACGTCGTGGCGTCGTTACGCACACGCGATGCTGCGGGTGATCGACGAAAACGTCTGAGACGGAGGAGCGATGAGGCCTTGGGGAATCAAGCGTCTGTTTCAACACTCCAGTCGTACGCCTGACGACCTGCGCCGCGACGCCTCCGCCGAAATCGCCTTTCATCTCGAGATGCGAGCCGAGGAGCTGATCCGCGAGGGGATGTCCGCCGCCGAGGCACACGCGGCCGCGCGGCGCGAGTTCGGCGGGGTTGATGCCGGCATGCACGCGCTGGCGCGGATCGACGCGGGCATCGAACGCCGGCGCACGTTGAGCCGTTTCCTGGGGGAGCTCCGGCAGGACGGCTCGATGGGCGCGCGCCTGCTGGTGCGCAGTCCCGGATTCGCGGTCGTCGCCATCCTCACCCTGGCGCTCGGGATCGGCGCGAATACCACGATCTACAGCGGGCTCGACGCCGCGCTGCTGCGGCCGCTGCCGTACCCCTCGCCGGATCGCCTCGTGCTGGTGTCCGAAACGCGGGAGGACGGTGGCGCGAACAGCAGCTCCGGCGGCGCCTTCCTGGATTGGCGCGGGAGCCGCGGGTTCGAAGCGCTCGTGCTGACGGGCCGCGCGACGGTCAACCTGCGGCAGGGAACGACCGCGGAACGCATGGTCGGAATGGAGGTCTCGCACGAGTTCCTGCGAGTGCTCGGGATCGCCCCTCTTCTCGGCCGGGGTTTCCAGCCGGAGGACGATCGTCCCGGCGGACACAACGCGGTCGTGATGCTGACCGAGGAGTTGTGGCGTTCCCGCTTCAATGCCGATCGCTCACTCGTCGGCCGCACGATCCTGCTGGACGAAGTGCCGCACGAGGTCATCGGCGTGCTGCCCCGCCGGGGGTGGATGCTGAAAGACGTCACGTTCTTCGTGCCCGCGGTGCTCGCGCCGGGCACCGATCGTGCCCGGCGCGCACCGCATTGGGCCGGTGTGTTCGGCCGCCTCGCCCCGGGCGTGACGCCGGCGCAGGCACAGTCCGAGCTTCTTGCCGTCAAGGCTCGGCTGAACGATCAATATCCCGCCTTCAAGAAGCGCTGGGGCGTCATGGTGCAGCCCGTCACCGACGTCATCGCCGGCCTGACCCGCACGCCGATGCTCCTCCTGCTCGGTGCCGTCTCGGTCGTGCTGCTCATCGCGTGCGCGAACGTCGCGAACCTGCTGCTGGCACGAAGCTGCCACCGGCAGCAGGAGCTCGCCGTGCGTGCGGCGCTCGGAGCGAGCGGGGCACGGCTGGTGCGCCAGGTGTTGACGGAGAATCTCGTGCTCACGATTCTCGGTGGCGCGGCTGGAGTTCTACTGGCGTACGGCGGGGTCGACGTGCTGCGATGGCTCACGGCCGATGCCCTGCCTCTGGAATTCGCGCCGCGGCTCGACCATCGCGTACTGGGCGGCGCGCTGGCAGTGACGCTGCTCACCGGACCGCTCGTCGGCCTGCTGCCGGCGCTGCGCGCACGCCGTCCCAATCCTGGTGCCGCGATGAGTGGCGGCAGCAAGGGTGTGGCGGGCGGCGGCAGCCAGCGCACCAAGGCTGCGCTGGTCGTGTTCGAGGTGGCCCTCACCGTGACTCTGCTGGCGTCAGTTGGACTGCTGTTGCGGAGTCTGGCCAACGCGGCGACTGCCGATCCCGGATTTCAGCCCGATCGCGTCCTGGCCTTCGACGTCTCACTGCCCGATGCGTCGTACGCCTCGCGAGAGCGCCGGCTCGTCTTTGCCACTGAACTGTTGGAGCGGCTGCGCGCACTTCCAGGCGTCGAGGGGGCCGGCACGGGGCTCGCGATTCCTTACGCGAGCGGCGGCTATGGCGAGTTCTTCGCGCGCGGCGATCGTCAATCGGATCCGGTCATCGGGCGGGTGAACTTCGTGTCCCCGGGCTATCTCGAGGCGCTCGGCGCCAGGCTCGTCGCCGGACGCTGGCTCGAGGACACCGACAACCGCGCCGACGGACCGCGAGTGGCCATCATCGGCGAGCAGACGCGGCGAATGTTTTATCCGGGCCAGAACCCGGTCGGACAGACGATGGTGATTCGCGGCGAGCGCTGGGAAGTGATCGGGGTCGTGAGCGACGTGGTGGAGCGCCGGCCGGACGCACCGCCAGGTGCGTACGCATACATGCCGAGCGCTCGCACCGGCGACAGCCCGTCGGTGATTGTTCGCACCGCGCTCGAGCCGCTGGCGTTGCTCCCGCTGGTTCGGGCTGAAGTCGCGCGCATCGATCCAGGCGTCGCCGTCGCGAATCCCAGGCCGCTCGATCGGGCGAAGGCGGACTCGATGAGCGATCGCCGGTTCATCCTCGCGCTGCTCGCCACGTTTGCGGTCGCGGCGCTGACCCTGGCGTCACTCGGCGTCTACGGCGTGATGGCCTATGCCGTCGCCACGCGCCGGCGCGAATTCGGCATCCGCCTCGCCTGTGGCGCGCTTCGCAGCGACGTCATGCGCGACGTCTTCCGCCGCGGCCTGACCGTGACGTCGATTGGTCTCGGGCTCGGCCTCGTCGGCGCGGCCGGCGCCGCACGGCTGATCGGCAGCCAGCTCTATCGCGTCGGCGCCACCGATCCGTTCGTCGCTGCCATGACCGCAGCGACTGTGATGGGCGCCGCGTGTGCCGCGTGCTGGCTCCCGGCCTGGCGCGCGTCGAGGATCGATCCTGCCTCGGCCTTGCGCGCCGAATAAGTTTGGTCACTTCACTGTCAGAAAGGGAGTCATCTGGAGTGACAATTGAGGGCGCAGCTGTTTTTTGATTGGAGGTCAGTCTCGTGAATCGTTCCTGTGCCTGGATACTCGCCGTGACGTTGTGCGCTTCGACCCTGATGACGGCCGACGCCAACGCTCAGACTCAGCCTCAGACGTCGCAATCGTCCTGGAACGCGGAAGTGGCCGTCGGGTGGGACATCGGTCTCAGCGGCGACTTCCTGGCGGCCGGTATCGGCACCCTCAACGGCGTTCCGGTGGTCTTTCAATCACAGCCGTTCGACGACGTGTACGGCAACGGCCTGATGTGGCAGTTCAGCGGCGGCTACATGATGGATGAGATCAACGAGGTCCGCGCCCAGGTCAGCTACGAGCACGTGAGCGCCGATGTCGTCAATCTGGGCACTGCGGGAGCGTTCGGTCTGGTCGGCACCTTTGATGATTACGACGCGTGGAGCATCGAGGCCGGCGGCCGCCACTACTTCAAAAAGCGCAGCGAGCGCCTTCGACCGTATGCGGGTGCGGGGATTGGCGTCTCGATCATCGCCGAGATCGATGGCGTCCTCGCCTCGCCGCAGGCGGGACTGGCGCGGTATGCCACGGACTTCTACGACGGCACGGCCGCCTTCATGTTCGGAATCAACGGGGGCGCGCTTTACTCGCTCAACGATCGCTTCGACGTCAACGGGCAGATCGGGTTCCGGTACAACAGCGGTCTCTCGGCGATCGATGCCCTCCAGGGAACGGGCCTCGAAGACGTCAACGACAAGAGCTCCCGCTGGACGATGCCCATCACGTTCGGCCTCCGCGTCAAGTTCTAGCGAACGCAAGTACGAACGACAGCCCGACTAGGCGGGGTTCCACCACTTCGACAATGCCTGATCCGGGATCCGCGGGCGGTCGGCGTAGTGCGACGTGTCATTGAAGAGCATGAGCCGGACCCGCACCGGATCCCGGAAATCGACGACGTTCAGGCAGGCGGGGGCCTGGTCGAGGCGATCCCGGTAGCCGCGCGGATCGAAGGCGAGCAGGCTGCTCAGCACCAGCCGCAGCGTCGCCTTGTGCGACACGACGAGGATGCGGCCGCCGGGGTGGGCGGTGACGATCTCGCGAATCACCGGCAGCGCGCGCGCGAGCACACCAAGGCCTGACTCGCCCCCCTCCGGCGCGAAGGTAAACGGGTCGGACTCCCATGCGGCGTACTCCGAGGCGAATTGCGCCTCGACGTCCTTCCGCTTGAGACCTTCCCAGTGTCCGTGGCCGATCTCGCGCAGCTCGTCGCGCGTGGTCGGGTCGAGGCCGCAACGGTCCCCGATGATGCGTGCGGTGTCGAGGGCCCGGGAGAGCGGGCTCGAATAGGCGGCGGTGAGCCCTTGCTGCGACAGGCGCTCGCCGAGCCGCGCGGCCTGCCACCGCCCGAGATCCGAGAGCTCCGCGCCGCTCGACCCGGAAAAGCGATCCTCTTCGGTGGCCGTGGTGGCGCCGTGCCGCACGAGAAACAGCCGTGTGACGTTCATCGCCGCTGCCTCGATTTCGATATGTGTGCCTGCCGCCGGGTTGACGCTACTTGGGCTTCGAGAGCCGGGAGAACGCGGCCGCCATCGACGTCGCGGGGGCATTCGGGCGGGGAGCGTTCTTGTCAGGGGGAGGCGTACGCGCCGGCTGCCCTCGCATGGCCGGCTGCCGCCCCCCCGCTCCGACTGCCTGGCTCCGGCCGTCCCCCGGCACCTGATTGAGCTTCATCGTCAGCGCGATCCGGCGCCGCTTCAAGTCGACGTCGACCACCTTCACCTTGACGATGTCGCCCGCCTTCACGACCTCGCGCGGATCCTTCACGAATCGATCGGCCAGTTGTGACACGTGCACCAGGCCGTCCTGGTGCACGCCGATGTCCACGAACGCTCCGAAGTTCGCGACGTTGGTGACCACGCCTTCGAGCCGCATGCCCACCTCGAGATCGCTGATCTCGTGGACCCCCTCCTTGAACGCAGCGGTGCGGAACTCCGGCCGCGGATCGCGCCCGGGCTTCTCGAGCTCGGAGAGGATGTCCTTCACGGTTGGTACGCCGAACTGCGCATCCGCGAACGATTCGGGCGTCAGCGTGCGAAGGACGGCGGACCTGCCAATCAGCTCGCGTACTGGAAGTCCGGTCCGCGCCGCGATGCGCTGGACGACCGGGTAAGCTTCCGGGTGAACGGCCGAGGCATCGAGCGGGTCGTCGCCGTTCATGATTCTGAGGAACCCTGCCGCCTGCTGGAAGGTCCGATCGCCGAGACGCGGAACGTCGCGGATCCGGTGACGATTGCGGAACGGCCCGTGCTCGTCGCGGAACGACACGATGTTCCGGGCGATGGTCTGGCTCAAGCCGGAGATCCGCGCGAGGAGCGGCGCCGAGGCGGTGTTGACGTCCGCGCCCACCGCGTTGACGCAATCCTCGACCACCGCATCGAGCTTCTTCGCGAGCAGATGCTGGTTGACGTCGTGCTGATACTGGCCGACGCCGATGGCTTTCGGCTCGATCCGCACGAGCTCGGCGAGCGGGTCCTGCAGCCGGCGCGCGATCGATACCGCTCCGCGAAGCGACACGTCGAGATCCGGGAATTCCTGCGCCGCCAGCTCCGACGCGGAATACACCGAGGCCCCCGCCTCGGACACCATGACTTTCGTGAGCCGGAGCTCGGGGCGGCGCGCGCTCAGCTCTCCGGCGAGCTTGTCGGTCTCCCGCGACGCCGTCCCGTTGCCAATTGCGACGAGCTGGACGCCGTGGCGTGCGGACAGCTGGCCGAGCGTTCGAATCGCCCCTTCCCAGTCGTTTCGCGGCTCGTGCGGGTAGACGGTGGCCGAGTCGAGCAGCTTTCCCGTGCCGTCGACGACGGCGACCTTGACGCCGGTGCGGATGCCGGGATCGAGCCCCATCGTGACACGCTGCCCGGCCGGCGCGGTCAGCAGCAGGTCGTGCAGGTTGCGGCCGAATACGCGGATGGCCTCCGCTTCCGCCTGTTCGCGCAACCGCTGTTCGATGTCCCCCTCGAGGCTGCTGAACATCTTGACCTTCCAGGTCCAGCGCACGGTCTCGGTCAACCAGGCGTCGGCGGCCCGTCCCTTGTTCTCGATGCCGGCGCGCGCGGCGATGCGCCGCTCCGGCACCGTCGGGCCCGTGGTACCGGTCTCATCAGGCAGCGCGACCGTGAGCCGGAGAAATCCCTCCTTGCGGCCCCGGAGCAGCGCGAGGATGCGATGTGAGGGCATCTGCCGCACGGCCTCGCTCGCGTTGAAGTAGTCCGAGAACTTGACCCCTTCCTCTTCCTTGCCTGGAACCACCGTGGACTTCCACTCGCCCCGTTCCCAGAGCAGCTGCCGCAGGCCGCCGACGAGCTCGGCATCTTCGGCGAAGGTGTCCATCAGGATCCAGCGTGCGCCTTCGAGTGCCGCAGCCGCGTCAGCCACTCCTTTCTCGACGTCGACGAACGCTGCCGCTTCGGTCTCGGGCACCAGGGCCGGGTTCTGCAGCAGCCGGAGCGCCAGCGGCTCGAGCCCGGCTTCGCGCGCGATCTGCGCTTTCGTGCGCCGCTTCGGCTTGAACGGCAGATAGAGATCTTCGAGGCGCGCCTTCGTATCGGCTTCCTGGATCGACCGCGCGAGCTCCGGCGCGAGCTTGCCCTGCTCCTCGATGCTCTTCAGCACCGCGGCGCGCCGCTCCTCGAGCTCGCGCAGGTAGGTCAGGCGTTCATCGAGCGTCCGCAGCTGGGTGTCGTCGAGGCCACCGGTGGCTTCCTTGCGATAGCGGGCGATGAACGGCACCGTGGCCTTGTCGTCGAGCAGAGCGATCGCCGCGTCGACCTGGGTCACCCGTACGCTGAGTTCCTGGGCAATGCGTTGAGCGATGGACGTCATGAATCGAGTTCGGCGAAGCGCGAATCTTGCCTGATGTGAAGAGGTAGGCTCTTTTCCGCCGCCCATCTTACCAACAAGGAAACAGCTTCACACGAGCCAGTCCCCGTCAGACCGCACTTCCTGGGACTCAGAATGGGGTTCGCCGCCGGGGATATCGACAGCTCCGCGGAAAGCGGGTGTACTAGCGTCCGTCATTTCAGGGCTCTCCTCGAGGCGGGCATCACCATGAGCGACTTCAAGACCGCGTTCCGCGCGATGCGCACCCACCCGGCGTTCTCGACCATCGTCATCGTGACCATGGCGGTCGGAATCGCCGCCAACGCCGCAATCTTCTCCGTCCACGACCGGCTGGTGCTGCATCCGGTCACGATCCCGGACCCCTCGTCACTCGTCGCGATCTGGTTCACCAATCCTCAGCGCAACGTCCAGACGCCGTCGAGCTCGGTTCCCCGGTACGACGAGCTTCGGGGCGAAGTTCGGGCGTTCTCCTCGATCGGGCTGTCGGCGTTCGAAAGTTTCCTGCTCGCCGGTGACACCGGCGCGACGCAGCTCACGGGCTTGCGCGTGACCTCGACGTTCCTGCCCACGCTCGGCATCCTTCCCGCCCGCGGCCGCAACTTCACCGCAGCCGAAGACGTTCCCAACGGCCCGGCGGTGTGCATCCTGAGCCACGAGCTGTGGCAATCGCAGTTCGGCGGCCGTGAATCCGTGATCGGGCAGACGATCCAGCTGAATGGCAGCGCCTGGGAGATCGTCGGGGTCATGCCGCCCGGCCTGAGCGTGCCGTTCGGGCAGGTCCAGGTATTCGCGCCCCGCGTCTTCGAAACCGGCGGGTTGCCGACGGCGCAGATCGAGGCAGGCGCCACCTTCGCGCAGCCGATCGCGCGCTTGAAGACCGGGGTCTCGATCGATCAGGCACGTGCGGAGCTGGCCGCGTTCAGCAACGGCTACAAGAGCCGGCATCCGACGAACATCGACGCCAACAACATCAGCGAGCCACGTTTCTTCGTCGCCACGCTGGTGAGCGGCGTCGAGCCGACGATGTACACGCTGCTGGGCGCGGTCGGTTGCGTGCTGCTGATCGCGTGCGCGAATGCGGCGTCCCTGTTGCTCAGCCGGTTGCTGAAACGCCGTAAGGAGGTTGCGGTCCGCTTGTCGCTCGGCGCCACTCGCGTCGCCATCGTCCGGCAGCTCATGACCGAGAGCCTGCTGTTTTCGGCAGCGGGCGGCGTCCTGGGGACATTGCTGGCTCTCTGGGGGCTCGGCGTGATGCAGTCAGTCTTCGCGTCACAGCTTCCACCGAACGCCGCGCTGACGCTGAACTGGCGCGCGCTGATCTTCACCGGCGGCGTGACCGGGCTGTGCGCCATCCTGGTTGGCCTCTTCCCGGCGCTTCAGACCTCGCGGACCGACGTGATCGAGCACCTGAAGGACAGCGCGCGAGGAACGTCGAGTGGAGCTGGCGGCCGCTCGCGCCAGGTACTCATCGTCGCCGAGGTCATGCTCTCGGTCGTACTCCTCGTCGGTGCCGGGTTGCTCCTCGTGAGCTTCATCAAGCTCCAGGTCACCGCGCTCGGATTCAATCCCAGCGGGGCCGCCGCCGCATTCGTGCAACTTCCGGCGGCACGCTACCCGACGCCAACCCAGCAGGCCGAGTTCTTCGAGCAGGTGATTGCCAGCGTGCGCGCACAGCCCGGCGTGACCGACGCTGCGGTCGCGTTTTCGACTCCGCTGACCGCTGGCGCCCGGACGCCTTATGGTGTCACCGGGCGTCCCTTGCCTCCTCTCGGTCAGCGCCCGATCGTCGGGCTGAACGTCGTCAGCGAGGGCTACTTTCGCCTGCTCGAGATCTCTCTCGCCGCGGGGCGGGCGTTCAATGACGACGACAGGCCGAGCTCTCCTGCAGTCTGCGTGGTGAACGAGACCTTTGCCAGACGCGTGTTTCCTGGGCAGTCCGCGGTGGGCCAGGCCCTGGTCGTTGGCGGCGCCAATCGTCAGGTGGAGATCGTCGGTGTCATCAGGGACGTGAAGAGCGCTGGAGTGAATGCGCCGACGCCGGATGAAGCGTACTTCCCGTTGAAGCAATTGGGCCGCAGCGGCATGGCTGTGATCGCCAGGACCGCGGCAGACCCCTCGTCTATGCAGACGGCCATTACGAACGGTGTCGCAGCGGTCGACAAGGCGCAGGCCACGTCGTTCTTTGCCACGATGGACACGAACGTGGCGCAAAGCCTCGAAACCCAACGGCTGGTGGCGACGCTGACCGGGCTGTTCGCCGCGCTCGCGCTCGGCTTGTCCCTGACCGGCCTCTATTCCGTTCTCGCGTATCTCGTCTCGCAGCGGACCCCGGAGATTGGCATCCGCATGGCGCTCGGCGCGACCCGGCGGCAGGTGCTCGTCCTCATCATGCGCAGCGGGCTCAGCCTCGTCGGAGTGGGACTGATGCTGGGCCTCGGGACCGCGGTGATTGCGAGCGTGTTTCTCCGTCAACTGCTCTTCGGCGTCAGCCCGTTCAGCATTTCGATCTACGCGGCTGTTGCCGCGCTGTTCGTCGCCGTCGCCTCGCTGGCCTGTCTCGGTCCATCCTGGCGCGCGTCGCGCATCAGCCCGCTGGTCGCGCTGCGGGAGGGCTGACAGCATCGGCTCGTCGCTCACCCCGGCGTCAGTCGCCTTTGAGCACCACGTTGGGATCCACTCGGGACGCGCGCCAGGCCGGCAGGATCGACGCGAGTGCCGCGACTGTCGTGATCAGGGCGATCACCGACGCCGTCGTCAACCCGTCGGTCGGGTGGACACCGAACAGCAGGGAGCCGATGAGTCGCGTGACCGCGAAGGCGCCGACGACGCCGACGGCGACGCCGATCGCCGTGGACTGCAGCCCTTGTTTCATCACCAGGGTGATCACCTCGAGGCGATCCGCGCCGAGCGCCATCCGGATGCCAATCTCGCGGCGGCGCTCGACCACCATGTACGACAGCACTCCGTATGTCCCGATGACCGCCAGCAGCAGCGCCAGTCCCGCAAATGCGCCGAGGAGCCCGGCCAGCAGCCTCGGCTGGCGAATCGACTGCGTGAAGACGTCGTCCATTTCGCGCAGGCGTACGAGGGGTACGGAAGGATCGACTTGTCGGACGGCCTGTTCGAGGGTGTGTGACAGCGCCGCGGGCGGCAGGTTCGTTCGCAACACAAAGTGCATGGTCGGCGGAGCGTTCGCCACCCATGGATGTTGATTGCCTTCGAGCGACGGGGCCGGCTGCTCGGCAAAGAGATACAGCTCCGTTCCGCTCGGCCGATCGACGCCGGCCTCCTTGACGTCCCGGGCGACGCCAATCACGCGGTGCCACGGATTGCTGGCGGTGCCCATGGACGCGGCGAGGTTCGGCCGGACGCGCTGCCCGATCGGGTCGCGTCCCTGCCAGAGCCGCGTCGCCAGTGTTTCATTGACAATCGCCACTCTCTCGAGCGACGTCATGTCGGAGGGTTCGAAGCCACGCCCGGCAACGATCGCGATGCCCATGGTCTCGAAATAGTCCGCCATGACGAACTGGTAGTAGTCGACGGATTCGGATGCCTGCTGAGCGCCGCCGGCTTCTCCCTGGACGCCCGTGCTGTATCCCTGTCTGGCACGGGTCAGCGGCAGGTCCGACATCGCCGTCGCGGCCTGTACGCCCGGTATGCCGCGGAATGACTCCAGGAGGCGCCGATACACCTCCCCGCGTCCTTCCTGTTCCGTCGACGCCCGCGGCAGCGTCATCGAGAACGTCACCAGCCGCGATCGATCGAATCCTGGATCCACGCGCGTCAGGTTGTAGACCGTTCGTAACAGCAGTCCGGCTCCGATGACCAGGATCACCGCCAGCGCGACTTCTGCCGCCACGAGCGCACGGCGGAGGCGATGCCGCGCGCTCTCGCGTTCCGCGGTTTCCTTCAGGGGGCTTGCAGGCGCGCTGGTCTCCTTCTGGAGCAGCGGGGCCAGCCCGAAGAGCAGCCCGGCGGCCATCGCGACCGCGGCGGCGAACAGCAGAACGGGAGCGTCGATGGCGACCTCATTCGTCCGGGGCAGGCTGCCGGGATAGGCGAGGATCACGCCGCGCACGCAGAAGTACGCCAGCCAAACGCCAATCAGCCCGCCTGCGGCCGACAACAACACCCCCTCGGTCAGGGTTTGCCGGAGCAGACGCGCACGGCTGGCACCGAGGGCGGCACGGACGGCGAACTCGCGGCGGCGCGATTCGGCGCGGGCCATGCTCAGGTTCGCCAGGTTCACGCAGCCGATCAACAGGACGAGGCCCACCGCGGCTTGCAGCGCCCAGACGGCCCGGCCCGCGTCCCCGACGATGGCCGCCTGCAGTCCGAGCAGATTCAGGGAGTGATCCTGCGGCCGCGATGAGGCCCTGGCCGGAACGTGCCCTTTCGCCCCCGTCCTTTCGGCCCAGTTCTCGAGGAACGCGTTCAACTCCGTCCGCGCGGCGTCGGGTGTCACGCCCTCCTTCAGCCGCCCGACCACGTTGAGCACATGACTGGTCCGGATCTGACGGATCACCGGATGCATCCCGAGCGGCAGCCAGATCTCCGGGCGGCTGTCGAGGAGATCGACATCCGGCGGCATGATGCCGATGACGTCGTGCGGCCGGCCGTCGACCAGCACGGTGGTTCCCACGAGCGGTCGTCCGGCGAACGCACGCTGCCACAGCTCGTAGGACAGAATCGCGAGCGGCGGGCCGCCGAGGCCCGGGCGGTCGGCCATCGCGTCGGTCTCTCCCGGCGCGAAGAAACGTCCGTACGCCGGCTGAACGCCCAGCGCAGTGAGGAGATGGTCGTCCACGGCCGCCGAACGCACGCGGAGCGGGCGATCGCCCGCCCTGATGTTCACTTCACCGCTCCACGCGCCGCCACCGCCGCCAACCGTTCCACCACCGGTTGTGAAGGCGCCGACGTGGGCAAAGGAGCGGTTCATCTCGCGGAACTCGACATACTCGGGATGTGAAAGCCCTGTCCCGGTCGAACCGGCCACGGGAAAGTAACCGGCCAGGCGCATCAGCTGCTCCGGGCGGGGGTAGTTGAGCGCCCGGAGGATGACGCCATCGAGGATCGAGAAGATCGCCGTGTTGGCTCCGATTCCCAGAGCCAGCGTGACCAGCGCGATGGTGGTGAAACCCGGACTGCGCCGCAGGCTGCGGAGGCCATGACGCACGTCGCGCCGCAGATCTTCGAGCCAGGGCAGGCCGCGCTGGTCGCGAAGCGCATCGATCGCCGGCACGAGGCTACCTGACCCGATCCTCGCTGCACGCGCGGATTCGCCAGGTGGGACTCCGCGCCGCCGGGCGTCCTCGTCGGCCATCTCCAGGTGCAGCCGCAGTTCCTCTTCCAGGTCGGCATCGGACCGGCCGGGCCGCAGCGTTCCCCGCACCCGCTGCATCCACTCGCGAAGGGTAGCCATGCGGCCTCCGTCAACCTCTCGCGTAGCCGCGCAGCAGCGCCTGAATGATCGCTGCCATCCTGTCCCAGGCCGCCACTTCTCTCGCGAGCTGCCGCCGCCCGGACGCCGTGATCGCGTAGAGACGGGCGCGCCGGTTCGCCTCGGTCGTGCTCCACCTGCCCCGGAGCCAGCCACGCTGCTCCAGCCGCATCAGCGCCGGATACAGCGTGCCCATGTTGACCTGCAGCGCGCCGCCGGACACCTGTTCGAGGCGCCCCGCGATCGCATATCCGTGCTGCGGCCCGAGCGAGTCCAGCGTCTGCAGCACCATGAGATCGAGGGTTCCCTGCAGCACCTCCGCCCTGGCCCGGTCACTATTAGACATGCCAATGGAGTAACACAGCTGCATTAGAACGTCAAATGGTCAGGAGAGGCGCGTGCTCAG
>Ga0207701_10004728_pt1 | contig 13771 bp, 12 predicted proteins | sample KBSSwiSSwithPhiX_FD_184294 | JGI IMG/M metagenome (GOLD analysis project Ga0207701, IMG submission 184294) | Switchgrass rhizosphere bulk soil microbial communities from Kellogg Biological Station, Michigan, USA, with PhiX - S5 (SPAdes) (version 2) | ecosystem: Environmental > Terrestrial >... | reverse complement strand
TCCATACTCAGGGACACTGCAACAACTTCATCGAATCCGTGGATCGATACCTGGAAACGCGCATCGATCGTGAACATAACGCCGTTGTCATGCAGGGGCAACGCACGCTGATCCGTCCGTACCCGATCGCCCTGGAGTGGCCTGTCCATTGGGTCGAGAATGCGCCCAGCCCGGAAGAGTGCCGCGCGCAGATCTGGAAGGAACTGGGGTTGAAGCCGAATGCGTTACTCGGCGTTGGCGTGGATCGTCTTGACTATACCAAGGGCATCGAAGAGAGACTGCAGGCGGTGGAGCTTCTGCTCGAGCGGCACCCGGAGTTCCGCGGGCGCTTCAGCTTTGCTCAACTCGCGGCGCCAAGCCGCACGAAGATTGAGCGATACAGGCAGCTCAATGAAGCGGTCGAGACTCTGGCCGAACGCATCAACCAGAAGTTCGGCAACGGCAATTACCGTCCGATCATCCTGCTCCGATATCACCACGAGCCGCCTGAAGTGTTTCGGTACCTTCGCGCGTCAGATCTCTGCTATGTCAGCAGCCTGCACGACGGCATGAACCTTGTGGCCAAGGAGTTCGTCGCTGCCCGCACGGATCTCAGGGGTGTGCTCGTGTTGAGTGAGTTCACGGGTGCGGCGCGTGAAATGACGGGAGCGCTGATCGTGAATCCTTACGATCTCGTTGCCAGCAGTGAAGCGCTGGCAACTGCACTGCAGATGCCTGCCGGCGAACAGGCCGATCGCATGCGGTTGATGCGCTCTCTGATCAGTCAGTTCAACGTGTACCGCTGGGCCGGCAAGATGATCGTTGACGCCGCATATCTTCGAAACGAGGAACGTATCACCCAGCGTCGCCACGTTCCGGAACTTGCTATGTGGGGACATCCACGTAGTTAGATTTTGAGAATGGACAAGTTGGAGATCTCAGGTTGTAAATTACAACATCTCAAATTGGACTGGCAATCCATGCAGCCGGCTCGTCCAATTTAAGACTTGTAATTGTGCGCCGGGAGACCGGCAGGAAGTAGGGGATGAAAGAGCCCTACAGAGTAAGGAGTAGCGAACCACTCTGGCCGCGAGTCTTGCGCAGCAAATCGTGAGGTTTGCGGCGAAGCGTAGACAGCGGTATCAGCGGGCTGGGATATTGAGCTTCGAAAAAGCCGTCCTGGGCGCCGACCTTGTAATTACGTGGGGAAGGCAACATCGGGTAGCACGAGATGCGCAAGTGCGGCCTGAGCCGGCGTAGTCAAAGACCCCAAGCACGTTGAGAAACTTCTGCACGGGAACCGGGAGAGCTCCGTCGTGACTGAAGGAACAGACCGGTCCGGGAAGGGCAAAGCCCGCCATCCGGATATGCACGCGGCGGAGCAGTCGGACCGGCTCGTAGTACCGGAGAAAGCGGCGAACGAAGCGAAAGCGGAGGAGCGGCTGGAGGGAAGGGGCCGGGGCAAGGAGAACACGTGAAGCCCCCCATGGGATCGACGCCGAGCGAACCAACCGTGGTGACGGGACTGGAGCGTGTGCGCAGAACAGCAAAGGAAGACAAGCAAGTGCGCTTCACGGCATTGCTGCACCATCTGACTGTAGAACTGCTGCGGGAAAGCTTTCTGGGATTGAAGAAGAAGGCGGCACCGGGAGTCGACGGACAGACATGGAGGCAATATGAACAGGGACTGGAGGAGAAGTTAATCGATCTCCACGGCCGGGTTCATCGGGGAGCGTACCGGGCTTACCCGTCACGGAGGGTGTATCTGGAAAAGCCGGATGGCCGGAAACGGCCGCTGGGCATCGCGGTGCTAGAAGACAAAATCGTTCAAGGCGCGGTGGTGCGAATCCTCAATGCGATCTATGAGGAAGACTTTCTGGGATTTTCCTACGGGTTTCGGCCCGAAAGCGGCCCGCACAACGCATTGGATGCGCTCAGCGTGGCCGTCGAGTTTGAGAAAGTCGGCTGGGTGCTGGATGCGGACATTCAGAGTTTCTTCGACACGATGAGCCACGAATGGACGATGAAATTTATCCAGCATCGAGTGGCCGACCCGCGGATTCTACGGTTGATCCAGAAATGGCTGAAAGCCGGAGTCAGCGAGGAAGGTCAGTGGAGTCCAACAACGATCGGGACGCCGCAGGGGGCGGTAATTTCTCCCCTGTTGGCAAATGTGTACCTGCACTACACGCTGGATCTGTGGGCGCACCAATGGCGGAAACGATCGGCTGGGGAAATGTTTATCGTCCGGTATGCCGATGATGTCGTTTTCGCGTTTCAGTATCGACGTGATGCCGAGCGATTCCGTGAGGAACTGGCGGAACGGCTGCGGCAGTTTGGGCTGGAACTGCATCCGCAGAAAACGCGGCTCATCGAATTCGGGCGGTACGCCGAATCGAACAGGAAGAGTCGTGGTGAAGGACCACCCGAGACGTTCGATTTCCTGGGATTGACGCATATCTGTGGCCGTACTCGCAAGGGCACGTTCAAAGTGACGCGTCGAACGGTGGCGAAGCGAATGCGTGCGCGGCTGGCGGCACTGAAGCTACAGCTGCGACAGCGGATGCATCGTCCCGTGGCGGAGACCGGTCCATGGCTGCGGTCTGTTCTACGTGGCTATTACCGCTATCATGCTGTCCCGGGCAACCTGCCAATGCTGTCGCGTTTCCGGCATCGGCTGATTCGGATGTGGCGCCACGCTTTGCGTCGGCGTGGTAGTCGTCGGGGTGTGACTTGGGCCCGGATGGCCGTGCTCGCGCATCGTTGGCTACCAACTCCCTCGGTTGCTCACTCGTACCCTGTCACCCGCTTCACTGCGCGGCATCCAAGCTGGGAGCCGTATGCGGGAAAGCCGCTCGTACGGATCTGTCCGGGGGGTGCGTTGTGAGACGCATCCCTACCGGAACTCGGTTTTAAGTTGTCACCTCGTCCAATCTCCAAAATTCCCTCTTCCTTCTTCCTGTGCCGTCCCTACCGCATGTAGATCTAGACATCCGGTCCCCTGCGCGTATCATTTATGGAATGGCGCCGCGGCTCGCAAGTGCTGCCATCTTCGTCGCATTCTTCGCCCTCACAGGAGCCCTCGCAGCCCAGCAATCACAGCCTCTTTCCATCCGAGGGCATCCACAAACTCTGCGAATTTATGGCACGCGCGGCCGGGGTGATCCCGTCATCGTTTCGAGTGGGGATGGTGGATGGATTCACCTTGCGCCTCATGTCTCGGAATTCCTGGCGTCGAAAGGATTCTTTGTCGTCGGGTTTGACTCCCGGGAGTATCTCGAAAGCATGACATCCGGAAAATCCGGTGTTCGAGTCGAAGACGAGCCTGCCGACTATCGTGTGCTGGCCGAATTTGCGGCGCAGGGCTCAAGAGCGAAACCCATCCTGATCGGTGTATCGGAGGGGGCTGGACTTTCGGTATTGGCCGCCACGGATTCTGGAACCAGAAGCATGATCGGCGGTGTTATCGGGCTCGGCCTTCCGGAAATGAACGAACTGGCCTGGCATTGGAAGGACGCAGTGATTTACGTCACACACGGCGCCCCCAAAGAGCCCCTGTTCAGTGCAGCTTCCATAATCGCCAGAGTTTCGCCGTTGCCCCTGGCCGTCATCCATTCAACTCATGATGAATATGTTCCCGTGGATGAATTGAACAGAGTCTTCGCGGCTGCCAGGGAGCCCAAACAGCGTTGGATGGTCCAGGCTTCGAACCACCGGTTTAGTGACAATCTTGACGAGTTTGACCAGAGACTCCTGGAAGCCCTCGAATGGGTGAAAAAGAATCAGTCCAGATAGCGACGCTGTCGAAGCGGTTCACGCCCACGGCAATCGCCGTTCTCACTTTTATCGCCGGCGTTGTGCTGCTTTTCTCGGGCGCGACGCCGGCGGCAGAAGGACGGCTGGCCTTACTGGATCGGTTCCTTCCCCTGGGTGTTCTCGAGACATCTCATTTCCTGGGAAGTGTCACTGGCGCGGCGCTGCTTCTCGTCTCGCACGGCCTCTCACGACGTTTGGACGCGGCCTACTGGATGGCGCTGGGAGGCCTTGCGCTGGGCGTCGTGACTTCGCTGTTGAAGGGCGCAGCCGTTGAAGAAGCTTCCATTCTTGGCGTCGTGATGCTTCTGCTCATTGCATCGGGAAGTGCGTTCGATCGAAAGGCGGCTCTGTTTGAAACGCGTTTTTCCACGGCCTGGATGGCTTCCGTTGCGGCGGCAATGGCGGCTTCCATATGGCTCGGCATCTTCGCATTCAAACACGTGGAGTATTCGTCGGACTTGTGGTGGCAGTTCGCGCTTCACGGCGAAGCGTCACGGTTTCTCCGCGCATCTGTCGGCGCATCGATCGCCGTTCTTCTTTTCGCGGCTGCGCGCTTGTTGGGCTTCGCGCCTCATGAGGCTCCCGAAGCCACAGACGCCGATCTCGAGGCTGCAGGAACGATCGTCAGGCTGCAGACACAAACCAGACCCAATCTCGTTTACCTGAAGGACAAAGCGATCCTGTTTGATGAGAAACGCACCGGCTTCGTGATGTACGGAGTGCAGGGGCGCACCTGGGTTGCTCTCGGAGACCCTGTGTGTCCTTCAGCCAGGATCCCGGAGTTCATCCGACTGTTCGTCGAACGCTGCGACGATTTTGGCGGGACGCCTGTCTTTTACGAAGTCATGAAGGAAAGCATGCATCACTATGCCGACTTCGGAATGTCTCTGATCAAAGTCGGCGAAGAGGCCAGGGTGGATCTGCGACAATTCTCGCTCGAAGGGCCCCAGGCTTCGCGGTTAAGACAGGCTTATCGGCGGATCGAAAAGGAGAAAGCGTCGTTCCGTGTGTTGACGCCTGCTGAAGCCGCGTCAAGGATGGACGACCTTCAGGCAGTGTCCGACGACTGGTTGCAGGGCCGTCCGGCGGAAAAGGGGTTTTCCCTGGGCTTCTTCGATCGCTCATACCTTTCGCATTTTTCAATCGCCGTGATCGAACATGAGGGCCGCATCGTTGCGTTTGCCAATATCTGGGAGAGCGCCGAAAAGGAAGAACTGTCCGCGGATCTGATGCGCTATCACCACGACGCTCCGAAGGGAATCATGGAGCCGTTATTTGTTCACATGCTGATGTGGGGCAAAGATCAAGGCTATGCGCATTTCTCGTTGGGCGTCGCGCCCATGTCGGGTTTTGAGCAGTCTCCGGTGGCGCCACTCTGGATGAAACTGGGCATCTTTCTTTACGAGCACGGTGAGCCTTTCTACAACTTCCAGGGCCTGCGAGCGTTCAAGGAGAAATTTGATCCTGAGTGGACGCCCCGGTACATGGCCTCCCCGGGAACGCTGAAGTTGCCGCGTATTCTGGCCGACGTGGCTGCGCTTGTCGCCGGTGGTTACCGTCGCGTGCTCCTGAAGTAAGAGCCGCATTTTATCTTTTCGCTTATTTATCTCGCTTACACCAGTCTCAGGTTGGGGATGTCCTTAAAGTCCTCCGGATTCAGCGTCCAGAGACGAGCATCGTAGGCAACTGCGCAAGCTGCAATAGCGAGATCGATCTCCCTTCCGCGAGCCCGTTTAACTCTTCGGTAGAAATCCGCCGCAAGGAGAGCTTCGGTGGTTCCCAGGGGAATGGCATCCTCCGAAGCGAACAGCGCTTCCTGGTCGGCGATTTCGTCAGGTGATCTGGGGCCTCGACGCCACTCGAAGAGAACCAGAGTCGTGATGCGAACTCGTTCCCCCTCGAGGATCAACTCCCTCAACCGTCGCGCCGACCGCTTTGGCCCCGTAATCGCGTCGATCAGTGCAGACGTGTCGATCAGGATCACTCGGCGCCTCTCCGACGCCCACCACCTCTTCTTGCGGTACGCACACCCTTGATCTCCTTATCGACCGCGACGGCAGTGCGGGCTGCGGGCCTTGCGGCGATGCGATCGAGAACCTTCACCATGTGCCGTCGCTCCTCGTCGCTGAGCCGGTCCGCGCGTCCTGCATAGTCCTGAATGGCCTCACGAACGACGACACTGTTAGGCTTCTTAAGTCGCGCCGACGTCCGGCGGAGCACCTCGACCGTGACTTCATCGAACGTAAACGTCATCTTTACCATATCCGTGCCATACTACCATACTGCTGAGCCAGGGCTCTTACGTGCGTTTAACGTAGTGCAAGCGCACCCGAGGCATCTATTTTTGCCCTGCTATAATCACCCGCCGACAGGAACAGGAGAACCGAACGATGGAATACAGAACGCTCGGGCGAACCGGCGTTAAGGTGAGCGTCATTGGCCTGGGTACCATGACATTTGGCGAGCAGAACTCCGAAGCGGAGGGCCACGCCCAGATCGACTACGCCCTGGAGCAGGGCGTGAACCTGATCGACACAGCGGAAATGTATGCCGTGCCGCCAAGGGCGGAGACCTACGGTACGACCGAACGCATCATTGGCACATGGCTTAAGAAAAGCGGAAAGCGCGACAAGGTCGTGTTGTGTACGAAGGTTGCGGGTCCAGGCCGCGCGCTTCAGGTGGACTATGTGCGCGGGGGAAAGGCGTGCCTGGATCGCCAAAACATTTTGTCTGCTGTTGAATCCAGCCTGCAGCGCCTGCAAACCGATTACATCGATGTCTATCAGCTGCACTGGCCGGATCGCACGACCAACTACTTTGGACAACTCGGTTACCGACACAACGAGAACGAAGAAAGCGTTCCGATCGATGAAACGCTTGAGGTGATGAACGAGTTGGTGCAATCCGGAAAGGTGCGTTATATCGGCTTGTCGAATGAAACGCCCTGGGGACTGCATCGATTTCTACATCTGTCAGACCAACGCGGGCTGGCTCGCGTTGCGAGTATTCAGAATCCCTACAATCTCTTGAATCGCAGTTTTGAAGTCGGATTGTCGGAGATGGCAATCCGCGAAAATGTCGGTCTTCTGGCTTACTCGCCACTCGCATTCGGTGTTTTGACGGGCAAGTTCCTGAACGGCGCGCGCCCTCCCGAATCACGGGTGGTGCGATGGAGCCGCTTCGCTCGTTACAGTGGGGAGATCGCGGAAAGACCTACGGCGGCCTACGTGGATATCGCAAGGCGTCACGGGCTGGATCCTGCACAGATGGCGCTCGCGTTTGTGAATCGGCAGCGTTTTGTCGCCAGCAATCTAATCGGCGCGACGACGATGGCCCAGCTTCGAACGAACCTTGGCAGCGCCAAGATTCAGCTTTCCGAAGAAGTGATTGGCGAGATCGAGCGTGTGCATCGGGAACAGCCGAATCCCTGCCCATGATTCTCCGCGCTTCTCATGTGATAGAGTGGCGCTTTTCATCCCGACAACTTTCGGAGGCCCTATGAAATTTTCGGCACGTGCGGCCGGCATCGTCACCCTCATTGCGATCGCTGCGGCAACGGCAACAGCTCAGGTACCACCGGAGATCGCCGCTCAGTTGAGGCAAATCGGAACAGGTGTCTGCGTTCCGGAGACCGCGAAGATCTATGCTCCCCTGCAGCAGCATGCGCCTTATGCAGGAGTCACTGTCGTCCGCGATATTTCCTACGCGCCGGATCCGCGAACGATCATGGATGTCTTCACTCCCGAGAAGGGCGGCGGCAATCGGCCAGTCTTGATCTACGTTTCTGGAGGCGGCGGAGACAAGAAGGTCAACGGACCCGACGGCGACGCCTTCTACGACAACATCATGCTGTGGGCATTGAAGAATGGAATGACCGGCGTGAATATGCAGCGTCGCGGAGGCCTGGGTGGCGGCGGACTTGCATGGGATGAACCGGCAAAAGATGTGGGCCGCGTGGTGGACTGGGTCCGGGCAAACATCAAGATGTACAAGGGTAACCCCGACCGCATTTTTCTCTGGGCCGACTCCGCAGGCAACGGTCCCGTCAGCACCTATGCCGCGCATCCGGAAATCCAGGGCGCGAACGGCGCGGCGGTCAAAGGCATCGTTCTGATGTCTCCACCGAACTTCAACATCCTGCCCGAAACGGTGCAAGCGCCCGCTCGTGGAGCCGCGCCGGATGCAAGTGGCCGAGGAGCACTCAGCACGACTTGCGGCCGTCCGGCAGGTGAAGCTCGTGGCGGAGCGCCCCGAGGTGGTGGTGGTGCTCCGGGCGGCGCTGGCCGCGGAGGACAGGGCGGAGGTGGTGGTGCTGCACAACCGCCGGTCGATGCGGCTACGCAGCTCGCACGATCGAACCTGCCTGGCCTTGCGAAAGGCAAGATCGCCGTGTTTCTGGGGTGGGGAGAAATTGATTCTGCGAATATCTGGGTGTTCGACGAAGCTTTGAAGAACGCACTGTGCAAGGCCGGCCGCTGCCCGACTTCTGCTGTTTTCAAGGATCATAGTCACGTGTCGCTGGTTTTCTCACCGAACACCAGGGACGATTCCGTGACTGGACCGATTCTCAAATGGATGAAAAGCATCAAGTGAGGATGGGAATTGGGGGACGGATTACTCAACCCCCAAACTCCCCCCCAGAACTTCTCACCACTGATAGATTTCGGCGAGTTTAGGGGTTGAGTAGTCCGTCCCCTAATTCGTTTAGATGCGCTGGCCGCGAAGTCGCGTTTCCTCGATATCCAGTTCACGGCTGAGACGGAAGAACACTTCGTCGTGGATCGCCGCAGATCTTCTCAGGTTCAGCAGTTCCTTGCGTTCGCCGTCGAGTAATCTTCTTATGAGTTGACGCTGGACTTGATCCTCGTCGAACAACGGTGAAAACCCGGCAGGTTCCAGATTGCTTTTCAGTGTTTCTATTCTCCGCGTGTAACGCCTGGTGGTGTGTTCGAGCATTTCGTCAGGGATGTTCGAGCTGCCCCTCAGAGCATTCAACTCACGCAGGCCTGCGCTGAACAGAGCAAGGCGAGCGATCGTTTCCTCCCGTTGGTCTTCGCCGTCATCCTTAATGCCTAACCACCGCATCAGAGCCGGCAGTGTTGTCGCGGGAACAACGAGTGTCGTCAGAATGACAACGTAGGTCAAAAAGATCAGCAAATTCCTGAAAGGGAATTCCTCGCCGGTCGGCAAGGTCAGCGGAATCGATAGTGCGGCGGCAAGAGAGACAATCCCTCTCATGCCCGTCCAGCTCAACGCAGTGAGTACCCCGATCGACGGCATGGGATCAGCGCGGCCGATGGACGGAAACAGTTTTCTCGGAATGTACGCGGCTGGAAACATCCAGATGAACCGGACAGCGATCACCACAAGCGTCACTGTCGCGCCGTAGAATGCGAGCTGCTGCCACGAATACTTGTCGAGGCCACGCATCACCGCCGGCATTTGCAGGCCAATGAGCGTGAACACCAGGCCGTTGATGATAAAGAGAAACGTGCGCCAGGCAGCTTCCCCATCGAGGTGGGTTTGCGCGGATGCCACCGCCGGCAATTTCCGCCCGTAATAAAGGCCGCCGACTACGGTCGAAATCACACCGGAGAAGCCGAAGTGTTCCGCAATGATGTAGGCGGCGAATGCCGTGATCAGCGTTAACGTCGTTTCGGCTGTCGTGTTCTTTAGCCGGCGCAGAACGAAGATGCCTCCGGCTGCGACGGCCCACCCCACAATGGCTCCTCCTGCAGCCATAAGGACGAATTGCAGGAGCGCGCTTTGAAATGAGAAGGAACCCGTTGCAATGGCGCCGAGCGCGAATCGGTACGTCACGAGCGCGGTTGCGTCGTTGACGAGGCTCTCGCCCTCGATGATGGTTACCAGGCGGCGGGGCACTCCCAGTTTCCTGATGACTGCCGCAGCCGCCGAGGCGTCCGGGGGTGAAACGATTGCTCCAAGCAGAAACGCCGCAGGCCATGAGATGCCCAGGCCCAAAGCTCGTACCGTCACGGCAACAAGCGTCGTCGTGAATAGAACGAGACCGAATGCGAGCAGAAAAATGGGGCGGCGATTTCGTTTAAAGTCCCTCCATGAGGTGAAGTAAGCCGCGGCGAACAGAATAGGTGGGAGGAAGAGCGTGAAAACCACAGTCGGGTCCAGAAGGATCAGCGGCGGCAATCCTGGCAACAGGCTCAAGAACAGGCTGCCCAGTACGAGAAGGATCTCTATCGGCAGGCCGGTGCGCCGGGCCCATGGAGCAGTTATTGTGGCCAGCAACAGAAGGATGAGTGTTGCTTCGATGAGCGTCATAACGTTCGAAACTAGTTGTAACGCGTTCCGCACCGAGTCTCCAGTCAGAAGTAGCCGAAGTGATGCCCTGGAGCAGGCTCACAGACTTTTTTCTCAAAGACGCGTAGACTTTTCATGGAGGCTCGAGAAATGGAAGACGACGTTGCTCCAATGTCCGCATCTCATCCTGGTACCCGGCAATTCTTAATCACTCGTCGCGCACAGGAGCATCAGGCATTCATCGATGTATGTCGCGCGATTCCACCCGACAAACTCGACTACCGTCCACATCCTCATTCACGTTCGGCTGGGGAACTCATGGCGATTATCGCCTCCAGTGAAAGGGCCTGCGCTGAGCTTTGCGATACAGGCAAGACTTCCTATGCCAGCGGGCTGCGCTGGCATGAGGGCGCCGGCACTTTTTCGGCGGATACATTGATCGGCGAATATGAAAAGCAGTATCACGCCCTGCAGCAGAAACTGGCTCGCCTTGATGACGCGACATGGGGCCGTCCCGCATGGCTGCTTGGAGAGGATCGAGAGATTCTTTTAAAGGACACCGTTGGAGGATTGATCTGGCTCGCGTTTTTCGATGCAGTTCACCACCGCGGGCAATTGAGTGTTTACATTCGTCCGGCAGGCGGGCTTGTGCCCAGTATTTACGGCCCATCAAGAGATACTCCGGCACGACGTCAGACGCCCCAGGGTACTGACTAGTCCATGGACGGCGTAGTGATCAGGCCCGCGAACGACGCGGATGCTTCGGCTCTTGGTCGATTGGGAGCGTTGCTGCTCCAGTTACATTACGCCTTCGATCAAAAGCGTTTCATGGCGCCTCACCCCAATTCCGCAGACGGCTATGCCTGGTTTCTTCGATCGCAGTTAATGGAAAGGGATGCTGTCGTCCTTGTCGCTGAACGCGCCGGTGCCGTTATCGGTTATGTCTACGCGGGGATTGAGCCGACATCGTGGAAAGAACTGCGCGACATGGCAGGATTCATTCATGACGTCGTGGTCGAAGAATCCAGCCGACGGTTGGGTGTCGCGAGCTTGCTCATAGAAGCTGCGATCGAATGGCTTCGCGAGCATGGCGCGCCTCGCGTCATGCTCTGGACCGCCGAGCGGAATCCGGGAGCGCAAAATCTGTTTAGTGCTCTGGGGTTTCGGCGAACGATGATTGAAATGACCCGCGAACTCTGAACAGCACCTACTGAACGGCGCGGATTGTCGCTTCAGCGCTGAACTTCTTGTAGTCCTGAAACTGGATCTCGTTACGGGTTTGTACGCCGTCTCTCGCAATGAGGCGCATTTCCGCGCGAAGTGGCACAAGAAATGGGTTGCCTCCGATCGTGACGAAGTCGTAATCGAGGTCGGAGAATATCGATGTCACGGGCCAGGCGGGAGGAAAGGCGTCAGGGCCATGGGTCAGTCTCAGCACCTGGCCTGAGGCACGATCGATATAGACGAGACCTCCCCACGCAAAGATTCCCTCGTAGCGCTTCCCATTAAAGGAGGCGTGGTATTGGGAATGTTCCTGGTCTATATGGAACGAGAAGACATCTGTTTCGCGCCCGCGCAGGTTGGCTGGCCACTTCCACTCGAATTTCGTGTGTGACTCCGGGCGAAAAACCCAGGCGAGCAAAGTTCCGAACTCGCCGTTCGACTTGACGCCGCCAACGTCTTGAAAGGACTTTTTGGTAGGTTTGTCGTTGATCATGAGCAGGTGGTAGGACTCGCCCTTGTCGGAATAGCTAAGGCTGAGCGTTAGTTTGTCGTTCACTTTCCATCTCTGGGTGGCACGGTCCTGGCCATAGCGAATCACCGTTTGAGTGCAGATAAAATTGGGAAGATTCGCGGTGTACTGCAAGGCCTGTTCGCTTGCCCGCCGCAGGACGGCTTCGGTTGGTGCCGCAGATTGCTGGGCGGGGGCTTGTGCATACGCGAAGGGCCCGAGCATGCTGATGAGCAACGCGATGGCTGCCAAATTCAGGAGACTTGAAGAGTTCCGCAAGTCCATGAAGGGATCATAGAGGGTCTTCATGCAAGGTTGTCACGCTTTTTGTCTGGTCCGCAGCCTGCTTCGCAGTCGTTAAGGTCTGTTATTTCTGGGGATTGGAGTGGCCGATTGGTCTCGGGCGCCAGGGCGATTTTGATATGGAAACAATGGACAAAACTCCTGCGCCACAGGACAATTACGGACGAAACTCCGTATGGCCCGAGGCAGGCATGCCTGCCCGATGGGTCGCAAATTGGGAGAGCCAATAAATGTTCAAGCGCAGCGTGTATGCAGCGTTAGTGACGAGTTGTGTGGCGCTGAGTGGCGTGCCGGCAGTTGCCGCGCAGGCGAGCGCTCAGCAGGAACAGTGGACCGTCATCCAGACCTATTGTGCCGGCTGTCATAACAGCAAGACGAAGGCCGGCGGCAGAGACTTCGAGTCGATGTCGCCCAGCCAGATTGCTCAGAATGCCGAAACGTGGGAAGTTGCTATTCGCAAGCTGCGCGGAGGACTCATGCCGCCGCCGGGCGCCAGGCACCCGGACACTCAGACCGTTGCGAAGCTGGTGTCATGGCTTGAAAACCAGATCGACTCTGCCGTTGTTGCTGCTGCCCCGGGTCGTGTGGCGTTGCGGCGATTGAACCGCAGGGAATACACCAACGTCATTCGCGATTTGCTCGCCATCAATATCGACGCGAAGAAACTGCTGCCGCTGGATGACGCCAAGGGCCACTTTGACAACAACGCTGCGGGATTGCAGGTATCTCCCGCATTTGTCGATCAATACATTTCCGCTGCACGGGAGATTGCTGCACAGTCCGTGGGTAACGTCGAGGCTCCACCCATCACCACCACCTATGGAAAGCTGGAGAACATGGTGGTTCATCTGTCGATCTCAGCTGAGCCCGGCATCGGTAAGCAGCAGCATCGTCTTGAAGGAATGCCTTTTGGTACGCGCGGGGGAATGGTCGTCGAACATACATTCCCCGTTGACGGCGAATACGAACTGTCGATCGGTGACATGGCGCAAGCGCGCGAAGTGCCAAGGATGGAATTCGAGAATACGGTCGTTGCTCTGCTTGACGGCAAAGAGTTCTACCGCACCAACATCGGTGGCGAAAAGGACCACAAGGCGATCGACCAGCACCTGGATACGGCGGTCGAGGAAATCAATGGACGTCTGAAGAAGATCAAATTCCACGCCACTGCAGGCCAGCACAAAATCGCGATTACTTTTGTGCATCGCAGCTTCGCCGAAAGCGATGAGCGCGTTCGCACCTCGGCGCTGGAGGGTGGTCAGGAACGCATCCAGGCTGTCCACGCCCTGCAGATCCGTGGCCCTATCGAAGTTACTGGAATGAGCGCGTCGCCTAGCCGGAAGAGAATTTTCATCTGCCAGCCCGCGAATGCCGCCGACGAGACAGCCTGTGCGCGCAAGATCGTCAGCAACTTTGCACAACGCGCGTTCCGGCGCCCTGCGACCGATGCGGATGTCAACAGCCTGATGGAGTTCTATAAGTCGGGCCGTGCCATCGGCGACTTCGAGCGTGGCGTGCGCGACGCGGTGAGCGCCGTTCTGGCGAGTCCGCATTTTCTTTATCGTGCGGAATCTGGTGACTCCGCAGGCGGTGTCCGGACATTGAGCGATCTGGAATTGGCTTCCCGCCTTTCTTTCTTCGTGTGGAGCAGCATTCCAGACGAGG
>Ga0207701_10004725_pt1 | contig 13776 bp, 16 predicted proteins | sample KBSSwiSSwithPhiX_FD_184294 | JGI IMG/M metagenome (GOLD analysis project Ga0207701, IMG submission 184294) | Switchgrass rhizosphere bulk soil microbial communities from Kellogg Biological Station, Michigan, USA, with PhiX - S5 (SPAdes) (version 2) | ecosystem: Environmental > Terrestrial >... | reverse complement strand
TAGCGTCATGTCCGGCTTGAGAAGTCGATCGACGAGTTTTCTTTCCTGATCCTGAGCGTGTACGCAGCACAACAAAGCTGTTAACAATGTCCAGACTGCAAACGATGAGCGCACAACGCGAGGCTGCCCGAATGAGTGTTCATTTGTAAAGCAAATTCCCTTCAGGTGACTAGTGCTTTCAGGTTGCCGGAACAGAAACAGTTTTCATTGTTTTCGTCACCAGTGCGGCAGACAATGCGCCCATGGCTGAACACGTTTACAAGAAGATTGAGATCGTTGGCTCGTCGCCAAACGGAATGGAGGCCGCGGTCCACAATGCCCTGGGGCGCGCGAGCAAGACGATTCGCAATATGCGGTGGTTTGAGGTGACCGAGACGCGCGGGTACCTCGAGGACGGCAAAGTCGAACACTGGCAAGTGACGTTAAAGATCGGGTTTACTCTGGAAGAGTAATGTTCCGCATTCGTCTCGCTTGCCGCTTAACGATCTGACCGTTTCAACGCTACCGTTGCACGGCTTCGCGTTCCTGCGCCGATCGGTACAGTCTGGCGGCACCGTAAATCAAGATCGCGGGCTTTAGTGCCATGAAGAGCAGACGCAGAAATCCGGCGAGCACTCGACCCAACGGCAGACGATTCAACACGTATCCAGCCGCAAACGCATAGAAAAGAGACTGTGTCGGCTTTTCGCGCACGTACTCACCGGTTTCATTGACAACCGTCTCCACTCGGTCTTTCACCCATTGCATTCCGCGTTCGGGAAACTCAGCGACCATTTCGGCAGATAATTGATCCATGTCGTCTAATACTTCGCATTCTAAACCAGTCTTGCGCGCATCCAACTATTATCGCAAGGCGAGCCAGAGCGAGCTTGCGCCGGTGCGAGGTGGAAAATCAGGCAATGGCAGCGGTCGATGAAACGTGGCGGCTCGACGCGTTTCTTTCAGGCAATAGCGAGCCATGACTTCCAGTGCGCGCTCGTCTAATGCGGAACAATTGGTTGAGACCAAAACGTGAGCGTCGCGCTCCGCCACTGCGAGTGCGCTAATGAGCAGGTTTTGGAAATCGTGTTGGATCTGAAAGGTTTTTCCTTTCGGAGAACGCGAAAAAGTCGGGGGATCAAGAATGATGGCATCGAATTTCTCGCCTCTTCGGGCGAGCCGCGGCAGCACGGATCGCACGTTGTCCGTGATAAAGCGATGATCGACTGTTGACAGGTTGTTCAGCGCGAAATTTTCGCGTCCACGGGCGAGATATTTTTTGGAAACATCGACGTTGAGAGTGCTCCCTCCGTTACATGCCGCGTACACCGAAAAGGAACAAGTGTATGCAAAGCAATTCAGCAGTCGCTTTGGTGTGATATGACGCACGTATCGGCGATTTTCCCGCTGGTCCAAAAACAAACCCGACGAATAGCCTGTGCCGAAGTCTATGACGAACCTCAGGTACCATTCGGTGGCGACCGTCTGTAAACTTTCGCCGGGATCGCCGACGACCAGCGCCGGCGGTTTCCGCCGTTCGTTTTTTGTCGGAATGAATCGGGCAAAGACGCGTTGCACCGGAAAGCCGACCGAGTCGGCCCAGGTTTGGAGCTCTTTCAGCAGTCGTTCGCGAGCCAACATTCTTTTGAACGAAATCAGAACGTCGCTGCCGAAGCGTTCGACCCAGCCATCCTCAACAGTGCAGAGGCGGTGCGAATCAGTTCCCTCTGACTGGAAATCGCGAAGCAAGGCTGGATCAATCCATCCCGTATTCATTTGTTTTTATGCTCCAACGGGATAGTTCGAAATCAGTATGGCGCAACGGATGGGTTGCCGGGAAACCCACCATCGCTACACTGCCGCGATCACCTTCGGGCCAGTGAGTCAACGGCCGTGTGGCGGCGGCGTAACTATGCAACAAGTCACCGTTCGTGTTCCCGCGAGCACTTCCAATCTTGGTCCGGGCTTTGATTGTCTCGGCGTCGCGCTTCGCCTTCACAACAGGGTCACGGTTATCCGCGGCAAGATGCCTCGATCTTCTCATCCACGAATTGTGTCTGACGCTGCAGAACGATTTTTCAAGCAGACGCGGCGTCGTGCGTTCTCGTTTTCGTTTTCGATTGTGGAGAAGATTCCACGGTGTCGCGGCCTGGGCAGCAGCGCAACGGTTCGCCTCGGCATCCTGCTTGGGCTGAACCGGCTCAGTGGCGATCCGCTAGATCGATTCACCCTTTTTAGATTATGCGCCGAATTGGAAGGACATCCTGATAACGCTGCACCGGCCAGCTTTGGCGGCTTCACTGTGGTGCATAGTAGCGCCGCGACCAGTTCGCTTCTACATGGCAGGCGCCCCGCGTGCGCCATTGCGCAACGCTTCGACGTCGCGTCGCGCCTCTGTTTCGTTCTCCTAATCCCGGACCTTGAAATCGAAACCGCGCGCGCGCGAAGAATTTTGCCTTCTAAAATCTCGCGCGTTGCGGCGGTAGAAAACTGTGCGAATGCATGTGCGCTGACCGCGGCATTTGCATCGCGGGATTACGAAAAAATGCGTGGCACTTTTTCCGATAATCTTCACCAGCCATTTCGCGCGAAACTGATTCGGTTTCTTCCGCGTGTGATTGAGTCGGCTGAGCGAGCCGGCGCGCTGGGCGCATTTCTTAGCGGAAGCGGATCCGCGATAGCCGCGATTACACTCGAAGCGGCCGAAAAAATCGCAACTGCGATGGTTCGCGTTGCGGCCGTGCCCGCTCGCGCAATTATCACACACGCTGACAATCGCGGTGCGCAAGTGTTGCTAATGCGCCCTCGGCCATCCGTTAGCCACCGTTAAGATGGGCCGCCGGCTTGAACAGTTAGAAGAATTCGGGATCGACGTCGTTCTCGAACGACGTCATGGCGTTCGCGCTTCGGTTCTGCGCCGCATCCTTCACGGGCTCTCGTTCGTTTACGACTGGCTGGTTCAACTTCGGCTGTATTTCTATCGCAAAAGAGTTTTCCGCGAACGCACGCTCGGCTGTCTCGTGATCAGCATCGGCAATCTAACCGTCGGCGGAACGGGAAAAACGCCGATTGTTGAGAAGTTTGCCCGCGCTTTGCAGGCCGGAGGACGGCGAGTGGCGATTCTCAGCCGAGGTTACAAAAGTGTTCCGCGCAAGCGGGGCTGGCGAAGCTGGCTCCGTGGAGATTCTGAGCCTCCGCGGGTCGTCTCCGACGGCAAATCCCTGCTGCTCGATTCGCTTACCGCCGGCGATGAACCTTACATGCTCGCGCACAACTTAAAAGATGTGATCGTACTGGTAGATAAAGACCGGGTCAAAAGCGGGCGGTTCGCCATCGATAAATGGCAGGTCGACACACTTCTGCTAGACGACGGACTTCAATATCTGCATTTAAAACATCGGCTGGACATGGTGCTCGTGGATCGGCAAGCACCTTTTGGGAACGAGTTCCTGCTGCCCCGCGGCACGTTGCGTGAGAGACCACGCAATCTTCGCCGTGCCAGCTACATCTTTATTACCAAGAATACCGGCAACGCTAATTTCGAGCTGATGCGACGTATCCGTCGTTACAATCGAACGGCAGAAGTTATCGAATGTGCGCACAAACCGCTTTACCTGCAGAATGTGTTTACCGGTGAACAATTGCCGCTTGAGGCTTTGCGCGACGCGTTCATCGGTTCGCTGTGCGCGATTGCTGCCCCTGAAAGTTTTGAGGGCGCGCTTACGAAACTCGGCGCGCGTGTCGATTTGGCGAAGCGCTACATTGATCATCATTACTACGCCGAGGCCGAACTGATTAGCTTTATCAATCGCTGTATCCGTCGTGATCTGGCAATGATCGTCACCACCGAAAAAGATTCGGTGCGCATGCCGCGTCTCGCAGAGGCGGATCTGAAAGTGCCCATTTATTTCTTGCGTGTGGAAATCGAAATCCTGAGTGGGCACGAAAGCTGGGAGCATTGCGTTGCTCGAATTTGCAAACCCAAGCCCGTCCTCCCGCCCGAGCGCTTTTTTGCGTGAGCATGCCCTTCTAAATTGGGCGTTGGACGTTGAGCGTTGGACGTTGGACGTTTGCCCTGGCCATGTCGAAGAAAGCGGAACTTATCGTCGACGATCGGAAGCTTCAGGTATCGAATCTGGACAAGGTGCTTTATCCGAAGCCGGGTTTCACCAAGGCGCAGGTGATCGACTACTACATCCGCATTGCCCCTGCGCTTTTGCCGCACTTGAAGGACCGTCCCCTCACAATGAAGCGCTATCCAGATGGCGTGGACGGTGAGTTTTTCTACGAGAAGAATTGTCCCGTGCATCGGCCGAAATGGGTGCAGACGGCAAAAGTGTGGAGCGAGGGCAACCAGCGAATCATGCATTATTGTCTCGCTAACGATCTACCTACGCTTGTCTGGGCAGCTAACCTCGCGGATCTTGAGTTGCACACGTCGCTGTCAAAAAAAACCAATATCGCACGTCCGACGATGATGGTGTTCGATCTGGATCCCGGTCCGCCCGCGGACATCGTGCAATGCTGTCAGATTGGGATCTGGCTGCGCGAGTTGCTTGACGGAATGAAATTGAAAGCGTTCGCTAAGACGAGCGGCTCAAAAGGTTTACAAGTGTATGTCCCGCTGAACACGGCGGTGACGTACGATCAGACCAAAACTTTGTCGCGCTCGCTAGCCCAGCGCATGGAACGCGATCACCCTGATCGTGTCACCTCGAACATGGCCAAGTCCGTCCGCAAAGGAAAAGTGTTCGTCGACTGGAGCCAGAACGACGAACACAAAACCACCATCTGCGTCTATTCATTGCGCGCAAAAGAAGAGCCCACGGTTTCCACGCCTGTCACTTGGAGTGAGGTGGAGAATTGTTTGAAGAAGAAACGCGCTGAGCTCTTAAGATTTCGTTCCGACCAAACGCTGGTGCGCGTTGAAAAACACGGAGACCTGTTCGAGCCTGTCCAGACACTCAAACAAAAGCTACCGAAAACATCAGACACATGATCGAATCGACAACAAAACGATCAACGATGCATGAGCAATCACTTATGGTTTGATGCGATTGGATGGCTGGGAGCTGCTGCTCTGCTCGTGGCGTATGCGATGATCTCTTCCAGAAAATGGGAAGGACATTCCTCGGCGTTCCAGTGTCTGAACATCGGCGGCAGTCTGATGCTGGCCACAAATACAATCTTTTATGGGTCATACCCCTCCACATTTGTGAACCTCATTTGGGCAGGCATTGCCATTTTCACGATCGCGACTAGGAAACGAGTTTCCTCTCGCTAGATTCAAGCGAAAGCGTCGGGAGGTTCTTCGAAATGCGAAAGATCAATCTGACAGATGTTCCCGAGCAGGAAAGAAAATCGCCGAAGGGTAAGTTTGGCCGGGTCGTAAAAAATATTTCAATCGCGCTTGGGCGCGAACCCGGATCACTCGATCTGTTGAAGCGTCATCCTTTTGATTTGGCGTTGGTGCGGATACCGAAAGGCAGATTTCTTTGCCCATATCATTCGCATGCAGCGGAAACTGAGCTTTATCTCGTCGTTTCCGGCCGCGGCAATGTGCGCGATAAGAATGGAATAACCGAAGTTGGACCTGGCGACGCGTTTCTGTTTCAGCCGGGCGAGGCGCATCAGCTTAGCAATGCTGGGGATGAAGACTTTGTTTACTACGTGGTTGCCGACAATCCGCGCAGTAGCGGCGCGACAGGTGATTCCTGTTACTATCCGGACAGCGGCAAATGGGCGGTGACCAGGGAGGGATCCGAAGAACTGATCGTAAAAGGCAATGAGACCGATTACTTCGATGGGGAAGAATAATCGATTGTCATGTCGAGCGAACTCGAGACGTCTCTCGATCTCTCGGTCACAAAATGGTTTAGAGATTCCTCGACTTTGCTTGGAATGACAAAGAAATGCGCAAGGTAAATCTCAGCGAAATCAAAGAGGAGCCGTGGCAATCGTCTGGTGGTAAATTCGCTGTCTCCTTCAAAGGAATTTCTGAAGCGCTGGGACGCGAGCCGGCTTCGCTCGACCTCTCCAAGCGGCATGCGTTTGACCTCGAATGGAACCGGGTGCCATCGGGAAAATCCAATTTTCCTTACCACGCGCACTCTGCACAGTGGGAATTGTATTTGGTGATTTCTGGAAGCGGCACCGTTCGTCACAAAGATGGCAGGACCGAAGTTGTGCCTGGAGACGCGTTCATCTTCGGGCCAGACGAGCCGCATCAAATTATCAACTCTGGTGCCGAAGATCTCATTTACTATGTCATCGCGGATAATCCGATCGGCGAATCAGGTTATTATCCCGACAGCGGTAAATGGAAGGTGAACAAGTCATCGGCGGCCGATCGCGTCGTTATCAAAGGGCAGGAGACCGATTATTTCGACGGTGAAGAATGAATTCTTGTCATGTCGAGCGTAGTCGAGACATCTCGACCCTCTCTGCCACGCCAGAATAGTCGAGAGATTCCTCGACTTCGCTCGGAATGACAGAAGATGAGGATGCTTCGGTGAATCTGTACGCGACTCCTTTGCCCGAACCTGCTTTGCATTCAAATTGACCTTATGGATTCCAACAAATCGCCGCAGGAGTTTCCATACAAAACATACCTGAACATTCTGCACGGGCCGCTCGAAGTGATTGATGTGCAGAAGTTGGCCGATGCTTGCATGGACAAATGGTACAACCAGACGCTGTGCAAAGTGAACGACTCAGTCGTGAGGATGGCGGTCGTTCAAGGCGAATATCACTGGCACGAACATAAAGATATTGATGAATTCTTTTTCGTGCTCGATGGGCGGTTCGTGATCGATCTCGAAGATCGCGTAATCGAACTTGCACCACGGCAGGGCTTCGTTGTGCCGAAAGGTGTGCGCCATCGAACACGCGCGGCTGAGCGCGCCGTGATTCTCATGGTCGAACGCGCTGATATTCTTCCGACGGGCGATTAGGCCTGGTGCTGCGTCATCGGCGGTCAGGGACCGCCGCCACAGTGAAGGCACTCAAGATCATCTCGGGCGGGCAAACAGGCGTTGATCGCGCCGCGCTCGACGCCGCGCTGAGACACGGTATTAACTGCGGCGGATGGTGTCCGGCTGGACGACTGGATGAATTCGGTAAAATTCCCGATCACTATCCAATTCAGGAATTAAAAGATGGCGGTTTCACCGAACGCACGTTGCAGAACGTGAAAGATTCTGATGGAACTGTCGTCATTTATTCGGGAGAACTTCGTGGCGGCACAGAGGAGACGGTTCGCTTTTGTGATAAGCTAGATCGGCCTAGTCAATTAATCGACGGGTCAAAAATTTCCGCTGAAAGTACGGCTAATTTGATTGCGGAGTTTGTCCGAAAGAACAAGATCCATACTCTGAACGTTGCCGGCCCGCGCCAGAGCGAGTGGCAGGAAGGATACAATTACGCCACTCGTGCGCTGAGTGCTTTTCTCAAATTGTAGCGACGTTTGTGTCAAGGCCGAACGGCACGCCAGGCGCTCGCCGCGAGCGCCTCTACAATATCATTCATAACGCAGCGCTTTTACCGGATCGAGACGCGCGGCGAAGTACGCGGGGATTAGCGCGGCGAACGAACAGATCAAAAATGCACTGATACAGATGATAGCGACGTCGTGCGGAATGACTTCGGCCGGGATTGACGAGAATTGATAAACCTCACGCGGGAAAATCTCGATGTGCAGAGTCGACGCCAGCCAGCGACTGAACTCGTTACGGTAACGAATTAATGTCATCCCAAGGCCCAGGCCGGTGATTGTTCCAAACAGCCCGACAATTGTGCCCTGACCAAGGAAGACCCAGATAATCTGCGCAATGTTCGCCCCGAGCGCCTTCACAATTCCGATCTCGTGTCGCTTTTGCACCGTTACGGTGATGAGCGTGCTCATGATTCCAAAAGCCGCCACAATCACGATGAAGAACAAAAGGAAAAACATCACTGTGCGTTCGAGCCGCACCGCTTCGAAATATTGGCGATTCATGTCAATCCAAGTCTGGGCGTATTGCGGCGGCTCAAGGAATTGTTGGATTTGCTGTTTCACCCGTTCAGCACCGTACGGATTGTCGGTCTTCACCGTGATTCCATGCAACGCGTCTCCCAAACCGTACAGCTCTTGACCAACGTAAACCGGTACGAGCAGAAATTCGGAATCGTGCAGGTAATGTCCGGTTTCGAAAATGCCCGTGACAGTCAGTTCTTTCGGAAGAATCACATCGCGCAACTCGTCGATGGCTTTTCTCTCTTCCTCGCCCTTGGCGTTCTCCAGTTTTTTAATGCTGTCGAGAACCTGACCAAGATTTCCTGGCGAATAAATCGTAACCTTGTCGCCCACGCGGACGCCGAGTCTTTGTGCCAATTCAATCCCAAGCACGGTCGATTCACCTTCGAGATCCAGCTTGCCGAATTTGATGAATTTTTGGAGGGGAATGACTTTTTCTTCCTGCCCGGGATCAACGCCCCGAATTACCGGTGCGAGCCGGCGGCTGTGGAATTCTACAATCACCGGTCCTTGCACATAAGGCGCGGTGGCGATCACTCCGGGCGTCTTGTCGATTTTCGCCTTGAGCGGGCGCCAATCCCGTATCACGTCCTCGGAAGTAACCAGAATGTGCGCGTCGAAATCGATGACTTTCTGGCGCAGTTCCCGATCGAATCCGGTCATGACCGCAATCACAAGAATCAGCACCGTCACGCCGAGCATCACACCAATGACCGAGATCAATGTGATGATTGAGAGAAATGTACGCTTCGGTTTCAAATACCGCAGCGCCAGGAAAAGACTAAAAGGAAGCTTCAATTCGCCCTTAGCGTGGCGGCAAACCCAATCGGATTCAACCGCGGCCGGTTTGCCGAGTTTGTTAGGCTTGCGCTATCGCGTGCGCCTTTAGTTCTTCCAGCGTGACAAACTCAAGCGCAGAGGCGTGCGTTGCTTCCAGATCCACAGGGGCCGCGCGGTCGTGATCCAGCGCACTTTTCCAACGCGTGACGCACACGCACCACTTGTCGCCTGGCTTCAATCCGGGAAAACCCCACTCCGGACGCGGCGTAACCAAATCGTTTCCATCCAGGACCGAGAAATCCAAAAATTCCTCCGTGACTTGCACGCAAACCGTGTGCTGGCCCACGTCCTCTAGTCCTGTTCGGCAATAGCCGTCGCGATAAAAACCGGTCATCGGATCGCGACAACAACATTTCAATTCGGTTCCCAACACATTCGTCGGCATAAATGCAATTAGTCGACGAATCTTAAACATCGATCCGGCCGATATCAAAGCGACCCGAGGACACCCGCACCACGGCGGGCAGGGTGTGTGCGCTCCCAAAGTTTCGCAAAACAACGCCGAGCCTGCTGGTATTTACACGAAGAGCTTTAGAAATGCGATACGTCCTCGCATCTTTTCGCTTGCCCTATGTGAACGTTCGCAAATAGAGACTGTAAGAATGTCAATCCGCGCGAAATACGTGCATACCAATCTTATCGCCAGAGATTGGCAACGACTCGTTCGATTCTATCGCGAAGTGTTCGGATGTGAGCCGAAAGGTCCAGAGCGTGATTTGTCTGCGGCGTGGCTCGACAAAGTGAATTCGGTTCCGAACGCCCGTCTCCGTGGCGTTCATCTCAGACTACCTGGATACGACGATCATGGGCCTACACTGGAGATTTTTAGCTACGATGAGTTGATCGAACGCGGATTGCCGAGAGCTAACGAGTGCGGATTCGGCCACATTGCATTCGCGGTGGACAACGTGGATGAAGCGCTAGAAGCAGTGATCGCAGCCGGAGGAGGCGCAGTCGGAGAAATTGCCACAGCGGAAGTAAACGGTGTCGGTCTGCTTCATGTGGTTTATGCGCGAGATCCTGAAGGTAACATCGTAGAGCTGCAAAAGTGGACTTGAAGCGGAGTCGTAGCAGTGATCAGACAAACCGTCATTGCATATTGGCTTATCCCGTCGGAGTCGGCACATAGCTTTTTTCAGGCAATCATCAACGATCTCGCCGGCCGATACGATGCGCCCGTTTTCGAGCCGCATGTCACCATTTATGTCGGAGCAGATCGCGCTGATGGCGCTAAGGCGGCGCTTGGGAACGCGGCGCGCCTTTTCAAACTCACCACGCTGACACCGCTTGGCATTGATCAGTCCAATGAGTTTATCAAAACGCTCTTTGTGCGATTCGCCATGAGCGCAAAACTGCGGCGAATCAATGATTTCATTCGCGACACGGCGAAAGATTCATCGCCATACAAACTGAAACCGCACTTAAGTCTGCTCTACAAGAAACTGGCAGCCGCAAGTCGGCGGCAACTGGCAGCTTCAATCAGCGTTCCACTTTCTGAAGTAGCTTTCGACACGATTAAGGCTGTGCGCTGCGTTTCGCCTACTCAAAGCCGGGCCGATGTAGAGTCTTGGCAAACGCTGGTTACAAACAAACTCCTTGCATAGCCATTTCACTTTTGGATCATATATCTGATCAGAATGTGACGTGCGATCGAGCGGCCGGTGGGAGCCTTTGATTTGTCCGCCTGGTTGTCGGCGCCTTACAGTTCGACGATGCGGTAGGGCTTTCCGGTTTTGTGCAGCACAGGCGCTGAGACATTGTAAACGGGAATGCCAGTTGAAGTTTTCCCGTCGGTAATTCCGTTGTGTGCGTGACCGTGGAATACCGCGGTGGCGCGGAATCGGTTGATCGGTTCTTCGAGGCGACTGGAACCGAGAAAGGCGTAGATTTCAGGATCTTCCCCCTGCAACGTCGCTCGAATTGGGGAGTAATGAAGGACCACAATTCTGCGATCCGTTTGCAGCTTCACCAGGGCTTGCTCGAGGCGAATGGCGTGACTGATTGATTCCTGCACGAATTGCTTAATCAACGGCTCGCCCCATGCGTTCAGCATCCGCCGGCCGAAACCGCCGCCGAACCCGCAGATCCCCGCGAATCCGACACCGGCGATTTCGACGGCTTCACCATTGAGCATTGTCACGCCGGTTTGATCCAGAATGTTCGCGACAGTTTCCGGCTTACCGGATTCATAGTCATGATTACCGATGACGCCGATACACGGGATTCGCACCGCGCTGCGAATATCGGCGGCGAGTTCCTCCGCTTCTTCGGGAAGTCCGTACTCTGTGAGATCGCCGCAGAGCAGCAGCACATCCGCGCTACGCGAAATCTCGGCGAATGCATCCTGCATCGTTCCACGCGAATGCTTGGCGTAGTGAAGGTCTGCAGTCGCAGCGATACGCAACGTTCGTTTGGCCATCGTTTTAAGAAACGAAACGGCAGCTAAGGATGGACGTTTCGCGTAAGCGTTCGCTCCCGACATGCACGCGTGTAGCGGTTCCAGTGCGTAATTGATGAGTGATGACTGCAAGCACGGCAAGGGCAGTTCCAGCCACTCAGGGTGAAGGGAGCATTAGTGAGTTTCATCGAAGATCGGTGGCAGCATTGCATACTGCCGAGGTTCCATTCCTGATCGGCGGTGCGTACATGGTGGAGGTGTGCGGGGGTGTGTCGCGTAGCACCAAGGACTTCGATCTCTATGTTCGGCCAAATCATGTAGGGGCTGCGCTCCGTGCGCTGGCGCGCGCAGGATACAAAACCGAACTGACATTCCCGCACTGGCTGGCCAAGGCGACGTACGAGGGAGATATTCTTGATCTGATTTTTCGCGCCGGCAATGGATTGTGCGAAGTAGATGATTCGTGGTTCGACCGTGCGCGCGACGACGAGTTGCTGGGCGTGCCTGTGAAATATTGCGCGCCTGAGGAAATGATTTGGATGAAGGCGTACATCATGGAACGCGAGCGGTTCGACGGCGCTGACATCGCGCACATTCTTCGCTGTTGCGCGGCGGAGATCGACTGGGCGCACCTGGTTCGCAGGTTCGGTCCTGATTGGCGCGTATTGCTCAGCCATTTGATCCTGTTCGGCTACATTTATCCCGCGGAACGCGCGCGAATTCCGGCGGCGATCATGGAGGATTTGATTACACGGCTTCGGAGTGAAGCGAAAACTGCCGGGCCAGAACGACTATGCCGCGGCACGCTGCTTTCGCGGCAGCAATATTTGGTGGATGTACAGGAGTGGGGATTTCGAGACGCACGTTTGGAAGAGCGTGTTCAGATGGATGAAAAGGACATCGCGGATTGGACAGATGCAATTGAGAAAGAATGAACGCGATGCCCATAAATTCGCTGAGGACAGCGGGCTCTAGAGCCGGAGTGTTCCGCTAGGAGGCGGCGAGTCTGCCGGCGGCGGAATCGCAGGTGCCGCGATCAGCTTTGTTTTCGCTTCTTCGAGCAACTTTTTCTCTTCCGGATAAAGTTTGCCGTTTTCGGCAGCATCTATGTAATCCTTTGCTGCCTCGAGTTCGCTTCCCTCGACCAGTACCAGGGCGACGTAAACGGCTGCGTGCGGATCCTGTAGCTGGTCAGGCAGCAAACTTCGAACGATGGGAAGAGCCTCTGGATTTCTGCCAAGCCGATAAAGTGAAAATGCGTAGGTTATTGCGCAACTGACCTCATTCGGCGCGCGGTCATAAGCCTCTTTCGCGAGTTGATGTGAGCTTTCGGTATTTTCGCCAAGGTTCAGACCTAGCCGCGCCAGGTCTGCCGTGATGGGTGCCTCGTTAGGCGAACTTTCATGAAGCCGTTGGAGAACTGCGTACAGCTTGGTCGTTTCGTCTCTGGCGCGATACAGCTGGCGAAGATTGTCCAGCGCTTCACGGCGCATCGTCGGATTTTCTTCGACCCGAACCCAGAGTTCTTCAGCCTGGTTCGTCAATTGCCATTTCGTGGCGAGCCGGGCGAGCATGAGTTCACGTTCCGGGACCTTTTCCGATAATTCGGCGGCAGACTGCCAAAGCTTTTCGAACTCAGAGTTCGCGCTCGAGTCGTTGCTGGAATGCAAGTGCCGCTCCGCGGTTGCGTCGTACGCCAGACGCAGGTATTCGGCATCGCCCCAATTTCCAGTCCGCGTCCAGCGTTTCAGACGCGACCAATTCTTCACAGTCGCATAAGCATCCGCGACTGCCACAGACGCAGGTGGCGAACTCAGTCGTGCTGGAGCCAACTTGTCGACCCATTTTACAACGTCCCCAGCGAGTCCGTTCTGATTCATCCACTCGATCAGCGATGCGAGATCAGATGCATTACGCGCCGCAAACGGTTTCACTTTCTCAAGAAGCTGCCGGAATTTTTTCTCGTCTAGCTTTCGGTAAAAATTCAGGCAAAGCAGGTAATCGCCGAATGTGACCTCTGGCGACATTTGGAGCTGTTGCGCAAAGCTATCCGCAGCAGTGCGGTCATTGCGTTCCACAGCATCATTGAGTAACGCTCTTAGCGCGCCAGTTCGGTACGGCGCTATGATGATAAGTCGCTCGAGCGTATCGCGAGCGTCCTTGCTCTTTTCCGCGTCTTTGGAACGAATTTGCAGTGCTGCGAGATTGAATTGATACAGGTCGTTCTTTGGTTCTTTCTTTACCGCAGCCGCGAATTGTTCTTCCTGCTCGGCAAAATTACCTTCCGCGCTCGCCAACCAACCAGCTACGACATGAAAGGCTGCGGTGTCCAGATCGCTCGGAGACACTCGATTAAGCGCTTCTCGGGCTTGATCGAGCTTCCCAAAGCGGAGCGCCGCGGAGGCAAAGTTAAGCTGACTCTCCGGGTCTTTTGGCAGCAATCGCGCTATCCGCTCGCGCCATGCAACGGCTTCTTCCAGGTTTTGCCTTTCCGCTGTGTCCGCCAGGATGGACAGCGCTGCGAGAGAATCCGGATGCCGGCGGG
>Ga0207701_10004723_pt1 | contig 13781 bp, 15 predicted proteins | sample KBSSwiSSwithPhiX_FD_184294 | JGI IMG/M metagenome (GOLD analysis project Ga0207701, IMG submission 184294) | Switchgrass rhizosphere bulk soil microbial communities from Kellogg Biological Station, Michigan, USA, with PhiX - S5 (SPAdes) (version 2) | ecosystem: Environmental > Terrestrial >... | reverse complement strand
AAAACGCCGCCAGGTAACTGTTTCCGCTTATCGGATTTCAAATCGCCATTGAATAAACTCAACTGACAATCCACCAACTTCCGGGCTTCCGTTTCCCGTCTTGCGGTCACTTGTAAAATGCTTCTTTTAAGAAAGCAATAGAAATCAAGGTCAATTTTGGTGCCAAATAATGGCTGAAGTAGACAGGCCAAAAAGCACAAATGATCCATGCCGCGTGGTAGTTACGGCGGCGGGCGTGGTCAGCCCGCTCGGGTTTGGCTTGGCCGAAACGCTCGAGTCATTGCGAAGCGCACGAGACTGTGTGACTCCCGTGATGCGCTTTTCAGTCACGCAATGCCGGTGCAAAACCGCGGGCCAGATTTCGGACTTGCGTCTGCTTGCCAGGCACGCGCAAATTCCTCGTTCGGGACGCCTGCATCGCGCGTCGTACATGATGATTCATGCGCTGCAAGAACTCGTGACGCAACAGCCTGAATTTGAACCGGAGTTAACGGTCATTGGAACGACAAGCGGAGGCATGTCTTACGGCGAGCGTTATTACCGTTCGTTAAACGGAGCAGGGGATTTGCGGCATGCGCCGACTTGGATCGCTAATTACCCGGCGCAAAAACCGGTGATCGACGCCCAGACAGCTTTTGATATTTCAGCGCCGTGTCACGTGATCGCGAATGCCTGCGCGTCTGGGACAAATGCGATCGGTCACGCATTTGAATGCGTGCGCTCCGGTCGTTACAAACAGGTGTTGGCGGGCGGTTACGACGCTCTCGCTGAAATGGTTTTCGTCGGCTTTGATTCGCTTCAAGCCTCGACGCCAGAGAAATGCCGGCCCTTTGATCGCCTTCGGTCTGGCATGGTGCTCGGCGAAGGCGCCGCGGTTGTGGCCTTGGAAAATCTCGAGCTCGCTCGCAAGCGCGGCGCACCTGTTCTCGCCGAAATCATCGGTTACGGTATTTCCACCGACAACTTTCACATCACGCAACCGGAGCCATCGGGCATCGGAGCTCGACAAGCAATGGAGCGGGCTCTTGACGGCGCGCAGATCTCCCCCGCTGACGTTGATTACATTAATGCGCATGGTACTGCCACGGTCTTTAACGATGCAACCGAGGGCAAGGCAATCAGGGCGTTGTTCAATGGTGTACCAGTAAGCTCAACCAAAAGCATGATGGGTCATTCTTTGGGCGCCGCGGGCGCCATTGAGGCCGTCGTTTCTTTACTTGCGCTGCAACACCAATTTCTTCCAGCTAACATCAATTTCACTGCTTCAGACGACGACGTTGATCTCAACATCGTCGCGAACGAAGCGCGGCCAGCTGCGGTGAACGTAGCGCTTTCGAACTCGTTCGGATTCGGTGGGACGAATGCTTCGCTGCTAATGCGCAGACTCGAAGCATGAGTCTGGCGATTGCCGGCATGGGGTGGGTGACCCCGCTGGGCACGGGCGTTGATTCCGTTTGGGAGCGATTGCTTCAGGGGGAAGAAGCATCTGCGACGACGATTTCCGAAAAATTAGTCGATCGCGTTTACAGCGTTTTTCGCGTACCGGAATCAGCGCTGAAGGGGATTTCCCATCCGCGCCTTCGTCGCGCCAGCGCAATTTCGCGTTTTGCCGCGGCGGCTGGGTTGCACGCGTTGGAGTCAGCAGGATTAAAAGTGGAGTCGCAGAATGCCGAACGAATGGCGCTTATCTTCGCCATCTCAAATGGAGGCGTCACGTACACGAAACGTTTTTACCATGAAATCGTGGGCACAGGCGCACAGGCGGCGAGCCCACTCCTGTTTCCGGAAACGGTGTTCAATGCGCCGGCAAGTCATCTTGCCGCCATTCTCGGCGTGACCGGCGCAACGTACACCCTCGTGGGCGACGGCGCTGTGGGCCTCGCAGCGATAACAATGGCCGAGGAATTAATGGCGAATGAGGCGCTGGACTATTGTCTTGTTGTAGGCACCGAAGAAATCGACTGGCTGTTATGCGATGCGTACCGGCGATGGCGTTTGTTGCGTACGGCGCCGCCAATTGAGCCCTTTAGCAAGCAGAACCGCGGAATGATTTTGAGCGAAGGCGCAGGCGCGATTCTTCTCACACGCGACGGATTCGTCACGATCGAACGCGCGCATCCGGGCGGGCATTTTAGGAGACGAGCTGAAGCGGAAAAAATTTTGAAGCGCATACTGTGTGATCTCGGCCAGATCGAAATCGATTTTGTTATTTCGAGCGCGAATGGAACGTTTGTCGATCAAGCAGAATCCCGAGCGCTTCAGGAGATCGTTTCAAATGCGCTGGCTTACACGTTCAAACCCGCCTTGGGCGAGAGCGTTGGCGCGGCAGGATTGTGGCAGATCATTGTGGCAGCCCAAGCCCTGCATTCAAAAGAGCTTCCGCCCGTGCTTCACGCGGACCACAGCGTCCGGTTACCGCTTTCACTCTCGCGAACACCGATTCCAGGCGCGCGACGCGCGATCGTTTTAAGCTGCGGACTTAATCAGCAAGCGGCAGGCTTGCGACTAGCGATTCAGTAGCACGCCCGGCGATTTCATTGCGGTACGCTTGGTCATGAATCCCGCTTGAATGGTGGACGTTACAATTGAATCTCGTGAACCAAGGGACCCAAAAGTTTTTGGCAAATCCGCTTGCGTGCTGGGATAAACGTTCTTAATTAAGCGTCCATTTTCCCTGCGCCAGTCGATTAAGATGGCGCTTAGAACAAGTCACTATGGCCAAATCAAAGAAAAAGAACAGGTCTGCAGCAAAGTCGGCTGTACGAAAGCCGCGGCCAGCTCGCAAACTTCAGGCTAGGAAGTCCAAGCCGAAAAATCCCGCACGTGAAAGGAAGATCGCGCGCGTTTCGTCAAAAACCAACTTGGAGGGCACTCAGTCGCCCGCAGCACTACTGGGATTGAATCATCGCGAAAAGAAGTTGGATCCATTTGTTCGCCAACAAAAACAGAAGCTGCTTCAGCTCCGCGACGCGGTAGTGGATTCGATGGCTGGCGTGGCTCAGGGTACCCTTCGTTCGCGCGCTGAAGGCAGCGAAGCTTCCGCCTTCGGAATGCACCAGGCCGACGCCGGATCGGACGCATACGATCGTGATTTCGCGCTGAGTTTGCTCTCACAAGAACAGGACGCGCTCTACGAAATCGATGAGGCTCTGAAGCGCATCGAAGTCGGGACATATGGGAAATGCGAAATGTCCGGTAAACCAATCCCACGCGCACGTCTCGAGGCGATCCCCTTCGCCCGTTTCACTGTGGAGTGTCAATCGCAGTTGGAGAAGCAGAGTAAGGCCGCCCGGATGCGACCATCAGTTACCTCCTTGTTTGGCTTGACCGAAGAGGAAGGCGCCGAATCCGAGGAGGAGGAGACCACTACGCCTGAAGTGAAGGAGTGATCGACGCTTATGGCTCAGGAGATTATTACCCTCGAATGCACGGAAGCTAAAGCGCTTGGGAAACCGCCTTCACGGTACATGACGACGCGTAATAAGAAGAGCCCACGGACGCCGAATCGCTTGGAGAAGAAAAAATACAATCCGTTTTTGCGGCGGCACACCTTGCACCGAGAGACCAAGCATTAGCGATGCAGCCGAAAACCCCAAAACGCCGTTCCGCATTTCGCCGCGCCAATCGTCCCATGCCGCGGCGCCGGATCGATATCGCCATGGAGGCAATCGATTACAAAAACCCTGATCTTCTGAAAAAATTTGTCACCGAGAGCGGCAAGATTCTGCCTCGTCGCGTTACCGGCATGCCTGCATACATGCACCGGAAAATCACGCGCGAAATCAAACGCAGCCGTTCGGTGCTTTTGATGAAATAGTTGTAAAGGCGCTCGCCGCGGCGAGCGCCTGTTTTTCGTGATTCGGCGTGACCCAAACACCGCTACCTTCAGTACTGGACGTTGAACGTTAGGCGTTTCTTCTTCCCCTTAGGCCTTCGGCGTCCGCTCGCCTTCCTCAATCAGCTTCCAGAACTCGCGTGTTTCGCCCAATTGCGCGTCCTCGGAAACAGGCAGCTTGCTCCGGAACAGAAAGTCACGAAGCGTGTTTTTGTGCAAAACGCGATGCACTTTGACGCCTTCCTCCGTCTTGGCGAAATAAATACGATAATTCTTCGCGCGATAGCGATACAGCTTCTTCCCCTCGCGTTCGATTACGCCGAACCGCTTGGAGTCGAGCTGATCCAAATCTTCGGGTAAGATTTGAAACTCGGCCAGCAACTCAAGCTGCAACCTTTTTGGTAACGCCGAGATCTCGGCTGCGCTCAGCTCATTGAAGATGATTTGGAACATTATTTCGTTAATCAGTTGAAGCGTTGAAGCGCTTTGAACGGCGCGCGCGACCTCTGATCCGCTTTAAAGTTTCAACGCTTCAACGATCGTCAAAGATAAACGCGGCGCACCCGCACGCCAATTCGCGTCACAATTTCCCAAGTGATCGTCCCGGCTTTTTCGCTCAATTCATGGCATGGAATTTCTTCGCTACCGTCACGCCCCATGAGAATAACATCATCACCTACCTGCACGTCAGCGAGTCCGCTCACGTCGATCACCATCAAATCCATTGTCACCCGACCGAGAAGAGGGCAGCGTTTTCCGCGCACCAAAACGGCGGCGCCACGATTGGAGAGGTGCCACGGGTAACCGTCGGCGTAGCCCGCTGACAACGTTGCAACGCGCATATCTCGCGGCGCGATAAAGGTGCGGCCATAGCTGATTGAGCTGCCTTTCGGCACGTCGCGCACGAGGCAAATTCGTGTTTTCCATGTCATTACCGGCTTGAGCAACTCACGAAATTCCGGGAGCGGCGAAATGCCGTAGAGCATGATACCGGCGCGCACGATATCATGAGTCGGCGGATTAAAGGCGAGAGTGCCGGCGCTTTGCAACACGTGCGTCTTGTAGCTTCCCGGAACGTCTGCGCGAATTTGGTCGACGATTCTCTGGAATCGGACGAGTTGGTCGCGCGTGTATTCTGCGTCTTCGTTCGATACCGGCATATGCGTCGATATGCTGTGGATCTCGACATTCGCCATTGCTGCCACGCGTCGGAAAACTTCGCGCGCCTCATTCTGCACCACGCCCATTCGCCCCATGCCGGTGTCGATCTTGAAATTGACTGATACCGATTTCAATCGATCGAACGCCTGGGCTTCCTCCAAACTGGAGATCGTTGGGATAAACCCTTGCTCGGCGATTATCGGGCGTTCCTCAGGAGTTGCCGGGCCGAGAATCACGATAGGCTGCGGCAGCGATTCGCGCAGTGTGAAAGCTTCCTGGAGGTTAGCCACGCCAAATAACTGAGCCTCATCGGCCAGTGTTTCGGCAACGCCGACCAATCCGTGGCCGTATGCATTCGCTTTCACGACCGCGAGCATCTCAGCGGATCCGATCCGATCCCGCACGACCTTGGCATTGTGCCGCAATGCGGCGCGGTCAATTTCAGCCCAGCAGCGGTAAGTTTCTTTCATAGGTGCTCAGGAACATAGACCTGTGGTCTGTGTGTCCAGCCCCGAAAGCTTTCCGAACTGAACAAACGGGGATAAACATGTCCGCGTGGCGCACAGGCTGCAAGCCTATGTTCCTATTTTCGGGAACGTGATGTGTGGTTCGCGCAAATAAAATGGTTCGAGCGGTGGCAGACAAAAGCTTCGTCGGGGCTCCCTGGCAAGTCTGGCCAGAATAAGAGCGGAGGGAAACGAAATTATCGTTCGATGAAACTGCGGAAGCGACTCTGAAGACAAAACCGGTATTGTCGGGTCGAGCGAATCCAGTTTCACTTTGAGCTCGAGCTCAGAAAAGAGCGTTGGGCCTTCGATCACTTCATTTTTGAGTATGCTCGCGAAGAAAAAAGATTTCCTGCGCGCGTCGCCAATCACAAAGTAATCCTTTACATCGTATTCCATCGCGCAAATCGAGAGATACCCGATCAAGCGCGCATCACAAGATAGTTGCATCCCGATCGCGGCCGAAATCGCGATGCGCGTTCCGGCATAGGAGCCGGGGCCAAGTCCGACAATGATTCTTTCCGGAGCGCCGAATTTTTGCCGCGCGGCTTGGAGGTGCTCGAAAAATGCCGCAGAATTTTTCCGATCGTTAGGCCAGTCCCGCATGAACTCGAATTCGCCATCCAGCCAGGCCAGGCTGCCGCGCGCGGTGGAGAGTTCAAGCGCGAGAGTTTTCATGACCGTAATGGGGAGACTGTTATGATCCGCTGACACTCCGATTTTATTTCAAAGGAAATCCAGCGCGCCTGCTCCGGAATCAATTCCGGGAATCGATCGGCCCATTCGATCACTGAAACCCCGTCGCCAAAAAAATAATCTTCCAGGCCAAGCCGCACGGTTGATTCTCGATTGTCCAGGCGGAAGAAATCGAAATGGTAAATCGGCAATCGCCCCGCTTGATATTCGTGTACGATGGTAAAGGTCGGACTCGTTACTGTGGCGTCGCTTTCTAGACCCGCGACGAGACCTTGGGTGAACAAAGTCTTCCCGCTGCCTAGTTCACCTTTGAGAGCCAACACGGAACCGGCATTCACGTCGCTCGCAAGTTGCCGCCCAATGGCTTCCGTTTCAGCGGGGCTGTTGGAAATGAACGTAGCCACGGGGCAATTTGCGATGTGCGAATGGCAAGCCCGTTCGTCCCTTCGCATCCGGTATGCGCGATTCGGGATTGAGCGAGCCAATTCGGGTCAGCAGCAACTTCGGGAATTTTCGTCGCCATTTGCGCTCCAAACGGTTTCTGTCACGCGGCGAAATCGCAAAGAGCAATTCGTAGTCCTCGCCTTCTGAGATCGCGTTGTCAGTGGTGGCACCGCGGGCCACCGGCAAACGTTCCAGCTCGATGTCGAATCCGACTTTGCTGGCGCGAGCGAGTCGCGGAAGATCGGCTCCGAGTCCGTCGCTCAAATCCATCATAGCGTGGATCGAGAAATTTTTTGTCAGCCAGCGCGACTCCGCAATCCGCGCAACGAAGTCCAAATGCTTTTGTTTCAGCGCCCCCCCAAGTCGTCCCGTAACGAAAAGGTCGTCACCCGATCTTCCGCCCCGGCGCGACGCCGCGCGCGATTTTTCAACAAATCCGATCACACTTACCGAAATCGCGATTGGCCCGAGTGTGTTGCTCGTTTCGCCACCGACAATGTTTACTTCGAAGCGGTTTGCAGCTCGGGTCAGCCCCCGATAAAGCGCTGCTACCCACGCGACTTCGGTTTGCTGCGGGACGATAAGCGTGACCAGCGCGAACTGCGGGACAGCTGAAGCGGCAGCGAAATCGCTTAACGGACGCATCATTGCTTTCCATCCGACGTCTGACGCATTTGTTCCGTGGACAAAGTGCACGCCTTCGACAACGCAGTCGGTTTTTAGTACAAGATTTCTTTTGCCTCCCGGTATTTCGACAACTGCGCAGTCGTCGCCTGCACAGGCAAAGGCTGCCTTTCCCAGCGAGAGCTGATTGAGCAACCGATCTTCACCAATTTCACCCAGTTTCATTGTCTCTGTTGCATCTTGCTGCTTTGAAATCTCATGACCACACCGCTTTAGCGGGGTGTTATACGCCCCGGATTGCGCGCTGAAGCCAGGTGTTAATGATAGCGAGAGACGGTACACGCATGAGCGCTACCCGCGCGAGGTTCATTGAGAAATGATCTCAGGAAACGCGAGGGCAATGAGAGTCAACGAATTGAAGAGGGAATGCATAGTCATTGAAACAAGGATCGAGCCGCTCCATTCATAGGCGATCGCAAAACAACTTCCTAACACAAACAATGGCACGAACGACGGAAAGTGCGCATGTGCAGCGGCGAACAGTAGCGAGCTAAGTATCACTCCCAGAAGACAACCAACGTAGCGTTTGAGCACGCCGTAGATGAAAAATCTAAAAACAAACTCCTCGACGATGGGCGCGATCGCGACCGCGAAGACAATGATCATGATTCGCTGCTCCATGGTGCGCGACCCATTGAAAAACTCGACGATGCTCTGCTTGCTTGAGCCGCCACCGAAGAAACGTTGATTAATCGTCTCCGAAAAAGCGATCAATGGATAAGCAAAAAAGAGCAGCATGGCTCCAGTGCCTAGAGTTCGGAGAAAACTGATTCTGAAAAATCCGACCAGTTCAGCGACGTCAAAGCCGCGAAATTGCAAAAGACTGACTATAATGAGCAGCACGAAAGCGCTGAGGAGGAAATTCGCCAGAAGATTACGTGGGTGAAATTGAAGCGCCGGGTCTGGAACTGTTGCGCTAATCGTGAGTAGAAAGAAAAGGATAAGCACACTGGCGAGAACCGCTTCCGGAAGTCCAAAACTGCGCACCGGCACTTCGGTCCCGGAAGCACTGCGAATGTGTGTGCTGATCTGATAAATCAGCGACAGGTAAACACAAACACTCGCAATTGCGTAAAGAAAAGAAAGTAAAGCTAACGCGACGCTCGGGGCCGCTCCGAATATCACAAAAACGTTCCCGACTAGCATGAGGGTGTGCTGAAGTTCGCGCTACCCCTCAGCGCCTACGGAGCGTAGTAAGTCGGCAGAAAATACGCGCGTCCCGATTCCAGTTGCGGAACGAGCTGTTTCGGAAGTTGCAGTTCGATCTTCGACTCCGACTCTCCGAACACGCGAAGGAACCGCAACAGACTAAACGGCGGTCCGTACTTCACGACTTTCGCGTCCGGCGCGTTCGCCAGCTGTTTCGCCTTGGTGAAGGCATCGTCTAATTCACCGAGACCGTCTATCAGTTTGTTCTGCAATGCTTCTTTGCCCGAGAGAATTCGGCCGTCGGCGATCGTGTTTCGCAGAAGATCGGCCGGCAGGTTTCGCTCCTTTGCGACGATTCCGAGAAATTTATCGTAGGTGCTCATAATGAAGTTCTGTACGAGCTCGCGTTCCTCCGGCGTAATTGGTCGTGCGCCGTTCAACATGTCCTTGAATTTGCCGCTCTTAAAAACTACGGATGCGAGGCCGATTTTGTTAAATAGCTGCTCGTAATTCAGGGTTTGAATGATTACGCCGATGCTGCCGGTGATCGTCGTTTCATTGGCCATCAAAAATTTGCCTCCGCAGGAGACATAATATCCACCGGAGGCCGCCAGAGAATCCATGTAAACGACAACTGGTTTTCTCGCGCGAGTTTTAACCACCGCGCTGTAGATCTCATCCGAAGCGGTAACTTCTCCGCCGGGCGAATCAATCTCCAGCACAATGGCCTTCACGCGATGGTCCTCGCGTGCCTGTTGAAGCGCTGCACGCAAGTCGTCCACCATCGAGTCGCTGACGTTTCCGGGGATCGACGTGCTGATCAGACCCCTCATGGTGATCACCGCGATCTTATCCGTAGTCGCGCGGGCACCTCTTTGAAGGAGGATCTCGCGGAAACGCGGGATCGGTTCTGCTTCCCTAACGCCGCCGACGCGCTGAAACACGGCGATCATCAACGCAAAGTTCACGAACAGACTGGCGCAAAGCGCAATGAACAAGAAAATGCTTAGACAACCCAGCCTGCGATCGGATGCCATACCGGAACGAAACTGCCGGAGAAGTGCCGTGCGCACAAGCGCTTTTCATTCTCCGCGCGACGATCCGCTACTGAAGAGCCCTCAAGCTCGGGCGAAATAGCGTAACGCGCGTAAGCTTGGCAAAAAGAAGTAGGCGCCGCCGCGGACCGTCACAAATTGTGGCAGGTCTTGCACGCGCCGCCGCAGCGTGCCATCGCCAGGAATGGTAAAGTTGCCAGTAACCGGGCATCCAGGTATTGATTTACGATTTCCCAGAAGCGGGTCGCTTTCTCCTGTTGTGCCGGAAAACTTGGTATTCGCTATCCATGCGCTTTGCAGGAACTCGAACTGGCGCGAAATATTGGCATTGAGACAGATGAAATGTAATCCGCGACGGGACTCGTTAGACTGCGCTTGTTGCACTGCGTCTTCGGGCAATAGCTCCGAACCATATTCTCGGCCGCGCCGGAGAATACGATGAAAACGAACCGATGACGTTAGATCGTCGTAGAAACCTTTCCGGCCGAAACCTAAGATGATAATGAGCCTTCTCAGAGCACTGGGACGGCGCTCAGGGAAATCGCTGTTGCGCGGGTTTGTTCGGCGAATATGTGCGCCGAAAGGGCAGCGCGTCCCCGTTGGATCAGCTTCGTAGGTAAATTGATTCTGCTTAACCGTGCGTGGGTCTGTGCCGGCGATCGGTTCAGTTTGGATTGGCACCAAAGGATCGCCTGCTCGCGACCGGCCGACCATTTTTGCCCCTAACTGAGCGACCTCTTCGAGATTCCCGCGATGTTGCTCATAAAGGAACTTCCAGAAGCCTGGGACGTCCTGTTCCAATTGGCGGAACACTAAATAGGTTCCGTTGCGCCCCAGATCTTTTTTCTCAGGAATATCCACAGCGGGCAATAATTCCGCGTTCGCCGCGTCCGGGTCCAGTAAAGGCCGATCGGTAACTTTTCCGTATTCATTGCGATAGCCGAGCAGAAACTCACCCAGCGTGACAATATTGGTGTATTCCAATTGTTTGCATGGCGTTTGTCGCTGTTGCTCCCAGTCGATCTCAGGCTGACTAATGCCATCGGCGAAACCAAATGGTTCATCTCCGTCGAGATTGCTGGTGCCAAGCGAGATCACTTCCTCGAATGCATCACACCAGATGTCGCCTTTCGCATTTTCGACAAAAGAAGCGAACTGGTCCGGCTCGGCAAAAAACATAATGAGGACGTGTGGCTCGCGATCAGTTTTCTGTTCTCGATCCAAATCGTCTGAGGGTTTGCTGCCCCACCACCATTTCGAGGGCGCGTTTTTTCCGACATCGCCCAACTGTTGGGCACGCTTTTCTTGCGCCATCCCTCCACGGAACTCACGTGAGAAGCCTTTTATCACGGAGGGTGGCAAGCCAAGCCTAGTCAGGCCTGGCGCCGTGAAGGCGATTTGCAGAGCCGTGGTCGGCGGTGGCTTCTGTTCCACCGCACTCGTGACCGGAGCCGCGCGCAACCATGCTTTCGCCGAAGCCACGTCTTTCACGCGCACGAGTGCATAGGATGCGCTGGTCATGCGACCATAACCAAAGCGCACCAAACCTTGCACGTCGGTGTAATCGACCATGCTGTATGTCATAGCAGGGCCAGCCATTCCCGGGCCTCTTGTTCGCTGATCGACGAGGATTCCAATCCTCGACGGATGCGCGTGTTTCTTTCCAAATCGACGGCCGTCAAACCGGGATAAGCCTTGTAGAAAACCTGCGTCAGCACGGTATGACGTCGCTGGAACTCTTTGAAGCGGCGTTCGTCAGCGCTGCCGCCCAGGAGCAGCCAATCAGTTCTGGGGTAGCCGATGCCATTGCTGGCAAAAATATTGAGGCCGAAACCGAGCTTATTGATGAAGTCATCCATGTAGCTCTCATTGCCGCCGTCATAGTTGCTGAAAAAACCAAGCCGCTCGGTACCGCGGATCAGCACCCAGCGCGCGAAGTGGATGGTGCGGACGCGCCCCAGGCGGCCGGCTTGGATAATATGCCGCGTTGCGTAGTCGATCACCAAAAGAACACCTCCGATGGTGATGAGGCGCAAGAGGCCCGGTTTTAAGGTACCAAGCGCACTGTACGGGTTCGTAACATCATGATCTTCCGACTCCGCCAGGGCGTCGAAATGGTCGTCGTCGTCGACGATGTAGGGTTCCAAATCGGCCTTCTCCAAGCGGCGAAGCTGAAAGAGATAGAATGGAGCAATTAGAAGCAGCAGCGGCGAAACCAGCAACAACAACAAGGGCATTCCGATCATGTGCAATATTTTTCTGATCTGCCAGTCAACCGGCGTCGGCTCCTCGTCGGACAGAGTGAGCCGACCCGCGGATTTTTCCGCCTCCACAAACCGCTTTAATTGCGAATGGATTTCCCGTGGCGGCAGACCCTCAAACGAAGACGCGTGACTCGCAAGGTGGCTCTCGATCGCATCCTGCAATGCGGCTTCTTCGCGAATTCGCCGTACCGTACGCCCCCGTGTATTCACGTAAGCCGCGCTGGCGGGACTTCGCAGCAGCTTCATCCAAGCCATAAGATCGGTGTCAGACGCGAATCCGTGGCAGCATGAAAAGATTGCGCGCAAGCCGTCGCGCGCACGTGTTATCAGTTCGTTGAGGAATGCCTCCTCCTCGCCGTCAATGTCACCGAGGAAGGCGAGATACAGCGGATGAGTGCGGACGGGGAGCCCGTAGATGCGCAGATCTCCAACGGTTTGATCGTCGAGAATCGTAAAGCGCGCGAAATGCAGCGTGTCGAACTGCGCGAACGGGACCAACGGATTGTTTGAGTTGACGGACCCCGGCCCCTCATTCATGGACTGGAGCAAGCTGCGCAGTTCCTCGAGGCGTGACGGAACGATCGGCGCCAAAATCGTGAAGGTGGACTGAGGAGTCATAGGCTTCTACACCTCACATCATCAATGGCACCGTCATGTTTGAGGCTTCGTAACACTCGGTCGTGATTTTTGGTGCGGGACGAACACTGTTCGGAGTTCCGGCTTTAGCCGGTCCGGGACTGAGCATGACATTCTGCCAGCGGAGCCGCCTGAAGGCGGAACTCCAAACGGTCTGCAAATCTTCGCTTCGCTCAGAATGACATAGCGAAATGCTTTCACTCGAATACCTCATCACCTGTGGGCTCGTAACGAGGCACCTCGTTCATGTCATGGCGTAGTTGTGATAACGCGAAATACATCTGTTGTCGGGCGCGGCTTTGATTACCCAGGGGCCGATGCTCGGCGATGGTGTGCCAGGGGTTATAGGAGAGCTTCCTGGCGAATTCCATTTGGGCTGGCGAATCAAACTTCTGTTTCGGCAGCCGAAGTGTTGCCACTGAAACACGTGGCGAAAGTTTCTCCGGCCAGAGCACGCCATTGTTTTCGATTGGCATCAGGAACGGATCCGTCTGCAGTTGCAACCGAAAGTCGAGCTCCACATCGCCTTCATTCAGCGCCTTCACCATGGCAGCGCGCAGATAATCGTCCGGCGGACGTAACGGCAATCGTGGGATAGGCGTTTTCTTACTCGTCTTCGGCCAGACCGAATATTGCATCGCCTGGTCTTCGCCTAACAAATATGGGACGCAGCTAAAGTACGGGGCCTCAAACGGGCTGCTCTGCGTTTTGACCCACAGCCCCTGCATGATCATGTCCGCGATATGAGGTTCCTCGAAATTAACGAAATGAAAAATCTGCGCATTTTTGACGCTCCATTTTTGCAGGTGCGCATTCGACTTTATGTCTTGTGTGACAAACGTGGGCGTGGAGACGCCGAACATGTCCAGGGTAAATTTCTCCTCATCCATCAATTTCGGCCCGGGAACGCCCAGTAGTTTGATGCTGATGCTCATGAATCCGACGTCGTCGATGTCCGGCGTGATGTAGGGGCCCGGCCCGGAAAAGCGGACCCAGCAACGAAACGTTTGCGGCTTGGCGTAGATGCCATAGCGAAATTGCGGTGGAAGATTGTCGTGAACGATAAATTCGCCGCGGACGATGCCTTGAGTTTTGGTGTTCCCGCCGCGCTCAAATCCGCCGGGTTTCCAAAGTCCTCGCATCTGCGTAGTAAAGCTCTCGATGACGGAGTTGAGATATTCCTCCTCGTTAGGCAACAGCTTTTCCTCGGCGATTTTCAACCCGTCGTCCTTGCGCTTTTTGTTCATCCATGCGGTGACGATGCGTGCTACTGGATCGCGCAGCGTGGCGTCGAATATCGGACGCAGCCACGGATCGATTCGGCGTTCCATCTGCAGGGAGAACATCGTGG
>Ga0207701_10004721_pt1 | contig 13783 bp, 10 predicted proteins | sample KBSSwiSSwithPhiX_FD_184294 | JGI IMG/M metagenome (GOLD analysis project Ga0207701, IMG submission 184294) | Switchgrass rhizosphere bulk soil microbial communities from Kellogg Biological Station, Michigan, USA, with PhiX - S5 (SPAdes) (version 2) | ecosystem: Environmental > Terrestrial >... | reverse complement strand
GGGTTCGAAGGTTCGATGGGTTCGAAGGTTCGGTTGGTTCGACGGTGCGGTTCAGGGGTTCGCGGGTTCGAAGGTGCGGCCCACCGGGCGGATTCCCATCACGGCACCGATCGAGCCATAGAACCGTCTCGAACCATTGAACCCATCGAACCGGTGAACCGAACCCATCGAACCCTCGAACCCTCGAACCCCTCGAACCCTCGGCGCCTTGTTCAAACCACCACGATCTGGCGTTTGATCCGGCAGCACGCGTCCATGGAGGGGCGTGAGGCGGGGGCGAGTGAGATCGCCCGCATCGCGCCGCGGCCGTGGCTCGCGGCAGGAGGACAGCATGGCGAAGAGGCAGAAGGCGGCGCCGACACTGCGCCGGTCGTGCGGAGCAATGGCGGCACACATGGCGCTGCTGGAGCAGTACCCGCAGTATCGCGCCAACCAGATGCGTCTGGAGGCGGAGACCAATCAGCGCCGCGAGCAGGGCGTCGACTTGAAGAAGGCCCGGATCGTCACGATCAAGACCGTCGTCAACGTGGTCTACGACACCGACGAGCACAACATCTCGCAGGCGCAGATCGCCAGCCAGTTCAAGGCGATGAATCGCGACTATCGGGCGACGAACCCTGACCGGTCGGGCACCCCCGCACCCTGGACCGGCCTGGTGACCGACGCGCGCATTCAGTTCAAGCTGGTGAAAGTCACGCGCACCAAGACGACGGAGACCGGCTTCACCTTCGACGACAAGGTGAAAAAGCCCGCGACCGGCGGCATCGCGCCGTTCCAGCCGGACACGCACCTCAACTTGTGGGTCTGCCCGCTCACCGGTGGACTGCTCGGCTACGCGCAGTTCCCCGGCGGGCCGCCGGCGACCGACGGGGTCGTCATCAACGTCAGCGCCTTCGGGACGATCGGCACCGCGCAGGTCCCCTTCGCCAAGGGGCGTACCGCGACGCACGAGATCGGCCACTACTTCAACCTGCGGCACATCTGGGGCGACACCCCTGACTGCAGCGGCTCGGACATGGTCGCCGACACACCGAACTGCGCCGGCCCGAACACCGGCATGCCGGTCTTCCCCGTGGTGACGTGCAACAACGGCCCGAACGGCGACATGTTCATGAATTACATGGACTACACCGACGACGCCGGGATGTTCATGTTCACCGCGCAGCAGGTGCTCCGGATGCGCGCCGCGCTCGAGACGTCTCGCGCCGGCCTCATGTAGCGGTCACGGGTGGAGCGCATGCCGTCAGCGCGCGCTCCGCCAACCATGCGACACTCTCGCTCGCGAGCCCGTCATGTCCACATCGAATCCGGACGATCGTCTGTTCACCACCCGATGGGTCCATCTCCACGAGCAGGACAGCGCTGCGGGCGAGGTCTACGTGCCGGAGGACGGACCGGTGCCGCTCTCCCGCCGGCCGCGCCAGCGCCTCGAGTTGCAGCCGGACGGAACGGCTACCGTGTATCACGGCGGCCCCGACGATCGACCCACGCCGACGGCAGCGCGCTGGTCGAGGGAAGACGATCACCTGGTCGTCCGGACCGAGACCGGGAACGCCACGTTACGTATCGTCGAGCGCAGCCCGAGCCGGCTCGTCATCAGGAGATCGTGACCATGGCATCCAAAGCTCGCGTCCAGGCACCGGTGGCCTACGAGATCAGCGACCGCGTTCCGCGGCAGGCACTCGTCCGGCCCTATCAGCGGGATCCGCACGCGCCTCTGGTCCGGCCTCTCCGGATCTACACCCTCGATCCGTCCGTGTCGGATCGCGTCGGCGGCGTGGCGACGGTCAACGTACCGTACGAGAAGCTGGAACGCGGGCCGGTCGGCGCGTTGTTCCGGATCATCAGCGACGGCGCGCCGGCGCCGCTCGTCGCATCCGCGCTGGATCTCGACGATCCGACGCTGCTCCTCTCCAGCGGATTGTCCCCTTCACCGGCCAACGGCCTCTTCCACCTGCAGATGGTCTACGCCGTCTGCAGCCTGACTTACGCCGCATTCCGCAAGGCGCTCGGCCGGGAGATCGCGTGGGCCACCACGCCGATTGACGACGGGCCGCTGCGGCTGGCGGTACGGCCGTTCGGGTTCGAGGGCAGCAACGCGGGGTACAGCCGCGAGGCCGGCGACCTGTCATTCGGCTACTTCTCGGCCGGTGACCACGCCGCCGGATTCACGCTGCGCGACGGCCTGATCGCCACCGCGCTCAGCCACGACATCGTCGCGCACGAGACCACCCATGCGCTGCTCGACGGGCTGCGCTCGTCGTTCATGGATCCGTCGAACGTCGACGTCCCGGCGTTTCACGAGGCGTTCTCGGATCTCGTCGCGCTGTTCCTGCACTTCACCTACGCCGACGTGGTCGAGCGCGGCATCCGCGAGTCGCGCGGCGGTTTCGCACGGGGCATGCTGCTGACCGATCTCGCGCGCGAGTTCGGCTATGCGCGGTCCAAAACGGGCAAGGCGAACGCGTTGCGCTCGGGGGTCGATCTGGATGGCGTCGCGGCGTTCGACTCGGACACGCTGCCGCAGCCTGACGGCAGCCCGGCCGCGACCGCGCCGCTGGTCTACGATCCCAAGCTGGAACCGCACACGCTCGGCTCGGTCCTCGTCTCGGCGGTGTTCGAGGCCTTCGCGACCGTCGTCAAGCGCAAGACGGAGCGTTACTACCGGATCGCCGGCCTCGATCCGCAGAACCTCGCCGGCGCGGCGCTGAACGACGCGCTGCTCAAGGCGGTGGCCCAGGAGGCCAGCGACATCGCGGGGCAGTTCCTGGCGATTTGCATCCGCGCGATCGACTACTGCCCGCCGACCGATATGGAACTGGGCGAGTACCTGCGCGCGATCATCACCGCGGACAGCGATCTCGAGCGCAGTGACAAGTGGGGCTTCCGCGAGGCGCTGATGCGGTCCTTCCGGCGGCGGGAAATCTTCCCGCAGCACGTCCGCTTCATGACCGAGGACGCCGTCCGGTGGCAGCCGCTCGACGGTACGCTGCAGATACCGGACCTGGCGTTCCGGCGCCTGAAGTTCGACGGTGATCCGGGACAGCCCGCCGACGTTCAGGAGCTGATGCGCCAGGCGCACGCGCTCGGCAAGTTCGTCACGGATCCACGGCACGCCGACGCGTTCCATCTGATCCCGCCCGGGGCGCCGCTGCCGGCCGGCGTGACCCAGGCGTCACCGCCGTCGGTCCAGTCGGTGCGTGTCGCCCGGCGGGCGGCGCCGGATGGACGCGTCGTGTTCGATCTGGTGGCGGAAGTCACCCAGTCGTGCACCGTAAGCCGCAGCGGAACGCTGTTCGACATGAACGGTGGCTGCACGCTGGTGATCGATCCGCAGGGAGCGATTCGCTACGTGATCTACAAGCGCTTCGACAGCGACACCCGCCCCGATCGCCAGCAGGCCGCGATCACCGGTCCGCTCGCCCGCTTCTGGAGCAGGAAGGGGCGTCACCTGCAGCTGCGCCCCGAGATGCTGCGCCGACTCCACGGCTTACGTGCGAGCCCATCGGCGGGTCGTCCGACGGCCACCCGCCGGCGCTCGCGTTCCCACTGATCGCCTGCGCCGGAAGCGCACACACGCTGCGTCGCGGGGCTCGAGGAATGCGCGTCACCGTTCAAGCGTGGGCCGTGCCGTGCCGATAAGAGTGAACGGAGCCCTCCCTCGACATGAGCACACTGTCCTTACCGATCGAATCCGATATCCAGCCTGCACTCACCTTCGTCGCGCGGCAGCCGATCCTCGACGAGACGGGTCGGGTCTTTGGGTACGAGCTGCTCTATCGCGACCGCGAGACGGACACCGCCTGCGTGATGGAAAGCGATGCCGCGAGCGCGCGCGTCCTGACTGACACGATCCTGAGCATCGGGTTCGACACGCTCACCGACGGCCGCAAAGGCTTCATGAACGTGAGCCGGAACCTGCTGATCAACGAAGCCGCGAGCCTCGCGCCCAAACACAGCTCCGTCCTCGAGCTGCTCGAGACCGTGACCGCGGATCCGGAGGTCATCGACGCCTGCCGGACCCTGAAGTCCGGCGGCCATACGCTGGCGCTCGACGACTTCGTGCCGATGTCCGGGGCCGATCTGCTGCTGCCCTACGTCAAGGTCGTCAAAGTCGACGTGCTGACGACGAGCCCCGAGACCCGCGCCGCGATCGCCCGCCGGCTGCTGCCGCGCGGGATCAAGATGCTCGCCGAGAAGGTCGAGACCGTCGAGATGTTCGACGCCACGCGCGCCGACGGGTATTCACTCTTCCAGGGCTACTTCTTCTGCAAGCCGAAGACGCTCACCGGCGCCGCCCTGCCGTCGTCTCGGATGATGCACCTGCAGATCCTCGCGGCCATCAACCAGCCGGATCTGACCGTGATGGCGGCCGAGGAGATCGTCAAGCACGAAGCCTCGCTGACGTATCGGCTGCTCCGCTGCGTGAATTCCGCCGCCTCGGGCCTGCACCAGGAGATTCACTCCATCCGCCAGGCCATCCTGCTCCTCGGCGTGGATCGGATTCGCAAGTGGGCGTCGGTCTGGGCCATGGCCGGCCTGAACGGACGGGGCTGCTCGGAGGTTGTCACGATCGCGGTGCTGCGGGCGCGGTGCTGCGAGCTGGTCGGCAACGCGATCGGGGAGGGCGCCGGCGGGGAGCTGTTCCTGCTCGGCCTCTGCTCGCTGCTCGACACGATGCTCGGACGTCCGTTGTCGACCGTCGTCGAAGGCCTGCCGCTGTCAGCCGACACCCGCGGCGCCCTGCTCGGGGACGACAACCTGTCCCGCCGGGTCCTGGATGCGGTCATCATGCACGAGCGCGGCGCGTGGGATCGCGCGCAGGAAGCGGCTGACCGGGCCGGCATCTCACCGGGCGACCTCGCCGTCGCCCACGCCGAAGCCATCCGCTGGGGCCGCCAGCTTTCACAGTCCGGTCTCGCCACCGCCGCGGCGTAAGCGCTCGTCACCCGTCGGCGCGCCGCTCATCGGGTCCGTCACTCGTCCCGCCTCGCTGCGCCCGCACCGGCCGCCTCCTCCGGCGGCCTGGGATTACGCATGGTGCGCCGGACGCATCATCGCGACGCCGAATCGCGCCATAATTCCACCGTCCCGGACGACTGGGCGGCACGAGCTGACACGGCCGGCCGCCGGCGCGACGATCGTCGCGAAGGAGGAGGATGCGGCGTTCGATCAGGAACGGTGTCGACCTGCCCCTGGCACTGCCCGCCCGCGCGTTGTGGCTGGCCCTCGGGCTGGTGCTCGCGGTCCTGTTCATCTCCGACCTGCGCGCCCCGCTCGGGGCGCTGTCCTCGATTCCTTACGTGATCGCGGTCGTGTTGAGCCTCGCGCTGCCGCGTGGCTACGAGCCGGTCGTGGTCGCGGCCTCCTGCACCGCGATCACCGTCGTCAGCCTGTTCTTCGCTCCCGAGGGCACGGCGCCGCGCAGTGCCTCCGTGCTCCATACGGGCCTGCCGGTGTTCGTGGTGTGGGCCACGGCGTGGCTGGCGCTGCGCTACCGGCGGGCCGGCCAGGCGGTGCGGGCGGCGGACGCGCGGATCCAGCTGGCCGCGCTGGCCGCCGGGTTCGGCACGTTCGACTTCGATCCGCTGACCGGGATCAACCGCTGGTCGCCCGGGGCGCGGCGCATTCTCGGCCTGGAGGACGAGCCCTCCGTCTCGTTCGAGAAGCTGATATCAGTGATCCATCCGGACGATCGCGTGCGGGTTCTCGAGGCGATGCGCATCGGTGAGAACCCGCATGGGCCTGGCGAGTTCGAGGACGAGCACCGGGTGGTCCGGCCGGACGGCACCGTCCGTTGGGTCCTGGTCAAGAGCCGGACGGCGTTCAACGGCGAGGGCCCGCAACGGCATGCGGCCCGCGTGACCGGGGTGGTCGTCGACATCACCGAGCGGAGGTCCGCGGAAGAAGCGCTTCGTGACAGCGAGCAGCGGCTGCGGGTGCTGACCGATCGGTTTCAGACCGCGCTCGAGGCCTCGCCGGTCGTGGTCTTCAATCAGGATCGCGACCTGCGCTACACCTGGATCTACAACCCTCTGCTGGGTCACGACCCGGCCGCCGTGATCGGCAAGCGTGACCGCGACCTGTTCGAACGGCGGGCCGACGCCGACATGACCGAAGCGATCACCCGTCATGTGCTCGGGACCGGTGAGGGACGCCGTGAGGAGGTCCGCGTCCTCCAGCGCGGCGTCGAGCGGGTCTTCGATCTCCTGGTGCGCCCCACGCGGGACGAGCACGGGCAGATCAGCGGCGTCACCTGCGCGGCGATCGACATCACCGAGGCTACCCACGCCGAGGCCGCGCTCCGGATCCGCAACGATCGGCTGCGGCTGCTTTCGACCACCGCGTCGCTGCTGGTGCTGCGCGGCACGGCGCTCGAAACGACCGACACGGACGAGACCCGATCCGAGGTCTTCGCCAACGTCGCCCGCACGCTGCGGGCCGAGATCCACTTCCATTACCGGACCACCGAACCGGGCGTGCTGCGGTTGATCTCCAGCATCGGCGTGCCGGACCACGTCCGTCGATCGCTGTCGACGATCCACACCGGGGACGATCTGCACGGGCGCATGGCGCAGAGCGGTGAGCCATTGGTGATCAATCACCTGGATACCAGCGACCTATCCGGCGCCGCGGACCTGCGGGCGCTCGGGGCCCGCGCCTATGCCGGATTCCCGCTGCGCGCCGGCGGCGAGGTGATCGCCACGGCCTCCTTCGCCACCACCGCCCGCGCGGCATTCGAGCTGGACGAGATCGCGCTGATGCAGACGGTCTGCGATCTGGTCGGCGCGGCGATGTCGCGGGATCAGCTGGCGCGGTCGCTGCAGGACAGCGAGGCCCGCCTGCGGATGGCCAACGAGGCGGGTGGGGTCGGGACCTTCGACATCGATCTGGTCGCGGATGTGGCGCGATACTCGCCGCAACTCTGTGACATTGCCGGCCTCCCACCGGGCACCGAGACGACCGTCGACGGGTTTCTCGCGTTCCTGCATCCCGACGACCGCGAGGCGGCGCTGGTGCAGTTCGCCGCGGCCGCGGCGCCCGGCAGCGACGGGGCCTTCGGATCCGAGGTGCGCATCATTCGCGCCGATCGCCGCCAGCGCTGGCTCGCCTGGCGCGGCCGACTGGTCATGGGCGACTTGCCGGACGGCCGCGGACCGGTCCGGGTGATCGGCGCCGCGCAGGACATCACCGCACGCACGCGGGCGCACGCGGCGCTGGTCGAAAGCGAGGCGCAATATCGCGCCCTCGCCGAGGCGATGCCCTACGTCGTCTATCGCACCGGCCCTGACGGGGTGGCGACCTACGTCAACTCGGCGTGGTACACCTACACGGGCGCCGACCCGGACGGTCCGGAACGGTTCGCGTGGATCGAGCGGATGCACCCCGACGATCGTGAGCGGGCGCTCGCCGCCTGGCACGAGGCGCTCGATTCAGGCCAGCCGTTCACCGCCGACTTCCGCCTGCAGCGCCACGACGGCGAGTATCGCTGGCACACCAGCCGCGCGGTGCCGATCACCAGCGCCGGCGAAACCCGCTGGATCGGCACGTTCGCGGACACTCACGACATCACCCTTGCTGCCGCCGCCCTCAAGGATGCCGATCGCCGGAAGGACGAGTTCCTGGCTACGCTCGCCCACGAGCTGCGCAATCCGCTCAGCCCGATGCGCATCGCCGTCACGCTCCTGAGCCGGCGTGAGCAGGACGACCCGGAGCTGTCGCAGCTGCGGATGGTGATCGATCGGCAGGTCGAGCACCTGACGCGCCTGGTCGACGACTTGCTGGACGTGTCGCGTATCACCCGCGACCGGCTGACGCTGCGCACGGAGCCGGTCGAGTTGTCGACGATCATCATGAGCGTCATCGAGGCGGCGCGGCCCGAGCTGGAACGGCACGAGCACCAGCTGACGGTTCGCCTCACGCCGGAGCCGCTGCCGGCTGAATGCGATGTCGTGCGTATTACGCAGGTGTTCTCGAACCTGCTGAACAACGCCGCGAAGTACACGCCGCGGGGCGGATCGATCGCGGTGACCGCCGAACGTGACGGCGCCACGGCGGTGGTGCGGGTCCGCGATTCGGGCGTCGGCGTCCCCCCCGAACAACTGCCGCGGCTGTTCGAGATGTTCTACCAGGCGGATCCCGCGATCGATCGGCCCGACGGCGGACTGGGGATCGGCCTGACCCTCGTGCACCGGCTCCTCGAGATGCACCACGGCAGCGTCGAAGCGCACAGCGCGGGCGCCGGCCAGGGCAGCGAGTTCGTGGTGCGGCTTCCGCTCGGAGCGCCGTCGCAGGCCACGTCAGGGACCGAGAGGACCGCGCCGCATCCCCTCGCCGCGCCAGCCGGGCTGCGCCTGCTGGTGGTCGACGACAACCAGGACTCCGCGGAGATGCTGCGGGCGCTGCTCGAGGCGTGCGGGAACACCGTGTTCACCGCGTTCGACGGCCTGGCGGCGATCGAGGTCGCCGACGCCGAGCGGCCCGACGCGATCCTTCTCGACATCGGGCTGCCGGGGTTGAACGGCTACGAGGTCTGCCGGCGCCTGCGCGGGCGCCGCTGGTGCCGGGACACGCTGATCGTGGCGCAGACCGGCTGGGGACAGGAGCAGGACCGGGAACGCAGCCGCGAGGCCGGATTCGATCACCACTTCACCAAGCCCATTGACGATGACGCCCTGCTGCAGGTGCTGGCAGACTGGCGGCGCGGTCAGGCGGGCGATCGTGCACCTGCGGGTCGGGCCTCGGAGGGCTGACGCCGTGCCGGGCCGCGCCTCTGCCGTGTCTGGGTTCGAGGGACGACGTGGTGCCGCGGGAGGCGCGCCTCACACCGCTTGCGTGCCCCCGGTCGCCGGCACAGAATGCCAGCAGCAGGCATGGTGCTCATCGCGTCCCTCCGTCGTCTCGCCGTCGCCGCCGCCATCGCCGCGGTCTCGGTGTGCGGCAGCGACGCGCAGTCGCCCACCGCGTCGCGGGCGACCTTCGCCGGCGTCATCACCGCGCTGTCGGAGCCCAACGGCTACTTCGATACCGACAATCTGATCTCCAACGAACAGAGCTACCTGACGGTCCTGTCCGACATCGATCGGGCCGGGCTCCGCGGCGGCGCGTACATCGGCGTCGGCCCCGACCAGAACTTCTCGTATATCGCCGCGTCCCGGCCGGCCGTCGCCTTCATCGTCGACGTCCGCCGCGACAACCTGCTGCTGCACCTGCTGTTCAAGGCGCTCTTCTCGCTGGCGCGGACCCGCGTCGAATACCTGTCGCTGCTCTGCGGGCGGCCGGTCCCGCCGGCACTCGAGAGCTGGCGGAACCGAAACATCGAGGCGATCGCCGCGTACGTCGATCAGGCCGCCGTTCCGGACGCCGCCGCCGTCAACGCGCTGCGGGCACGGGTGACGTCGACGATCGCTTCATTTGGCCTCGCGCTCGGCGACGCCGACCGGGAGACGATCGATCGCTTTCATCGCCGCTTCATCGAAGCGGGGCTCGGACTGCGCTTCCAGAGTTACGGACGGGGCCCGCAGTCCTACTATCCGACGCTGCGCGATCTGCTGCTCGCGGGCGACAGCGGTCAGCGTCAGCAGAACTATCTCGCGTCCGAGGAGGGGTTCCAGTTCCTCAAGGACCTCCAGGCGCACGACCGCGTGATTCCCGTGGTCGGCAATCTCACCGGGCCCACCGCGCTCGTGGGCATCGGCCGCTGGCTGCGCGAGCACGACGAGACGCTGTCGCTGTTCTATGCGTCGAATGTGGAGTTCTATCTATTCCGGGAGGGGACGTTCGATCGCTTCATGGCCAACCTGTCGCACATCCCGCACAGCGATCGCGCGCTGATCATCCGGAGTGTCTTCGGGTACGGCGGCGGCAGCGTCTCCCAGACGCAGGCGGTGCCCGATCTGCTCGATGGGGTCGCGCACGGCCGCTACCGGGATTATTGGCAGCTTGTCAGGTAGGGGTGGACGCGCGGCTTGCGACCGCGCGATGAGGCCTTGAGTTTCAGGCTTCAGGCTTCAGGCTTCAGGCTTCAGGCTTCAGGCTTCAGGCGCTGGACTCCACGTTAGTGGCTGTCGCCGCCGTTCGAGCCCGGTGCCGCAAGATAAATCCGCCCGTAGCCTGTAGCCCAGAGCCTGTAGCCTCCTCTTCTTACTTCCCGACCGCCAGCGGCAGCGTCATGCGCACCGGAGTGCCGCTGCCGACCGGCATCTTGAGGTCGGGCATCGGCTTGGCCGCGAAGAGCCGCCGGGCGAGCTTGGCGATTGCCCGGGCCCGTTTTGCCGATCGGGCCACTCGGGCGCTGTCGGTCGTGATCCCCGTGTTCGCGTACATCTGCCGATAGAGCTTCGACAGCAGCACGAAAGCCAGGCGCGCCTTCAGCGACTTGACGCACGATGAACGCTGCCAGACGAGCGGCAGGCTGTAGAAGGCGTCCCACGTCGACTGCGTGCCCTCGCGGATCTGATCCGACGTCATGGTCGGATGCGGCATGTAGATTTTGGGGCGGTCGTTCGACGGGATGAGCCAGTAGCGCGACAGCGGCACCCCCTCGACGCTGACCGCGCTCGACGGATCCTTCTCCCACCGGCCGAAATCCACCGTCCCCGGCAGCGGCTGCAGCATCACGAACTGCGCGAACGAGATGCCCGCGCTCTGCGCGAGCGCCGCGGTGAGCGGGAACGTCGCCGGGTTGTCGGTCGGCAGGCCGAAGATGAACGAGCCGAGGACGTGGACACCGTGCTTGCGGAAGCGCTGCAAGCGGGTGACGAGTGCGTCTCCGGCCTCGTTGAAGTCCTTGTAGACCGCCTTGAGCCCCTCCGGCGTCACCGACTCGATGCCGACCAGCGCGCCGCGGATGTGCGCCCGGCGCATCGCGTCGAGGAACTCGGTGTCCTCCGCCGCTTCCATTGTGATCTGGGTGTAGAACACCAGGTCATCGGGCAGCTGCTCGAGACGCGCCATCAGCTCGAAACGCTCCTGACGGATCGCGGTCAGGTTGGCCAGCTGCTGCGGATCGCTCTTGCGCGCCGCCATCGCGAGATCGGTGCTGGTGACGGGATAGAAGTTGTCGTCGGCCAGGACGATGAAGCGGAAGCCGCGCTTGCGCAGCTCGACGACCTCCGCGACGACCGCGTCGACGCCGCGCTGGCGCGGTTTCTGGCCGTCGGTGCGCCACACGGAGCAGAACGAGCAATGCTTCGGGCAGCCGCGGACGGTCTGCACCGAGCCCCACATGTACTTGTCGCTCTGGAGCAAGTCCCACCGCGCCGATACGAACGAATCCCCGGCGACCCGGCCTCCTTCGTAGACGCGCTTGGGGTTGCCGGCCTCACAATCTGCGAGCACCGTGCCCCACACATGATCGCCGTCGCCGCGCACCGCCGCGTGCGCCTCTCCCCGGTCGTGGCACTCGTCCGGAAACAGCGTGGAGTGGATGCCGCCGTAGATCACCCAGGCGCCGCGGGCCCGCGCGATCTTGCCGACCTTATAGCCACGCAGGGCGTTGCCCGTGTGGATCCCGATCCCGACAACGTCGCCGGGGGCAATGGTGTCCGGATCCAACGGATCCAGCGTCTCGTCGACGAGAACCGGATCGCCATATTTGGCTGGCGTCGCTGACGCGAGGACGAACAGCCATCGTGGCGTGACCACAGCCGTACCGAAGGCGATGTCACTGGGATTGATCAGATGTACGCGCATCTTCAGCCTCGCGGGAAACGGAAATATCGGGTTACGGCGAGAAGCGAAGCACGGGCGGCGCTCAGAAGCCGCCGCCCACTTTCCGGCCCAGCCGCGAAAAGAAGCCGGCCGTGGCCACGGCGGCTTTGGTGGAGCTGTGACCGATCGTGACGCCGGCCTCGGCGGCGGCCGTCCCGGCTTTCTGAGATCCGCGGCCAATCGCGATCCCGGCGTCCGCGGCGGCGTCCCAAGGCGCCTGCGCGTCATTCGGGATCGATGGTTCGCTCACCGCCGGAGTCGTTTCGGGAGCGCTCGGCGCGGGCATCGCCAATCGCGGCAAGGCCCACTCACTACGGTCGAGAGCCGAGATGTCACCGGCAGCGATCGGCTCGCGCACATCGCCGGCGCGCGGCGTCGTCTCTGCCGACGCGTGGTTCACAGTTTCGGGCGGGGCGTCCGCGGACGACGAGGACTGACCGGCGTTCGGTGCGGATTCGGTAGACGCGGGCACACCCGAGGGCCGGCCATCGTCGGCTCGAGCGGCCGAGGCCGCGACGGGGTCCGCCGTGGTGGAACGCTGCTGGACGGCAGCCAGCGGCGATGCCGCGGCGACGATCTCCACTTGCGACAGGCTGGCCGCCAGCGCGACGAGCGCGGCCGCAATCGGTCCGAGCACGCCGCGGGCGCGCGCGGTCGACGTGTTGCGGTCGGGATCCAGCAGGCGCCGCACGCGGGTCGCCAGTTGCGAGGAGGCGAGCCCCGGGGCAAGCGGGGCAGCCATCGGCGGGGGCGGCACTTCGGCCAGCTTGGTGAGGCAACGGGCCAGTCGGCGCGCCGCGCCGGTCACGTTCACCGCGAAGTCGTCGCAGGCCGTCTCGCGCTCGATCTCGAGCCGTCGTCCGATCCACCACACCGCGGGGTGCAGGCCGGCGACGATCCGGACGCCAATCTGGCCGAGCCGGCTGAAGTCATCCCGGCGCTGGACGTGCGCCCACTCGTGCAGGATCACCTGATCGAGCTCGTCATCTGTCAGGCGCGCACAGATGGTCGGCGAAACGGCGATGATGGCCGGCCCGAGACCGAACACGGCGGCGGCCGGAATGCGGTCGCAGAGAGCCAGGCGCGCGGGGCGGCCGTGCGAACGAACCGCGGCCCAGTGCGTGAGGGCGGCCTCGCGTTCAGGCGGAAACGGGCTCACCCGGCGGCGCGCCGCGATTAGCGCCACGACCGACATCGTCACGCGCGTCAGGGATCCGGCGATCCAGCCGATCCAGCAGACGAAGGCGGCGGTCAGCGGCCAGGCCGGCAGATCCGGCAGCGGCACCGGCGTGAGCGGTGAGACGCCCGACGGCACGACCGCGGGCTCGATCAACCAATCGAATCGCGGCGCCAGCGGCAGCGCGAGCACGAGCACCAGGGTCACCCACCAGACCAGATAACGGGTCGTGGCGCTCAGCCGGGGCGATCGATGGAGCACCAGTGTACTGACCGCGGTGAGCGCCATCCCTTGCCACAGCCAGTTGACGATCGCCTCCACGGTCCTCCTATTCGCCCTTGTCCAGGAGCTGCTTCAACCGCTTCAACTCGTCGGGCGCGATCGTTTCGTGCTCGAGGATGTTCAGCACCAGCAGACTGGGCGACCCGTTGAACAGCCGCGTCAGCAGGTGGCTGAGCGCATGACGGCGAGCCTGTTGCTGGTCGATCACGGGGCTGTACACAAACGCGCGACCCGCTTTGCGGTGCGCAACGTAGCCCTTCTTTTCGAGGATGCGGAGCAGCGTCTGGACGGTGCTGTAGTTCACCGGTCCCTGCGGCTCGAGCGCACCCACGATGTCGGCGACGGTCGCGGAGCTCCGCTCCCAGAGCACGGTCATCAGCCGGGCTTCTCCGTCGGTGAGCGTGGGCGAGCGTTTCCGGGCCATGGCGCTTAATAAATTAAGAGCAGCGGCCGGAGTGTATCTATACGCGCAACGGTTGTCAATGAATGAATTAAGAATTGGCCGAGACCCGCCACCCGCCCGGTAATCCGGGCGGGTGGCGGCAAGCGTGACGAAGATTATCGGTAAAAGCTGTGCGCTGGAACGTAACGCGCGGCCGCCCGGCGGCGGCC
>Ga0207701_10004711_pt1 | contig 13799 bp, 17 predicted proteins | sample KBSSwiSSwithPhiX_FD_184294 | JGI IMG/M metagenome (GOLD analysis project Ga0207701, IMG submission 184294) | Switchgrass rhizosphere bulk soil microbial communities from Kellogg Biological Station, Michigan, USA, with PhiX - S5 (SPAdes) (version 2) | ecosystem: Environmental > Terrestrial >... | reverse complement strand
TTGCGGCGACCACGGCGTGCGCATCGCGTCCGCCGCCGATGACGGTGACGAGGTCGAACGCGGCACCTTCGCGCTCGCGTGCTGCCGCTATTGAGATCCACGCGCCGTTATCGCTTGCGATGACCGCGAACGCGAGCGTGGCCACGCCGCCGCAACATTGCCCGAGCCGCGCCGCGAGCGGGAAGCGTACGACCGACGGCACGGGCAACGGCGATTGCGCGAGCGCGTCGTGGGCCACGCGGATCGCCTCGAACTCGAGATGGCCGCCGCCGATCGAACCGAAGATCTCGCCGGCCGACACGACCATCACGGTTCCCGCCTCGCGCGGCGTCGAGCCTGTCGCGTTGGCTAGCGTGACGAGCACCGCGCGGCCGTAGCGCTCGACGCCTGCGGCGAGCTCGCCGATCCAGCGGGCGTCAGACATTCGCGCGCGCTCGCAAGCGGATATCCTCGATAGCGAACAAAATGCGCTCGTCGGTGGCCGGCGCGTCGAGCTGCAGCGCGCAGGTCCGATCCGCCACGCTCGCGACCGCGTCGCGCAACGCCTGAAACGCGGACAGGGCGAGCATGAACGGCGGCTCGCCCACCGCCTTGGAACGGTAGATCGTCTCCTCGCGGTTGGGCTCGCCGAAGAACTCGACCTGGAAGTGTGCCGGCACGTCGTGCGCGGTCGGAATCTTGTACGTCGACGGCGCGTGGGTCCGCAGCTCGCCCTTGTCGTTCCACCACAACTCTTCCATCGCGAGCCAGCCCCATCCCTGCACGAAGCCACCCTCGATCTGGCCGCGGTCGATCGCCGGGTTGAGCGAGGTGCCGACGTCGTGAAGGATGTCGACGGCGAGCAGTCGGTGCTCGCCGGTGAGCGTGTCGACGGCGACCTCCGACACGGCGGCGCCGTACGCGAAGTAGAAGAATGGCCGGCCGCTCAGCGTCTTGCGATCGTAATGGATCTTGGGCGTCGCGTAGAAACCGGTCGCCGAAAGCTGCACGCGCGCGAAGTACGCGGCGCGCGCGAGCTCCGCGAAGGGCAGCGTCCTGCCCGCGGCCATGGCCATGCCGTCCGCGAACTCGACCATGCCGGGATCGCAGTCGAACTTGCGCGCGGCAAACGCGGCAAGGCGATCACGAAGCGTGCGGGCGGCTTCGCGCGCGGCCATGCCGTTGAGGTCGCTTCCCGCCGACGCCGCAGTAGGCGAGGCGTTGGGCACCTTACTCGTGTCGGACGCGGAGACGCGCACCGTGGAGATGGGGACGCCGAGCTCCTGCGCCACGACCTGGGCGACCTTGGTGAAGAGGCCCTGGCCCATCTCGGTGCCGCCGTGATTGAGAAGCAGCGTTCCGTCGTTGTAGAGATGCAGCAGCGCGCCTGCCTGGTTGTAGTGCGTCGCCGTGAACGAGATTCCGAACTTGACCGGTGTGAGCGCGATGCCGCGCTTGATCACCGGGTTGGTGCGGTTCCATTCCACGATCTTCGCCCGGCGCTCGCGATAACGCGACGACACCTCGAGCTTGGCGATGATGTCGGGCGCGACGTTGTCCTCGACCGTCATGCCGTACGGCGTGACGTTGCGCGACGTTCTTCCGTACAGGTTGGCAATGCGGACGTCCAGCGGATCGCGGCGGAGCGCGATGGCGATCTCGTCGATCACGTGCTCGATCGGGAACATGCCCTGCGGACCGCCGAAGCCGCGGAACGCCGTGTCGGACACCGTGTTCGTCTTGCAACGAAAGCTGTGCAGCGCGACGTCTGGCAGCCAGTAGGCATTGTCCGAGTGGAACACCGCGCGGTCGTTGACCGGTCCCGACAGGTCGGCCGAGAAGCCGCAGCGCGACGCGAGCGTGAGATCGAGCCCGAGGATGCGACCGTCGGAGTCGAAGCCCACGTCGTACCAATAGGCGAACGCGTGACGCTTGCCGGTCGAGCGCATGTCATCGTCGCGGTCGAGGCGCAGCTTCACGGCGCGGCCGGTCCTGCGCGCGGCCAGTGCGGCGACGCACGCGAACAGCGACATCTGCGTTTCCTTGCCGCCGAAGCCGCCGCCCATGCGACGGCATTCGACAACGACGTCATGCGCCGCGAGGCCCAGCGCGTGCGCGACCATGTGCTGGACCTCGCCCGGATGCTGCGTGGACGTGTAGACGTGAACGCCTCCATGCTCCTGCGGCACGGCCATCGCGATCTGGCCCTCGAGATAGAAATGATCCTGGCCGCCGCTTCGCACCGTTCCCTTCAAGCGGTGCGGCGCGCGGAGGAGGGCGGCCTCCGCGTCGCCGCGCGTCACGTGCACGGGCGGCAGCACGTACGACTCCGCGGCGAGCGCCTCGTCGATGGTGAGAATTGCCGGCAGCGGCGCAAGGTCGAGCTTGCCCAGCTTCGCGGCGCGACGGGCGATACCGACGTCGGTCGCAATCACGGCGAACACGGGCTGTCCCGCGAACTCGACCGTCTCGTACGCGAAGATCGGGTCGTCGTGCTGGATGGGACCGACGTCGTTCACGCCGGGAATGTCCGCGGCGGTGAACGTCGCGACGACGCCCGGCTCGGCGGCCACGGCCGACAGATCGATTCCGTGAAGCTTGCCGTGCGGGATCGGGCTCACGCCCAATGCGGCATGCAGCGTACCGGTGGGTTCTGGAATATCGTCCGTGTAGCGCGCATGGCCCGTGACGTGCAACCGGGCCGAGTCGTGCGCGACCGGCGCACCGGCGACGTTGCGCGGCTGCGTTTCGCGCAGTGTCTTGTCGGGGGCGTTCACGTGAGCTGCTCGAGGTGCTCGATGCGCGTGCGCACCCGCGTCGCCGCAGTTTCAAGGTAGAACCGGCGCACCAGATTGCCCAGCGCGGCGCGGCGATAGGCGGCGGTGGCGCGCATATCGTCGATGGGCGAATATTCGCGCGCGATCTCGCGCACGGCGGCATCGGCGGTCGTTGCGTTCCACGGCCGGCCCACGAGCGCGGCTTCGGTGGCCGTCGCGCGCCTGGGCACGGGCGCGACGCCGCCGCAGCCGATACGGGCGCTCGCAACGGCGCCGTCTTCGACATGCAGCGCGAAGCACACGAACACGGCGGAAATGTCCTGGTCGTAGCGCTTGCTGACCTTGTACGCACGCAGCAGCAGGGGGTCGCGCCGCGCCGGCACGCGGATCTCGACGACGAACTCGCCCGCCTGCAACGCTGTCTTCTGATACGCGACGTACAGGTCGGCAAGGTCGATCTCGCGCGCGATGTCGCCTCGTCGGAGCACGACCGTGGCCCCGAGCGCGATGAGCGCAGGCATCGAATCGCCGATCGGCGAGCCGTTGGCGACGTTGCCGCCCAGCGTGCCGCTGTTGCGGATGGGGACCGATGCGAACCGCGCCCAGACCTCGTGCAGCTCCGGCCACGACGCATCGAGCGCGTCGAAAGCGTCCGTCAGCGTGACCGCCGCGCCGATGCAAAGATGCGACGGCGTCTGGCGAACCGCGCGCAGCGCCTCGACGTCCCCGGTGTAGACGATGTCGCCGACGTCGCGATGATGCTTGGTGATCCACAACCCGACGTCGGTCGCCCCCGCAACCACGCGCGCGTCAGGGTTCCGAACGAGGAGCTCCGCGAGCGCGTCGACCGTGCGCGGCGACCACCAGCGCCTGCCGTGCGACGCGTACGCGAGCGTTTCCGTTTGCGCAAGCGACGCTATCGAGGCCGCAAGCCGCGCCTCGTCGGCGGATGTCCTGCGCGAGCCGTCTTCCGCGACACCGCACGCACGCCAGTCGGAAAGCGGCGTCGCGTCGTACATCGCGTGCGCCGCGTCGACGATGGGCCGGTAACCCGTGCATCGGCACAGGTTGCCGGAAAGCGCATCCTCGATGACCGCCGTGGAAGGCCGGCACGCGTTCTTGAAGAGGCCGAACAGGCTCATCGCGAACCCCGGCGTGCAGAATCCGCACTGCGACGCGTGATGATCGACGAGCGCCTGCTGCGCCGGATGCAGCGCACCGTCAGGGCCCTGGAGCGACTCGACGGTGAACACCGCTTTGCCGGCGACGGAGGGAAGCAGCCGGATGCAGGCGTTGACGGGCTTCCACGCGACGCGCGATCCGTCGCTCTCGGCGACCACAACCGTGCACGCGCCGCAATCGCCCTCGGCGCAGCCTTCCTTGGTGCCGCAGAGGGCGCGGTGCTCGCGCAGGAACGCAAGGAGCGTCGTCTGCGGCGGCACGCCACTCACCGACACAGGTTCGCCGTTGACGAGGAAGCGCAGCGGAGCGGGTGGGGATTCGGCCGCGTGCATGGGAGTCGCTGTGGCTGGACGCCCATCGTCGCGCCAGCCGTTCGCATTGTCAACCGCCTCGTCGCGGATCGATCCAATCGGTATACAGAAATACCCAAATCGCGTATACGCCTTTTGTGCCCAAGCACGACGCAGCGACCAATCGAGGTGCCGAGTCGCACATTTGCGGTGCGGTGCGTGCGGCCATCCTCCAGCGCAAGCTGGCGCCGGGCACGAAGCTGCCCGAGGCCGAGCTCGGCCGGCACTTCGGCGTTTCACGCACCATCGTGCGCCAGGCGCTGCGCACGCTCGCGCACGAGGGGATCGTCGCGTTGCGCGAACGCCGGGTAGCCGTCGTTGCGCGGCCCTCGGCGGCGGAGGTCGCTCACGTGTTCGCGGCGCGGCGTGCAGTGGAGGGCGCGGTCGTCCTTTACGCGGTGGCGCGCATGACCCGCGCCGAGGTCGCGGCGATGAAGCGCCTCGTGCGCGACGAGGAGGCCGCTTACCGGCGCGGCGATCGCGCCGGCGGACTCACGCGATCGCTGGAATTCCACCGGCGGTTGGGCTCGCATTGCCGCAATCCCGTGCTCGGGCGCTACCTGGCCGAGCTCGTGCTGCAGTCGTCGCTCGCCGTGGCGCTCTACGAAGATGCGGACGCGGTGCACGCGCACGCCGATCACGTGGCGCTCGTGGACGCAATCGCGCACAAGGACGGCAAGCGCGCCGCGCGCCTCATGCACGACCATCTGGCCGAGATCGAGCGCAGGCTGCACCTCGAGGAGACCGGGGTACGATCGCTAGCCGATGTTTTCCGTCGCAATGGGGCTTCGGCCTCGAGCGGGGGTTGACATGCAGATTGCTCGATTCGGGCGGATGCGGTGGTGGGCAATGGCGCTTCTCGCCGCTCCGCCGGCCCTCGGGAGCGACTGGGCGCATGTCGGCCCGTCCACCGGCACGGTCAAGTCACCGGCGTAAGACGCGGCAGGCGGTGTCCTCTACGCCGGTGCGTACGCGGGCGGCATCTTCAAGTCCACCGACGCGGATGCATCGTGGGTCGTCGCGGCGCCGGCGATTCGGGGCGAGAGCGTCAACGCGCTCGCGTTGCATCCGGCGGCTCCGCGTCCCGGATTGAACGGGGTCTAGCTCGCGCCGACGAACCAGACCTTCGCGATGCCTTCTGGAGTCACCTCGTAGATCGCGGCGGCGTGCATCGTGCCGGAGGGCAAGCCGGTCACGATCTCCTGGTCGATCACCTTGTTGCCGAACACCATGCGGTTGACCAGCTCGGCATGGAGATCGGGGAGGTTGAATCGATTGTCGCGGTAATGCGCGGCGAGTGCCGCGCGGCCGACGATCGACGGCGCGGTGTCCGGCAGGCGAAATACCTGCACCTCCTCGGTGTACTCGCGCACGAAGCTCGCGAGATCGCGCGCGTTGTACGCGTCGAGCTGGCGTTGCGCGAAACCTTCGGGGTCGAAGGGCTGCGTCATTTCGTGGGCATTGTCCTGGCTGCCGGGTCGAGTGCAATGGGTGCCGAGAACGTCACGTCGTAGCTCCACTCCTGCTTGAACTCCTTCTGCGTGCCTTCCGTCCAGAAGCGGCCGGCTACACGCTTCTCGTCGTAGGCGCTGGGCTTCCAGCGCACGAACACGCCTGAGGAGATGAAGGCCGTGAACGCGGGATGCAGCGGCTCTGCGCTCATCACCTTGGCGTCGGGGTTCAGCTTGACGACGAGGGCAACGAGGCCGTCCTTGCGCGCCATTGTTTCGAGGCGCTCGGTGTTGCGCGCATCGGATACCGAAAGCTTGCGGTCCGACAGGACGACGATGACGTCCATGTAGCCCTTCTCGGTCGTGCTGTCGATCTCTTGCGCGATCGCGTACTTGAGCTCCGCGGATTTGCCGTTGCCAGTGAGCGTGCCCTTGACGTCCTGCGCGAAGGCGCCCGAGGCCAGAAGGGCGGTGCATGCCGCGACGATGAAGATGGATGGGCTCATGTGAGGTGTTCGCCGCGATCGGCCGGGTGATTGACGCCGTCCAGCACCTGGACCGGCCCGAGCTCGTACGGGTCGACGCCGTCGAGGCAGCCGACGTTGTACCCGTATTCGGTCGGCACCGACCGTCGCTGGTGGTGCGTGTAGATGCCGCATTGCTTGCAGAAATAGTGCTTCGCGGTATGCGTGTTGAACTGATAGAGCGCTAGCGACGCCTCGCCTTGCAAGACCCGGATTCCCGACAGCGGGACCGAGGCGACGATGGCGCCCCGGCGACGGCACATGGAGCAGTTGCAGCGGCGGGCGTCGACAATGCCGTCCGGAAGGTCGAGTTCGAGCACGACCGCGCCGCAGTGACACGAGAGCCGGTGCTTCGCATTGATCTCGGTACGGCCGACGGTCTTGATCATGTCGCTGTCTTCGTGGGATCGCCGAGCTTGCGATTGAGCGCGACCGCTTCCTTGACGAGAGCGCGTGCGGTCTCGGGCAGGATCGGAGTCGACTCATCCAGTACGAGCGTTGCCATCTCGAACTTGCCGCCCGGTTTCAACCGCGGCTCGATCTCGCGCAGGCGCTTGCCGCGCCAGAAGCCGAACAGGACGCGGTCGTCCTCGGCGCGGATCATGAACGCCGGGCCGACGGCGAAGTAGACGAGGTGTCCCCACTTGATCTTCTCGTCCACGCCTTCGGCCGCGGCGAGCGATTGCGCGCGCAGCATGGCGACGACATTGGCGTGCCACCCCGTCAGTGATTCGACGTAGTCGTCGGGTGTCGCTGCCGGCTCGGACTTCTTCATCGGCGAATCGCCTCTACGCGTCGTGCCTTGCTAGCGCAAGCCGAACGGCCAACCCGATCATCACGACGCCGCTGGCGCGATAGAGCGAGACGATCGCGCGGGGCCTTGGCGCGAACCACGACGAAAGACGTCCGGCGAAAACGGCGACCGGGCCCTTGACGAGGAACGTGAGCACGGCGAAGACGATGCCGAGAACGAAGATGGTCAGCGTCGGATGGCGGGCGTCGGACGCGACGAACTGCGGCAGGAATGCGAAGTAGAAGACCGCGATCTTGGGATTGCTGAGGTTGGACATCGCGCCGGTGACGAACAATCTTGCATGCGAGCGCGATCCCGTGCTTGCCTCAGCGAGTCGCGTGGCGCGCGTGCGCAAGAGCTGGATCCCGAGGAACAGGAGATACGCCGCGCCCACGAGCTTGAGACCGGTGAACAGCAGCTCGGACGCGCGAAGCAGGGCGCCGAGGCCGAGTGTCGCGAGCAGTGTATGGCCGACGAGGCCGACGCTCACGCCGGCGGCCGTCGCGATGCCCGCTCGCGTCCCGTGCGCGAGCGACTTCGACATGACGAGGATCATGTCCTGCCCGGGCGTGACGATGATCACGAGCGAGGCGGCGACGAAAAGGGCCCAGTACGCGTCGAGCATGGAAACAGTGGAAGTCTCGGTCTAGCCTGCATTCTGCACGCGATGGCGCCCGGCGGCGAGCATGCGCTGGAACGCCGACGGAGTCTTCGCGCACGCCATGCGGACACGACCATCTCCGCGTTGTCCTCGACGGCCCGTGTCCCGTCGATCTCGAAGTCGTAGGTGCAATCCACGTGAAGGATAGATGACTGCAGCGCGCGGCACAGCGTCGTCTTGCCGGCGCTCTACGCACCGCTGACGAGGATGATGCGCCCGGTGTCTTCGCTCATGCGCCGCGAGTTTCCCGCGGACCTGCACACGGGGTCAACGTTTGCAAATGCGCTTCGTCGTCGAGCGCGACGGTCATCAGGTGATAGGTGTTGCGCAACGCCCGTTTGCGGAAGCCGCAGCGCTCGTAGAGCGCCACGGCGGGGTTCTCGGGATGCACGGTCAGCGACACCTGCCCGTACCCGTGGGCGCGTGCCGCCTGGAGTGCCGCAAACATCAGCGGCCGACCAAAACCGCGATGCTGGAATCGCGGCAACAATGCAATGCCGAGTTGAGGCGTGCGGACGTCGACGTACCCGAGGCCGACGCCCTCGGGCAGCAGTCTCACCCAGCACGCGCCCGCGTCGATCCCGTCCACCTGGGCGACCACGCCGACGTCGCCTGGCTTGCCCCAACCTTCGGCATAGATGCGCACCGCGGGGTGGTCGAGCACCTCGCGAGAGCGCATCGGCGCGGGCGGCGGGTCCCAGAGCGCGATGTGAAGCCAGTCCCAAAGCGACGCCTGGTCTTCGCCAACCAGTGGGCGCGTGCGGAAGGCAGCGTCAAGCGGAGGCGTAGTTGGAAACTTCGATGAGGTTGCCATCGGGATCGCGAAAATAGAGCGAGACGATTGCGCCCGTCGCGCCGGTGCGCGTCGCGGGGCCTTCGATGATGGTGACACCGCAGTCGCGCAGGTGCGTCGCAACTTCCGCCAACGATGTGGATGCGATGAGGCAAAGGTCCGCGGAGCCTGGCGTGGGCACCGAAGCTTTCGGCTCGAATTCCTTGCCGTGCGCGTGAAGGTTGATCTTCTGCTTTCCGAACGCCAGAGCCTTGCGATCGTTGCCGAAGGTGACGACGCGCATACCGAGCACGCGCGCGTAGAACTCGCACGCGACAGCGATGTCGGCGACGGTCAGCACGATGTGGTCGATGCGGTCGATGTTCATGCGTCGCGCTTCGTCGGAAGGACCATGCAGTCCGAGACCGGCTGCAACACGATCTCCGGAAGGGTCTCGGCGATCGCTGCGCGCATCTGACCGCTGGCCTCCGGATCGACCGATCCGCCAGCAAAGGCGCGCTCGCGCGCTGCAGCACTCGGCCATTGCGCGTAGCTGTACCAAAGCCCGTCTTGCCCACGATGCAGGCGCGAGCCCAGCGACCCGCGCTCCGCAAGCAATCGCTCGGAGATTCGCGACCATGCCGCGACGAACGCTTCCTCGGCGCCTTCGTGCAGGCGCCAGCGGTAGAGAACGGCGAATTGGGCGTTTGCGCTCATTCCGCGCATCGGCACATCGCGAGCGGCTCGGTCGCGATGTACGTGAGGTTGTTGGTGTATGAAACGAAACCTTTCTGCTTGCCGTAGAGGCGCAAAAGGCACGCGTCGCCGTCGCGCTGCAGGAAGAACGCGTAGTCGGCGCCCGACGGCGACGCCACGAGGAATGGGCGCGGACCCAGCGCGTACGATTGCAGTCCCGCCGTCGCGGATTCGGCGAGCTGCGCCGCGATCTCCGCGCGCTCGTCCTGCGCCTCGAAGATCTTCATGAAGCCGGCTGTCGTCGCCTGCCGGCAAGCCGGATCGGACAACGTCGTGACTTGCGCGACCGTCGTACAGCCGGCGGCCAGCGTCGTGACGGCCAGAAGTGTGGCGTTACGGAAAGAAAAGGGCCCGCGCGGGGCCCTCTTCGTATTGCCGTTCAAGGTCGCAACTACTTCGCGACCCGCGTCACTTCAGCGAGCAGCTTGTCCGCGCCCTTGCTGTGGGCGGCGTTCTTCATGAGGATGTCGGGCGGAAGCACGGCCTTGCCGTAGTACGCCTTGTCCCAGTCCGAGTTGCTCGACACGACCGTGCCGTCGAGGTTGAGACCGCCGTACACGCCCTTGCTGCGCGAGAACGCGATGAGGTCGGCCGTAACGTCCGACTTGGCGCCGGCGCCGACGGGGCCTGCCGCAACGCTGGCATCGCCGCCGAACTTGAACGAGCTCGCCATCAGCGAGTTCATGCCCTTGTCCGTCATCACGAGCGTAACCATCTCGCTCGCGGCAACGCCCGCCTGGAAGCCGATGCTCGCCGTGGCCAACGTGTAGAACGCGGGGCCGACCCACTTGCCGCCATTCTTGGCGACGAGCAGGGCACGCCCGCCCGAGCCGCCCACGATGAAGCCCGCCTTGACGATCTCCGGCGAAATCAGCACCGCCTTCGCCCGTCCGATGTTCTGCTGGAGCCACTTCATTTCCGGATCGCGCATGAAATTGTTGAGCGTCGTCGTCGCCTGGTCGACCAGGACTTGCTGGTCGCCCTGGGCATTCGCGTTGGCAATGAAACCGATCGCCGACGCGGCAATCATCGCGGCCCCGCAGAGCCGCTTCATCAAAGTCTTCATCTCTTCGTTCCCTCGTTGTGGTTGGTGCCCTGTCGGGCTCGTTCGTTGTTGCACGCTTGCGTGCGCCTCGGCGCTATCGCAAGAGTTCGATGCCGGTCGGCGTGACGCGTACGCGATCGCCGATCCGCAATCCGGGCGCCGACGTCTGCTGCACCGTGGCGTATGTGCCGTTGTCGTAACGGACTCCGATATCCCAGACGAGCGTCTGGTCCTTGCTTGCCAGTTCGTTGCCCACGAAGCCGCCGCCGATGGCGCCGACTACGGTAGCGACCGTCTTGCCGGTGCCACCGCCGATGAGGCTGCCGAGGCCGCCGCCGACGAGCGCGCCGCCGATGGCGCCGACGGCATTCGGGACGTTCTGCACGGTCCGCGTCTGGATGGACTCGACGGTGCCGACCGGGGAGGAAGGCTGCTCGCTCACCGAGTATGCGGGCGGCGTGTTGCAGGCCGCCAGCGTCAACGCGGCGCTTGCCGCGGCAACTGCCGCAATCCTGCGCCACAGGTTCGTCTTGATCATCGTGTCACTCCTGCAAGAAAGCTTTGCGAAGGTTCGGTCAATCGGGGATGGAATTGAGCAGGTACATCGCGGCAAGAAGGCCCGACGGACGTCCAAGTTTGCCCAGCCACTGCGCGAAGATCTGCTCGATCTCGCCACCCATGTACACCTGCGTCAGCGCACGGTTCACCTCGAGCCTGAATCCCGAATCGTTGCGCGGAACGGCGAGGCCGTACGGCTCGAACGAGAGGTCTTCCGCGAGCAGTGCGAGCTTCTTGGGATCCTTGGCTTGCGAGGCGAGCCCGACGAGCTTCACCTTGTCGCCGGCGAACGCGTCGACCCCGCCACTTTCGAGAAGCGCCGTGCCTTCGCTCGCTTCGCCGATCGGAACCAGCGTCGCATTCACGAGACGGCGCTGCAGCGTGTCGCGCAGCCGCGTTTCCGTGGTGGTCCCGCGCTGCACCGCGATCTTCTTGCCGCTCATGTCGGCGAGCTTGTTGATCGGCGAATCCGTGGTCACCAGGAATCCGCCGCCGTCGACGAAGATGAGATTGCTGAAGTCGACGTTGGCAAGGCGCGTGAGCGTCTCGGTCGTGTTGGCGCACTCGAGATCGGCCCTGCCCGAAGCGACCATCGCCAGGCGATCGGTGACCGTGCCGACCATCCAGTTGACCTTGAGGTTCGGCTCGCCGACGGCGCGGCCGACTTGCGCGATGACGCGCTTGCAGATGTCGATCGAGTAACCTGCCGGTTGATTGTCCGAGCCGACGAACGAGAATGGAAGCGAGTCGCCCGAGAACGCGACGTTGATCGCCTTTGCCGCCTTGATCCGGGCCAGAGTGGGCGATGGCGCCTGCGCGGTCGCGGCGGTGGCGACGCACGCTGCGGCGATGAAAACGACGAGAGCACTTTTCACGGATGGCGCCTTCTGGCTTTTGTGAAGGAAGGTGCGCGCTGTGCCGGGAACGCCGAGGCGAATGTTCGGCGCAGCGAGGGCGGGCCGGCATGGCCGCATGCGCCGGAATTCTACACCACACGCATGCTAAACTCGACGCGATCCGCCCTCCCTCTTTCCCTATGTCAGCACGCACCACACTTGCGTCAGTCCTGCTCGCAGCCGCGTGGCTTGTCGCCGGCGATTGCTTTGCCGCCTCGCCGACGCTGGATCGCATCAAGTCGAGCGGCACGATCACGCTCGGCTATCGCGACGGGGCCGCGCCATTCTCGGCTCGCCAGCGCAACGGCCAGGTGCGCGGATACTCCGTCGAGCTCTGCGAGAAGATCGCGGCGGCGGTCGGGCGCTCGCTCGGCATCGCCGACCTCAAGGTCGTATGGAAGGCGGTCGACAGCGAGTCGCGCATCGCGGACGTCGTCGCGCGCAAGATCGACGCCGAATGCGGCAGCACGACCATCACGCTGTCGCGGATGGAGCGCGTCGACTTCTCGGTGCCGATCTTCGTCGACGGCGGCAGCGCGCTCGTGCGCGCCGGCCGCGATGCGCCCACCACCGTGGCCGCGCTCGCCGGCAAGCGCATCGCCGTGATGACGAGCACGACGACCGACACGGCGCTGCGCAAGGCGCTGGCGGTCGCCGGCGTGAGCGCCACGATCGTTCCCGTCAAGGACAGCGCGGAAGGTGTCGCGTCGCTGCTCGCTGGCAAGGTCGACGCCTATGCGTCCGACCGCATGCTGCTCGCCAAGTTGCGCCTCGACGACGCGAAGGGCAGCGAGCTCGCCTTTCTGGATAACGATTTCTCCTACGAGCCCTACGCCATCGTCCTGCCGCGCGACGATGCCGACTTCAGGCTGATCGTGAACCGCACCCTCGTGTCCTTGTACAAGACGGGCGAGATCGATCCCATCTTCATTCGCTGGCTGGGGCCGTACGGCAATCCCGGCGCGCTCCTGAACGCGATGTTCTATCTCAACGCTTTACCGGAGTGACGACCATGCGCGTGCTGCTGGTTGCCCTGTTCTGCCTTCTGCTCGGCGACGGAGAAGCGCTTGCGCAAGGGTCGCCGCGGCCGGTGTGCAATGGCGTGTGCGGCACGATCCAGCAGATCGCGCCCGTGGCCGAGCGCCAGGTGTGGACGCCGTTGGGCTCGGTGGCGCCCAACTCGGTGTCGCAGTCCGGGATGAGCGGCATGACGGGCAGCACGACGCAGATGCAAATCGGGCCTGGCTTCACCAACCAGGGCCTCGTCGTCATCGGCGCCGCAGGCGGCGCGGTGTACGCGCAAAAGCCCAACGAGTATCGCCGCACGCGCTGGGAAGTGACGCTCAAGATGGACGACGGCACGACGCGCGTCGTGTCGATGGCATACGAGCCGCTGTTCGTGCAGATCGGCGACTACGTGCGCGTGGCGGGCAACAACATCGAGCTCGTCAATCCCTGAGGCTTCGACCGCGGTGGAAACTGCAGCGCTCGCGGTCTCCGACGCGCCCGACGGACGATTGATCCTCGCGCTGTCGGGTCGCCTCGTCGCCGAGACGATCCCGATTGTATGGCGCGATGCCTTGCACGCAGTGCGCGGTGCGGTGTCGCGGCCCGTGACCGTCGACGCGGCGGGCGTCGATTATTGCGACGGCGCGGGGATCGCGCTTCTCGTCGACCTCCTGCGGGAACCGCGTCAGGCGCCGATCGAGGTTGCCAACTTGGCGCCCGCGTACCGCGCGCTGCTCGCGCAATTCGACGCGCGCAACCTGGGAGAGGCTCTGAACCTCGAGCCCACGCGGCGCCCGGCGATCGAAGAGATCGGTCGCACCGCATCCATCGTCTGGCGCGACCTGCGCACGCAGATCGAGTTCCTGGGTCAGGCAACCGCGGCGCTCCTCGCCGCCATCCGGCATCCCTCGACAATACGGTGGCGCGACGTCGGCGTCGTGTGTGAGCGCGTGGGCGCCGATGCGCTCCCAATCGTCGCGCTGATCTCGTTCCTGCTTGGCGTCATTCTCGCTTTCCAGTCCGCGGTGCCGATGAAGCGGTATGGCG
>Ga0207701_10004710_pt1 | contig 13801 bp, 8 predicted proteins | sample KBSSwiSSwithPhiX_FD_184294 | JGI IMG/M metagenome (GOLD analysis project Ga0207701, IMG submission 184294) | Switchgrass rhizosphere bulk soil microbial communities from Kellogg Biological Station, Michigan, USA, with PhiX - S5 (SPAdes) (version 2) | ecosystem: Environmental > Terrestrial > Soil... | reverse complement strand
CAGGCCGTAGTTCGCTTCGTGGCAGGCGTACTCGTACAACGGACCCTCGGTCTGCATCAGCGGAATCTCAGCGCTCCACGGCCTCGTCCACGTCCTCGGATCGTCAACGGTGAACTGGTAAACGATTTTATCGGCGCTCACGCGGCTGAAGCGTTCGACGACGTGCAGGTCCGGACTCGACCCCAGAACCGCATACCTGGGATTGAAGTTCGTCGTGTCCACGACGAGCGTGTCGCCCTCCCACCGGCCGCGCGAGTCCCCGGCCCACGCGCGCACGGTCTCTGCTACGTGCGGCCGTCCGTCCGTGGGAATCAGGCGTGGGGCTGTTGCCAGTTCCCTCACCATGAGCACATAGCCGGGCGTCTGGAAAATCTGGAGCACGTCGTTGTAGGGCGGCGGCAGCATCGGTGGTCCTTCGTGCGTCCACATGATGCATCGCTCCTGCAGCGAGCGGTTCTCGTAGCTGTCGAAGCCGGCGTTCGCCTTGACGGCGGCCGCACGTTGACGCCCGTCTTCGGTCAGCGGCGGAATCTTGCCGTCCGGCGGATCGTAGATGAGCGAGGTCCTGTTGCTCGACAGCGGTTTCAGCTCAGGGGTCGACAACCAGAGGGCGTTGTCGTAGTGCGTCGGGTCGTTCTGCACGACGCGCTTGCGTCGGTCTTCATCGCTGGCGCCGAAGACGCCCAGGACGAGCGGGTCGACGTCATCCTGTGTCAGGAGCGCCGACAGTTCCGCCGCTTCCCTGTCGGTCAGGAACTCCTGGCCGGCGTATCGCGCGGGTCGCGCCAGCGGCGTGAACGTGTGCATGGTCCAGATGCCCTGGAGATCCGGATGGCCATCCGGCGTGCGAGTGGCCTGCCACTGCTTATCGCCGGACTTTGGCGATTGAGCGCTCGTGGATACAGCCGCGGCAATGACACAACCAAGAATCACGATGCGTTTCATGTGATGCCTCTGCCGCTCCGCCACGTGAGGATACGGACAGTCTCGTCTAGCCGACCTTCACCTTGCGCGGCACCTGCGAGTTCGTTTCGAGAAACGAACGCTTGCTCCCGAGTTCTTCAGCCGTGGGCTGCACGAGCCCCGTCGCATCGGTCACGCGCGAGACGATGGTGTGCTCGCCCGGTGTCGCGCCACTCCAGGTATACGTGTAGAACTTCCAGCCGAACTTCTCCTTCGTCGCCGGGTCAGGCGTCGCCATCTGCCACGCCCCATCGTCCACCTTCACCTCGACCGATTTGATCGGCGTGCCGTCGTTCAGCACCACCGCGAGGACCTTGTGCGCGCCGGCGCCAGCCGTGACGCGGGCGACGAACGACTTGAGCTGCATGTGCGTCACTTCGGTCTCGCTCACCTTCAGCTCGCCGTCCACCATCTCGGTGCGTACGGTTCGGTACCATCGCGTCTGGAACTTGCCGACGTACTTCTCCTCCTGCGCGTGAATCTCGGACAGCCATTTCACGTTCGAGACGCCGTACCAGCCAGGGACCAGCAGTCGAAGCGGAGCGCCCTGGTGTTTGCTGAGCGGTGCGCCGTTGAGCGCCCATGCGACGAACGGCTCGGCGCTGAGCGCCTTCTCACGCGGCAAACTGCGTCCGAAGTGATAGTCGACCTTGTATTTCTCGGTGCGCCACTCGATCTCTTCCTCGCCGTGGTCGGCGCCGAAAAAGACGATGTCCCTGGCGCCCGCTTTCAAGCCTGCGGTGTTGAGCACCGTCCTCAGCGGAACGCCGGTCCACCTGCCGTTTCCGCTCAGCCCGTTCAGCGGCCCCCGGTTGCCCGAGCACTCGAATCCCGCCACGAGATCGGTGCTGCCCAGCTTCTTCAGGTCGTCGAGGGATAGCCCTTTAGGAGTGTTCACGAGCCCGGAGAGCTTCAGCTTGAAGGTGGCCGGATCCACCGCGGGGTGACCGTAATGCTGAGTCGTCGCGAACTTGTCGGCGGGGGTGAACGGACCATCGATCGTGCGAAGGTCCAGCGTGCGCCGGTCGGGAGGCACTTCCCACCGGACGTTGTCAGGGATGTCGGTGAAAGGCACAAGGGCTTCGCCCTCTGCGAGCAGCGGCAGCGCCCACTCCGGAACGCCCAGGATGCCCAGGCCGGCCAGCGCGAGTCCGCCTCGAAGAATCGTCCGGCGCGTCGTATCCGCTTTCATATGGATTCCTTTCGGCAACATTGCCACTGGGCCCGGCCGTCGGGTCTAAAGACCCGACGCTACGACAAAGTGCGCGTGGATGGTGACACAGTCGCCTCGTGGCCGCAACGATACGTCCGCGGCACACCTACCGGTGCTGTTCGTAGTACGCCAGGCGGTCCCTGATGCGGGCGGCGAGCGGCGTCTGACCGCCGGCGATTGCGAGGTCGAGTGCGGTGTGCGCAGTGGCGACCGCCCGCTCGGGCTGGCCTGCGGCGAAGTAAGCCGCTGCGAGCGTGTCCAGCACCGTCGGGTCCGAGTAGCCGGTCGCGGTCGCGGCGCGTTCGGCCAACAGGATCGCTTCGAAGGGCGCCCGGACGTCGCCCCTCTCCGATGTCGCCAGGATCCACGCAAGGTCGACGGCCGCTCCAGTCAACTCCGCATCGAGCTGGAGGGCCTGCCGGTAGTGCGCGATCGCGTCATCGACTTCGCCAGTTCGTGCCAGCACGCTGGCGAGGCCCGCGTGCGTCGCCGCGTCCGGCTGCAGCGCGAGTGCGCGCCGGTATTCCGCGATCGCCGCGTCCGCCTGGTTGGCGCCGGCAAGCGCTGCGGCGAAGTTGTGGTGAACTTCGGCATTTTCCGGACGCAGGGTGGCCGCCAGCCGGAACGCGGAGGCAGCCTCGTCGAAGCGCTGCTGCCGGTAGTAGGTGACGCCAAGATTGTTGTGCCCTTCGAATAAAGACGGCTTGTCGCGAACGGCCGCCTGGAACTGCTCGCGCGCCGCCTCGAGATGGCCCGCCCTCATCAACAGCGTACCGAAGTCATAGCGGATGGCGGTGCTGCGTGCATCGAGCCGCGCCGCCTCTGCAAGTTGTGCGAGCGCATGATCCATCTCACCGGCGTCGGCGTAGAGCAAACCGAGGTCGGCCTGCAGACGCGCGTCGGTCGGAGTGCGCTCGAGCTGCTTCGCTACCCCGGCGATGTCTTCGCGCAGCATCTTCGGCGCGTAGTCGCGATCGAGCGCGTCCCGATCTCCTCCCGTGCGGGTGAGCACCTGCAGCCAGAGATCACCCATCTCGGAGGCTGACGTCTGGCCGAACGTGACCCGCTGCGGCGGATCGTGCGGGTTTCGCGGATTGCGCGTCGAATTGTCGTATGCCCACCGCATGGACAGCTCGGTGCCGGCCGGCAGATGGAGCGGCGTCGCGTACTCATAGACGTCCTGCCAGCGGAAATCCCAGTCGCCGATCCGGATGATCGGCCGTGTCGTGCCGTCGGGGAGCCGGGCGGTCCCTTCAATCGTTCGTGCGAGCTGGTGCGCGTGCGGCTGGACCCGCAGCACGTCTACGTCGACCGGAAGTACGTACGTGTCGCTAGAGATGTAGTTCGCCGCGCCCGGTGGAATGTCGATGCGCTGGCTGCCGAGGCGCAGCATGTAGGGGACGCGCACCGGCGGATTGTCGGTGAAGTAGAGCCCGACACTCGCCTGTACCGCTTCCCGCCTGCCGGTTGGCGCGAGATGGAGCTCGACGACCAGATCCGATCCCGCCGGCAGCGTCCACGCGGTGGCCTGCTCGCCCCGAGGCCCCTGCCCGGGAGTCCATCCGAGAAAGTGCCCGTCCGGAAAGCGCGCGCCAGAGCCGCTGCCGCCATCGAAGCCAGGGCCGGGCTCCTCCTCGTCCTGACGGCGCGACGCTCCCGTCACGTCGATCTTGATGTTCGCGTGATGCACCGCCCTCGAGCCGGGCCGGAACTCGATCGCCCGCACGTACCGGCGACCCGCCGTGCGCGCCGGAAGCACGATTGTGCGGAACACGTCCGTGCCGTCTGCGGCGAGTTCGTAGGCCTCGGGCATACGCAGCACGAGGTCCGGTTCACCGAGCTGCCACTCGGCCGGTGCTGCGAAGACATGAGAAGGGCCATTGTCCGATCCCTCGGGTGCGCCATCCCGCACCCACTGGTCGATGAGCGCCAGTTCCCTGTCGGTCAGGCGACGCGAGTGCGCGAAGGTGCCGAACCCGGGTTCGGGCTTCCACGGAGGCATCTGCCGTGTGCGGGTCACCCGGGCGATCAGCCCGGCTCGGGAGCGCACGTCTGCGTAGGTGATAAGGTCGAAGGGCGCTGCGTCACCTGGCCGGTGGCAGTTGGCGCAGCGCGCATGGACGATCGGCGCGATATCGGTGTTGAACGTCACCGGCCCGCCGGCGAGTGCGACGGCGAATGCAATGAGAGCCCCTGCAGGCATTCCCGAACTCAGAATTTCATGTTGGCCGACAGCCGCAGCAGGCGCGGTTGCAGGATCTGCGTCGGGTTGCCGAGCGTAGGGCCGTAGCTCGTGATTTCGGTCAGCACAACGTTGGAGTTCGTGACGTTGAAGATGTCGATGCTCGCGTCGAACCGGGTCTTCTTGACATGAAAGATCTTCCTGAGGCTCAGGTCGAGCTGATTCCACCGATCGAGATACTTCTCGCCGGGCGCGACGAGATCGATTGTCACTGACTGCGTGCGGCCGCCCGGGAAAAGCGCTGGCGGCACGGACCACATGACGCGCAGCGGATCGCCGGCGTAGCTCGCGACCGTCGCCCCGATCTGGAAGTCGAGGGGCAGCGGGTAGGCGGCCGTCAGCTTGAAGTCGCTGCGGAACGGAATATCCAGCTTGCTCTGGTCGCAGAAGCGATAGCTCCACGGCGTCGTCGTTGACGGGTCGCTCGCGAAGTTCGGATTGTCGAGCTCGCATGCGACGTCGATCCTGCGCTCGGACGACCAGCCGCCGAAGGCCGTGCCGCCGCGAGGCAGGCGGGCATTGAACGACACTTCGATGCCGTCGTAGTGCCGCCCCAGTCGCGAGCGATCCGTGCCATTCACATCGAGGTTGTCGACGAGCCCCTGCTTGGCGCGATTCAGGTTGTAGACCGTGATCACCTCGCCGTTCAGCGGGCTTGTGACATCAAACGGCGCGTAGTCGTCCGGACCGACGAGCGTGTTGTCCTGCCACTCGACGTTGAACCAGGAGCGGCGGTACCAGGCACCGCCGACCGCCAGGAACGACAGCAGCTGGTGGTCGACGCCAACGCTGTATTCGAGGTTGAAGACGCGCTTGATGCCGTCGGCGGGACGCCGAGCCGGCGCGGCGCCGAACCGTGCGTTGTTGGCCGGGCCGATCTCGTTGTCCTGCGCGATGTTGTCGCCGTTAGTCGGCAGCACCCGTCCCGAACAGGTCGACGTGCCCGGCAGATAATCACAGTCGCGCCAGTTGCGCGTGTCGCTCTGCAGGCTGGCGGCATCATAGCGCGCCGCAAAATCGGTCGTGTCGTTCAGATTGTAGCGATTGATCCCGAACTTCAACGCGGTGCGCGCGTCGCCGCGGAGATCGTACACGGCCGAGAACCGTGGCGCGATGTTCGTCCAGCTGGGTAGATCGGGCCGTTCCGAGAATGTTCGCGCCGCGACGAACCGCCCCGGCTCGATCGATCGGCCATCGATCTGCGCGTTGAAATATTCCCAGCGGATACCGGGGTTCAGGGTGAGCCGGTTCAGGCGCCACGAGTCCTGCGCGTACAGCCCGAGGTCGGCGTTCAGGTGATAGCTCGGATGCGTCGGCGTGTTGTAGACCGTCACCGAGTCGGGCACGCCGTTGCTGTAACGCTGCACCAGGTCGGCGTTGGCGTCGTAATCGCGCCAGTACGGTCCGAAGCGCCATTGCACGCCGCCCTTGAACGAATGCGTGCCCGTCACGTACGCGGCCGATGACTGCGCCATGTAGATGTACGGGTAATCGTGCTGCTCTGGTTGCGCGGCGACCGTCCGTGTCGACAGCACGATATCCTGCCGTGACGCCGTCGAATACCACTCCGGCGTGCCGCGGACCTTGCCGATGCCCGGCTGGTAGATGAAGTTAATGCCGTTCGCCATCGCACCCCACCCGGCGTCTAACATGACCCGGTTCGAGAGCGTACCGGTCCACTTGAGAGCGGTCGTGTAGTACAGCACATCGGTCCGGCGCCGGGACGCGGTCGCGACGTCCGTGCCCGACGCATAATCGTGCGGCACGTTCTTGATCGGTCGATCGAGGAACGCGGAGAACTTGTGCTTGGGCGTGAGCTGCGCGGTCAACCGGACAGTGAACTGGTACAGCCGCTGATCGTAGAGCCCCGGGCTGCCGTCCGGATAGAAGCTGTTCGCAATCACGTTGGCGTTGCCGATGTCGCGGTAAGAGCCGAAAAACCACAGCTTGTCGCGCACGATCGGACCGCCAATCGACCAGTTCACGTCGTAGACGTAATCGACCGCGTCTCCCTGTCGCAGCCCCTTGGCTTCGAGCTCCGGGGTCAGGTTGCTGCTCTGGAACGAGCTGCCGCTGTACCCGGCGTAGGCCGTGCCGCTGAACGAGTTGCCTCCTTCACGCGGAATCAGGTTGACGACGACGCCGCCGCCCGAGACGTCGGCGCCGAGACCGCTGGTCTGCACCGTCGCTTCAGCGATCATCGCGTCGTTGTGGTTTGCCTGTGTCTCCCCGCCGAGGTACATCGAGTTCATCTTCATGCCGTCGATCGCGACCGTGTTGTCTTTCGGCAGCTGACCGTGCGCGAGCAGCCGCTGTTGTGTCGCGGTGCGTGCCCCGCCCACCGCCTGCGTGCTCGGCTTGACGCCAACCGCGAGGACGCCGAGCTGTGCGTAGGTGCGGCCGGTCGGCACCGCGTCGATCAGGTCGCGCTTCAACACCGCGGTGCGCTGGCCGCTCTGCACGTCGACGAGCGGAGTGTCACCGGTCACGGTCACCGACTCCTCCAGCGCGCCAATCTTCAGCTCGCCGTTCACCGTGGCGGTGAAGTTCGCCGGCAGGTCGATGCCGTCACGCACGAGCGTGCTGAACCCCTGCAGCGTGAAGGTCACCTTGTATTGTCCTGGCCTCAGGTCGACGATCGAGTAACGGCCCTGCTCGTCGGTCGTGGCCGTGCGGGCTTTCTCGATCAGGGCCGGACTCGCCGCTTCGACGGAAGCACCGGGCAGCACGCCACCGCTCGCGTCCCGCACGGTGCCCGATATCGCGCTCTGCGCGAGCGCCGGGCTCGCACTCGCCACCAGGATGAACAGCGCCTCGAAGATCCGCCACGCGAATGGTGCACGCACGGGCCGCCTCCCTTCGATCAGCTCCGGCCTGTCCCCACAGGCCGCCTCGGATTGGACACTATAGCGACAGCGCCAGAAGATGCGGTGCTTCTGCGAGGAAATCAATCTCTCATGCTGACTACTTCACAGATGAGTCGATACCGGCGTCGGCAAGCTCGACTGCTCGCGACATCTTCGCGACGGTGATTCGGAATCCAGGTCTTCAGGGGGTGTGCCCCGCACTAATTGCGGCGAGGACAGTTCGCCAATCGGCCGTTTATGCCTTGGCTGCGGTTCGCGCGCCGCCCGGGATCATGCGCAGCAGTTCCATCGGCAGCGGGAACACGACGGTCGTGTTCTTCTCCGCCCCGATCTCCGTCAGCGTTTGCAGATACCGCAGGATTATCGCCGACGGCTCCCGGTCGATGATCGCCGCCGCCTGCGCGAGCTTGTCGGACGCAATCAGCTCGCCTTCTGCGTGAATGATCTTCGCGCGCTTCTCGCGCTCGGCCTCGGCCTGGCGTCCCATCGCCCGCTGCATGTTCTCGGGCAGATCGACGTGCTTCACCTCCACCGATGAGACCTTTATTCCCCACGGGTCGGTCTGGTGATCGAGGATTCGCTGCAGGTCCTGGTTCAACCGATCGCGCTCCGCCAGGAGATCGTCGAGCGTCGCCTGCCCCAGGACGCTTCTGAGCGTCGTCTGGGCCAGCTGCGATGTGGCGTACACAAAGTTCTCGACTTCGACCACCGCCTTCGTCGGCTCGACCACGCGGAAGAACACCACGGCGTTCACCTTCACGGACACGTTGTCGCGCGTGATGATGTCCTGCGGCGGCACGTCATGAACCACGGTGCGCAGGCTCATGCGCACGATGCGATCGATCGGCCTGAACACCAGCACCACGCCCGGCCCCTTCGGACGCGGGAGCAGCTTTCCGAGCCGGAAAATGACGCCCCTCTCGTACTCGGCAAGGATCTGGATCGAGCTGACGAGGTACAGCACGACGATCGCCGCCACGACGAGGGTCGGTGAAATGTTCAGGCCTTCCATGCGGTATCTCCTCTGCTGGTGACCGCGGTGTCCGGTACGACCGTGAGCATAAGCCCGTTCACGGCCGTGATCCGGACAGTTCCACCGGCATCGATCGAAACCTCGCTCCTCGCCTGCCACAGTTCGCCGTGGACATCGACCATCGCGGGCGCGCCCGGCGTGAACGCGGTTCGTGCGTGCGCCTGCTGCCCGATGAGCGCGTCGGCCCCCGTAGCGGGCGGCTGGCGCTGGGCCGCCAGGGCGAGACGACCGAGCAGCAGCATGCCGGCCGAGAGGATGAGGACGACCGGCAGAATGATGTTGAGTCCGACCCGCACGCCGGGAACTTCGCGCGTCACCATGATCGAGCCGACGAGCAGACTGATCGCGCCGCCAATGCCGAGCGCGCCGAAGCTGGGCACCTTCAGCTCGAGGATGACAAGCCCGAGGCCGAACAGGATCAGCAGCAGCCCGGTCACGTTGACCGGCAGGATCTGAAACGCGAAGAACGCCAGCAGAAGGCACAGGCCGCCCGCGACGCCCGGAACGATGGCGCCGGGGCTCCACAGCTCGATGGTCAGGCCGAGCGTGCCGAGCGTGAGCAACAGATAGGCGATTTGTGGATCGGCGATCGTCCCGAGAAATCGCTGGCGGCGCGACATCGGAACGCGACGCACCTCCGCATCACCCGTGTGCAGGGTTACCGAACGGCCATCGAATCGCTTGATGGTGCGACCATCGAGCTGCCGCAGCAGATCGTCGACGTCCGTGGCAATGACGTCAACGAGCGGAGGCGTGGCAGTTGCGGCTTCCGAGTCCGTGAATGCGCGGCTCTCGCGCACCGCCTGTTCGGCGAGCACGACGTTCCGGCCGCGCGCCTCTGCCAGAGATCGGACGTAGGCTGCGGTATCCGACTCCACCTTCTTCGCCATCGTCTCGTCAGTCTGCTGCCCGGTGCCCGAGACCGGGTGCGCTGCCCCGATATGAGTGCCGGGTGCCATGGCGGCGACGTCCGCGGCGATGGTCAGCACGAACCCCGCAGAAGCCGCTCGCGCGCCGGACGGCGCCACGAAGACGACCACCGGAGCGCGCGACGTGATCATGCGCGAGACGATGCTGCTCGTGGAGTCGAGCAGGCCGCCCGGCGTCCGCAGAATGATGACGACGACCGTGGCGCTGGAGGTGTCGGCCTGGTCGATGACGCCGGTGAGGTACTCGGCTGCGATGGGATGGATGATTCCGTCCAGCTCTGCGACGACAACCGTGCGCTCGGCGTTCGAACTCTGGCCGCGCACGGCTGTCGTGGAGGCGATCAGCAGCGCCAGGGCAGGGATGAGCCGCCGCGCCCAGGTCATAGCTGATTGTATGCCCGAGTGATTCAAGTCTCGACGCGCATACGTTAGCGTGTTCGCGCGCTGGATTGCGCGCTCGGAGCCATTCCGGGGGGCGCCATCGTCCAGATCTGCCACTCGCCACTGCGCCGGCTGTGAAAAGCCACGCGGCGTCCGTCGGGTGACCACGCGAACTCCTCGGCCGTAGGGTCGGCCAGCACCGGCCGCATGTCGCCGGACTCGAGATTGAGCATCCAGACACCTGACCTGTAGACCTGGAACACCACGCGATCGCCGCGCGGCGAGACTGCCGGCGTGCGAACGATGCGACCCTTGATCGGCGTCTTGTACTCTTGCGCCGCGCCGGTGTGAACGTTCATGACGACGATTCGGTCCTCGTGTGCATAACAAATGCGCGTGCTGTCTGAGAGCCATGACGCGCTCCAGGTCTGGCCGAACGAGTAGTTCGTCAATCTGCGGCTTTCCCCCGTGTCGAGCGACAGCAGCCAGAGGTTCCAGACGCGTGGATGGCCGCTCTCGCCGCGGATAAACGCCAGGCGGCGGCTATCCGGCGCCCACGTCGGTACCGCCGCATACTCCGCCCCTGTCACACGCCGGACGCTGGTGCCGTCGGCGTTCGCAAGGTAGACGCCTCGCACACCGTCGCGATCCGAATCGAATGCGATGGCGCGGCCGTCAGGCGAAGGCTGAATGTGATAGTTCCTGGACCCGTCGTCCACGATCGGTCTCACGGCGGACGGATCGTCCGAAATGTTTTCGAGCATCAGCGCGCTGTGCCGGTCCGAGGTTCGGCCCGTGTGGAAGTAGATGACCGAGCCGCTCGGTGAAAATGCGGGAGAAAACTGGGGTCCGTTAAACCCGGCCACCGCCTGCACGAGGCCCGACGTGCCCACTGCCGCCCCATGCTCCGAGGTCGATTCGGACATCCCGACCACCTTCAGCGCCGCGTCGTCGTCAGCGGCAGTCGTCTCTGACGAGACAGACCGACCCGCGGCCGCGCGCGATGCGATCGTCCCGTGGGCCCGGTTCGGGACCGGCCAATGCCCGACTAGTTCCGTCGCTCCGTACCCGAGGACGAAGGACAGCGGCAAAGCAGCGAGCGCCGCGACATAGTGCGCTCTTCGACGTGATGCCGCGCTCGTCTGCGCCGGCGGCCCTGGCGGCGCCTCGAGCGCGGCGAGAAGCGCGAACAGCAGGGCATCGGCGTCGCGGAGCTCACGACGCAACTGTGAGCGGCTAGCCCCACGGCGACGGCGATCCGCTTCCGGGTTCAGAGCAGCCGGAGGCTGGAGCATGCCGCTGCGCGTGATCAGCTGGCGAACCAGGTCACGGCGATCGCCCTGTTCGAAGCGGTCAAGCGCGGCTGACAGCGCGGCAAGAGAGCCGAACGGCGGCGCGGCAATCGCGCCGCAGGCGCGCGCGATCGTCACCCGCAGCGCGCCGGGCACGCGCACGCCAACACCAGCCGGCAGCATATTCTCGAGCAGCCATCCGATGTCGGCCTCCGTCGGCGCGGCGCAGGGCTCACAGCGGACCTCGCCGTCTGCGCCGAGCAAGACGTCGTCGGCTCGAATCGCGCGCTCCCCTGTGTCCGCCCACTCTGCCTGCAGGAGTTGCTGAACGATCGCCACCGCTTCATGAGGGTTGATGGGCACACCGCCACCCAGCAGTTGTTGCACTGAGACGCTTTCCGCCATGTGCACGGCTGCAATGCGAGAGCCGCGCCAGGTACTTTCGTGGAGAATGCGCCACGCAGCCACTCGAGGTGTGCACAACGTTGTCGCAAATGGTGGACGCCGCAGCAGTTGGAGGCGGTCAGGCTCACTGGCACGGTCGACCTCGTCCCCGGTGGGTGTATAACGTCCCCGGGAGAAACGCCATGGTCGATGAAACACGCCGCAAAATCCTGAAGACCGGCGCCGCCGCCGCGGCAATGGCCGCGGTGCCGCCCGCCTTCGCGCAGCAGAACAGCCCGGCCGCGCCCGCCGGCAAGTTTTACGAGAAGGGCAAGGTCCGCACCCACTATCAGGAGTGGGGATCTGGATTCCCGCTGCTGCTCATCTCCGGCGGAGGCCTCGGGGGCTCGAAGATCGAGGGGCTGGCGAGCCCGTTCGACTCGGTCGGCGAGTTCAAGAGCGAGTATCGCTGCATCGGCGCCGATCTGCGCACGTCCACCGGACAGTCGACCGGCCCGCTCGAAACAGATCGGCCGTGGGAGATGTTCGCCGAGGATCAGATTGGCCTGATGGATCACCTGGGCATCGACAAGTTCATGGTGATGGGGTTCTGCATCGGCGGCCCGCTGATCTGGAACCTCCTGAAGCACGCGCCAAACCGCGTCGTCGCCGCGGTACTCGCGCAGCCGAGCGGCTTCCGAGAGGAGGCACCGACGCTGATGTTCGACACGAACATGCAGGGCTGGGGACCGGACTACGTCAAGCGCCATCCCGACGTGACGATGGCCCAGGTCGAAGCGTTCCTGACGAAGATGTACAAGGCGAACCCGGACTTCGTCTGGTCGGTGAACCGCGACTTCGTGCGACAGTGCCAGACGCCGGTCCTGGTCCTGCCGGACGACATCCCGGCCCATCCCTACAAGGTCGCGATGGAAGCGGCGATGCTCGCGCCGAAGGCCGAGGTCAGCATGTTCCCGTGGAAGGAGCCGAAGGAACGGATCCCGCTGGCAGTCCGGCAGATTCGATCGTTCCTGCGCGCACATCGAACCGCTGCCGCAACAGCATAGAGGACGCGCCGAAGGACTTGGAGTGCGACCTGGGGTTTCAGGACCGTGTCGGTGGCGCGGTGCACCTCGCCCATGCCCCCGGCGCCGAGCAGAGAAACGATCTCGTAGACGCCGAGCCGAGTGTCTGGAGTCAGCGACACCGGCGCAGGGGTAGCAGGTTTACTTCTTCGCCGGCGCTCGCAGCTTCGTCGCCTCAGCGCACGACTGCACGACGTTGAAGTAGCGCGCGACACCGTCCTTGCCGACGTCGAATGGATTGGACTCCCCTGGCTTGCGGTTCGCCGCCGTGTGCGCCTTGTAGTAGCCGTTGTCGAATTCGGTGTGATTCGAGAGGAGCACGGTGGCGCCGAAGTCGGCCGCGGCCCTGGCGAACTTCCGCGACGATGCAATGTACTCGTCGTAGTACGCGGGAGGCGCATCGAACGGAATGGCCGTGCCCCCGACGTAGGCAACGCGCAGTGGCTTGCCGTTATCCCTGAACTCGAACAGGTAAGAAAGTGTTCCAGGGGTATGGCCCGGCATGGTGACGATTTGCAGTGACGCATCGCCGACTGACAGCTTCATGCCGTCGGTGCCGACCATGTCGCGCTTCGGTTTTCCACCGGCGTGAAAACCGGCTTTCTCGATGGCGTCCCAGTCGCCCGCGCCGTAGACGAGGTGCATGCCGAGGACGGAATCCTGGAGATACGCGGCACCGCCGTCGTGATCGGCGTGCGCGTGCGACATGACGGCGTACTTCACCTTCGTCATGTCGAGCCCGAGCTTGCGCAACCCTCCGACCACTTCGTCGGCCGTCATGTAGTCGAACAGCGCTTCGATCAGAATGATGCCGTCACTGCCGACGAGCGCCCACGAATGGTGCGCCTTCTCGCCGACGAAATAGAAGTTGTCGCCAACCTTCGCGGGTTCGACATGCCACGTCTCGCGCGGCGGCAGCGCGCGCGCGCCGGCGCCCGCGTCTGCTCCACCGCCTCCTCCACTGCGGGACGGCGGAGGCGGAATGCACAGCCTGGTGAACGTGCCCTGCCAGTCGGTGCCGGCGGCGGCCTTCGCCGACGACACGAGCGCGTCCGCGGACGGCGGCGCCTGCGCTGACAGGCAGACCGACGCGACGATTGCAGACGTCAGGGTTCCCAGGGCGAGGTGGCACGCGCGCATGGGCACTGCTCCTTCGGGGCGGGTTTCCGGGACACCTTGCGCATGCGCCACGTCGCTGCCGCCCGCTCTGCGAAGCGGCCAACGCGGATCATGCCTGCCATATTGCGCTCAGTGCCTTCGCGGCACGGGAACTTGTAGATCGAATGGATTCGCGTCGGCAAGTCGGCGGGTGAGAACAGCACGTTCCGGTTCGAGACCGGCGAGCTGATGAATGGGTGTTACAAAATGTTGCGTGGCGTCGGGTCTTTAGACCCGACGGACATGGGCGGGTC
>Ga0207701_10004709_pt1 | contig 13802 bp, 11 predicted proteins | sample KBSSwiSSwithPhiX_FD_184294 | JGI IMG/M metagenome (GOLD analysis project Ga0207701, IMG submission 184294) | Switchgrass rhizosphere bulk soil microbial communities from Kellogg Biological Station, Michigan, USA, with PhiX - S5 (SPAdes) (version 2) | ecosystem: Environmental > Terrestrial >... | reverse complement strand
CGACCGCGCTGACGCCATTCGGCCCACGGCGAGAGCATCTTTCCGTAGGAAATCTCCGGGCGGCCGTGGCCGTCCACCAGCCGCGGGCCGGCCGCGACCGCGCCGCTGTTCATCAACCGCGAAACCAGCGCATCGATGGATCCGGTCTTCACCTCAGCGTCGCTGTTGAGCAGCAGCACCAGATCGGCCTGCGACCGCCGCATCGCCAGGTTGTTCGCCGCGCCGAAGCCGATGTTCTTGTCGAGCGTGATCAAGTGCACGCGGTGCCATCGCGTTCGCGTGTGGACGACACTTTCATCGGTCGAGGCATTGTCGACGACCACGATCTCGTTGACGTGCTCCGACTTGTGTTGGTGCAGTGAAGCCAGACAGCGATTCAAGTCCGACTCGGTGTTGTAGCTGACGATGACGACGTCGACGGTGGGCGTCATGCGCGTGCGGCCTCCGCCAGGACGGCGCGGACCTTGGCGGCGGTCCGAGCCCATGAAAAATCCGCGATCCGTCGGCGGCCGGCCGCAAGCAACCGGGCGTGCGCGTCGTCGTCGGTGAGCAGCGTCTCGAGCGCGGCGGCAATCGCGGCGGGATCGGGAGGCACGAGTAAGGCGCCGGCGCCGTAGATCTCGCGTGCCACTGGCGTGTCGAGCAGGACTGGCGGGACGCCGTGCGCGATCGCTTCAATCGGCGTGATCGCGAAGCCTTCGTAGTCGGAGAGGAAGACAAACGCGCGCGCCCGCTGATACAGCGTGGCCAGTTCATCATCGGAGACGTAGGCGCGCGCATGGATGCGATCACGCACCGGGCTGTTCGCAATCACCCGGTCGATGTCGATGTGCGGCCGTGTACGGTTGTCGCCCACGAGGTCGAGCTGAGCGGACGGATGCCGGGCGGCGAGCTGCTCGAACCCTGCGATCACCTCCGGGATGTGCCGCCTGTTGAACAGCGATCCGACGAATAAGACGCTGTCGCCGCCGTCGGCGTGTGGATGGGCCTGCGCGGCAATGGGTGTGACGCCTGAGTAGATCACCTCGATCTTTGTCTGTGGGGCGCCAAGGTGCCGTACGATTTCCTGCTTCGAAAAATCTGAGACGGTGATGATGCGGGAAGCCTTCCGCGTAGTCCACCGGGTCAGCACCCGGCGCCGCAGACCCTCGCGCCAGGAGAACCACTCCGGGTGCGCCGCAAAGGACACGTCGTGAATCGTGGCCACCATCGGGACACGGATCAGGAGGGGACCGGTGTACCCGGGTGCAAACAGGACGTCAGCACCGGCGCGGGCGACGAGGCGTGGGAGCGCGAATTGTTCCCATGCCGTTCCACTCCCGTCGGCAGTGACCTGCTCGGCACGGATGGATACGGGCTGCGGAACTGGTCCAGTCGAGCACAGGACGAACTCATGCGTGTGGGCGCCGGCAAGATCGCCCCAGGCGCGCAGGATTTCCGTCACATACCGTCCGACCCCTGTGGGCCGCCCAGTGAGCTCCCGTGCATCAATGGCGATCCGCATCTCAGCGTGGCCCGCTCGATGAATCGGGGGCACCACCACGGTGCCTGCCGACTGCGTCAAGGTAGGCCTGCCGCAGCCGTATCGCAGTCGTCCTCCAGGTAAACGATGCCGCGCGCGCCAGCCCTGCGGCGCCTCGGTCGATAGCCCAGTCGTGATCGCGCGCCGCGCGCTCCATCGCCGCCGCGAAGCCGTCGATGTCCTGTGCGTCCAGCAGCGTTCCTGCATCGCCGATCACTTCCGGCAGGGAGCCGCGGTTCGAGGCGATCACCGGAACGCCCGCGGCCATGGCCTCGAGCGCAGGTACGCCGAACCCCTCGTCGAGCGATGGCATGACCAACGCGAGGGCTCCAGCGTACAGCCGCTCCCGATCGCCCTCTGAGATATAGCCGGCGTGCTCGACCCGACCGGCCAGCGGCGGCTGCTGCAGCCGTTGCAACCATGGCAGCGCATCAGCGGTCGGCGCGCCCGCAATCACCAGCCGCGGAGCGTCGGGCCTGCTGGCGATCACCCGCTCATACGCGTCGAGTAACGTCGAGAGATTCTTGCGGGCGACCAGCGTGCCCACGAAGAGGAAGTAGCCGTCGGCCGGCCGGTTTGGCTGACGACCAAGGGTGCGCCACGTTGGGGCGCCGAAAGGGCACGCATAGACGCGATCTGCCGGAACGCCAAGACGTGAGACGACAAGCTCCCTGGTGTACTGCGACGGCGTAACCACTGCGTCAGCGGCACGTGCGTGCGACGCAGTCAAGGCCGGATAGTCGCGCCTGATCTCGCTGCTGGTGCGTTCTGGATGATCGAGAAAGTACAGATCATGCACAGTGACGACGCGCGCGGCACCGCGGCTGGGGATCAGCAGCGGGTGCGCGGCATGGACGACGTCGAACGAGCCGGCCAGCGCTTCGACGGGTGGCCATTGCAGCCGATGCCAGAGGAAGTTCAGCACGCGCACCGGTACGCGACGATCGACGACCGTAGCGCCGAGCCGTTCACCCGTTCCGGGAGCAGCCCGGTCGCGCCAGGAACTGGTAAACGCCACGACGCGATCATCGTGCGTCGCTGTGTAGGCACGAATAATTTCGTGCATGTACTCGCCGACGCCGGTGCGCGCGCGCAGCGCAGGACGGTAATCGACGAGAATCTGCACGGCTCCATGAGATGATAGCTTCACAACTTCAAATTTCTCTCTGAGGAAACCGATTGAAAATTGCAGTCGTCGGAACGGGGTACGTCGGCCTCGTTGCTGGTGCGTGCTTCGCGGAGAGCGGGAATGACGTCATCTGCGTCGACAACAACGACGCCAAGATTCGGATGCTCCAGCGCGGAAAGATCCCGATCTACGAGCCAGGCCTCGAGGAGCTGGTTCGCCGCAACCGTCAGGAAGGGCGCCTGACGTTTTCCACGGCGCTGCCGCGCGCGGTTCGCGACGCTCAGATTATTTTCATCGCCGTCGGTACACCGCAGGACGAGGACGGGTCAGCGGACCTGAAGCACGTACTCGGCGTGGCGCGTGACGTCGCGAAGGCGATGAACGGCTACAAGGTCATCGTCGACAAGAGCACGGTCCCCGTCGGCACCTCACGCAAGGTGCAGGAGGTGGTTCGGCGCGAAACCACGCATCCGTTCAGCGTGGTCAGCAATCCCGAGTTTCTGAAGCAGGGGGCCGCGATCGACGACTTCATGAAGCCGGACCGCGTCGTGATCGGCGCGGAAGATCAGCGAGCCACCGACCTGATGCTGGAGCTGTACACGCCGTTCACGCGCACCGGCGCGCCGATCATGGTGATGGACTGCGCCAGCGCCGAGCTCACGAAGTACGCAGCCAATGCGATGCTGGCGACGCGTATCTCCTTCATGAACGAGGTGGCGAATCTCTGCGAGGTCGTGGGCGGCGACGTCGACCAGGTGCGTAAAGCGATCGGCTCGGACACGCGGATCGGGCCGTCATTCCTGTTCCCGGGCTGCGGGTACGGCGGCAGCTGTTTCCCGAAAGACGTGCAGGCGATGATCCGGTTTGCCGCCGACCGCGGCTATCAATTCAAGATCCTGCAGTCGGTTGAGGACGTGAACAAGGCGCAGAAGACACGCCTCTTTGCCAAGGCCAAGAAGCAACTCGGGCCGCTGAAAGGGAAGACCGTCGCTGTCTGGGGCCTGGCATTCAAGCCGAGGACCGACGACATGCGGGAGGCGCCGTCGATTCCGTTGATCGAAGCCTTCGTCGCTGCCGGTACGAAAGTGCAGGCATACGACCCTGAGGCGACCGACGTCGCGAAGGGCATCTTCGGCAATCGCATCACCTATGCGGCAACGAACTACGATGCCCTCAAGGGCGCCGACGCCCTGATCATCGTCACCGAGTGGAACGAGTTCCGCCGGCCGGATTTCAGCCGGATGCGGACACTGATGCGGGCGCCAATCATCTTCGACGGACGCAACCTCTTCACGCCGGATCAGATGAAGCAGAACGGATTTACCTACTACTCCATTGGGCGACACTAACCCGTCGGCACCCTCAGGGTTGCCCCGAGCGGAGGCGAGGGGTCAGCACCACGTCATTCTGGTCACCGGCGGCGCCGGCTACGTCGGCAGCCACGCCGCCAAGGCGCTGCGCCAGGCCGGACACGAGGTGGTCATCTACGACGACCTGTCCGCCGGACACCGGGCCGCCGCGCTCGGTGCGCGTCTGATCGAGGGAAACATTGCCGACGTCGCCGCTGTACGGCGAGCACTCCGTGAGACTGGCGCGACGGCGGTGATGCACTTCGCCGCGTGGCTGGTGGTGCCAGACTCGGTGAAAGACCCCGCCGGCTACTACCGCAACAACGTCATCGGCACCCTCGGCACGCTCGAAGCCATGGCGGCGGAGGGCTGCCGACATTTCGTGTTCTCATCGACGTGCGCCGTGTACGGAGAGCCTGTCGACACGCCAATTCGCGAAACACACCCGAATATCCCGATTAACGCTTATGGCCAGTCGAAGCTGGCGATTGAGCAGGCCCTGCCGCACTTCGAGCGGGCGTACGGCATCCATTCGATCCGGCTGCGCTATTTCAACGCCGCGGGGGCAGACCCTGACGGGGAGCTCGGAGAGGATCACGCCCCGGAGATCCACGTCATTCCGCGTACGTTCGACGCCGCGCTCGGCGGTCCGGCGCTCGAAGTGTTCGGGGAGGATTACCCTACGCCCGACGGCACCTGTCTGCGAGACTACGTGCACGTGACCGATCTGGCGGACGCCCACGTGCGCGCTCTCGCGTGGCTGACTGGTGGCGGCGCATCGGGCAGCTATAACGTCGGGACTGAGCGCCCTTCGTCAGTCAGGCAGGTGATCGCCGCCGTTGAGCAGGCGACCGGCAGGAAAGTGGCCTGGCGGTCTGCGGCTCGCCGCCCCGGCGACCCAGCGATCCTGTACGCCTCGGCGGAGCGAATCCGTGCGGACCTGGGGTGGGTACCACAGCGGCCCGATCTGACTACGATCGTGGCCGACGCCTGGCGCTGGCACGAGGCCCATCCTCACGGATACGCTGATCGCCACAGGTAACTTCTAACGCGGTGAACGTCTACTCCCGCCTGCTCGAGTTCAGCCGACCGTATCGCGGCCGCCTGGTGATCGCCGTGGCCGCCATGACTCTGTACGGTGCCGCGTCTTACGGCCTCCTGCGACTGCTCAGGCCGATCCTTGACGAGGTGCTTCCCTCGCGGACGGCTCTGGCCACGACCATCGCAACGATCCTCGGGCTCTACCTCGCAAAGGGAGTAGGCGCGTATGTGTCGGGCTATCTGATGACCGACGTCGGTCAACTGGTGGTGCGAGACATCCGCGACCGCCTGTTCCGGCACATCCTGGGGCAGTCGGCGGCGTTCTTTTCCATGAACACCAGCGGCCGGCTGATGTCCCGGATCACCAGCGACGTGGCGCAGGTGCAACGCGCCGTCTCGGAGACGCTCGGCGATCTCGGGCGAGAGTCGCTCTCGCTGATCTTTTTTACCGTGCTGCTGTTCCAGCAGGATGCGAGGCTGGCGATCGTTTGTCTCACCGGGACACCGCTGGTCGTGTATCCGCTCGTCAGGCTCGGTCAGCGGGTCCGTCGAACGACGCGACGCAGTCAGGAGGCGCTCGAACAGATTTCCCACGTCAGCGCCGAGGCGTTCACCGGACATCGCATCGTCAAGGCGTTTGGCGCCGAGGATCGCGAAACGGCGAAGTTCGAACGGGCGTCCGACTACTACTACCGAACCACCATGAAGGTCACGGGCGTGCTGTCCGGGCTGCCGCCGTTGATGGAGTTCATCGGCGGCATCGCCTTCGCCACCGCGCTGTGGTACGGGAGCGAGTCGATCGCGTCCGGCCGCCTCTCGACGGGGCAGTTCGTGACGTTCGTGGCCGCACTCTTCACGATGTACGGGCCGGCCAAGAAGCTCAGCCGCGTCAACGCCGATCTGCAGCAGGCGAGAGCAGCCGGCGAGCGGATCTTCGAGATTCTGGAAACACACAGCGAGGTGGTGGAAGCTGAGGACGCCGTTCCCCTGGCGCGATTCACGCGATCCGTCGAGTTCCGGAACGTCTGTTTCTCCTACGACGGTGCGGAGGAGGCTACGCTGCGCGGCGTGACGTTCACGGTCCGCGCGGGCCAGACCCTGGCGATCGTCGGGCGCAGCGGCGCCGGCAAGAGCACGCTGGTGAACCTGATTCCGAGGTTCTACGACGTCACCGGCGGCAGCATCGTCGTCGACGGCCACGACGTGCGCCACCTCACACTCGAATCGCTGCGCTCACAGCTGGGCATGGTGACGCAGGAGACAGTGCTCTTCGACGATACGATCGCCGCCAACATCGCTTTCGGCCGTCCCGCGGCATCGCCGGCGGAGATTGAGGCCGCCGCACGAGCGGCACACGCTCATGAATTTATCGTCACGCTGGATCACGGGTACGACACGGTGATCGGCGAACGCGGGCAGCGGATATCCGGAGGCCAGCGTCAGCGGCTGGCCATCGCGCGCGCGCTGCTGCGAGACTCGCCGCTGCTGATTCTCGATGAGGCCACTTCCTCGCTGGACGCGGAGTCGGAGATGCTGGTGCAGGAGGCGCTGGCGAACCTGATGCTCAACCGGACCTCGTTCGTGATTGCTCACCGGCTGTCGACGGTGCGACGGGCAGACGCGATTGTCGTGCTCGAACGCGGCTTGGTGGTCGAGACCGGAACACATGACGAGTTGATCGCCCGCGGCGGCGCGTATGCCAAACTCTATGACTTGCAGTTAAGCGACGACTCGGGATCGGAAGCTGTCTGAGCCACCCAGGGTTCGAAGGGGTGGCTACAGGCTTCGTGTTCGTCGTGGCCAACGCGAAACGCATGAATACCGATGATTAAGTCGATGACGGGGTTTGCCTCGCTCACCCACGAGGACGAGCGGGCGACGCTCGGTGTGACAGTCAGGTCGGTGAACCACCGCTTCCTCGACTTGCAGCTGCGGGTCCCGCAGTCGCTGGCGGACCTCGAGCCTCGCGTCAGGGCGCTGCTGCAGAAGCGGCTGGCGCGGGGGCGCGTGGAACTCGCCATCTCGGTGCAGTTGAGGAATCCCACAACCCCCACGGTGGAGCTCAACGAGGATTTCGCGAATGCGCTGGCGGCGGTCATCGAGCGCGCACGGGAACGCGGGCTGGTCAGCGGCACGATGACCCCGGGCGACCTGCTGCGTCATCCCCAGGCGATCGCCGTTCGTGACCGTCCCGCTGAGGCGGATCCGGCTGTCGAAGCGCAGCTGGGATCGAGCGTCGAGGCCTCAGTGGAGCAGGCGCTCGCGGATCTCGATGCGATGCGCATTCGGGAAGGCGATCATCTCCGGAGCGATCTCGAAACGCGGCGGCAGCTGCTGGCGTCGCTCATCGAGCGTCTTCGCGTCGCCGCCGACGAGGGGCGCGCAGCCGTCGAAGCGCGTTTGCACGAACGGATCGCTGAAATCAGCGCCGAGCTGCCGGTGGATCAGGCGATGCTGGCGCAGGAGATTGTCCGAACCGCGGCGCGATCAGATATCTCCGAAGAGGTGACGCGTTTCCGGGCGCACCTCGCACATTGGCTCGCGCTCGCCGACGGCCAGGAACCGTGCGGCCGCAAGCTGGACTTCCTGCTGCAGGAGATGAACCGCGAGATCAACACGGTCGGTTCGAAGGCCGACGGCATCAGCGTCTCCGAGCTGATCATCACGGCCAAGGCGGAACTCGAGAAGATGCGGGAGCAGGTGCAGAATGTCGAGTGATCCCGCCGCTCAGCCGCCACGGCGGGGCCTGCTGTTCATCGTGTCGGCGGCATCGGGCACAGGAAAGACCACCCTCGTCGAGCGGCTCGTGCACGCCGTGCCGAATTTGGGAATGTCGCGCTCCTACACGTCGCGCCCCGCCCGTGCCGGGGAGCACCACGGCATTGACTATAATTTTATTAGCCGGGAACGCTTCGAAGAGATGGCCCGCGCCGGTGAGTTCCTCGAGTGGGCGGATGTGTTTGGTAACTACTACGGCACCTCGGCCGCGGATACCGAATCGAGCCTCTTGCGCGGGGAAGACGTGGTCCTGGTGATCGACGTTCAGGGCGCGCGGCAGGTACGCACGCGCGGCATCGAGACGGTCGGGATCTTCGTGCTGCCGCCGTCGGCTGCGGTGCTCGAGCAGCGGCTGCGGGGCCGCAGCAAGGACAGCGAAGATCAGATCCGGCGTCGCCTCGACGTGGCGCGGAAGGAAGTCGCCGAATACGAGCAGTATGAATACGTCATCATCAACGACGAGGTCGAGGCGGCGGTAGAACGCTTGCGGGCCATCGTCATGGCCGAACGAACGCGGGTCAAGTTGATGCGGCCCGTGGCCGAAACCATCACGGGCACATTTCAACAGCCATCATAAGGACAAGTTCATGGAACGACCACCGAAGGAAAACCGATTCGAGTTCGTGGTAATCGCCGGAAAGCGCGCCCGGCAGCTCCTCGCTGGTGCCGAGCCACGGGAAACCGGTGGCAAGAAGATCTCCATCGCACAGCGTGAAGTGCTGCGGCGGAAGGTCGAGAAGATCGTCGAGGAGGAGTCACACTCCTAACGATCGTGGCACTGATAGCACTCGGCGTCAGCGGCGGGATCGGTGCATACAAGGCCGTCGAGGTGTGCCGAGGGCTCCAGCAGCGCGGTCACGACGTCGTTGCAGTGATGACGCGGTCGGCCGCGCGGTTCGTCGGTCCGGTGACGTTCGAGGCGATCACGCGGCGGCCGGTGATTACGTCACAGTGGCGGCCCGGGATGAACGCCGACATCGAGCACATCGCGATCGCCGATCAGATTGCCCTGCTGCTCGTGGCGCCCTGTACGGCAAACGTCATCGGCAAGTTTGCGAATGGCATCGCCGACGACTTCCTCACCACGCTCTATCTCGCCACGAAGGCGCCGGTGCTGCTGGCGCCGTCGATGAACACGAACATGCTGGCGCACGCGGCGGTGCAGCGAAACGTCGAGACCCTCGCGGCGCGTGGCGTACGGTTCGTCGAGCCTGGCGAGGGGTACCTGGCCTGCGGCTGGGTCGGCAAGGGTCGTCTCGCCGAACCCGCTGATGTTGTCGAGGCGGCGGTTCGCCTGCTCACGTCCGGCGAACAGCTGGCGGGAAAGAAGGTGCTGGTGACCGCAGGACCGACCTACGAAGACATTGACGCGGTCCGGTATGTCGGCAACCGATCCAGCGGTCGCATGGGCTTCGCTGTGGCGGCTGAAGCACGCCGGCGAGGCGCGCACGTGACGCTGGTGGCCGGTCCGACGCGGCTCGACGCGCCGGCCGTTGACGAAGTCGTCCGCGTGCGGAGTGCTGCACAGATGCACGAGGCGGTGATGCGATCGGCAGCGGGCGCCGACGTCGTCATCATGGCGGCCGCTGTGGCTGACTACGCGCCTGCGCAGCACGCCGCCGGCAAGATCAGCAAGATCGACGCACCGCTGACCCTGACGCTCGAGCGGACGAAAGACATCCTGGCCGACCTTGGTGCGATGCGCGATGCGCTCGGTGGGTCCGCACCAGTGCTGGTTGGATTTGCGGCGGAGACCGAGGACGTGGTGGAGCGTGCGCGCGCCAAACGCGCACGGAAGAATCTGGACATGATCGTGGCCAACGATGTCTCCGGCGACGATCGTGGCTTCGACGCCTCGACCAATGAAGTCACACTCATCACCCGGGACAACGAAGAGGTCGTGCCGCTGCAAAGCAAAGAGCTCGTGGCGGGCCGAATTCTTGACCGCGTCGAAACCCTGCTGAGTGTCCGCCCGGCTGCACCGGTACGGCGCTGACCCCTGTGACGCGCGACGCGATCAGAGACCATCTCGAGTTCTTCGGCGAGCTGGGCATCGATGGGATGCGGCTCGAGCCGGAATGGCGTTCGCGCGCCGAACGTAGTCTCCCGCTTCAGCCGGACCCCGAACTCCAAGATCCGGCTCCTGCTAAGGCCGGTGAAGGTCCTGCCAAAGCCGGTGAAGGTCCGGCTAAAGCCGGTGAAGGTCCGGCTAAAGCCGGACACTACATAACTCTTACGCAGGTCGACGCGCTCGATGCGCTCCGCATCGACATCGGGCCGGATTGCAGCCGCTGCAAGCTGCACACACTCGGTCGAACACAGGTCGTGTTTGGTGTCGGCAACCCCGACGCTGACCTGATGTTCGTCGGTGAGGCCCCTGGCGCGGATGAAGACATCAAGGGCGAGCCGTTCGTCGGTCGCGCCGGCCAGCTGCTGACCAAGATCATCGAGGCCATCGACCTGAGGCGCGAGGATGTCTATATCGCCAACGTCATCAAGTGCCGGCCGCCGGGCAACCGGAACCCGGAGCCCGACGAAGTGGAGCAGTGCGAGCCGTTCCTCTTTCGGCAGGTCGACATCATCCGGCCGAAGGTGATCGTGGCGCTCGGCAAGTTCGCGGCACAGTGCCTGCTCAAGACCGACGCGCCGATCACGCGCATCCGCGGCCGCGAGTTCACGTATCGCGACTCGGTGCTGATCCCCACCTACCATCCCGCCTACTTGCTGCGGAACCCGTCGGCGAAGCGGGACGTGTGGGAAGACATGAAGAAAGTCCGCGCGATACTGATGCAGAGCGCGGACGAGTGACTTGCGGCTGATCTCCGTCGCGGTTCCGGTCCCGTTCCTGGATCTCCTCACCTACAACCTTCCACCACAGTTCGCGATGCCGGCGATCGGCGCCCGTGTCCGGGTGCCCATCGGGACGCGCACGGTCACGGGATGCGTCGTCGAGGCTCCGGCGGCGGCGGCCGCGCCGGATGCGGTGAAAGACGTCCTCGAGGTTGTCGACCCGGACTCATTCCTGCCGCCCGCAGTCGTCGAGTTGTGTCAGTGGGTTGCCGATTACTACCTGGCGGGGATTGGTGATGCGGTGGCGGTCGCGCTGCCGCCTGGCGCACGTGACCGGGCTTCCGCCTTTCGGACGCGCCGCACGGCGACGCTGACGCCTCATGGCCGTTCTACTGCCGCGATGCCGGTCGAGGATGTCGACATTCGGCTGACGGCCAAGCAGCGCGAGGCGTTGGCGGTGCTCGCGGCCGTCACGGCGCCGGTGCCGCTGTCGGAACTGAAAGATCGCGGTGTCACTGCCGACGTCGTTGGACGCCTCGCGGCGCGTGGACTGGTCGCCCTGCTCGAAGAGGCACACGACCGCGATCCGTTCGGCGACGGAGCCGTCCGGGAAGTGGCGCGGGACCCGCTACGGCAGTTGACGGAGGAGCAGGTCGGCGCCCTGCAGCAGCTCGAATCGCTCGCCGACCTGCGCGAGTTCCGCGTCGCGCTGCTGCATGGCGTCACCGGCAGCGGCAAGACCGAGATCTACCTGCGCCTGGCGCAGCGAGTCTGTGCGACGGGCAGGCGGGTGCTCATGCTGGTGCCGGAGATCGCCCTCACTCCTTCGGTTGCGGCGCTCTTCAGGAGCGCCTTCGGCGATCGGGTCGCCATTCAGCACAGCGCGCTCTCGGGCGGCGAACGTCACGATCAGTGGCACCGCATTCGCCGTGGCGACGTCGATCTGGTCATCGGAACACGCTCCGCGGTGTTCGCGCCCCTCGACCGTCTTGGCCTCGTCATCGTCGACGAGGAGCACGACGGCTCATATAAGCAGGAAGAGGCGCCGCGCTATCACGGGCGGGACGTCGCCATCATGCGGGCGAGTCGCGAAGCGGCGCTGGTCGTCCTCGGCTCGGCGACGCCCTCGATGGAGTCCTATCAGAATGCCGTCGCAGGCAAATACGCGCGCATCGTTCTCGAGCGGCGGGTGCTCGATCGACCTCTGGCGGCGGTTCGTCTGGTCAACATGCGCGACGAGTACGCGGCGGAGGGTCCGGACATCGTCATCAGCCGCGATCTGGCCACCGCGATCGAGACGCGCCTCGTGCGGCGCGAGCAGGTCGTCGTGCTGCTCAACCGTCGCGGGTATTCGACGGCGGTCATCTGCCGCCAGTGCGGTGACACGTTCGAGTGCCCGAACTGCAGCATCTCGCTGACCGTTCACAGCGCGCGCAACGGCTGGCGCGCTCGCTGTCACTACTGCAACTACTCGGTGATGGTCCCGAAGGCGTGTCGAAAGTGTGCCGCGCCGTACCTCGAGCACACGGGCTTTGGGACGGAGAAGGTCGAACAGCATCTGCGCGATCGGTTTCCGGATGCAAGAATCGGACGCGTCGATCGCGATTCGGTGAGGCGCAAGGGTGCCCTCGCGTCCCTGCTCTCGCAGTTCGCCGCCGCAGAACTCGACGTGCTGGTGGGCACGCAGATGATCGCCAAAGGACACGACTTTCCCGGTGTGACGCTGGTCGGTGTCATTTCGGCTGACGTCGGTCTCGGACTCGCCGACTTCCGTGCGGCCGAGCGCACGTTTCAGCTCCTGACGCAGGTCGCTGGACGCGCCGGTAGAGGAGAGCGCCGGGGCGAAGCCGTGATTCAGACGCTCTACCCCGAGCACTACAGCGTGCAGCTGGCGACGCGCCAGGACTATCCCGGCTTCTTTGAGAAGGAGATCGCGTTCCGCCGCGGCATGCGGTATCCGCCGCTCGTCGCACTGGTCAATGGCGTAGTGCGCGGGCGCTCGTTTGCCGAAGCGATGCAGGCGGCGACAGAGGTCGTCCGCCGTCTGGAGGCGCGTGCCTCCGGGAGCTTCTCGATTCTGGGTCCCGCGCCCGCACCACTGGCGAAGCTCCGTGGCGAGCACCGGGTTCAGTTCTTTCTGAAAGGGACGCGCCGCGCGGAGATGCGTCAGGCCCTCCGCGCGCTGCTGGCCGAGATGCCGGAGATCCGGCGACGGGTGACGATCGACGTCGATCCGTTGAGCGTTTTGTAGGTCCTTGGTACTTGGTGCGCGCCCTACGGCGACGCGCGGACCAAGCGAGAAGGACCAGGGGCGGACTAAGAACCAAGGCCGAAGGACCAGGGACGATCTAGTTTCCCCGCCCACCCCGTCCGCCTTGCCGCCCACTCTGGCCGGGCTGAGCGGGATCGCCGCTGCCGGCCGCACGGCCGCCACGGGCGCCGCCGTTTGACTCAATCACGGTGTAATCCGACGGCACCGCGAAGAGGTCAGCGCGCGGTTCCGCTCGAATGATGTTCGTCATCCGGTATTCGACGACGCCCGTGCGTGGATCGGAGAAGCGAGACGCGATCACCAGATTCAGCTCCGGCGAGTCCCACTGTTCCTCGACGACCTGAATCGCGCGATCATTACCAATGCGACCGGCGGGGATCACGGTCGTCTTGCGTCGTCCTGTGGCCTTGACGCCCTCAATCTGCCGGGTGCCCAGCGATTCCTCGGTCGGCTTGAGATCTGGTGGAATCGCCGCGGTCTGCGCTGCTCGGCTTGTGCTGAGCTCGAGGGACGCAATCCAGGCATTCCCGGGCGCGTTGACGTCGACGGCGCGCCGATCATCGCCACGGGCCATATAAAAGCCAGCGGCGGTGAGCCACTGAACACCACGCGGCCCGCGCCGGGCGGTGCGCGCGGCAGGGTTGAGTGTGTACGGCGCCGGATCGCCTGGGACGGAGTCGAACGTGATCGTGCTTTGTGGTGTCGCCGCGGGGTTCAGGCGATCGAGGCCGATCACCGCCTGCTCCCTTCGGACGCGCCCGGTCGAATCGCGATACAGCTTCGCCGTCGTGCGCCGCTCGATTCTGGTGCCATCGCCCAGGGTTTGCGTGACGGTCGTCGTTCCATCAGCCGAAAACGGGGCGTTCGCGATGACGCGATCGTCGAGCGTAAATGTGTCCACCGTTCCGCCGACTGCTCGCG
>Ga0207701_10004706_pt1 | contig 13804 bp, 17 predicted proteins | sample KBSSwiSSwithPhiX_FD_184294 | JGI IMG/M metagenome (GOLD analysis project Ga0207701, IMG submission 184294) | Switchgrass rhizosphere bulk soil microbial communities from Kellogg Biological Station, Michigan, USA, with PhiX - S5 (SPAdes) (version 2) | ecosystem: Environmental > Terrestrial >... | reverse complement strand
TCGACGCCGACCTGCTGGGCATGCCTACCCCGTACATCCTCAATCGCGCTCCTGGCGGCTACGGGCATTACCTCGACCACGTGGTGTTCGCTGAGCGAGTGCGTCGCAGGCCCGGCAACCTCTCGGCCGCCTGGCGGGCCAGGCTCTCCTCGACCTGGCTCGTCGTGAACGAGAACCCGGATGAGCTCGCGTTTTTTTGGGGGGATGGCATGGATCCGCGCCTGCGTCTGGCCGCTGTGCCGAACCTGGAGGGCCTCATCGCCGTCCGTCCTCCCGCACCGGCTGCTGCGCCGGCTGCGGGATACATCGATGCCCATATCGTCGACGCATCGGCAAGCGACACCGTCGCAAAGATGATGCTCATCATCCCGCAGCTCAACGGGCGCGATCTCGACGACCTCGAGATCGTGGAGCGCAATGGCGCGGAGTGGACTCGGTGGGGGAGTTACATGCACCAGCCGCTCGCATCGGTGCCGGTGCTGCCCAAGGCGACCAACGAGGTCGTCACCATCGGCCCTGAAGGCTATGCCGAGTGGCGTGCCGTGGCGAGTAACGCGACCTCGGAGCAAATCACCATTACCACAACCGGCGCGTGGCACCTCTACGACCCGGCATTTAAGACCGTGGCGAACGGAAAAGGAAATGCTGTGACTTCCCTGCCTGCCGGAAACGGGCTCGGCTACCTGACACTCTTCGGGGACCCGGGGCAGACCGTAACGGTGGCGGTGCAATAGTTCATCATCGCTCCTCTTGCATACTAACAAAACATTAAGAACACCATGAGAATAATTAACCGAGTTATTTACCTAACACTCGCGCTCGTCGTCCTTGCGCCATTGGGGCTCTTGCCACAGGTGCAAGCTGTCAGCCAGACGCCAGAACCAAGACCTACTCCGACGCCGCGGCCGCGGCTGACGCCATATCCGCGGCCAGAAACGTGCCATCCTACTCCAGCAGAAGGCTGCGACCCGCTTACGACCGGCAACTTCAACACCGGTGTTGGCGGCGCAGCGCTGGCGCTCAACAATGCGAATTCTACTTATAACTTTAACAATTCTAAATTTCATGGGTGGTGGCGTAATACGATGATTGGAGCAATGAGTGGGTTTTATGCAGGCGGACCTTCTTCGGCACTACAAGATCAGTACATCTACATTGATACTTCCGTCTATCCTGTGAAAATCTGGACGCCGGCCACCCGCCTTCGCCGACGCTTCGGCGTGGCAAGTAATGGTCCCCTGCGTGATACTGATTTCCGATGAAATCCAGTTATGACGTCGTAATCCTGGGTGCCGGCCATAATGGGTTGGTGGCCGCGACTTATCTCGCGCGAGAGGGATTGAGCGTGCTGTTATTGGAAAAAAATGATTACATCGGCGGGGCGACGATTTCGCACCAAATATTTCCGGACTACGATGCGCGATTGTCGCGGTACGCGTATCTGGTCAGCCTGTTTCCGCACAAGATTATTCAGGACCTTGGGTTGAAGCTGGAACTACGCCGGCGCACCATCGCATCCTGCACGCCATACATGAGACACGGCCACCACGGCGCGCTGCTCTTGAGCAATGTCGATGAAGATGTGGGCCGCCGGTCGATGTGTGAACTGACCGGAAACACCACTGAATACGACGGGTTGAAACGCTTCTATGCATTGCCGCGGGTGTTTGCCGACCGTGTCTGGGACTCGATGCTCGAGCCGCTGGTCTCCAGGGAAGAAATGGCGCGTCGTTTCAAGGTTGACGAAATCTCCCGCGAAGCCTGGCGCACTTTGGTAGAGGAACCGCTCGGCAATGCCATCGAGCGTTACCTGCGAGACGATCTGGTGCGCGGCCTCGTGTTTACAGATGCGAAAGTCGGCGTCTTCACGCATTCGCACGACAGTTCGCTCCTACAAAACCGCTGTTTCCTTTATCATTTAATCGGCAATAAAACGGGCGAATGGATGGTGCCAGTCGGCGGGATGGGGGCGGTTTCGTCCGAACTGGAACGCGCAGCACGCAAAGCAGGCGCCGAAATGCTAACGAATGTTCATGTCAACGCGCTGAACGTCGCGAGCAAAACACGCACGATTCAATTTTTCGCGAACGGAAAAAACGAAACCATCGAAGCACGATTTGTTCTTGTTAACTTTGGCCGGGATTTGCTGGCAAAGTTTACAGGCCGATTCTTTCAGCTCGATCGCACAGATGAAGGATCAGTTTTCAAGATCAACCTGCTGCTGAGCCGTTTGCCGAAACTAAAGGCAAAGAAAATTCACGCGAATGAAGCGTTTTGCGGGACGTTCCACAGCGACGAAGGCTACCAACAGATGAATCTCAGCTACGACGAAGCGTCTCGCGGCAGGTTGCCGGCGAAAATGCCGTGCGAAATCTATTGCCACACGCTGACTGACGACAGCATTCTGGGGCCGGAGTTGCGTGAACAGGGCTTTCACACGATGACGCTCTTCGGATTGGACGCGCCGTGGAGCTTGTTTGTGCGAGATAATGAAAAAATGCGCCGGGAAGCGGAAAAAAAATACCTCGCCAGCATCGACCAGTGGTTGGAAGAACCGATCGAAAGTTGCGTGGCTTTGGCGCGTGATGGCACACCTTGCATCGAAAGCAAAAGCCCCGTCGACATTGAAGACGCTCTGGGGATGTATCACGGAAACATTTTTCATAACGCGCCGACGTTTCCATTTGCCGAGCGCAGAGATCGGGTCGGGACGTGGGGTGTTGAGACGGAATACGAAAATGTGTTTTTTTGCGGATCCAGCGCCTTGCGAGGTGGCGCTGTTAGCGGGATCCCCGGGCATAACGCGGCAATGAAAGTGCTGGAACTCTGTCGAAAGAATTCCCATGCCTGAAAGCCCAACATCCCATTCAGTTGATCCGCGCGACGTGGAGTCGATCGATGCAATCATCGCTGCGGCTTATGACGTGATCTCCGGGCCGGCCGGACAAAAGCGCGACTGGAATCGCGAGCGATCTCTGTTTTATCCCGGCGCACGTATAATGCCGACTGCGAGCGTCCCGGGAAGAAACGACGTCGAGCTTGAGCCGCAAATGTTGGATGTCGAAAAGTATATCGCGCGCGCGGAACCGCTTTTACAGCAAGGTTTCTACGAAACGGAGGTCGCGCGGCGCACCGAACAGTTTGGCCGGATCGCTCACGTTTGGAGCACTTACGAATCGCGTTACGATTCGCGCGATCCCGAGCCGTTCATGCGCGGCATCAACAGTTTTCAGCTTTTTAATGACGGCAAACGCTGGTGGATCCTGTCCGTCTACTGGCAGCACGAGAGTGCAGACCACGCGATCCCGCAAAAATATCTTAAACGCTGAGTCTGGTGGCAGGCGAAATCTCGGTCATGCCCTGATCTGCGATGCGATCGATCTTGGTTTTGAAAAAATAGCTCAATTATACAAACGACAACTGATTTAAGGTCTACCCATGTCTTTTCCCGAATTACAGAGCGTCCGGCTTAAGCTTCGTTCATTAGAGGACGAGGATTTGACCGTATTGTATGCATTACGTTCCAATGAACAGGTGAACCGGTATCTCGATCGTCCGCCTGCCCGTTCTGTTGAGGATGTACAGGCATTCATCAGCAAGATCCGGGATGGTATCGCCGGAAATCAATCGTTCTACTGGGCCATTACCCTAAAAGATCAACCCGGGCTGATCGGCACTATCTGTATCTGGAATTTATCTGTCGACAGAAAGACTGCAGAACTGGGTTATGAACTGCACCCCGATCACCAGGGAAAAGGCTATATGCAGGAAGCAATTGCTCTAGTGATCAGGTTTGCATTTGACACGATCGGGTTATCCGTTTTGGAAGCTTATTCACATAAAGACAATAGTGCCTCAACAAAACTGCTGCTGAAAAATGGATTTGAGCCGGAGACAGAAAAAAATGATCCGGATAATAAAAATAATCTTATCCATTTCCTTCGTCGTTAGTGCATATGATGTCCGCAGGGTTTTTCTTCCTTCGCTACGTTGGATTTAGAAGGTTTGATGTTCAGCACTTCCACTTCCTGTTTTCCTTCAGTGATCTTCAGGAACCTGTTGGGAGAAACATTGGTGACTTTCTCTATCATCATCGTTTTAACGGTGTTCAGTTGACGATCCTCGCGGCAGATCTCGCGGTCGCTGATCTTGTGTCTCGTTAGACGGTATTACAGCATGACTGATCATCGCGGTGGCAGCCAAGAGGTTCGACCCGGCCTAGCTTGGGCCGTTCTTTTTGCGCGTGCCGTCTTGGGCCTGATCTTCTTTATGGCTGGTGTTTATAAGGTCTTCCAGCAGGGACCCGCCGGTCACGTTCGCCAGTTGTTCTTGCCGTATTCCGATACTTTCCTTCCAGTTTGGTCACTGTGGGTGGTGGGCTATACGATTCCCTTTATCGAGCTCGTAGGCGGCGCACTGGTCCTTATTGGGTGGCGCACTCGTCTCGCATTAGTCAGTCTCGGCTGTGTTCTCGTCGTCGTGACGTTCGGCCACCTGTTAAAACAACCGCTATATGCGCTTCATGAGCATGTTATCCCGCGGCTGGTTCTGTTGCTCTTTGTTTTGGCGGTTCCGCGCGAAGCGGATCGTTTCTCGCTTGACGCGGTTTTTGCTTGGCGCCGTGATGCCACCTAATCAGATGATGAAGCCGACTCCGAAATCTTTCGCGAACAAAAGCGTTTGATTGCGAAATAACCTGAGCGTGTTTGCCACGACACTCTGCCAACCGTCACGTTGTCAGTTTCGTGTGCGCGCACCAAACGCATTCACCTCTTTTGTAAATCTGTCCAGCATTCCCGGCGCAGGTTGTGGCGCATACCGCAGCAGAATGTACGTGTCCGCGATTTGCCGGATGCGATTAGATTCGTTAGGCAGTGATTGAGCAGCGCGCCATGCAAAATCTAACGGGCCTTCGCAAGGATCTCGCCGCACACCGAGACGGGCAATCTTTCGGCAAAAATATTCATACAACGCCTTTACCCGGTCCGCGCGCGAGCGCGTCCGCAGTTGCATCCATGCGAAATAAATCGCGAGCAGTGCGATTGCGATGAGCAGAATTTCTACGATGAGAAAGACCGGACCGCGGCTGGAGATTCCCATCGACGTTAGAAAGACCTCCTGTACGTCGGCGTCGAACGCGAGAAGCCGCGTGTCCCACTCATAACTCAGTGTTTGCCAAATGAACCGGATGTTGGTGAAAACGGCGGACCGCAGCAACCCCGCTATCAAGGCGTTCCGGCGAACTCCCATTTGTCCGGAAGCGATGCGTGTCTCTAAAAACGAAGTTAAATCGAGACTCTCTCTTCCCGGCGCAACTGCGCTGGTTGGATCCACTCGAGTCCATCCGTTTTCCGGAAGCCAAACCTCGCACCACGCGTGCGCGTCCGCCTGCCGCACTAGAAAGAAGTGGCCTAGCTCGTTGTACTCACCCCCGAGGTAGCCCACAACAACGCGCGCAGGGATTCCTGCCAACCGCATCAGAGTAGCGAAACTCGCAGCATAATGTTCGCAAAACCCCATGCGACGACGGAAAAGAAATTCCGCCAGATCATCGTATTCGCCGGGCGTCAACGAATAGCTGAAGCCTTGCGTCCGGAAGAACCGAAGCGCGCTGCTTATCACGCCCCGCGGGTCATGATTTTGCACCGCCCAGGAGTATGCCAGGTCGCGCACCGCCGGACTGATTGAGGCCGGCACCTCGAGCGAGTCCGCTCGTTCCTTCGCTGTGAGCTCGTTCCCGCTGAATTCTGATGACGCCACATCGTATTGGCGGGATTTTCGAATCGGCTGGATGCTCCAGAGATAATCGCCGCGTGCGAGCATTGCACCACGAACAGGTTTGATCGGGTGATCGAGCGCAAACATCCAGCGCGCCCCGTGCGGCGCTAACGTGATCCGCTGCTGGATTTCCTTGGCGTTCGACGATTGAACTGAGAGGCCGCGGCTGCCCGCGACTTCTGGCGTGTTAGATGGAGCCTTCGGCCGCGGCTCGTACGGAGCTCGCCATTCCATGCCGTCGCAACGCCACATGACGACTCCGCGCCAATACATGGGACCAGACGGTCGAGCGCTGCTTCCAGGAAACTCCGCGCGGAACGCAACCTCCGAAGAACTTGCAAGAGCTGCGATTCTTCCAGGAGCAAGTCGATCGGAGAAGCCAATGCTTGCCGAACGGAAGGGACGCAGTTCAAGCCGGAGACCAGCATTGATTCGGGGAAATACGAGAAAGAAAAGGACGACCAGCGGCGAGGCCTGAAGGAGGAGTTTGCACGTCGTGCGAACCGGAGGCCACACCGGGCCCGGTGCCGCTCCGCGATGAAACTGAACCAGTGCGACCACGAGCAAGGCAAACGCGATAAGGAGACAAAGTGCTGTCGTGAAGTCTTGGGACAGGGAAAGTCCACACAAACAAAGCATCCACCCGATGAGTACCATGACTCGAAACTCGCGTGCCGTGTGCGCTTCGAGAATCTTTAGAGACATGAGAACCACTAGGAGTGATATGCCTGTCTCGACGCTTCTAGCAGGACCATAAGTGACAAAAGCTGTCGTAAGCGCCGTCGCGACGAGCATTAGCTTCAAAACCACAGAACGAAGCCGGTAACCTCTGGGTTCCATCCAAAATTTCAGTGCAAGCGAGAATAGAAAGAGCGATGGCACCCAAACGGCGAGAGAGTCGAAGAAGGGAGGTAGTGTGAAGACCAATGCTGTCGCCATCCAAAGCAGCGGTCGCCGGGGGATGCTCCTGTCTCGCTTGCTCTCGCTCTTACTCTTGCTCATGCGTTTTTCCCCGGAACAGACTCAAAGCGCGCAGGCAGCGGTGAAAATGCATTTGCCCAAGGGCCGGGGAAATTTCAACACCCGGAAGACGAAGGCCATAAGGCCGCCGTGCACGTTCAGCTTCGATCACCCACAGCGTGAGCTGTGACAGCTTTTCTTCCACATCAGCAAAGCGGAGCCTGAAAAAATCGAGACGCACCGCGCCTTTCGTTTCGGTGGCAAACTCTTTTGTCATCAGCGGTTGCCCGCGCGCCACTGCTTTCCAATCAATGTGACGCTGGGATTCGCCGGGGACATAGTCGCGGACTCCTGCAAAATCATCGCCAGGCCCGAGGCCTTGCTCAGCCCAGCCGTCGCCAAATCGTGAGTCGTTCGTTGGTAGCTGAGAACTTCCCGCCGGTTTGGGATAGACGAGGTAGGTTTGATTGGACACAACTTTCTTCGACGCACGCATAAAACCCAGAGGGTAACAACTCGTTAGGTCCAATTTTTCTATCTTATGTTCGCCTCGATGATGCGCGGGAAAACGAAGGGTCAAACGTGCGGCGCTCTCGCGAGAAATGCAGTCGACGCGTTCACGCGTTTTATGTGCGTCGGGCAAGACTACCTCGATTCCATAGCGTGTCGCACGGGAGCTGTTCACGACCTCAACTGGCAGGCATACCTCATCGCCTGCGAATGTTGGCTTCGCGGATTCAACCTTCAGCGTCACGCTGGCAAGGTTGGTGAGAGTATGCGGAATTGATACGAGAAAGACCGAAGCCAGCATAAACAAAAGCAGGTAAATTGCCGCGCTGTTTTGACTCGAAGCCGCGTACCACATCGCGCCAAGCACAAACAGCAGCGCTCCAAAGCCTGCAGTTGGATAGGCCAGCGGAAATTTTGCTGCCTTCACGGGACCGGCACGGTGTGAAGCAGATCGTCAGCGAGTGTTCGTCCGCTTTGACCGGACTGATCGAGATCGTGCCCGAGGCGATGCGCCATGACTGCCACTCCCACGGCCTGGATGTCTTCGGGAAGAAGCATCTCGCGTCCGTGCATCAGCGCCCAGGCCTGCGAGGCGTGGAGCAATGCGAGTCCTGCGCGCGGTGATAGTCCCGTCATGTGGCGTTGTCGAGAGGCGTCTAGCAGGTCTTGCAGATAATCGAGTAACGCGGGTGAAGCATGCACCTTTCGCACGTTATCTTGAATCTCGATCAATGTTTGTGGACTCATCACCGGTTTTAACTCCTTGAGCATTACGCGGCGATCCATTCCCAGCAGCATTGCGCGTTCGCTGGTGCGATCCGGCACGCCCAGCTCAATCCGCATCAGAAAACGGTCAAGCTGAGATTCCGGCAGTGGAAAGGTACCGACCGCGTGTTGCGGGTTCTGTGTCGCGACCACAAAAAACGGTTCGGGCAAATCATAGGTTACGCCATCAACCGAGATGCGCTGTTCTTCCATTGCTTCAAGCAGTGCGCTTTGCGTCTTCGCTGTCGCGCGATTGACCTCGTCGATTAGTACTACTTGCGAAAACAGCGGGCCGCGATAAAACACGAATCGTTGTTCGGTCCGATCGAAGATGGAATTACCGAGAATATCGGCCGGCAACAGATCGCTTGTGAATTGAATTCGCTGGAATGCCAGCGCCAGCGACCGTGCGAGCGCTTGGGATAGCGTTGTTTTGCCGACGCCGGGAATATCTTCAATTAACAGGTGACCGCGCGCGAGCAAACAGGCGACAGAAAGCTTTACCGCCTGGTTCTTGCCTACGATGACTTCACAAACCTGCTTCGTGAAAGCCTCAACGTGATCGGTCACTCCGGGACGATCTGCGGGAACAATGCCTTTCGCAAACATGATGTGGGGGAAAAGAGTTTCCAGCTTGTTACTTTTGCCGGTAGTCTTGTTTCGTCGCTGAATCTGATAAATCAAGTTTTTCTTCGGATTCTGGCGGCCGTCTCGCAGGGCCACGCAGCTTCATAGCGCGCGTTTGGTCCGCTTTCTTACTCGTGCTCCTGCTTATGCTCGTCGCTGTTCCGCCGGGATGAGTTTGAACAGGGGCAGGGGACGGATGCGCATCGCGATAACATTTCGTGACCAGGCCGAGTACAAAAGCCGCGGCAACGAACGCGGCCACAAGTGTCTCAGTAGAGGTGAGGCGGAATCGTTGCCTCACTTCATCGAGTCTGAAACGCCGGCGCTTGCTAACCACGAATACCTGTTTTACTCCTGCGCTGCCGCGCCGTGGTCCTGCGCGGCGGCGCGTGAGTTTCCTGCCGCTTCTTGCTTTTGACGCTGCCGAACCAGAGCCGAACGATAGTGTTTCCTGATGTTGGAATCGTAGAAGCGCGCTTTTGATTCTGCCGACATTAGCTCGTGATACACCGAAAACGGGACGTCGAAATAGCGGTAAACCGCGCCGTTAACGAATTCGACTTCGAGAATGTGACGCCGCTTGCTGTAACCAACCTTTGCGATCGCAGTCGATTGAACCGGTTGTCGGGGAATTCGCGAAGTAATGTGGTTTGGTGTCGGTGACGGTTGCCCCCACGTGTCGTCGCTAATGACAATCAAAATGCAAGACGCCAACGCAATCCGTCGAATCACAGGTGCCTCTTTTACCGACACGGCAGCAGTTCGTCGAGAATAGATGCAAGATCTTCGCTATAGATTGCAAGATGCAATCGAATTATAGTTCCACCCATGGCGGCAGCTGTAGTCGCGTCGGTCATTCTGTTTGCAGCGACACCAACGCCCGCTCCAGTTCACGTCACGCTGAATGATCTCGTCGGCATGTGGGTCACCGTTGGCGGCAACTGCAGCCGGGGTCAGCATCTCCTCAGCGAGAATGGAAAGTACAAAAAGTGGTGCTTTGATAGTATTTCAGAGGGCGATTGGTTTTTGAGTGGCGGTAACAAGATCGTTCTCAGAGACGATCCGAAAACAGCAGACGCGGAGATCATCACAGTTATAGGTTTCTTTCGATACTCTGATCACACAGTCGTTAACGTCCGTTACCAGGATGGCAGCCGCGAGAGATGGATGAAGCAATAAGTCTAATCGATCAATGAATCCAACAGCCCCATTGTTATGTAAGTGCAGTATGCTTGTCACGGCAGCCTGCCGACGGTTATTTCTTTTTCTTTGGATGGTGAGTGCGTGAAGTCGTTTTCCTACACTCCGGGCTATATTTACCTGATCGCTGGTGTTCTGGCTTTTCCCGCGACTTGGCTCGTTGTCGGGAGATCTGGCGAGGACGTTCCCGGGATGATCGCGATGGTTGCTGGTATCTTATTCTTCGGTTTCTTCGCGTTCGGGCTGGCGTCCCTCCGCCGCAGCCTTCTAAATCGTTATTCCAGGAATGCAGACTCTGAGGACGATCTTCGGTGAAACGGCACATCCAAACACTCGCTGAATCCTACAGCCCCCGATTGCGACGCAGCTTCAAAGTATCTGTGACCACAAATGCACAACGCACATTGATGCAGACGCGACCGTCCGACGCCGCGGTAACTAAGCATGATCGTGGCTTGGCTCCGGCTCGTTAGGGCAAATTTAGAGGTGAACAATGAAGCCTAATCGCGATGTCGTTTGCGTGATTGGGCTTTGTCTCCTTTCTGTGCTTCAGATTCAGTGCACCCTCGGGCGTGGGCTTTCGACCCCTGAGGAAAGAGCGAACGCAATAAACATCGCACGGTCGCTCGAACGAGATCCTCTGGCTAAGGATGCTGCCGCGAACAGGCAGTGGTTGCTGAATTGGATTATCGAAGTTCCTGATATTCGCTTCAAATCTTGCGCTGGCCTGCTGCGCCCGGGCGTTGGAGATCAATATCGTTACTCAGCTCAAGTCAATCAACAGATCATATTCTCCGCTGCAGCATTCAAGTTGGAACATCCTGATCATCTCAGAAATGATAATGGCGCATACATAGCGGGAGTTGAAGGAGCGCTGCGAGTGTACGAGATATTGATGAAGTCCGTGCCGGACGCGCAATTGGCCTTCCTGGATGATTTGATAGCGAAGCGTGATCGTGTCGAACTTGCTGATCATGTCGCCAATCTTGCCAAAGAAAAGTGCAAGCGATCGAAAACTGAATGGATCCTGAATCTTGCTGGAGCAGGCGTGGCACTCGTCTTGAGCGCGTTGGTTGCGCAATGGTTTGGACGACATCGATTGCCTCGTGCGACCGGTTCGGAAAGTGTCACGAGCGGAAACGGTAAGGTTAAGATTGCCACGATCGCTGAACGGGGCGTGTTTCTCTGTGCAGCATACTTTGTGATTGTTCTCATAGTCCTTCACATCCTTGAACCTGAATTCGATCCACGGTTCAGGTTCATGAGCGAGTATGCGTTGGGCGATTATGGATGGCTCATGACCACCACATTTTTCGCATTGGGCCTGGCCCCTTTTCTAACCGCAGTCGGACTCCAAAACGTATACGAATCGTCCCGGAGTATTCGTATCGGACTGGGCCTACTGGTAGTCGCGGCGATCTTCATTTGGCTTGCCGGGATATTCAGGGATTCCATACCTCATCTGCTAGCCGGCGTGGTAGCCTTTCCAAGCATGGTCATGGCGGTGTTGCTTTTGTCATGGACATTTCGGCGAGCTGCGGGGTGGCAAACGATTTATTGGCTAGCGGTCTTCGTTGGTCTAGCAATGCTTGCGATGCTGTTTTTAATGGTCGCCGATCTAGGGATGCCAGGATTGCAGCAGCGAGTTTTCATTTTCCTGTTCCTATTGTGGCTTTCGATCGTGGCTTACAAGTCGGTTCGATTACTGCCTAACCAACTCGTTACCCGAATAGATTGAAGCATCATGGTCAAGAATGACCAGCATGCGACCTAACCATTAGTAGAATGCCGCGACTGACTGTTCGTCCGCTGGCCAGCGAAGACTTTGACGGCTTCATCGCTTACTTTACGCGCGCGTCTCAAGCCGACGCCGAGCGCATGGGGCTCGCAATCGATAAAGTGCCGTCGCCCACCCAACTGCGTTCCGATCTGGAGGCGATGATCAAAACGCCTGTCGATCGGCTTCGTAGCTTCGTACTCGCATGGTGTCTCGACGGCAAAACCATTGGACATTCTTCGCTCAAAGACATCGTGCCGGGCGAATTCGGCAGCATACATTTGCACACGTGGCGCGCCGATCTGAGGGGTAAAGGTTATGGCCCACGCCTGTTTTGCTTGTCCGCGCTCGATTTCTACGAGCGATTCAATCTGAAGCAAATCATCTGCGAGCCCAAAGCCGATAACCCGATGGCGAACCGCATGCTGCAGAGGATCGGCTTTCCGCTCGTCTTCACGCACGTCGCCGCAGGGTCGGAACTGAGCGTCGTCTGCGAGCTGAACCGTTATGAGATCCTGCGCGACATAGCCGAGCGTTACCTACTCGAGCAGACGGGCCGTCTCAAAGAATCATAAACGCCGTTTTGCGGGCTTGCTTCACCACCGTGTTTTGAAAGAGAATCATTGGTGTGAACGCCGTGTTTTCGCTAGTCGAACAGTTAGTCGCGTTAGGGCGACCAACGATAGTAGGCTTGCAGTCTCTTCTCGGCGTGACCCTATCGATCACCGTACAGGACACCACAGCGCCGACGATCGGCCAAGCGGGCCCCGATCAAACCATTGAGTGTTCGGGTACGCCGAACTTCACCGCGCCAGTAAGCCAGGCGAACCAGTACTGGTCGATTTACGAGGCCCATCAATCATCCGGTTTAGTGGCAAGCGTTGACTTTCGCGAGCCTCGTAGTGGTGCCTCAAAGCATGAGCCGCTGCTCGTTGTGACATTGAGAGACGCGCCAGTGCGTTTGCAGGATCTGTCGCAGAAGTACGGCAGGGGCCGAATCAGTGACATGAGCCATCATCATCCCTCGTTCGTCGGATACACGTATGTCGTGCGTGGCCGGCAGGTTGCCTTCAAGATCGATTCAAAGAGCGAAAGAGTTTTAGGGTTTTCAATCGACTACTCAGTTGCCCCGGGTGGCAGTAACAAGCAGGGACCATGATGTACCTGCAAAGCGCTACTGATCAGAGATCAGGATTGCCTGCCTCCGCTTCATTAGTCCTATGGTGCCGCTAGCCATCTCCAGTACCCCACTCGTCACCCAAAGCCAATAGCCCGCGCCGTAGCCGATGATTTTCGCGTAAGTCGGCGCTTCGCTTGCAATGATGGTTTGCCGGAAAAGAAAGGCCAGCATCAGAGCTGAAGCCAGACTTCCGAGCAGCAGGGCGATCTTATTCTTTCCGGCTAAAGAAAACACCCAGGCGGCAGCCAACACTGGATTAGCCAGCCACTCAAATATGCCATCGAACAAACCAATCGGACCCAGCAACAGCGAATAGAAAGCAGGCGACCACGCCTTGGGGTTCTCGCCCGCAATGTAATAACTGTTCTGCGTCAGCGATGCAGCAAAGACAATGATGCTGACTATCGTGATAATCTTTGGAAGGCGTTTCACAAGATCGACATCGATAGTAACGCGAGTAATACCAGTCTTTAAAGCTGCTTTTTACTGATCTGAATCCAGCAATCCAAACTCATTCAGGCCTGCTTTCTTTCTCGTTAAAACGGAGCTACAGCGCACGTGTGACAAGCGGCGCCTCTCCCTTCCCAAGGGAGAGGGTAGGGTGAAGGTTTCGACTATTGTCCTAGCGGCGTGGTCACTTCCGTGCCGGTAGGTGGCTTGAATTCAAACGTGGACGGAGAAATTGCCGCCCGAGTCTGGTTAGAATACGTCGTAACGATCCGATCGCCGTTCGGCAAGAGCATGTCGGTGCGTTCGACCCGGAACTTGTCATTGATTCGCAGATCAAGCTTTTGAAACACTCGTTTCATCGCCGCGGTGCGCGGCAACAGTGCAAGTTCGTGTCCATTGTCGCTCTTTGTGGCGGAAATGTTGAAACTGGTTTCGATGTTTTCCAGGTTGAGCGCGGAATTAATCGCCGCCACCGTCGCATCCAGCGGCGAACCTTTTCCTAACGGGTAACGCTCGGCCGATTTAAAGTTCGGATAATAAATCCACAGGTTGCGGCC
>Ga0207701_10004703_pt1 | contig 13805 bp, 9 predicted proteins | sample KBSSwiSSwithPhiX_FD_184294 | JGI IMG/M metagenome (GOLD analysis project Ga0207701, IMG submission 184294) | Switchgrass rhizosphere bulk soil microbial communities from Kellogg Biological Station, Michigan, USA, with PhiX - S5 (SPAdes) (version 2) | ecosystem: Environmental > Terrestrial > Soil... | reverse complement strand
TGCGTAACAATGGCGGCTTGAGGACAGGCGGCAGGCGGCAGGCGACTGGCGACTGGCGACTCGCGACTGGCGACAGCAAAGACCTCGGCCTGCGTCCTCGGCGCCAGCGGCATCCCGAGTTTCTCCGCTTTATCCGCCGCCGGCCGCCTGCCGCCTGCCGCCTGCCGTGGCACATTCGACCCGTTCCTGGCCCCTTTGCCGCTGAACCTGCGGGCCATGGCCGGCTATCCTCCCGAACGCGCGATACCGGCGCGATGCCGGCGTCGCTCTTTAGCCGTCGCCCGTCGCCCGTCCCCCGTCCCCGGCGGTTCGTCGGTTCGACCAGGCGCTTTCGAATAGAGGAGGTCCCGTTATGCCTACGCCACTTCGCATTCTACCCATCAGCCTCGTCGCTGCCTCGGCCGCGCTGGCTGCGGTCGCCGGCGCGCAGGGCAAGCGCGCGGCGCCATCATATGTCGTCGAGTCGCAGTTGATTCTCGACTGGAATCGCTTCGCGCAGCAGATCATCGCCGCCGATAACGGCTATGTGAACCCTCTGCCGGCCACGCGCGCCCTGGCGACGATGCATCTCGCGATGCACGACGCCATCAACGCCGCAGTGCCGCGTTATGCAACCTACGCCATCCGCACTCGCGACACCCAGGCGGACCCCACGGTCGCGGCCGCGCAGGCTGCGCACGACGTGCTTGTCGCGATCTATCCGAAGCAGAAGCCGGCGCTCGAGACGTTTCTCGACCAATACCTGGGTGACGCGGGCGTCGCGCCTAACGTTGCGAAGGGTGTCGAGCTCGGCAAGCGCGCGGCCGCTGACATGATGGCCGCACGCGCCGACGACGGCAGCACCGCCGAAGAGCCGTACAAGGAGGGACGTGCTGCCGGCGAGTATCGCTTCGTGCCCGGGTTCAATTTCGTCAACATGCCGCACTGGCGTAGCGTGAAGCCGTTCGCGCTCACGTCACCGTCGCAGTTCCGCGTGAAGGCGCCGCCCGCGCTCGGCAGTGCGGAATACGCGCATGCCTTCGAGGAGGTGAAACGCAAAGGCGCGCGGTCGGGCGACACGCGCACGCTGGACGAGTCACACTATGCCGCCTTCTGGTACGAGCTGTCGGACATCGGCTGGAACCGGATCGCGCGCGTGGTATCGCGTGAGCATCCACAGGACCTGTGGGCCACGGCACGCACGTTCGCGCTCCTCAACGCCGTGCTCGCGGATTCGTACATCGCGGGCTGGGACTCGAAGATGCACTACAACTTCTGGCGTCCCATCACGGCCATCCGCCTCGCGGCGGATGATGCCAACGCTGCCACCGTGGCGGACGCGACGTGGGAACCGTTCCTGACGACGCCGCCGGTGCAGGACTACCCGTCCACGCACAGTGTGCTCGGGGCCGCCGGCGCGGTCGTACTCGCCCACGCGTTCGGTCGCGACGATGTGACCTTCACCTTCGCGTCGCTGTCGGCGGATCCGGCGAACCCGACGCGCACGTTCCGCAGCTTCAGCGAGGCGGCGCGTGAGAACGCGGAGTCCAGGGTAAGGGCAGGAATTCACTTCCGCTTCGCGATCGAAAACGGGCTAGCGTTAGGCGGTGATATCGGCCGCTACGCGGTCAAGACGCTGTTGCTGCCGACAGAGGAGGTGACCAGCATTTCCCGGTGACCGGCCGCGGCCACTTGACTCGGCCCGCAATGATTTGGTAGTACTCGTGGGGACACCGGGAGGTACTATGGCCGACGAAATGGGCATCCTGCGCACCGATGTCGAGATCGAGTCTCCACTGCGGGAGGGGGACCGACGGCTCCTTCGCGACGTTCTCGTTGACACGGGCGCCGAGCTCTCATGGGCTCCGGCGCCCGTGCTGGAGTCGCTGGGCATCAGGCGTCGCAAGCCGATTCGCTTTCAGCAGGCCGACGGGACGATCATCGAGCGATGGGTCGGGTTCGCGATCGTCCACGCCGGTGGCACGTTCACCGCCGACGAGGTCGTGTTCGGCGAACCCGGCGACCTCGCCCTCCTCGGCGCACGCTCGCTCGAGGGATTGAATCTGAAAGTGGACCTGGTCGGCAAACGGCTCGTGTCGGCCGGACCGATGCTCGCGGCCCTTACCACTGCGTGAGGCATACAATCAGAGATTCACCGCGCTCAGCACCTTGACGCCTAATCCGGTGGCGGAGCACCCCGCTTCGCCCTGTACGATGAAGGCCGCAGCGACATCGAGATCGCCGGCCGAGAGGCCCGCCTGATGTTCGGCGATGTTGACGCGAATGCGATCGCCCGTGATCGCGATGCCCGCCTGCGACGTTCCGATGGAGACGATGCAGAAGTTCGACGCGCCCGCGCCGGCCGCCAGCTGGACGGGATGCGTATGCCAGGCATCGGGGTTCTGATTCGAGTCGCGTCCAATCGCCGGGTGAATCACGGCAACGACCCCGCGCCCGGTGCCAAGGTCAGCCCACGCGTACCCGAAGACTGCAACGCCGCCGATGAACGTATCCGCGAAGCGAGGGATGCCACCGGCTACATCGGATGCCAGCTTCAATGCACCACCACTGGCGGCCGCTCCGGCACTCTCCACGGTCGTATAGTCGGGAGCCGCCGCCGCGACAATCGAGCTGCCTCGCCCAAGCATCGAGGGATCGTGGGCCGCCAGGGCCGGGTTTGCGGCCTGTTTGGCGGAGCCGGGATCGGCGCAGGCTGCGAGTGTGACTGCGACTGCCAGGGCCGGGATGATGCGCATCGCGTTTTGCATGTTGCCCTCCATTTCCGCAGGAACGTTGGCCTCGATGAAGCCGCTCCAAGAATGAACGTGCGGCATCGAGCCGGCCTCTCGCGTGATCCGGGATGGTACGCGTCGAGAGCGTACAAAAGGAAACCGGGAGGCGCGGTCGCCTCCCGGTTCCTGTTCGGCTCGTGGTGCGCTACGTGCCTAACGTGCTCACCGCCGCGCTGCGCCCGCGGTCTCGAGCGAGAAGAGATCCGTCAGCTTCTTCACATCCTTGGCACCGACCACCATCCGGTTGTTGGCGGCGACGTAGCTGAAGTCGACGTTGACGCCATCGTCCGCGATCCGCCGGAAGATGCCTGCCGCGATCCCCGGCCGGTCCTGCACGTCCATGACCGCGACCTCGCGCTCCTCCGTCACTTTGAACCCGGCGTCCTCGAGCGCGCGACGAGTACGTGGCGCGTCCTCCGTCAACGCGTGCAGGGTGCCGCTCATCTCGGCGTAACCCTCGAGGTTGATCCCCGCTTTCGCGATGGCATCCGTCGCCTTCGCGAGTGCGCCTGGCTTGTCGGCGCCGAGGTTGACGGTGAGGTCCTTGGCGAGCTTCTGCATACTCCACCTCCGTTGCTGCTCGTCGACTCACGCAGCCGACGGCGCGGACGGCGTCGCTCGCGGACGTCGGGGAGGAGTCGACCATCTGAAGATGGCTGACCCCTCCCACGACACAAGGTCAAGAGGGGCTCTGGCATCCAAAACGGAGGGGTCGACCCCCTGGCGTCTGGATGCCTGCCGCCGACGTCGAACCGCGACCCAATTTATAGTGCCTATCGCATCGACACGGCTGTCAGCTTCCCCGAGCTCTGAGCGATGAACAGGATCCCCTGCGCACTCAACGCGAGCTGCCCACCCGCCGGATACGTCCATACCGGGGTGTGCGACGCGAGATCCACCGCATAAGTGGTCGCGGCCGTGCTCACGAGCAACAGATTCTTCGTCACGATCATTGGACCCGCGGGCGGGCCGTCCGACGGCGCCCACGACCACTGGAGCGAGCCGTCGCTTTCCTTGCGCGCCTCGACCTGCGCTCCGTTCGCGATATACACCACGCCATTGGCGACGGTCGGCTGCCCCTTGAAGCCGCCCGCGAGCGCGTAGCCGATGCTGTGCGACGTCATGCTGAACGAGATGAGACGGCCACCGTTCGTCGCCAGCACGTTGGCCGCGTCGCCTAACGTGGGCGCCGTGTTCATCGACCAGCCATCCCACACGAAGCCAGGGTCGGCGATCTCGTATGCGATCGCGCCGGTGTTCGCGCTCGTGACGGTGAGTTTCGGCTGGTAGCTGCCGGTGTAGGCGTACACGAACGTGTCCTTCACCGCCGGCGTGAACTGATCGTACTGGTTGAGGGTCGCGAACCAGCGCTGTGACAGGTCCGCGGTGTTGAACGCGTACATGCCGCCGTAGTACCCGCCCGCCACGTACACCGAGGAGCCGACGATCACCGGCGCGAAATAGTGAGACCACTGGTTGAGATACGCGGTGCGGAACCGCACGGAACCAGTCGCTGCGTCGAGCGCATAAAGGAAAGAGTCGTCGTGGCCGCCGGTCTGGAGGTAAACGGTGCCGTTCGCGTAGGCGGGAGGATTCACCGAGTGAATCGCGCCGAAGTCGCGGGACCACAGCTCCGCACCCGTGCGCGCGTCGAGCGACTTCGCCTGCTCGATGCCGAAATACGCGTTGGTCGTAACGAAGACCTGTCCCTGACCCGCCGTCACGGGATTGAGAGCGGCGCTGGACACCGTTTTCGTCCAGAGCTCCTGGAATACGTGCGTGTCCATGGACACCGGGTTGTAGCCCGTGTGGCTCGCGTTTCCCTGGTAGGTGGTCCACTCGACGGCGCCGCTCCAGTCGGCGAGCGGGCGCGTGACGGTAATGGTGTCCGCGGCAAACGCGCCGCCACTCGTCGCGGTGACCACGGCCAGCCCGGGCGCAACGCCGGTGACGAGACCCGTTGTACTTACGGTTGCGATCGACGCGGGCGCACTCGCCCACGTGACAGCCGCGTTAGGTATGACCTGGTTGTGGAAGTCCCGCACGGTGGCCGAGAGCTGCACGGTCTTCGCGGAGTCGACGGTGGGGTTGCGTGGCGCGAGGTCGACGGCGGCGACGATCCCGAGCTCCAGGCGGAACGCGAGCGTCAGGCTCTTGCTCTTCAGCACGCCGGCGAAGCCAGCAGGCACGTTCTTCAGGTCCTTGGCGTTGAGCACCACACGGATGTCAGCGAAGCCCATCTTTCGGCTGGCGATCCACACCTCGGCGCGGTAGTCGTCAGGCGTGATGTTGGTCGGTTTCGTGGACCAGTCGACCGAGTACGACTGGCCGGCGGTGTTTACCGCAATGGCGCTCGACGGGAAGGTCACCAGCGGATTGGAGCAGGGGAGCGCCGAGACTCGGCAGATCCGGATCTGCGGTTGGAGGCCTGGGTCGAACGTGCCCGGGTAGGTGCGCGACGGGGCGACTGGCGGCAGCCAGAAGAAATGCGGGTCGCCGTTGCCCTGGGTGGCGTCGGAAATCGCGGCGGACGGCTCGAGTGGCGTTAGGGGCGTCGCCAGCGGGGCGGTCGGTTCGTCCGGTGCGGAGCAGGCTGCGAGGACAGCGAGACTCGCGAGGGTGTGGACGAGGGCGAGACGGCGGGCGCTCGTCGGACGGACGGGCACACGGAGGTGGCGACCAGGCATGAGACGACTCGTTGTGGGTGGGCTCCGGGCAGAGGCAGCGCGGCATTCGCTGCTGGAGCCAACGGGGTGTCCACGATAGCATCGACAGCGAGGGTTGGCCACAGACAGATGGACTGATCCGCGTAGCCAAAGAGACCGAACGATCGGTTCGTCCCAGCCTAACGCAGCACATCCCAGTCGCTGGTCGTTAGCGAACAGTCGTTAACTAACGACCAAATAAGGGGTGCGAATACACGCTGGCCGCGATGGCCTCGATTACTCGTCCGCGTCCACGTCGTATTCGTGAACCTCGTAGCCTATCGGTTCCGGCTCACCCACCGACGGCAGCTCGACCCGCTCGTAGATCTCCTCCAGCGTAAGCTCGACGTCGAGGCACGGGACGCCAACGCGTCCTTCGCCCACGATCTCCTCGCGCCGCCACTCGCCGCTATTGGCGTCTCTGGCGTGTCGCTCGACACGACGGCGTCGGTGATCGATGATCAGGTACGCCTGGAGCGACGAGATCGAGCGATACGCATCGAGCTTCTCACCGCGGTCGATTCGTGCCGTGCTCGGCGAAGTGACCTCGACGACCACGCACGGATTCCGAGTGACGATGTCCGACTCGGCGACCGGTGTGCAGACGACCGTGACGTCGGGGTAATAGTAGCGATCGCGGGCGACTTCGACGCGCATGTTGCTCGAGAACACATCACACGGGCCGGGCCTGGCTACGAGGGACAACCGCACCAACACGTTCGTGGCGATGCGGTCGTGCCGTACCGTGCCCCCCGACATGGCGTACACCTCGCCCGCGACGTACTCGTGCTTGATCTCGGAGCTTTCCTCGAAGCGGAAGTACTCCTCGACCGTCATCGTGGGCAGCGCGGACGCGTCTCGCATGCCGCACGCTACGCTCGGCGACGCGGAACGCGCAACCGAAGAGTCGCCGAGGCGGGCGTTCGCGTGCGTCTAACGCCGACCGCTCAGCGCCGACAGACGCTCCGCGGCGCGCAAGCGGCGAGGTTGCAGCATCGGGTCGGCGCCCTTCCACGAGTCGGCGACTACGCGATAATGCGCGACCGCGCTATCCCGGCCACTCGCGGCCTCCCACGTCTGCGCGAGCAACTCGTGCAGCTCCGTGCGTGACACGTAGAGGTTCGATGCTTCGAGCGATCCGCGAAGTGCGGGTTGTACCAGCGCGATCGCCTCGGCCGGTCGGCCGAGCCGCATGAGCACGCGCCCGAGCTCGTAGTTCGCACGCGTGTGGCCGAAGTTCCGCGACACGATCGACTGCTGGAGCTCCGCCGCGGCACGCTCGTCGTCGTGGCGTGCTTCGAAGAGGAGTCCGCGCACGTAATGGTGCAGCTGCAGGTCCCGGCCGTACCCGCTTACCGCGCCTAACGACTGAACGGAGTCAATGAGACGTGCGACGCCTGCGGTATCGCCCGCCGCGACGCGAGCGCTCGCCGAATGCGCGAGGTTCCACGTCTGGCGCCGAGCGGCGGTGGATCCCGACTCGACCTCCTCGCGCCCGCGCGCGATCGAGTCGAACAGCGCCGCCGCCTCACGCGGCTGGCCGCGCTCGAGAAGGATCTGGGCCTCGAGTGACGCGATGCCAGGGGCCGTCCCCGGCACCACGGATCCCGCGGTCGAGGTCAGGGCACGCATCCGACGCGCGGTGTCGAGAGCGGCGGCGAGTCGTCCCTGCTGGCGCAGCGAGATCGCGAGCATCCAGTACGCGTCGATTCGGTCGTGCTGACCTCCCGACGCCACGACATCGGCAAGGAGCTGCTCTGCCGCGTTGTAATTCCCGGAGCGAATCAGATACGCCGCGCGCCGGTTCAGCGCGTCCTTCTGCTCGATGACTCTTGGCGAGACGACACGAAGCATCGAGTCGGCGGCTTCGCCACGCCCCTCGGCATCGAGGACCTCGATGAGGGCCTCGGTCGCGAGTCGAGAGTCCGGCTGGAGCCGCAACCATTGCCGGGAAACTCGCTCGGCGGCGGGAAGCGAGTCGGCAAGCTGAAACGCGCTCACCGTCCATCGGAAGGCATCGCACGCGCTGCAGACGGCCGCGGCGCGATGAAGCCCCAGGGAATCCATCGCGATCACGCGGCGGAGCGGCGTAAGCGCCTCCAGGTGGCGCCCCTCCTCGACGAGCGCGATGCCGGCGAATAGATGCCCGGCCACCTCCGCGGGGTAGCGGGTCGCGAGGGTCTCGGCAATCGGGCGCAGCGATGGGAGGGCCATCCGATTTGCCCACCCCGCCATGATCGTTAGGCGCTCGCGATCGGACGCACGAGAAGCCAGCTGCCGAGCGCGCTCCAGGCGCCGGCGTTCCATGATGACGTTCCCGGCATCGAGCGCAGCATAGTACTGCGCCATCGCGAAGAGGGAATCCTCGGCAACTGCCGCCTCGAAGAAGTTGCGGGCGACCGCCACGTCGCCACGGAAGTGGGCGCGCAGGCCCTGCTCATACATGCGATAGGCCGTAGCCGATCGCGTCGTGACGTCGGCCACCGAACCGTGAAGCGTCGCAATCCCGAGCCCGGTGATGAGGCGCGCCGTCCCGCTGTCGGCCAGGGAAAAGATGTCCGGCGCTTCCACCGAATAGGCGGCACGTACCGCACCGCTCGGCAGATCGATGCGACGGAGGTCGAGGCGCAGTCGCCCGTCGCGATCATAGAGCGCACCGTCCACGAGCTCGTCGGCGCCCGCTTGCTGCGCGGCCTCGGCGAATGCACCGCTCGAGCTGTCGCCCGCGGTGCCGACACGCCTCAGGAGGTCGTACATGCGTGCCGTGCTCACGACACGGACTCCGCTCGCGCGGCCGAGGTTCGTGGCGAGGAGGTCGGTGACGGAGCCGGCGATGGCGGCGGGATCACGTTGTCGATAATCCGTGATGCGCCCGACGGCGATCGTCCGCGCCGATGGATCAGATGTGAGGCGTGCCCGGCGCACGGCCAGCGCACCTAACGCGGCAACGGCGACAATCCCCAGCGCCGCGACGGCCGCAACCGCCCAATGTCGGCCGATCGACGGTCGGTCGCGACGTTTCTCCGCCGGGAGCTCGGCCGTGATCCCCGACCGCCGTGGCTCGATCTGAAACTCGGCGGGGGGAAACCAGAACGCGTCGCGCGGCTTGTCGGCGGCCTGCGGATCAGTCGTTAGGCTCGCTGCCGGTTCGGGAGTTGCTCGGGGAGGACCCACCGGTGCGGGATCCGCCAATGCGGCCACCGCGGTGGCGACTGAAGGTCGTGTGGCCTCGGCGTTCTGCTCCCGGCGCAGCTCCGCCGCGTAGCGTACCACCTCCCGGTCGGGAGGCAGCGACAGCTCCTCCTCCACGAGCGTCTCGTAAATGCGCGCGTGCTGGATGGCGCCCAAGCGGTCGCCCGAAGCCACGAGCGACTGCATGACCGCGACGGCGACGCGCGCCTCGAGCGGGTCATGCGCCGCGCGCGTGCGCCACCAATGCACGGCACGGTCGTGCTTCCCACTTGAGGACGCCTCCCGGCCGAGCTGCTCGAGCAGCTGCGTGTACATCCGGCCGACCGCTGAACGCTCGCGATCGACCCAACGCTCGAACTCGTCGGCGCCGGGGATGTGGAACCCATCGAGGAATGGGCCCTCGTACGCCTTCGCCGCGCGCTCGAGGTCGTGCATGCCGATCGCCGCCTCGAATTCCGTAACATCGACGGACAGCAGCTCGGTGTTGAGCCGCAGCTCCCGCATCCCCTCGATGATGTCGTCGTTCCCGACCTCTCGGCGAATCGCGTAGAGCGTTTGTGCGAAGGTGTGGCGCCCGCGCTCGTCTTCCATGTCGGGCCAGAGCGTCGCGACGATCTTGTCGCGTGGAGCTCCGGCCGGGCCCGCTCGCGCCAGGAGGGCGAGGACGGCCAGCCGGCGCGGCTGCGCGAGCGCGCCGGACACGACGCGTCCGTCGCGACTCACCGAGAGGCCACCTAACGTCCTGAGCCGAAGCACCTGCGCCCGCCGTCCCGCGCCAGAGGGTTGTGGAATCGCCCTTACTGTGCGTCGAGGGAGAGGGCGGGCGCAATGGGAGCGTCCAGCCTGAGCGGTTGTCATCGGTGGTGTCATCCCGAGCGAAGCTGCTTGTCATCCCGAGCGCAGCGAGGGATCGCGCTCATCCCGGTAGATGACCCTCTTTCGGGATGACTGCGATTCCTCGCTGCGCTCGGAATGACAAGGGCCCTAACGAGTCCACGAGAGCTTCTGGTCGGACGCCCCACCTGACGGCAACGTCAGGCGCACTGGCGTGGCCGCCACATCCACCGGCGCACGGTAGACGCCGGCTGCATCCGTGGTGGACGTGAACGCGAGCTCCTTCCCGTCCGGCGACCACGACACCGTGCTGCAGAACCCGACGTCATTCGTGAAGAATTTCCGACCCGACCCATCGACGTTCACGACGGCGATGCACCGCCCGGCGTTCAGCATGCCCGTCTTGTACGCGAGACGCTTGCTGTCGGGCGACCACGCCGGCACCGTCTCCCTGAACGAGCTGTCCGCCACGACGGCGCGTCGGCCAGTCGCCAGATCCACGACGACGATGTCGGAGTCGGTTCGGCGGGTCGCCTGAAACGCGAGCTTCGTCCCATCGGGCGACATGCGTGGCGCTTCGATCGCCGCGCCGCCCAGTCTCAGGAGAGTCTGCCGGTTGGTCCCGTCGACGTTGATCGTGAGCACGTCGGCGTCGCCCTTCGGAGTCCGGTGCGTGAACAGGACCTTCGATCCGTCCGCGGTAAAGCTCGGGAACAAGTCGCCCGACACGCCGGTCAATGGTCTGACCCCGCTGCCGTCCGCGTTCATGATGAACACGGTGATCTTGTCGACGAACACGATCTGCGAATGGTCCGGCGACCACGCCGGTTGGGCACCTGCGACCAACCGCGTGAGGTTCGTGCCGTCGTCGTTCATGGTGTAGATGAAGCCCTGATTTGCGGAATCGCGCTGGAACACGATCGTATTGCCGCCTAACGCGACAGCCGGGCGAGCCGATGTCGGCGGAGCCGTGAGGGCCGGAGTGGACGGTGCAGTCGTATCGGTGCACGCGACGGCCAACCCGGCCACAGCGGCCGCGGTGGGGATGGTGATCTGTCGCCGGAGTGAGAGTCGGATGATGGACATTGCGTTCTCCACGGGCGCGGGGCGCCCTGTCTATGCGTTCAGTGAGTCGTCAGGTGATGGCGGGGCGTCGCCGCCCACCGGCGCGCGGGCCCCGCCACCTAACGTGAATGAGATCGAGCGAGTGAAGAATGCGTTCGTCGCGACGATCAGCCGATCGGACCACTCGGCTTGAGATGCCCGGGTTCCTCGAACCAGAACGGCATCGTCGTGAACGTCGGTCCGTACTTGGCGAACACGAACGAGGTGGCCCAGAAGCTCAGCAGCGTCGGGTTGTTCTGCTTGAAGAGCAGGTCCTTCTTGCCGTCGCCGTTCAGGTCGTGCGTTGCGATGTGGATCCCGCCGCCGTAGGTGTCCCACATCGGCTTGATCTCCTTGAGCATCGTGAGCGGCGTATAGAGCTTCAGCTGCGCGCCGTCGAACGCGCGCACGACTGCGGAGTCGCGGAGGTAGCTCAGAAGGATGTCCTCGTGCCCATCGCCGTTCACGTCGCTCAGCGCGACGTCGAGGTCCTTCTTGTATTCCCATCCCATCGGGTCCAGCCAGCTCGCGATGAAGCCCGTCTTGACGTTCTTGACCATCAAGCTGTTACGCGGGGCACCGTCGAACACGACGACCTCATCAGCGATTCCGTCGCCCGAGAAGTCGCCGGCGGCAACGTGGCATCCACCAACGCGCGGAAAGTTGTTGATGTCGGCGAAGTACTCGGTCCCCGTTACAGGCGTCGAGCTACCAAGGCGCAGCGCGAGCACGTGGTTTCCGCCGCCGCCCGGACCCGTGCAGGCGAGGATCTCTTCCTTGCCGTCGCCGTCGAGGTCACCGGCGGCGACGCGCACGCCGTTCGTGAAGGTGCCGGCGAAGGGCGTGATCGTCTGGAGCCACGTACCCGTCTTGCCGTCCCAGATCGAGATCTTCGAGCTGGGCGTTCCGGGCGGGGTCGCGCCTTCGCCGGCGATGATGTCCGGCCAACCATCGCCGTTCACGTCACCGACCGCGGCGTCGACGCCGGCGGAGAAGTCCGCGTAGCTGCCGAAGGCGAGGAACGACGTGATCTGGTTTCCGTCCTTGTCGTACAGCTTCACCATCGCCTCCTTGCCGGCGGGATTTCCGGTCGCGAAGGCGATCTTCGTCGGGAACGTCGTTCCCTCGGGGATGATGTGAATGACGGCGGACGGCTTGGCGGGGCCGGTGGCCCGGAGATTCACTTTGGGCTGGGTGGGTGTGTCGTCGCTGCAGGCCGCGAGTGCGGCCGCAATGATCGGGAAGGAAGCGCGCATCGCCCAGGCGACGCGGCCGTTCGTGTGGTCGTGCATTGCAGTGTCTCCGATCTATGGAAGCAGGTCGGCAGCAGGTTTTCCCGCGCCGAGCGCAACGCGATTCGTTGCGCGTCGGGGACACTAAAATCGGTTTTCAAACCGGAATCACAGCGGAATCAAACGCCGGTCGGGCTTGAGGTTGTGGGCGTCCGATTGTGTCGACTCTCTTCCAGCCAGTCGGGATCCTGTGGCGGGAGACCTGACCTTTGGGAGGGAGCCGCACCCCCCTCCGCCGGATTGTTCGAACCGGCCGCATCGCCAAAGTTGAAACGCGTCACAACGTCACATTCGACAATCCGCGGCGCCGCCTGGCGGCGCCGTCTTTTTTCAAGGGGGATCCCATGTGCGGCATCATCGCTGCCGTCGCGGGGCGAGGAGTCGTATCCAGCGACTCGCTCACTCGTGCGGTTCGGCGGCTCGATCATCGTGGCCCTGACGGGCATCGGGTGTGGGTTGCGCCGAACCGGCGTGCCGGCCTTGGCCACGCGCGACTCAGCATCATCGACCTAACGACTGGCGATCAACCGATACTGAACGAGGACGGCCGGCTGAGAATTGTCGTGAATGGCGAGTTCTACGACTTCGAACGGATTCGCTCCGAGCTCGAACGGCAGGGCCACGTGTTCCGAACCCGATCGGACAGCGAGATCGCACTGCATCTGTTCGAAGAGCAGGGCGCACGCTCGCTCCACTCGTTGAGAGGTGAGTTCGCGTTCGCCATCTGGGACGAACGTGACGGTACGCTGTTCGCTGCACGCGACCGGTTCGGTATCAAGCCGTTGTACTACACGATCCATAACGGCGCGGTCTACCTCGCCTCCGAGGTGAAGGCGTTCATAGAGCTCGGCGTGCCGCTCCGCTGGGATCGGGAAACGCTGTACGACGTGCAGTTCTTCGGTCACGCGCCCGACCGCTCGCCGTTTGCCGGGATCTATCAACTTCCTCCGGGATGCTACCTGCTGACCGACGGCGAGCATGTGCGTGTCATGCCGTATTGGGATTGGGACTTCCCGCTCGCAGGCGACGCGGCACCCGTTGCCGATGAGCGAGAGTACGTAGAGCGCGTGAGGCTCGCACTCGAGGAAGCGGTGCGTCTGCGCCTTCGGGCGGATGTGCCCGTTGCCTGCTATCTGAGCGGGGGCATCGACTCCTGCGCCATCCTCGGCTTTGCATCGCGCCTCTCGTCCAATCCACTGCGCGCCTACACGCTGTCGTTCGATCATGCGGAGTACGACGAGCGCGCGCTCGCCGAAGCGCAGGCGAAGCTATCCGGAGCGGAGTTCTATCGCGTCGATATCCGGTCCGAGCACACCGCGGATCACTTCGCCGATGCGCTCTATCATGCTGAGCGACCGTTCCTGAACGCGCACAGCGTCGCGAAATATCTGCTCAGCCGCGCAGTACGAGATTCGGGGATCAAAGTCGTTCTCACGGGAGAGGGAAGCGACGAGATCTTCGCGGGCTATCCCCACTTCCGGCGCGACATGGTGCTGTACGGCGACGTCGGCCTGTCGCCGGGCGCAAGGTTGGGTCTCCTGGCAGAGCTGGAAGCATCGAACCGCGTGTCGACCGGGATCCTCATGCCACAAAGGTCAGTGGCGATCGAGAGCGTGCGGAGCGTCCTCGGCTTCGTGCCGTCGACACTCGAGGTGTGGGCCGAAATGGGCAAGAGCCTCCTGGCTGTGGCGAACGACGACTTTGGGAGGGCGTTCAAGGAGCGCGACACGTTCCGCCTGCTGCTCAACCACCTGGATGTCGAACGACAGCTCGCGGGCCGCGATCCGCTGAACCAGTCGCTCTACGTCTGGTCGAAGACGTTCCTGCCTAACTACATCCTGAGCAACCTGGGCGACCGCATGGAGATGGCGCACTCGGTGGAAGGACGGTTGCCGTTCCTCGATCAC
>Ga0207701_10004702_pt1 | contig 13815 bp, 11 predicted proteins | sample KBSSwiSSwithPhiX_FD_184294 | JGI IMG/M metagenome (GOLD analysis project Ga0207701, IMG submission 184294) | Switchgrass rhizosphere bulk soil microbial communities from Kellogg Biological Station, Michigan, USA, with PhiX - S5 (SPAdes) (version 2) | ecosystem: Environmental > Terrestrial >... | reverse complement strand
CCGACATGACCGTGATCGTCACGCACGACAACAACCCGCTCAAGTTTTCGCCGAACGTGGAGACGGCGATCGCGCAGTTGCTCGTGCCCAAGGGCAAGGGCTTCATGCCGCCGCCTTACCGGCTCATGCTTGCCAATCGGTTTAAGCCACACCCATGATCCGCGGCGCCATCTCATGCCACCAGGGCGTGTCCCACAGCCCGTGTACCGCAATCGCGAACGGAATATTGACCGCCAGCCAGATGACATAGGCCGGGTGCACCGACCGGTTCCGGATCACGTCCCACAGGAACATCGGCGCCACCGCGAGCATAACGTACAGGTCCGGGCCCACCGGGCTCGCCGGCATGGTCGTCGGCAGCCAGGTAATGCGGTCGAACGCCGCCGGCGTCGCCATGGCCGTCGCCAGGAACATCATCCTCTTGTGCATCCCGGCATTCCGCCCCCGCGCCCGGAAGGCGATGATCAGGAACAGCGGGAACAGCAGGCCGATACGGTATTGCAGCAGCGCAATGTCGTCGACGACCGGCAGCTGCTTCTGCAGCATCTCGCGGACTTCCGGCGGGCCGAAATGCGCGCCGTTCCACACCTGTCCGTACATCGTCGGCACCAGCACCAGGCCGACCACCACCAACACCGCTGCCAGGGCGTAACCCAAAAGCCCCAACTGCATGTGATAGGCCCGCTTGCCGGTCGCCATCAGCCAGGTCTGCGCCAGCAGCACCAGCAGGAAGCTTCCCATCACGATCGCATGCATATGCAACACGATCGGGAACGGCGGCCTAAGCCCAGCCTTCACCATCCCGACCTTCATGATCGAATCCGGGATGAAGCCGGTCAGCGTGATTGCGATGAACCACAGCGCCATGAAGACGAAGATCCACCGGTCGATCGCATGCGCGCGCGGTGTTCCCGATAGCACGTCGCGCCGTTCGGATTCGATTGTCGGTGTCTTGGCCAAAGTCGCCACGGCTAACCCCCGTTCGCCTAACGTCTAAGGTTCGTCCGTATCACTCCTTGAACAAATGTTACAGCGCTCGCACGCGCGGTACGCTTGCCCTCCTCTGCGACAATTCGTTCATCGCCCAGACGCAGGCGTCGGCACGGTCGGGCGAGCGCGTCGGGCCCTCATATCCACCGCCGATCTGCAAGCCCGAAAGCTCGTCTTCCAGCTCGGGGAACGCCTCGCAAAAAAAGGCCCGCCCAGCCTCGAACAGCAGCGCCACTGGCTCCGCCCGCGCTGCCTTTCCCTTCGACGCATGAACCAGCTTCGGCGCCAGCCCGCTGTCGGCATTGCGCAGCACTTCGGTGATCATCGCCCCGCCGTTATTGGCTTCTGCGACGACCCTGTCCGCACGCCATTTCGCCGCCGCGCTCGCCACGGCCCGTGCCCACCCGTCGGGGCTGAGGCCAATGACGCTTTCGTCCGCCAGCACATAATATTTCTCGCCAGCCTTTGCGCAGACGACGATCCCGCAAGCATCCCCGCTCGTTCCTGCCGGCGGGTCGACGCCGACGACGACCCTATCGAACCGCACCGGCATTTCGCAGCGGTACTTCTCGATCAGCGCTCGCGGCCACAAGCTGCCCTCTACATCTTCAATCAGCTCGCCATCCAGCTCCTGCCGCCCCACCCTGGTCTTCGCATAAGTCGCCATCATCACCTCGATGAATGCTTTTGGCAGCGACACATTGTCCTTCGTCCGTCCGCCGCTCGCCACCGTCCAGGCATCTCCCCTGATCTGCTTCAGCAACTGCATCGGGCGCGGTGTCGTCGTCACCAGTGCGCGCGGTCTCTGCCCCGCCCTCAATCCCAACTGCAAATTGGCCCAGGCCTCGTCCGCCTGCCGCCATTTCGCAAGCTCATCGCACCACGCAATGTCATGCTCGGGTCCGCGCAACCCGTCGGCATTGTCGCCCGAAAACAGCTGCGCGATGGTGCCTTTCGGCCAAATCAGCCGGCCCTTGCTCGGCTCCCACCTCACCCGCACCCTTTGCTTGCGCGCGACCGACAGGATGCCGCTCACGCCCTCGACCATGATGCTCCGCGCCTCGTCGATCGTCGCTGCCACCAAAGCGATCCGCTTGGGCGTACTCTGGGCAAGATTGTTCACCCACTCCGCCCCGGCGCGCGTCTTCCCATATCCGCGCCCGGCCATCATCAGCCACACTCGCCAGCTTTCGCCCAGCGGCGGCAATTGCCCCTCGTCCGCCCACATATCGAAGGCGGCATCGAGCAGCAGCACGCCGCGCGGCCCGCATTTCTCCAGGAAGTCGCGGAGCTTCTCCGGCGACATGTTCAACATGGCCCGCGTGTCCGCGAGCCCGAGCGGCGGCTTCACGCCTCCTCGCGCTCGCGAAGGCGGTCCAGCCGGGCGACGATCCGCTCCTTCGCCTCCTCATATTCCCCATCATTGACCGTTTCGTCGGCCAGCTTGATCGTGTCGCGGTGCATCCGCAGCAGCGCCAGCGCCACCCGGTCGCTATATTCGCGCATCAATGTCCTGGTCCCATCGCGGGCGACCACGACCTTCTCGACCCCGTGCAGGGCCCGTTCGAGCAGCATCAGCTCGAGCTGCGCGTAACCGGTCGCCAGCGCATTGTCCCATGCCACCCGAAACGACGCGTGCTTCGATCGCCGGTCATAGACCGAGCTGGTCGAAACCTTCGCCGTCTTCGCCGCCAGCTTGACGTTGCAGCACTCGGCCAGCGCCCGCAGGAACGCGCCTTCCTTCGCCTTGGTCCAGCTGCGGTGCGAAGCTTTGACCTTCCGCTTCCGTGCTCCGCCTTCCAGGACGAGCCCGTCCGCCTTCGCCATTCCGACCGCCTTCCCGCAAAAGAAAAGCCGCCCCGGATTTACCCGTAGCGGCTCGCTGAACACATTTTCCGACTGTGCCAATGTCTAACCAAACAGCGTCACGATGTCAAGATCTATTTTACCTATTTGGTTTTTTATCTGAGCTCACTCGATCTGGTCTCGCTAAGCGTCAGGTCACCGGGCTTTTTAATGCCCGCCGCTGTGCTAGACAGGCCTCCGCACTCGTGATCGGGAGCGTCGATGGAACGTCGCCTGTCAGCAGTCCTGTCCGCCGACGTCGTCGGTTACAGCCGCCTCATGGGCACGAACGAGGTCGCGACCCTCACGTCGCTGAACGAACGCCGCAGCGAAATCCTCGAGCCTGCAATCGCCACCCACAAAGGCCGCGTCGTCAAGCTCACCGGCGACGGCCTTCTCGCCGAATTCGCAAGCGTCGTCGGCGCCGTCGAAAGCGCTTGCCGGATCCAGCAGGAGATGCGCGAGAGGAACGCCGGCCTCCCCGAAGACCGCCGCATCGAAATGCGCATCGGCATCAACCTCGGCGACGTCATCGCACAGGATGACGATATCTATGGCGACGGCGTCAACCTCGCGGCGCGTATCGAAGGTGCCGCCCGGCCCGGGCGCGTCGCCGTTTCGCAATCCGTCCGCGACCAGGTCGGCAACCGCCTCGACGTCGAGTTCGAAGATCGCGGCAATCACGAGCTCAAGAACATCGACCGCCCAATCCGCATCTTCGAGGTCGTCGACGGATCAACCGCGCAGCCGCCAGGCAAAGCCGCGGCGGCCGCGGCCTCCGACGACAAGCCCTCCATCGCCGTCCTGCCCTTCAACAACATGAGCGGCGACCCGCAGGAGGATTATTTCTCCGACGGCATCACCGAAGACATCATCACGGATCTGTCCAAGGTTTCCGGCCTGTTCGTCGTCGGCCGCCACACGACATTTGCCTACAAGGGCGCTTCCGAAAACCTCGAGCGCGTCGCCCGCGACCTCGGTGTCCGCTTCATCCTCGAAGGCAGCGTCCGCAAGGCTGGCAACCGCCTTCGCATCACCGGCCAGCTTATCGACGGCTCCAACGGCGGCCATGTCTGGGCAGAGCGCTACGACCGGGATCTCGACGACATATTCGCTATCCAGGACGAGATCACCCGCACCATCGTCGACCAGCTCAAGGTCAAGCTGTTTCCGGCCGAAAGCATGGCCATCGGCCAGGCGCCGACCGGCAATGTCGAGGCCTATGATCTCTACCTGAAGGGTCGCGAATTCTTCCACCACTCGACAAAATACCTCCTTGGCCTGGCGCGCGAGACCTTCGTCCGCGCGACCGAGTTGGATCCTGGTTTCGCGCGCGCTTACGCCGGTATCGCCAATTGCGATTGCCGCCTCATTGGTTGGTACGGAGCGTTGATTCCTGAAGCGAGCATCCTGGCGATCGCCGACAAGGCGATTGCGCTCGATCCGAACCTCGCTGAAGCCCATGCGGCTCGCGCCGATGCCTTGAGTTATTTCGGGCACATGGAAGAGGCTGAGGAGGCTTTCAAAAAGGCAATCAGCCTGGACTCGAACAGCTTCGACGTAAACTTCCTGTTCGCGCGATTCTACATTCGTGCTGGCCAGAAAGAGAATTCCATCCCTCTGTATATCCGGGCGCTGGAAGTGAATCCTGAAGACTATCAGTCGCCGAGCATGCTTCAGTTCATCCTGCGTGGGCTCGGTCGCTTCGATGAGGGGCTGCGCTATGGAGAATTGGCGGTCAAGCGCGCGGAAGAGGTGATCCGGCAGCATCCGGAATCGTCACGACCTTATCAACTCGGCGCTGCTTGCTTTGCCGGTATGGATCGTCCGGACGAGGCGAAGGCATGGCTCGCCCGTTCGATCGCGCTCGATCCCGACGATGGTCAGACGCTTTACAATGCGGCATGCACCTACGCCCAGCTCGGCGATACCGAGGCAGCGTTCGATGCGCTTCACCGTTGGCTTCCGACCTCTGGGGTTGAAAAGAAGCAATGGCTCGCCGAAGACAACGACTTCGATCCCATCCGCGACGACGCGCGCTTCATCAAGCTGCTCGCAGACGCGAAAGTGACCTACCCGTCGTGACGTCCGACCAGCGCAAGGTCGCGATCGGCGCCGCCAGCGGCATCATCTCCATGTCGCTCGCCATGTGGCTGCTGACCGCCATCCTGCCGCACGCTTATGCGCCGACCGCGGGCGACCGCCTCGCTTACGCCGCCGCCGCCAATGCCTGCGCCGCCATCGTCCTGTTCGCGATGGTCGTTGCCGTCGGCAATGCGCGCTTCCTATCCGAAGCCATCGATCCGACCTTGCACAAGGAGAGCCAAGGGATGGAAGTCGACGGTCGCGTCGCCGACAATACGACGCAGCAATTCCTCGTCTTCTGCGCCGCCACCCTGGGGCTAGCCGCCAACATCTCCGAAGACCGCATCCATGTCATCACGGCCGCGGCAATCGTCTTCGTCGGTGCCCGCATTGCCTTCTGGATCGGCTACCGCGTCCACCCGCTCTACCGCGCCTTCGGCTTCGCCTCGACGGCTTACCTCAACCTCGGCCTGATCCTCTCCGCAGCCTGGCTGGCGATCCGCTAGCTTCACCCGCCTGTCAGGGCTCGTGCGTCGGAAAGTCCGTGGCGAAGGAAATCTGGCTCTTCATATTGAGTTGTTCCGGCCGGGGTTCGGTCACGCAGCTGCCGTAAAACTCGCGAGCTTCCATCAGCAGTTCACGCTTGCGCTGGGCCGAGAGGGACAGTCCCCGCCGCCCTTGAACGTTCATGAAGAGCAGCGAAGAAACCGCCATCTGCTGGTTAAAGAGGCGCAGGTTCGCGATCACCTGAAACAATCGCTGCCGTTGGTCAGGGGGAATGGGCCCGGCTCCATCCAGGCGGGCCCACAAGTAAGGCAGTGCATCCGATTCCTGTTTGGAGGTCTGCCTGAGGATGGGAATGGCCACATAAGCCAGGGACCATTTGGTGATGCGTTTGGAACCGGCGGGAACAAGGACTTGGGAAGCCAGCGCCGTTTTCCACGCCTCGTCATCCCATGTTCGAAAGACTGGATTGTACGCTTTGGCGAGCTTGGCGAATGTGTTTCTATCCGCCGCCGCCACGGCAGCTTCGATCGAATCCAGTTGCGTTGAATAACAGGGATAGGCTGCGGCCCTGATGAAGGCTTGCGGGAGATTGTCGTCGCGAAGCTCGTACCGCATCGCGTCTTCCGCCTCGCGCAGCTGCGCTCGATCGGTAAAGGATTGGGCGATTTGCTGGGCGCTAAGCGCGATCAGGACGCCAAGCACGATGATCCCGACTTCGCCGGCAAAGTGACGCCAGCCGTGCAGCGGCTTGGGTAGTTGGAAGTGCATCGCTTTGCCCCCGGGCGGAGCCTAGGGCATCAGCGACGGAAAGCTAGTGGCCCACTAACCCCTCGGCACAGGGAACTGGAGGACATTGGGGCTTAAAAGCTTTCGGATCGCCGCTATCAAATCGTTTTGCCGGAAGGGCTTGGCGAGTTGGGGGAGGTCGAGATTGAGATCGCCTCCGGCATAGCCGGTAACGACCAGGATCGGCATGCCCGGATAGGCATCCTTGATCAGGCCCGCCAGCTCGCCGCCGTCCATGCGCGGCATCATGTAATCGGTAATGACGATTTCGATCGCGGCATCGGACTTGAGAATGGCAAGAGCCTCATGGCCGCTGCTCGCCTCATAGACCTTATGGCCAAGGTCGCGGAGCATTTCCCCGGTGCCGGCACGGACGAGATCCTCGTCGTCAACCAGCAAGATGGTCAGCGCGCGGCCGATGGAGACCGGCTCTCGGTCCCGGCCCTGCAATCGGCCGAGCTCGGATTCGCCGGCGGCCACGCGCACGTAAAGGTCGGCGCGGGTACCGCTGCCCAGGATGCTGCTGAGGACGAACGTACCGCCAAGCTGGGCGACGAGACCGTGAACCATGGAGAGTCCGAGGCCGGTCCCCTTGCCGACGTCCTTGGTCGAGTAAAACGGTTCGACTGCACGGGCCAAAGTCTGCTCGTCCATGCCGGTGCCGGTGTCGATGACGGACAGACGCAGGTAAGCGCCAAGGGCGAGCGGCAGGCTGCTTTCCGGACCGATCATCGCCTGTTCCAGCGCAATCGTGAGATTGCCGCCCTTGGGCATGGCATCCCGGGCGTTGACGCACAGATTGAGGATGGCGAGCTCCATCTGGTTGGGGTCAACCAGTGCCAGGGGCAAATCATCGGGAGCGATGATCTTGAGCTCGATCGTCGGCCCAAGGGAGCTGGCGATCAGGTCGCGCATTCCCTCGATCAGTTCGGACAGGTTGACGGCGTAGGTGGCGAGCACCTGCCGCCGGGCGAAACCCAGCAATCGCTGGACAAGCGTGCGCGCCCGCTCCGCCGATTGCAGAGCGCCATCGATCAACCGCGCCGACCGTTCATCGTGCTGGTTGCGCTTGGCAAGCAGGTCGAGCACGCCGGTAATCGGTGTCAGCAAATTATTGAAGTCGTGGGCGACGCCGCCGGTCAGCTGGCCGATCGTCTCCAGCTTCTGCGCTTCATGCAGCTGGGCAAGCGCGGACTCGCGCTCGATGATCGCGTCCTGCACGCGGCGTTCCAGCGTGTCGTTCAATTCGCGCAGGGCGATCTCCGCTCGCCGCCGGTCGGTGACGTCCTGGAACACGACCGCGACCTCGCGCCGGCTTTCGGGTTCGACGCGAAAGGCGGCAAGCTCAAGGAAGCGACCGGTGGCCTCGAGCTCGCGCTCGAAACGCAAGGGGACGCCGGTCAAAAGGACTTGGCGATAGAGTTCGATCCAGCCCTCGGCTTCGTCGGGCACCATCTCACGTACCTTTTGCCCCACGACATCGGGGATGCCGGCATGGCGCGCATAAGCGGGGTTCGCCTCGATATGCACATAGTCGCTGAGCGGGCCTTCCGGTCCATCAAGGAAGCGGATAACGCAAAAGCCCTCGTCCATCGTTTCGAACAGGGTGCGGTAACGTGTTTCGCTATCGCGCAGGGCAAGCAGCCGGGCGCGTGCATCATATTGGCGGCGTCGGCCGCGGACGGCCGATCGGGCAAGGCTGATGAGCGTGGTCGGATGGAAAGGACGCTCGAGGAAGGTGACGTTGCCAAGCAACTCCAGGTGCCGCCCGGCGGCCGGGTTTCGCTCCAGCCCGCCCCCTCGACTGGTCAGCAGGATGAAGGGCAAGTCGGACCATTCTTCCTGTTCCCCCAACCAGCGCGACAGCGGCTGGAGGTCGCCCGTTGCGATCGACTCCTCGGTGATGACCACGAAGGCGGCGCCCGCATCCAATTCCTCGATCATCGAGGGGAGCGACGCGCAGATCGTGGATTGGATTGCTCCCTCCGCCAGCATCGAGGCGGCGATAGCGGCATCGCGGCCGCGCGGTGCGTGGATCAGCGCTCGCTCTGAGAGTGCGCCTTGCTTCACTCGGCTGGTTGTCGCTCGAGCAGTTCGCCACTGCCGCCGACCAGTTCCGGTACGCCGCGCAGCACGCCCTGGAATTCCTTCAGGGCAGGTCCGAAGATCAGCCCCTCGCGACCGATCTGATATTCGCGGATGGTGTCCTCATGCGCGCCGGTGCGCTTCTTGACGATGGAGATGGCGCGGCGGACGCGGCCCAGTGCCTCGAAATAGCGCAACAGGACGACGGTGTCGGCGAGGTAGGTGACATCGACCGGCGCCTTCATATCGCCGACGAGGCCGTGCTGCGCCACGGTCAGGAAAGTCGTCGTGCCCTGGCGGTTCAGATATTGCAGCAACTCGTGCAGGTGCAAAATCAGCGCATGCTCGCCGGGCATGGCCGCCTGATATCCGTTGAGGCTATCGATCACGACCGCCTTGGCGCCGTGCACTTCGACGCAGTGGCGCACTCGCTCCGAAAATTCGCCAGGGGTCAGTTCCGCGGCATCGACCTGTTCCAGCACCAATAGATCGTCGTCGATCATCCGCTGCAGATCGACGCCAAGTCCCAGCGCGCGCTCGACCAACAAACCCAGTTCTTCGTCGAAGACGAACATCGCGGCCCGTTCCCCACGTTTGACCGCGCTTTCAAGGAAGGTCAGCGTCAGCAGGCTCTTGCCAGTGCCGGCGGGCCCAAGGATGAGGACGCTGGAACCGCGCTCGACCCCGCCGCCCAAAAGGGCGTCGAGCTCGACAGAATTGCTGGGGACAGTCTCGCGCTTGAAGACTGTCTTGTGTTCAGCGGCAACCAGTCGCGGGAAGACACGGACGCCGCCTGTCTCGATGCTGAAATCGTGGAAACCACCCCGAAAATGGCGCCCGCGATATTTGATCACGCGCAAGCGCCGCCGCTCCGGCCCATATTCCGGGGCCAGTTCCTCAAGGCGGACGACACCATGGGCAACACTGTGCACGGTCTTGTCGAGCGTCTCGGTGGTGAGATCATCGAGCATCAACACCGTCGTCTGCTGTTTTGAGAAATAATGTTTCAGCGCCAGGATCTGGCGGCGATAACGCAGCGAGCTTTGGGCGAGCAGCCGGATCTCTGACAGGCTGTCGAGGACGACCCGGGCCGGCCGGGCTTTTTCGAACGCTTCGAAAATGCGCTTGGTGGTTTCACCAAGCTCGAGATCGGACGAATAGAGCAGGCTCTGCTGCTGCTCGTCGTCGAGCAGGCTTTCCGGCGGCACCAGTTCGAACACCGTGATGCCTTCAAGGGACCAGCCATGGGACGCGGCCGTGGCCCGCAGTTCGTCTTCGGTCTCGGACAGGGTGATATAGAGCGCGGATTCACCCGCCTCCGCGCCCGCATTCAGGAATTGCGAGGCAATTGTGGTTTTGCCGGTCCCTGGACTGCCTTCTAGAAGGAAGACCCGGCCGCGCTCGAAACCGCCTTTCAAGACGGCATCGAGGCCTGCAATGCCCGTATTGGCGTCGGCGCCCTGCTTTTCGCGCAAACTCATCTCCTCATCCGCACTGATAAAATTCCCCGACGGCACAGCCGCAACTAGCGGGCGTGCTTGGAAGTTCCGACCTCGCCGTGCGGCATTCGCCCGTTCTCGGGCCCTAGACTAGTCCCTGACGCCATTGACGAAGAGGATCGTCAGCGCCGACGTGCTGCCCAGCTGGAACGCCCGCGTCAGCGCCATCGCGCCGAAGTCGCTGCCCCCCTGGAACAGCCCCGCGCCGACCATCAAGGACAGTGCGAACCAAGACAGGAGCGACAGGCCACCCGCCCAGATGGCGAGGCTTTTCGCCTCCTTGTATTCGGCGTCCGTGGAGTTCCTCGCCGCGTACAAATCCCAGGCGCCTTTGAACGCAACGCCGGCGATTACGAACTGGCAAAGGGTGATCAGCGCGAACCCGGTCCAGCTCGCCGCCGGCGACCCGCTCAGCAATGTGTCCCGGTATCCATCGCCCGGCGCCGCCTCGACCTGCATCCGCATCTCGTCGATGCTCGCCAGGTCCTGCAGCGCATACATCAGCGACGTCAGGCCGATCAGCGCAACCAGAAGGCTCTTGAAGCTTCTCATCCCGGCCCCCTGCAGCGATGGCGCGAGGACCCTAACTTACCTATGCACCGGCCATCAAGGTCGCCGAAGGAGTTACGGACACTATGAGGTTGATCGACAGCGAAGGCGCAATGGCGCGCGGCCTGTCGGCCATCCGCACCCAGTTCCAGGTCCCGGCCGGCTTTCCCGCCGAAGTCGCCGCCGCCGCCAAGTCCGCTCAGGATCGCTACGCCGCTTCCCGCGTCGACTGGACCGCCACCCCCTTCGTAACGCTCGATCCCGCAAGCTCGACCGACCTCGACCAGGCCTTCGCGCTCGCCCGCGACGGCAACGACATCGTCCTCCACTACGCCATCGCCGACGTCGGCGCGGTCGTCGCCGACGGCGATCCGGTCGACACGGAGGCATGGACGCGCGGCACGACCATCTACCTCCCCGACGGCAAGGCGTCGCTCTACCCGCCGGTCCTCAGCGAAGGCTCGGCCAGCCTGCTCCCCAACGTCGACCGGCCTGCCGTCGTCTTCACGGTCCGCGTCGACCAGTCGGGCAATTCCCGCCTCGACGGCGCCGTCCGCGGCTTCATCCGCTCGCGCGCCAAGCTCGCCTACGAGACCGTCACGCCATCCGATTTGCCGCCGGAATTCCCCGATCTATCCCGCCGCATTGCGCTCGCCGAAGACGCCCGCGGCGCCGAACGGGTCGATGCGCCCGAACAGGTACTGGCGCCGGATGGCGAGGGTCATTTCGACCTCGTCATCCGCCCGCAGCTGGAATCCGAGCAGCAGAACGCCGCACTGTCGCTCGCCGCCAACCTCGCCGTCGCCGACAGCCTGTTCGCGCACCATACCGGCCTGTTCCGCGTCATGGCAGGCCCGGGCGACTGGGCGATTAGGCGCCTGCGCCACACCGCCAAGGCCCTTGGCCTCGCCTGGCCGAAGGACGCCACCCTCGCCCAGTTCGAGCGCACGCTCGACGCCGCCAATCCCCGCCACGCCGCCTTCCGCTCCGCCATCCGCCGCGCCAGCCCCGGCGCCGCTTACGCGCCCTACGCGGCGGGCGCCCTCCCCTGGCACTCAGCCATGGCGGCGACGTACGTCCACGCCACCGCGCCGCTGCGCCGCCTCGCCGACCGCTTCGTCATCGAGGCGGCCTTGGCGGTCGCCAACGGGCAGGCGATCCCCGACACGCTCACCGCCATTTTCGCGAAGCTGCCAGAAGTCATGGCCGACGCCGACAACCGCGCCGCCCAGGTCGAGCGCGCCGCCCTCGACCTCGCCGAAGCCGTGATGTTGCACGGTCGCGAAGGCGGCCAGTTCGACGCCATCGTCACCGACATCGACGAACGCGGCGCCCGCATCCAGCTTTGCGACCCGCCCGTCGTCGCCCGCATCGACGCGAAGGACCTGCTTCCCGGCGCCGCCATCAAGGTCGAGCTCGTCTCCGTCGACGTCACCGCCCGCCAGATCCGATTCCGCCGCGTCGGCTGACCAGCCTACTGCGGCATCTCGACATGCCCGCCAAAGCCGAAGCGCATTGCCGACAGCAGCCGGTCGCCGAACCGGTCGTCGGTCCTGCTCCGGTACCGTGCGAACAGAGCCGCGCTCAGCACATTGATCGGCACTGCCTCTTCCATCGCCGCATCGATCGTCCACCGCCCCTCGCCGCTGTCGGCTACGCGCCCGGAAAAGCGTTCGAGGTGGTTGTCCCGCGCCAGCTCCAGCGCACAGAGGTCCAATAGCCAGGACGAAATCACCGACCCCCGCCGCCACACCTCGGCAATGTCGGGCAGGTTCAAGGTGAAGCGCTCCTCCTCGGCAACCACCTCGGACGCCCGCCCCTTCAGCACGTCGAAGCCTTCCGCATAGGCCTGCATCAGCCCGTACTCGATCCCGTTGTGCACCATCTTCACGAAATGCCCCGCCCCGGCCGGCCCGGCGTGGATGTAGCCCCGCTCCGCCCGGTCGTCGCTGCCTGCCCGGTTGGTGGTGCGCACGATCGTCCCATATCCCGGCGCCAGCGTGTCGAAGATCGGGTCGAGCATGTCGACGGCTTGCCTGTCGCCGCCGATCATCAGGCAATAGCCGCGCTCGAGCCCCCACACCCCGCCCGACGTCCCGACATCGACATAGCTGACGCCGCGTTCGGCGCATTCGCGGTGCCGCCGGATATCGTCCTTGAAGAAGCTGTTGCCGCCATCGATGACAATGTCGCCGGCCTCGGCAATGCGGCACAGCGCCGCCACCGTCTCCTCGGTCGGCCCGCCCGCCGGCAGCATCACCCAGAAGATCCGCGGCGGCTCCAGCTTGGCGGCCGCCTCCTCCAGCGAGGCCGCGCCGACCGCCCCGTCGGCGACAAGCTCGCCGACAATCGCCGCGTCGCGGTCGAACGCCACCACCTCATGCCCGCCGCGCATCAGGCGCCGCGATATATTCGCTCCCATCCGGCCAAGGCCGATTACTGCCAAACGCATGCGGCGACTCCCATCCATCAGCGGGGTGCCACCCATAACAGCGCATCCGCCGCAAATCTCCGCCGCTTGCCACCACGGCGCAAATTGCTAGCCTGCTCGGCACAGGGGATGTTTTGGGGGTAGCGTAAGCATGAAAATGGTTCGCGTGTTGTTGGCCGCCGGGTGCGGCCTTGTGGGGCTTTGCGTTTCAACTTCGGCCACGGCCAAGGCCAACTACGGCTATTGCGAGACTTACGCGCCGCACCAGGCTGCTCGCGTCACTCCGATGTTCGAATTTCCGGCGGTTGGTGGCGATGGCATCACCCCCGACTTCGAAACCTATATGGAAGCCAAGCTCGGCTTTAACCTTATGCCCATGTGCAATTCCTATGGCGACGACGAGGCCCACGCCAGCAAGATGCAGGCCTATGCGCTCGCCCAGATCAAACAGGACATGCCCGCGATCCTTGAGGAGGGGTTCGTGGCCTTTGTGACCCAGAAATATGGGGCAGGCCGGAAGAGCAGGCCGGCGCCGGCTGCCGTCGCGGATCGTGCCGGTCAGGACGATACGGGCAAGGCCGAAACCCCCGCCGGACCTTCCGCAGCCGAGCTCGCCTCGGAACGCCACAAGGCGGTTGAGGAACGCAACCGCGCCGCGCAGGCGACATACGAAGCTGAACTGGCCGCGGTCGAACAGGCCAAGCGCGACATCGAGGCGCGCAAGGCCGCCAACCGCGCCGCTGCGGACAAGGTGCTCGCCGACCACGCCCGCGACATGGAAGCGCATGCCCAGCAGGTCCGCATGGCCGACGCCGCCAACCTCGAATACAAGAAGCAGGTCGCCAGGCCCGCGAGCGCGCCCAACGCCGTCTATCGCGGCTTCATCGGCAAGGACTGCGCCGCCGCCCGCATGAGCGCCACCAACGGCGCCGGCACCGATTCAGGCACCCAGTTCAAGGAAGTCGAAAGCGAGATGGTCGGCGGCTACTGCAACGTGCGCGGCTGGTGGTGGAGCACCCAGGTCGGAGGCGCATCGCG
>Ga0207701_10004700_pt1 | contig 13819 bp, 13 predicted proteins | sample KBSSwiSSwithPhiX_FD_184294 | JGI IMG/M metagenome (GOLD analysis project Ga0207701, IMG submission 184294) | Switchgrass rhizosphere bulk soil microbial communities from Kellogg Biological Station, Michigan, USA, with PhiX - S5 (SPAdes) (version 2) | ecosystem: Environmental > Terrestrial >... | reverse complement strand
GATGGCGGCTGGGGCGAGGACGGGGCGAGCTACAGGCTCGACTACAGAGGTTACGAAGCGTCACCCAGCACGGCCTCGCAAACGGCATGGGCCTTGCTTGGTCTGATGGCAGTCGGCGCGGTGGAGCATGCGGCTGTTGGACGCGGCATTGCGTATCTTGCCCGGAATAATCAGGGCCCTGACGGGCTTTGGGACGAGCCGCGGTACACAGCCACGGGGTTTCCCCGGGTGTTCTATCTTCGCTATCACGGGTATCCTCGATTCTTCCCGCTATGGGCGATGGCGCGGTATAGGAATCTGAAGAGCGGCAACAGTCGGGTGGTATCCTTCGGAATGTAATCGTGCGGGGGGCGCGACCGAATGATCGTGGTGGTGGGGATGAAGTTCGAGGCTCGCATCGCGGCGGGTCTTGGGGTTCCGGTAATCTGCGGCGGCGACGGGAAGAACCTTTCTTCCCTGCTGACGCACGCAATGGCGGCGGGCTGCGGCGGGTTGATCAGCTTCGGCGTCGCGGGCGGCCTTGCACCGCACTTGAAGCCCGGCACCTGCGTGATCGGCTCCGAGATCATCCACGACGAGGGCACGCGCGCGACCGATGCGCGCTGGGCGCAGCGTCTCACGCGGCTCATTCCCGGTTCGGTCTACGGCGCGATCGCCGGCGTGCGCCAACCGATCGCGCATGCGGCCGACAAGCGGCGCCTGCACGGGGAGACCGGCGCGCTCGCGGTCGACATGGAATCGCACATCGTCGCGGAAGCCGCCGAGCGGCATCGCGTGCCGCTCGCGGCGATTCGCGTCGTGGTCGATCCGGTCGAGCGCACCATTCCGCGCTCGGCGCTCGCCGGCTCGCGCGCCGACGGAACGATCGATCCGATCGCGGTGATGCGTTCGCTCGCGCGCTATCCGCGCGATCTCATCGGGTTGATCCGCCTGTCGCTCGATACGCGCGCGGCGCGCGCCACCCTGGTGCGCGGACGCGACCTGCTCGGCCCCGGGCTCGGGTTGCTCGATACGCACTTCGTCCCGCAGGGCGCGCTGGCGCTGAAGGCCGATCCCGCGCCGGCCGACGCGTAAACACGACTGTCATCCCGGCCAAGCGCTGCGCAGCAGCGCGCGAGCCGGGGACCCATCTTTCCAAAATCGGTCGTTTCGAGCGTGATGCGCCGTGGGTCCCGGCTCTCGCGCCATAGCGCGTCGCAGACGCGCGTAAACGCGCTTTTGGCGCTCGGCCGGGACGACAGCGGCTATTCCGCCGCCGTCAGGTGATGCGGCTCGGGCTGCTGCGCGGCGGCCTTGGCGGCGAGTGCCGCTTTTTCCGCCGCCTTGCGCGCTTTGTCGGCATTGATCTCGGAGAGGCGCTGCTGCACCTGCTGCGAGAACACGTATTGCGCCGGACGCTGGTTGGCGAGCGAGATTTCGGGAGCCATCGGACCCTGCGTCTTCACCCCCTTGATGGACAGCCAGAGCGCCTTGAGCGGGTTGCTCACCGCGATATTGGCCGCGGTCGGCTCGTAGCCGCAATGCGCCATGCAGTTCGCGCACTTCTCATACGCGCCGGTGCCGTAGGAATCCCAATCGGTGGTTTCCATCAGCTCCTTGAAGCTCTGCACGTAGCCTTCGCCGAGCAGGTAGCAGGGCTTCTGCCAGCCGAACACGTTGCGCGTCGGCATGCCCCACGGCGTGCAGTGCGCTTCCTGATTGCCGGCGAGGAAGTCGAGGAAGATGCTGGAGTGCATGAACTCCCACTTCTTGCCCTTGCCGAGCGCGAAGACCTTGCGGAACAGCTCCTTGGTCTTCTTGCGGGCGAGGAAGTGCTGCTGGTCGGGCGCGCGCTCGTAGGCGTAGCCGGGCGAGATCGACACGCCGACGCCGAGGTCCTTGCAGAAATCGAGATAGGCCGCGATGTCCTCGGCCGAATGGCCGTCGAAGATCGTGGCGTTGACGTTGACGGCGAAGCCGCGCGCCTTGGCGGCCTTGATCGCGGATACTGCGCGGTCGAACACGCCGTCCTGGCACACCGACTTGTCGTGATGCTCCTTCAGCCCGTCGAGATGGACCGAGAAGAACAGGTAGGGCGAGGGGGTAAACAGATCGAGCTTCTTCTCGAGCAGTAGCGCGTTGGTGCAGAGCGAGACGAATTTCTTGCGCGCGACGATGCCCTTGACGATCTCGCCGATGTCCTTGTGGATCAGCGGCTCACCGCCCGGGATCGCGACCATCGGCGCGCCGCACTCGTCGACTGCGTCGAGGCATTCCTGCACCGAGAGGCGGCGATTGAGGATCGGATCCGGATAATCGATCTTGCCGCAGCCGGCGCAGGCGAGGTTGCACCGAAACAACGGCTCCAGCATCAGGACGAGCGGATAACGCTTTTTCCCCGTGAGCTTCTGCTTCACGAGATAAGCGCCAATCTTCATTTCCTTGAAAAAGGGTACGGCCATCCTGCTGCTTTCCGACTTTTTAGTCTAACTGGTGATTTCAGACGTTCCGGAGCGAAACGTCAACTTGCCCGGCTAACGGTCCGGGTGGCGAAGCCCTCCGTCAATTCGGCGGGCAGGCGGAATTCCATGTGCTCTTCGCGGCCGGGCAGCGTCTGGACCTCGACCGGTCCGAGCCGGCGCAGCGCGTTGATCACGTCCTCGACCAGCACCTCCGGGGCCGAGGCGCCGGCGGTGAGGCCGACCACTTCGGCGTCCTTGACCCACTCGGGCTGCAACGCGCTGCCGTCGGCGATCAGGTAGCTCGGAATGCCTTCCTCGGCGCCGATCTCGCGCAGGCGATTGGAATTGGAGGAATTCTGCGCGCCGACGACGAGGATCACGTCGACCACTTTGGAGAGGTCGCGCACCGCCGACTGGCGGTTCTGCGTCGCGTAGCAGATGTCGCGCGTCTCGGGTCCGATGATGTCGGAGAACTTGCGCGTCAGCGCCTGGATGATGCCTTTGGTGTCGTCGACCGAAAGCGTGGTCTGCGTCACGTAGGCGACCGGCGTATCGGACGGCAGGTCGAGCTCGTCGACTTCCTTCTCATTCTGCACCAGCGTCACCGGCGCGGGGATCTGCCCCATCGTGCCTTCGACCTCCGGGTGGCCGGCGTGGCCGATGAGAATGAGCTTGCGGCCCTGGCCGACGTAGCGCTTGCCCTGATTGTGCACCTTGGTGACCAGCGGGCAGGTGGCGTTGAGCACCGGCAGGCCGCGCGTGCCGGCTTCCTGCTCGACGCTTTTCGCGACGCCATGCGCCGAGAACACCGTCACGGCGTTCGGCGGCACTTCGGACAATTCTTCGACGAACACCGCGCCCTTGGCTTTGAGATTTTCCACGACGTGCTTGTTGTGCACGATCTCGTGGCGCACGTAGACCGGCGGGCCGTACTTCACCAGCGCGCGCTCGACGATCTCGATTGCACGCACCACGCCGGCGCAGAAACCGCGGGGCTGGGCCAGGATAACCTTCATCGCAAGACTAGCTCCTTAAGGGGTTCAAGGCCCCAGATAGAGTTATGCGCGCGAAAGCCGCGCGCAACCTTTGGCGCGTGATTAGCACGCCATCATGCGTGTTGCACTACGTCGATTCGGACATCCTTGCCGAGCGCCTCGAACACCTTGGCGACGATTCCCTTGGCGTCGAGGCCAGCCTGCCCGTACATCGCGGCGGGCGAATCCTGGTCGATGAAGCGGTCGGGCAGCATCATGCAGCGGACTTTCAATCCGCGGTCGAGCGCGCCGTTCTCCGCAAGCGTCTGCATCACGAACGCGCCGAAGCCGCCGATCGCGCCTTCCTCGACCGTAATCAAGACTTCGTGTTCCTTGGCAAGCCGCAGCACCATGTCGGTGTCGAGCGGCTTGGCGAAGCGCGCATCGGCCACCGTCGCGGACAGGCCCTGCGCGGCCAGCATGTCGGCGGCCTTGAGACACTCCTGAAGTCGCGTGCCGAGCGAGAGCAGCGCAATCGATGAGCCCTCGCGGACAATTCGACCTTTTCCAATCTCGAGCGGCACGCCGAATTCCGGCATGTCGATGCCGATGCCGTCGCCGCGCGGATAGCGCAGCGCCGACGGGCGGTCGTCGATCGCGACTTGAGTGGCCACCATGTGCACCAGTTCGGCCTCGTCCGCTGCCGCCATCAGCACGAAGCCGGGCAGGCAGCCGAGATAGGCGAGATCGAACGAGCCGGCGTGCGTCGGGCCGTCGGCGCCGACCAGCCCGGCGCGGTCGAGCACGAAGCGCACCGGCAGGCGCTGGATCGCAACGTCGTGCACGACCTGATCGTAGGCGCGCTGCAGGAACGTCGAGTAGATCGCGACGAACGGCTTGTAGCCTTCGGTGGCAAGTCCTGCCGCGAAGGTCACGCCATGCTGCTCGGCGATGCCGACGTCGAAGGTGCGCGCGGGAAAAGCCTTCTGGAAGATGTCGACGCCGGTGCCGCCCGGCATCGCGGCGGTGATCGCGACGATCTTGTCGTCCTTGTGCGCCTCTTTGACGAGGCTCTCGCCGAATACTTTGGTGTAGGAGGGGGCGTTCGACTTCGCCTTGGCCTGCTTGCCGGTCGCGACGTCGAACTTCACCACGCCGTGGTACTTGTCGGCGGATTTTTCTGCGGGCTCGTAGCCCTTGCCCTTCTGCGTGACGACGTGAACGAGGATCGGGCCGTTCTCGGCGTCGCGCACGTTCCTGAGCACCGGCACGAGGTGGTCGAGATTGTGCCCGTCGATCGGGCCGACATAATAAAAGCCGAGCTCTTCGAACAGCGTGCCGCCGGTGAGGAAGCCGCGCGCGTATTCTTCCACGCGCAACGCCTTCTCCTCGATGCTCTTCGGCATGCGCTTGGCGATCTGCTTGCCGATCTCGCGCAGCGACGTGTAGGTGCGGCCCGAGATCAGGCGCGCGAGATACGCCGACAGCGCGCCGACCGGCGGCGCGATCGACATCTCGTTGTCGTTCAGGATGACGATCAGCCGCGAGTTCATCGCGCCGGCATTGTTCATCGCCTCATAGGCCATGCCGGCCGACATCGCGCCGTCGCCGATCACCGAGATCACGTTGCGCTTCTCGCCCGAGAGATCGCGCGCGACCGCCATGCCGAGGCCGGCCGAGATCGAGGTGGAGGAATGCGCAGCACCGAAGCAGTCGTACTCGCTCTCGGCGCGCTTGGTGAAACCGGACAGTCCGCCGCCCTGACGCAGCGTCCGGATGCGGTCGCGCCGCCCGGTGAGGATCTTGTGCGGGTAGGCCTGGTGGCCGACGTCCCAGATGATGCGATCATCCGGCGTGTTGAACACGTAGTGCAGCGCGACGGTGAGTTCCACGACGCCGAGGCCGGCGCCGAGATGGCCGCCCGTTACCGCGACCGCGTTGATCGTCTCGCTGCGCAATTCGTCGGCAACCTGGCGCAAATCCTGTTCGTTGACGCCGCGCAGATCGGCGGGAGTCTTGATCGAGTCCAAAAGCGTCGGCGTCAATGTCATGATCGGAACAACATCATCGTTAGAACAGCAGGAGGCCGCCAACGGCGACCTGTGAGTTTGCCCCGTGGCTTACCGCACTGCAATGACGTAGTACACGCCACCGCCGACCGCCAGCAATTCCCCCGCAATCGACCCGGCGTGAAACTTGTGCTAGCGCCCGCAACGCGTTCAGGCGACAACGCCCGCAGCAGGCGATGGTTCACCCGCCTTGGGGCATTTCGCCTTCTTGGAACTTGATAAAAAGTCGAGATAAAACAAAGGCATGCTTAGACACGCTATAGTCTCGGTCGTCGTCCGCTGCACGCGCCATGCGTGGCTGACGATCATCGTGGCTGCGCTGCTGGGGGTTGTTTCGGGCGTTTATGCGGCCCGTCATTTCGCCATTAACACTGACATCAATACGCTGATCTCGCCCGATTTGACGTGGCGTCAACGTGAAATCGCCTTCGAGAAGGCCTTTCCGCAGCATCTGCGCTCGATTCTCGTGGTGGTCGAGGCGCCGACGGCGGAACTCACCACGCAGGCGACCGACTTGCTCTGGAAGCGGCTCGAGGCGGACAAGAGCCACTTCATTCAGGTGACGCAGCCGGGCGGTGGCGCATTCTTCCGCAAGAACGGCCTTCTGTTCCTGCCCGTCGCCGAGACCGAGAAGGTCGCCGGCCAGCTCACCCAGGCCGACCCGCTGATCGGGCAGCTCGCGACCGACCCGAGCCTGCGCGGACTGATCGAGGTCCTGCAGATGGGCCTCACCGGCGTCGAGCTGGAGAAGATCACGCTCGACGCGATGCTGCGTCCGCTCACCGCCACGGCCGACACCGTCGAGGCGGTGCTCGCGAACAGACCGGTGCACTTCTCGTGGCATGAGATGCTCGCGGGCGATAATCCGGAAGCCAATTCCAAGCGCAAGTTCATCGACATCCAGCCGAAGCTCGACTTCACCGCGCTGGAACCCGGCAAGGAAGCGACCGACGCGATCCGCCAGGCGGTGAACGATCTCAAGCTCCCGACCGAATACGGCGCGCGCGTGCGTCTGACCGGGCCAGTCGCGATCGCCGACGAGGAGTTCGCAACCGTGCAGGAAGGCATGGTGGTGAACGGCATCGGGACCGTCGTGATCGTGCTGGTCATTCTCTGGCTCGCGCTCAAATCCGGCCGGATCATCCTGGCGGTGTTCGTCAACCTGGTGATCGGGCTTGCCATCACGGCGGCGCTCGGCTTCCTCGTGGTCGGGCCGCTCAACCTGATATCGATCGCGTTCGCGGTGCTGTTCGTCGGGCTCGGTGTCGACTTCGGCATCCAGTACAGCGTGCGCTATCGCGCCGACCGCTTCGCGGTCGACGATCTCAAGCTCGCGCTGGTGCACGCCGCGCGCAACGCCGGCGCGCCGCTGACGCTCGCCGCAGCGGCGACCGCCGCCGGCTTCCTCTCGTTCCTGCCGACCGCCTATCGCGGCGTCTCCGAGCTCGGGCAGATCGCCGGCATGGGCATGCTGGTCGCCTATCTGACCAGCATCACGCTGCTGCCCGCGCTGTTGAAGGTGCTCAACCCGAAGGGCGAGCCGGAGCCGCTCGGCTTCGCCTTCCTCGGGCCGGTCGACAAGTTCATGGAGGACCATCGCGTCGCGATCATCGTCGGCGTCGCGATCGTGTCGCTCGGCGGGCTGCCGCTGCTCTACTATCTCCAGTTCGACTTCAACCCGATCAATCTGCGCAACCCGAAGGTCGAGTCGATCGCGACCTTCCTCGACCTGCGCAAGGATCCGATCACTGGCGCGAACGCGATCAGCGTGCTGGCGCCCAATCTCGAGGCGGCGAAGCCGATCGAGGAGCGGCTGTCGAAGCTTCCTGAAGTGTCGCAGGTGCGCACGCTCAACTTCTTCGTGCCGGCCGACCAGGACAAGAAGCTCGCCGCGATCGCGAAGGCGCGCAACGAGATCGAGCCCTCGTTCAAGCCCGACGCCGCGCAGGAGCCGCCGACCGACGAGGAGAACGTCACCGCGCTGAACGAGGCGGTCACCAATCTGAAGGAAGCAGCCGAGAAGCACCCCGGGCAGGGCGCTGCCGCGGCGAAGCGTCTGTCGGATCTGCTGGGCAAGCTCGCGGCATCGACGCCCGAGGTGCGTCAGAAGGCCGCCGACGCGTTCCTGCGGCCGCTGAAGACTGCGTTCGCCGACCTGCGGGATCTGCTGCAGGCGCACCCGGTGACGCTTGCCGACGTACCCAATGACATCGCCGAGCTGTGGCGCACGGCGGACGGGCGCGCGCGCGTCGAGGTGCTGCCGAAGGGCGATCCGAACGACAACGAGACGCTGCGGGCATTCGCGCGCGCGGTGGTCAAGGTGCAGCCGGACGCGACCGGCGGGCCGGTGTCGATCCTCGAATCCGGCGACACGATCGTGCGGGCGTTCTTCGAGGCGGGCGTCTGGGCGCTGATCTCGATCGCGATCCTGCTGTGGATCGTGCTGCGCCGCTTCGGCGACGTGCTGCTGACGATCGTGCCGCTGCTGCTCGCCGGCGTGGTGACGCTCGAACTGTGCGTCGTGATCGGCATGCCGCTGAATTTCGCGAACATCATCGCGCTGCCGCTGCTGCTCGGCATCGGCGTCGCGTTCAAGATCTACTACATCATGGCGTGGCGCGCCGGGCAGACCGGCTTGCTGCAGTCGAGCCTAACGCGCGCCGTGTTCTACAGCGCGCTCACCACCGCCACGGCGTTCGGCAGTCTCTGGCTCTCGAGCCATCCGGGCACGTCGAGCATGGGCAAGCTGCTCGTGCTTTCGTTGCTCACCACGCTCGCCGCCGCCGTGCTGTTCCAGCCGGTGCTGATGGGCAAGCCGCGGGAACTCGGCGAGATGTAGTCGTGTTTGCGGCGCCAGAACATCGGGCGCTGCGGCGCGCTCCTGATTTCCGTACCGGAGGCTTAATGGGCGCGCGCGGCCTTACTTCTTCGCCGGGCCGGTGCCTGCCGCGGCCTCGTCGGCGATCCTGAGGCAGACATCGCTCGGGGCGGGGGTGGGGGCTGCGCCCTTCTTGGCCGCCGTCTGCTTCGCAGGCGGAACGGTCGGGTTCTTGAGCGGCGGCAGCGGGGTTGCGTTCGGCGGCGGGGTCTTCACCCGCGTCCACTTCTGTGTCTGGCACAGGGGCCAAACAAGACAGCCCTCGAGGTCGAGCGTGTTTTCGTCCGCCAGGCCGATGGTGGCGCCGTACATCTTGCCGTTATTCGAATTGTAGATCTCGCCCGACCACTTGCCCGGCTCCTTCGCGGGCGCGAGGCCCATGAGGACCGGCATGCCCAGCGTCGGGCGGCTTTTCTTGGCCGGGTCCGGATTCTCGACGTCGAGGCCCGGCGTCTTCTCCCACACCACGATGCCCCACACCCGGCCGCCGCAATTGTCGATTCGGATATGGGCGAAGCCGTCCTTCACCAGCCAGTCGCCGACGACGGACGCATCGGCCGCGAGCGCGGCCATTGGCATGACGGCCAGGAGTGCTGCTGAGGCAAGTAATCGTGTCATCGCTTCCGCGCTGCTGTGTTGTTACCGGTCGAGACGTTCTCCGACGCGATCCGCGTGTACACATCGGGATTCTCGACGTTGGCGTAGCCGTCCTTCACGCGCCAGTCGCCGGTCGGCGAGGGGGCGGCTGCCAGCGCGGTTCCAGACGTCGGAGCGAGAATTGCCGCACGGTCAAACAGGCGTTTCATTCGGTTCCGCATCCAAATGTTGCTTCGGGTCTGAAACCTTCGTGTTAGCACGCTTGCTCTACGGTTGGTTTCTGGCGGTATTTCGGCAACTATGCCGCATTGCTGCCCTTTCGTCTTGCGTTAGGGTGGCCTGAACTACGACGCCCTGGGGGAGCTGCAAAAGAATGCATTCGGGTCTTGGCACCGACATTGCTGCGCTGTTCGAGACCCACGAATCCGACCGCTTCAGCCTGCACAAGCGTTGCCTCAACGAGCAGATGGTCCGCGTTCTCAAGACCATCGGATATGATGTCGGTTTTTGCAAGGGACGCGGCCAGTACCTCTACGACCGCGAGGATCGGCAATATCTCGATTTGTTGAGCGGCTTCGGGGTGTTCGCGCTCGGCCGCAATCATCCGACGGTGCGCGCCGCGCTGAAAAGCGCGCTCGACGCCGACCTGCCCAACCTGGTGCAGATGGACGTCTCGACGCTGGCCGGAATTCTGGCCGATCGGCTGCTCAATCTTGTGCCACATCTGGACAAGGTGTTCTTCGCCAATTCCGGCGCCGAGTCGGTTGAGGCGGCGATCAAGTTCGCCCGCGCCGCCACCGGCCGCGCCGGCATCGCCTATTGCAGCCACGCGTTCCATGGCCTGACCTATGGCGCACTTTCATTGAACGGCGATGACACGTTCCGCCGCGGCTTCGAGCCGCTGCTGCCGGATTGCGTGTGCGTGCCGTTCAACGATCTCGCCGCGCTCGACCGCGCGCTGTCCAGCCGCCAGATGGCGGCGTTCATCGTGGAGCCGATCCAGGGCAAGGGCGTGATCATTCCCGACGACGATTATCTGATCGGCGCGCAGGAGCTTTGCCGGCGCTACGGCACGCTGTTCGTGGTCGACGAGATCCAGACCGGGATCGGGCGCACGGGCAAATTTCTCGCCGGCGAGCACTGGGGCATCGAGCCCGACATGGTGCTGCTGGCGAAAGCGCTGTCCGGCGGACACGTGCCGGTCGGTGCCGTGCTGATGCGCAAGGCGATCCACGACAAGGTGTTCAACCGCATGGACCGCGCGGTGGTGCACGGCTCGACGTTCTCGAAGAACGACCTCGCGATGGCGGCCGGCATCGCGACCCTGGAGGTGCTCAAGGCCGAGCGCATCACCGAGAATGCCGCGCTCATGGGCGAGCGGCTGCTGCACGGTCTGTCGGCGCTGATCGAGCGCTACGAGCTGTTGAAGGAAGTGCGCGGCAAGGGGCTGATGATCGGCATCGAATTCGGCGCGCCGAGCTCGTTCAAGCTGAAAGCGTCGTGGGCCATGCTCGAGACCGCGAGCAAGGGCCTGTTCTGCCAGCTCATCACCATCCCGCTGTTCAAGCAGCATCAGATCCTCACCCAGGTCGCCGGTCACGCCAGCCACACCATCAAGCTGATCCCGACGCTGGTGATCAACGAAGACGACTGCGACTGGATCGTGCGCGCATTCGACGGCGTGATCGCCGACGCGCACAGCGCGGGCGCGGTGTGGACGCTCGGGAAAAATCTGGTCGAGCACGCCATGCGGGCGTGACGGTGACGCACAGCCCTTGATGCTCGTCATGCCCGGGACAAGCCCGGCCATGACGCTGTAGGGTCCGGCGTCTCAAACTCACATAATGATCGCCGGAGCGAACGATGCGTGCCGTCTATTACGAGAAGAACGGAGCCGCCGACGAGGTGCTGCATGTCGGCGAGGTCGACACCCCTCAGCCCGGCCCGGGCGAGGTGCGCGTCAGGTTGAAAACCTCCGGCGTCAATCCGTCCGACGTGAAGACCCGCGCCGGCACCGCGCGCAAGATCGCGTTTCCGCGCGTGATCCCGCACAGCGACGGCGCGGGCGAGATCGACGCGGTCGGCGCGGGCGTGCCGAAGTCGCGCATCGGCGAACGCGTGTGGACCTGGAACGGCCAGTGGAAGCGCCCGTTCGGCACCGCGGCGGAATGCATCGTGCTGCCCGAGGTGCAGGCCGTGAAGCTGCCCGACGCGGTGAGCTTCGAGGCCGGCGCTTGCCTGGGCATTCCGGCGCTGACCGCCTGGCATGCGATCGACATCGCGGGCACGAAAAGCGGCATGACCATGCTGATCGCGGGCGGGGCGGGCGCGGTCGCGCACTACGCGATCCAGTTCGCCAAGGCGCGCGGCGCCTTCGTGCTCACCACGGTGTCGTCGCCGGAGAAGGCGAAGCTCGCGCTCGAGGCGGGCGCGGATGTCGCGATCGACCGCAAGACCGAGGACGTCGGCGCGCGCGTGATGGCGCTGACCAAAACCGGCGTCGACGCGGTGATCGAACTCGATCTCACGGCGAACGCCGCGCTGCTGCCGCAAACGCTGCGCCCGCGCGGCACGCTCGTGGTCTACGGCACCGGCCCGCAGGTGCAGTTCCCCGGCTCGTTCTGCCTGGTCAATAACGTGACGGTGAAATTCCTGCTGGTCTACGAGTTGACCGCGGACGAGCGCACCCGCGCGGTCGACGCCATCACGCGCATGCTTCAGGCGAAGGCGCTCAAGCACAACGTCGCGCAGACCTATCCGCTGGCCGAGATCGTCGCCGCGCATCAGGCGGTGGAGAGCGGCAAGGTCGCCGGCAATGTGGTGATGACGATCTCATAAGCGGTACGCGTTGCTTGATGCGCGGACCGTACGAGAAGGGGTCCCGAGGCCGGTATCATGCTTCCGTTCTGGATAACGATTGAAAAAAAGCGAACAGCAACCCCGCTCAATTTAGGAGTCGGGATCACGGCCATATCGGAAACCGATGCCCGAAACATTTTTGTTGCAGCGTTCGGCAACGAATATCAAATTGCCAGTGTCAGCGTGGTCGATGACGTGGGAGCACTCGACCAAAACCACGTCATCCCGAACATGGGCAGCATCTTCAGGCGCGGCGTATGGTTTCCGATCGGCTACGAGCACATTCGAACTGAGACGCTATCCTGACAACGAAAAAGGCCCGGCCGAAGCCGGGCCTCTTCGCATTGCTCATTCAGCTTACTGATAGAGCGCGCGTTCGCGGCGGACTTCATCCGCGGAGTACGGCTTGGCGGCCGGGTCGAACGTCTTCCAGCCCGACTTGCCGTAGGTCGAGCGCAGGTCGCTGGTGCGCAGGGCCGAACGTTCGAGCGTCGCTTCGAGTTGAGCGGCGCTGCGATCATCGACACGCGCGGTGACCAGCGTGCCGCCACGGCGCACGCCTTCGGCGTACACGTGAGCGTCCTCTTCGCTCACGCCGGCCTGGGTCAGAGCGCCGATGATGCCGCCGGTCAAACCGCCGGCAGCAGCACCCGCTGCCGTCGCAACGAGCCAGCCGGCCGCAACGACGGGGCCGACGCCGGGAATGGCGAGCAGGCCCAGTCCCGCAAGCAGGCCGGCAGCGCCGCCGACTGTCGCGCCGATCCCTGCGCCCGCGCCGGCGCCTTCGGCACGATCGTCAACGCCGTCGCCGTCGCGATCCACGCGCTTGGGCGAGCCGTTCTTCGAGAACCAGTTGTCCGAATTGTTGGACACGATGCTGATGTCGCTGCTCGACACGCCGGCGGCTTCGAGGTCGCGCACCGCAGCTTGAGCGCGCTCATAGGTCGGATAGAGCTTGGAGATAACTTTCGTCATGTTGTTCGTTGTCCTTATTGGGTTACGACGTTGCCCTGGAAGTCGAGCTTGACGTTGACCTTCTGGCTGCCCTTCGTGGCTGTGCCGGTCCAAACGCCGTTGTCGTCCTTCTTCAGGCCGGAAACGTTGGTGTAACCGTTGGCCTCGATCTTCGATTTGGCCTGGCCTTCGGTGAAGCTGTTCGCGCCGGCAACCGGCGCCGCCGGGTTATTGGCATTGGGTGATTTGACCGCGGGGGTTTGCGCGAAGGCGCTGGTCGAAACGGCCAGCGCGGCGAGAAGCGTCAAAAGACGCATGGGTGTGTCCTCTCTGGTTGGGGAAGGTCTTGTTGGTGAGTGACAGTCAAACCTGTGCGCTTGAGAAACGTTCCGGATTTTCCGTTGCGACGCGAATGGGTCGTGTTCCCGATCGCCCGATCGTTCCCGCAGAGCGCGCTGCCTTGAACGAACCTCCGTTGCGGGCGTTGCATGATCTCAACATGGAGAGATCGATGAGCATTTTCGGAAGCATCATGAGCGCGATATTCGGCGGGAAACCGGCGGCGGCCGGTCCCGCCGCGGCACCTCAGTCGCCGCAGTCAACGGCGCCTGCCGCCGACAATGCCCCTGCGATGATCAGGGCCGCGAGAACGCCCTCGTGGAATTCGACGGACGTCCAGCGTCTCGGTGCGGGAAGGATTCGAGTGGTGATGAGCGCAATCGCAACCAGCGCGACCGCCGTGGTCGTCACCGTCAGTACGTACGAACGCAGCGACGCCGCCTGCAGGGCCGGCCCGATGCGACGGCTGATGGTGTCGAGGACCGTTAGGGTGCCGGAGTACAACCGCTCGGCGTGAAGGGTCTTGGGCCATGCGAGTTGCCAGAGCCGTTGCCGGCGCGTGAACAAAGCGACCGAACCCGCCAGAGTCAGTGCGCTGAGCGCGAGCGTGATGGTGAAGCCATGCCAAAGCGCCAACGTGGTGCGAGAAACCGTTCCCGTAGCCGCAGTAACCGCCAGTGCGATCGGTGATGCAACGAGGCCTGGGAA
>Ga0207701_10004699_pt1 | contig 13822 bp, 10 predicted proteins | sample KBSSwiSSwithPhiX_FD_184294 | JGI IMG/M metagenome (GOLD analysis project Ga0207701, IMG submission 184294) | Switchgrass rhizosphere bulk soil microbial communities from Kellogg Biological Station, Michigan, USA, with PhiX - S5 (SPAdes) (version 2) | ecosystem: Environmental > Terrestrial >... | reverse complement strand
CGCCTGCGGTCCCAGAAGAGCGCGCCCATTAGTTGGGAGGTAGCTACTAAAGGGCATCGGGGTTCGGTAATGCAGTCACCTAATCCTGCCAACATTGCCTCAGCGGACCTTAGTGGCGACGAGGGCAGGCGAGGACGCCTGCGGTCCCAGAAGAGGGCGCTCGCACAGCTCAGGGCGCCACTAAAGGGTTTCGTTAGTAGAAAATTTAAATACGGTTACTTCGTTATAAACTTCGGCCGGCTTCAACACCGTCGTGGGGAAGTTCTGATGATTCGGTGCGTCAGGAAATCGCTGCGTCTCCAAGCACAAGCCGGCGTACTTTCGATAAACGACTCCCCCTTTGCCGCTCAAACTTCCATCCAGAAAATTGCCCGAGTAAAACTGCATGCCTGGTTGTGTTGTAAAGACCTCAAGTTTGCGCCCTGTCGTTGGCTCGTATAAGCGCGCGGCCAAGTTTAGTGCGGCGTCACTGACGTTTAGAACGAAATTGTGATCGAAGCCTCCTGTGAACCCTAACTGCTCGTATTGATCGTTAATATCTGCCGCAATCGTCTTCGCGCTGCTGAAATCCAGGGGCGTCCTCTTTACTGAGCGAATCTCGCCACTCGGAATCAACTCTTTTGAAACTGGAGTAAAGCTATCGGCATTAATCATCAGTTCGTGGCCGAGAATATTTCCCTGACCTGCCAGATTGAAATATGAATGGTTTGTTAGATTGACGATCGTGTCTTTGTCAGTCGTAGCTCTATATTCAACTCGAAGTTCATTGCCATTCGTTACTACATAATCGACTTCGGCGGACAGAGTCCCGGGATAATTCTCTTCCCCATCTACACTCACGTACGAGAGCCTCAAAACAACTTCATCGTCGTAGGCCTGACTGTCTGCGTCCCACACGACCTTGTGAAATCCTTTGACTCCTCCGTGCAGATGATTCTCACCATTGTTCTGAGCTAGCTGGTAACTATTTCCGTTGAGTGAAAATTTACCGAGCGCGAGGCGGTTCGCGTGTCGTCCGATCAGGGCACCGAGATATCGCGGATGCTTCACATACTCGGCGAGAGTGTCGTAACCAAGCACCACATCTTCGAAATTGCCGTTTCGATCCGGCGCATTAATCGTAGTGATTGCGCCGCCGTAGTTAGTGATCGACACTTCAAAACCGCGATCGTTTGAAAGTGTGTAGAGATTGACCGGAGTTCCGTCAGTAGTGCCGAATGGCTTGGTGGTTAGATTCAAATGTGCTCCCCGCTCTGTGTCCGATATGCTTTAGATTGTCGTTGCATTTGCAAAGAAGACATCCAATCTTTAAGTTGGGATCGTGACCCTGGTCTGCGTTCTACTTGCCAACGCGTCGACAAGCTAAAGCATTTCGGACATCACTCTATTCGCTTCTTCCAGCGTCTCCTTTGATCCGACGTCAAACCACAACCCCGGCACTTTCCACGTATAGAAAGGCGTGCGTTGATACATCCATTGCACAAGACGGCCCGGCTGATCGGGATTGTTCCCTTCAGCAATGTATTGACGAATTAGCGGTAAGGAAGATTTCGGATAAAAGTAGAGCGCGATGCCTGTCAATGTGCTCTTCGGCTCGGCTGGTTTCTCTTCGAAGAAAGTGATTCGACCCTCCGCGTCGACCTCGATCGAATTGTATTTCTTGATCTCATTCAGATCTCCGACGTCGTATACGGCAAGCACCGGTGCGTTCTTCTCGCGACAGAATTCACCAAATTCAAACAGATCGTGGCTGAAAAGATTGTCGCCACCGACAACCATGATGTCTTCATCGATGCTGTGTTTGTCCAGGACCAGGTGAGTGTCGCCAATTGCACCTAACCTATTGGATTCGTCGGTGGTGCCGTCGTTGACCACTTCAAAACAGAATCGTTTGGATTGCTTACAATTGTCCGCCCAGTTTTGGAAGTGATCTACAAACTTCGCGTTTGTGACTACGTACACCACGTCGATGTCACCGATCGATGCCAGGTTATCGGTGACGTGTTCGAGCATTGGTTTGCCCGCTACATGCAACAGAGGTTTTGGCTGATTTAGGGTCAGAGGATAAAGACGAGTGGCGTAACCAGCAGCAAGAATAATAAGTTTCATAAAATTTCGGACGTCTCTTTGGAGTGCGGTGGCCTGGCACCGCTTTCACACAACGATTCACTAGCCTCGTGTTACAAAGCGGCGCCGGGCCGCCGCACTCCAAGAACTTTCAAATTTCTTCTGCACCTTGCACCGCGTTGCAAACATAAATCTCCGGTGCGATTCCGGTGGCTTTCTGATAAGCGGCAGCAACTAGACTCTTGAAGTTATCCGCCTTGTCTCGTGCGACCAGATTAACCGTACAACCACCAAATCCGCCACCGGTCATTCGTGCGCCAAAAACACCATCAATTCCGCGTGCAAGGTTCACCATTAGATCAAGCTCTTCACAACTCACCTCAAAATCATCCCGCAAACTTTCATGGGATTGATTCATCAACTCTCCCAATCGATCCAGGTTACTCTGCTCCAAAGCTTCGCCGGCAGCCAGGACGCGTTCATTTTCAGTGATGATATGACGGCAACGTCGATAGACAACTTCTCGTAATAGATTCTTGTATTGTTCAAGCTGAGTGGTCGTCACATCTCGCAGCGCCTTCACACTTGGCAGAACAGAACTCAGTCGCTCGACACCTTCTTCACACTGCATTCGACGTTCATTGTACGCACTCGAAGCCAGTGCATGCTTCACCATTGTGTTGCAAATAACCAACTGCGCGTCGGTTGCAAGTGGCAGAAGTTCAAATTGAAGCGACCGGCAATCCAGGAGCAGGGCTTTGTCCTTCTCACCAAACAGAGAAATGAACTGATCCATGATACCGACGCGCGCCCCAACAAATTCGTTCTCAGCTTTGCGGCAAAGTTTGGCCAGCTCAGCTCGTTCGATATTCAGATTAGAAGCCTTGGTCAGTGCGTAGGCGGTCGCAACTTCAAGCGCAGCGGATGAACTCAAACCGGACCCAATTGGCACGTCACTTTGGATACTAAGACGAGCACCACTTAGTTCGTAACCAGCTTTAAGCAGCATTGATGCGACGCCAACCGGGTAGTCGCTCCAATGTCCAATCGCTTTCGAAGGCGGATTATCAAGTTCGAAGACAACCTGTTCATGGAAGCTTTCGGAATAAATCTCGATTCGTCGTTCAGGAATTGGAAGGAGATCAATACGCGTGGAGAAGTTAATCGCGACCGGCATCACGAAGCCGTCGTTGTAATCAGTGTGTTCCCCGATCAAGTTGACACGACCGGGAGCACGAAAGACGCGGTGGGAAGAACTAGACATGTCCGATAGGCTTTAGCTTGTCGTTGGAAACAGCAGTTTGGGCCGCAGATGTTCGCAAATCAAAAATTGATTTCAACCAGTTAAGTCGCCTGACTTGTTTGTTTGATCTGTGCGTAGCTGCGGAAAGCTGCTGCTCAAACTGCGACTTGAACTTCGCTTCCGATCGCTGCTTGTAGCACGCTCTCCGGTGTCCACTCAGCTATCGGCCTAACTTCCGACAATCGCCCGCGGCTCATCACTGCCAGACGATCGCACATTCCAAACAGTTCAGGCAGATACGAACTCACCATTAACACGGCCTTGTTCTGTTCAGCGCATCGAGCAATGGTTTCGTAGACCTGGGCCTTACTGCCAATGTCGATTCCGCGCGTTGGTTCATCCAGCAGAAGTATGTCTGCGTCCTGATGTAGCAGTCGCGCGACGATTACTTTTTGTTGATTACCACCGGAGAGCGCGCCGACCGATTGTTTTACGGTTTGCGTCTTGATCTTTAATTCATTAACCAACTTTTCAGTCTGGAGTCGCTGCTTACCAAGATCGATCCAGCCAAAGCGAGAACACGAACTGAACCTGGTTACGGTCGTATTGTCGGCGACTGATTGATTCAGCGTTAGTCCGTCGCCTTTTCTATCTTCACTCAAATAGCCGAGACCTTCGACCAGCCCCATCGCCGGTGTGTTTCCACTTAAAAGTTTTTGGTTAACCATGATTGTGCCGCTTGTGGGATGTTCGAGGCCGAAGATTGAGCGCAACAATGGCGTTCGTCCCGACCCCATCAAACCGGCGATGCCGAGAATCTCGCCGCGACGTAGATCGAAACTCGCATCTTTCAATAGCGGAGGCGCAGCAAGATTTCGTACAGCCAGTATCGTTTCTCCCGGTGAATTCTTACGCGACGGAAACAAAGTCTTTTGGGAACGCCCCACCATCTTCGCGATCAATTCATCGTCGGTGGTGGAGGCAATCTCTCCGCTGGCGACGCTGCGCCCATCTCGCAACACCGTAAACCGATCTGATATCTGTCGGACTTCTTCGAGGAAGTGACTGATGTAAACCACCGAGATCCCTTCGGAACTAAGTTTACGAATTAGAGTGAAGAGCTGACTGACGTCGTCACGTTGCAGACTGCTTGTTGGTTCGTCCATGAGGATGATGCGAGCGCGAGCCGCAATGGCCCTGGAGATCTCCACAATCTGACGCGCCGCTACTGATAGCTCACTCACTCGCTTATCGGGACGAATGTCGGCGTGGTGAAATGTTTTCAGTACTTCATTGGTGCGGGCGATCAGCTTCTCACGATTTAGCCAACCAAATCGCGACGACTCGATTCCCATCAAAATATTCTCGGCAACAGTGAGATGTGAACACAACGAAAGCTCCTGATGAATTAACGCGATGCCATTGAGCCGGGCATCAAGTGGATTGGTTGGCAAGTAAGGCTCGCCGTCAATCTCCATTTGTCCTTCGTCAGCACGTAACGAACCCGCGATGATGTTCATCAAGGTGCTTTTGCCCGCGCCGTTCTCGCCGATCAAGGCGTGCACTTCACCTTTGCGAAGTTCAAGACTTACGCCGTCGAGCGCGATGGTAGGACCAAAGCGTTTGTGGATATTGGTTAAGGTGAGCATTTGATGTGTTGGGGCTTTGGTCTTTGGTCTTTGGTCTTTGGTCTTCGGGCTTCGGTCTTGGGTCTTAATTGATAGAAACCATCACAGATTTGCAGTCCATTTACCCAATTTGCGGGTTGGGAAGGTGGACCCTGTCCCCGCTTTCCGATTAACGGCTCTCGCAGATTCAGGAAGAGCGGGGACAGGGTCCACCTTCCCAACCTCCAAATATGCTGCTGCTCCGCTCTGCAATGAGACTGTCGCGACCTAGACAAAGGCCAACGACCCAAGGCCAAAGACCTATCTTTCCAACGTATCGTAAAGCGGTTGCGCAGGCATCACTTTATTTCGCTCGTTAGATCCGGTAATTGCCAGGATGCGAATGTTCTCGTTCGCAGGCAGCACTAACTTTTCCGCATTCGCAGGCACATCGATCGCGTAGGCAAACAAGTATGAATATGAGTACGCCTCGTTTGTTCCGGCCGCCGTGTGATGATGTGAAGCAAACCAGGCGAGCGCCGACCGCTTGATAAAGCCCGGCGTTATTCCAATCATCTGACCATACGGATCGATTCGTGTTCGTGGACGCTGAAGCTGAGCCGCGATGTCGGGCGGTGTTCCCGGCGGCGGCGTACGCGGGGGAATTTGGACTTCAGTTTGTTTCCACTGACGATCGTCCCACTGTCCAATGAATCCACCCCATGAAGGAATTGTTAGGTCGACGGACTTCAAGCCAATACCAAACGCCGCTTTCTGGTCCTCACCTGCCGACGCTGCGAGGATATAAACTCGACGCAAACCCGACGGCAAGGCGATCGACTGTCCCTTTGCTACAACCGCGTTTGGCTTATCGCCTCCTGCCAGATGAAAAGTGATCCCGCCGTAAGCAATCTCGCCTGGCAACATTTCAGCGGGCAGCGCCGCACCTTTGCCATTGAACCCCGCTGAAGACTTTTCGCCGTCCACCGTCGCGACGTCGAGATCATAATCAAGTGCGATTGGCTCTGATCGTGGCGACGACATTCGGATCGATGGAGCTGCCAGTTTCAACGCGAACGTTCGCGGTTGATAACGACCCAGGCTTGTCACGAGCTGTCCATTGTTTACTGTCGCTCGCCCTAGCGGTTGTTCCTGACCATTAACTTCACGCGCGGACACGACTGGCGCGGCAAACGATAACCTAACGTTCGTCGCTGGTCGTCCATCGAGTTCGACGATGCGCACAATCACTTCATCCGAGTCTTCAGCCTTCTTGAGAGCCAGTACGCGAACACGACTATCGCTCACTCTCAAGATCGAAAAGCTCTTGCCTAACCCGCCCGGATGTCTTGAGCTTTGAAACGCAATCAATGGCTGATTCAATCGCTCCGCTTGCCAATCAGTCTGTCCACTTCGCCAGTCACCACTGTGCGAGGCGAGTCCGTAAACAAACTCGTGATGTCCCCAATCCTGCGTCGCCTGATCTGCATAGCCGGCTCGCGGAGCAATTCCGGGAGTACGAAGCAGAGTCAAACGAAGTGTTTGATCATCGGGCTTGTCAGACGCGTTCTTACAATCTGAGAGCACTGTAACTCCGAAGGCTCCTGAGTGATCAGTTAAGTCGAACCATTGGTGGGAAGGGACCTCAAACTTCCGCTCGTCATTGGTGCTGCGTTGAATCGTTCCGATGTCCCAGTTGTAAGTCGCATTGAAGTTGGAAGCGGTAAGCGGAAACGTCGCTTTGAGATTTGCGTTACTCGTCTTCCAATCAATGACATTGCCAAACTCTACTCGATTGCCGGCGTCGCCTGCCGCCAAGCGTATGGTCTGTACAAACTTCGAGCCTTCCGTTTCGCGACTAACTTCCAACGCAACACGAACCGGACCGTTCTCTGTTATTCGAATCTTGGCCACGCCGCCGACATAAGAGCGCGGCGGCTTCTGTTGATCTGACCAATCCATGTTCCAGGCCGGCCATTGAGTTGGCGTGTCGGCTTTGATGGCGAGACGAATCGGACTGGTTAACAACTCCTTGTTGAGCTTCTTATCGAAAATGCTGGCGACGTCGCCGGCTTCGTTCACTTGAATCTTGTAGCGCTGGTTTTCAAGACTGGATTCCGTAACGCTAAGCGAAGAATTTGTCTTTTGCGCAGCCACTGCCTGTACATCGTAGACTGCATAACCAACAGAAGGCGCTTTAGCAAGAAACAGAATTCGCCACAGGCCATCTTTGTTCTCGACGATTTGCGTCGGCACTTCGCGCCCATCCGGTGCGACGACTTGCAAGCCCTTCGGCATTCGATCCGGAAAAGCTACTGACGCCTCAACCACGTCTTCGCGAGCTACGTTCAGCGGATTGTAAACAACTATCGGCATGCCCGTAGTGTCGGTGCTCAGCCCGGAAGTGATTGCCTCCGTCGCATCAGTAAGCACACCGGCAAACTGATTCATCGCGATAATGTCGTCGTTCCACGAGAACTCGAAAGCTTTGGGTGTCGCAGTGCCGGGCAGAATGTCGTGAAACTGACCGCCCATAACCAGCGTCCAGGCGTTGTTCAATCGTTGCTGTGGATAGGTTCTCGCGCCAAGCCATGAGGCAGCTACCGAAGCCTTCTCGGCAGCGTCGGCAAGCAGTTCGTTCTTTCGGTTCCAGCGCTTTTGATATGTTTGCGAAGTTATTGAACCGGCCGAGTGATCGGTTAACAACAAATCACCCTGGTAGCGTGGCAAACCTGCTAGCTGATCTTGCCGGATGTTCAAAAACATCTGTTCAGCAGTCGACGAAACGACATTGAGGGCGCCATCACCGACCGTTGTTACCGGCGCACTGTTCGGCGCGGTAGGAACAAAGGAAGGATTGCGTGAGACGATCGCCTCAACCATTCGGACTGAGTCTTCGCGTGGTGAACCGCCGGTGTCGCCGGTGCCGTAGTAGTGGTAGTCGGTAAACACTCCACTTACTTTCCCGTTGCGTTGCACGCGTGTCGGCCAATCGACGGGATTGTTTCTCGCAGACGCATCAGCGATGACAGGGCTCTTGCTGATGTCTTCGCGAATTTGCCCGCCGTAACTGCCGGGATTGAAAGCCGCGATAACGCCACGTCCATCGGGACCTTGCCAGAATCCGACGTTGAAAGGTATGCCCTTAGGTGTCTCTTCGATCGATCCTCGACCACCCAATGTCGTTGCTGAGTTCCACGTGAGCTTTTGAGTAGAGAAACCTTTGATACCCATGTGCGCCAGGATGCTGGGCAGTGAAGCTGGAAAACCGAAACAATCGGGAAGCATGTATTCAGCACTAGTCTTGCCGAATTCGCGACGGAAGTATTGATTGCCATAAAGTATTTGCCGGATGATCGACTCGGCCGAGGGAGAGTTAACATCTGATTCCTCCATCGACGACCCGGCAGGAAACCAACGACCGGCAGCAATGTACGACTTCACACGCATGTAGTCGGCCGGCCAATACTCTTTCATCATGCGATAGCGGTTTGCGCCACTGAAGTTGAAGATGTAGTGCGGATACTTTTCGAAGAGAGCAAAGTTATCGTGCATCGTCTTCGGGATGTATTCATTGATGACCTGCGGATACTGCCAGCGCCATTGTGTGTCGAGGTGCGCATAGGCGACGACGTAGAGGGTGGGTTGTTTTGAGAGGTCGGGATCGGTGGGTCGAACGATCGCGGTTTGGCTGTTTGCAACCTCCAACGGCACCGCCAATATGCATAGGAATGTCAGTAACTGCAATGCGATTCTTCTCATCGAATTGCTCCTGTTCTCGAGTTAAGCTTTTAGGCAAACTCTGCTGGTGCCGGTTGGATTTTTAGAACCGTTCATCAAATGCGAGTCTAGAGCGTCGACTGCAGTCGTTCCTCACGGACTAGACTCACTGCATGACCGTAGCAGGTTCCGCCATTGTAGAAGACAAGATCTAATCCCGCTTCATTCATCTCTGAACGAATCTGTTCGTGTAGAAAAGGTTGACAACAATCGAATCCGCTCACATTAAAGCCGGCGCGATAACGCGATCATCTCACGACCAGCCCCTGCCGCCGCTACTAAAACTCGCCCACCCTTAGAAAAGTAAGTGTCAACCGCTTGCTGTTCCCAAACAAATAATCCGGATTCTACATACTGCCGGTTCTCGTATGAGGCATGGCTTCTTAAGTAACGGCGTTCAGTTAGACGGTCTAGTCCATCATTGTCGAAGAGCGCCAAAGCTGTGCCCTGAATCAGAGCAGCGGCTCCGTTTGAGCTTTTAGAATAAGTCGCTCACAGAAGAAATAAACCGTGGGAATCATGATCTATTGACAGTATTATAGCGAATCAACTTCTTTGCGGATCAGATCCGCATCATGAAGCACCAAGTATTTCTTAGATACGGTAGCCGACTTTGACAACCCTTTGGCGTTGAATTAGATTTTGCAGCGCCACTTTCACTGCTTTAGGATCTTGGCCAACCTTTGCTAAACACACCTTCAGAAGTCAACCAGTACGTGAGCCTTTGTTCCGTTGGAGATGATCGAGTTTGAGTTTTGTATTACCTGTCGAGAGCGCCGCAGAGTGGACAAATTGTTCCACCGGCTTCGACTATTCGCTTTACGGTCTACGTATCCGCAGTAACGTTAGATTGACTCTTGACGACATTCCCATGGAAGGAAACGCCGACGTTGAACTACGTCCAGGCGATCCTGAGAGATTTGACGCGGTCGCTTCGAAAATTCCTCCCCACCACTCCGATTGGATTTACCAACAGCAGTTAAGCGACGACTGGACTTATCTTCGCTATGAAGGACTCTTCGAGTTTTTGGTGGCTCCCCTGGGGAACATCATTCTTTACCGACTAATCAGTTCGGTTCACCTGGAGTCGTTTCAAACATATGCACTAGGTCGAGTCTTTTCATTCGCATTGGTGAAAATGGGCTTTGAACCTTTGCATGCAGCGACGCTTGTAATAGAAGGGCGCGCGGTGGCATTTCTCGGCGCCAGTACATTTGGCAAATCGAGCCTGGCGGCTTGTTTCGTAGCGGCGGGCAATCAACTGCTAACAGACGATACGCTCCGCCTTGAAGAGCGCGACGATCACTACGTCGCCTTTCCCGGCCCACCTCGCCTAAGATTGTTGCCGAAAATAGCAAGACTCTATCTGCCAAATGCAGGAAGTGGCATTGTAATGAACCCACATGAGAAAGATGCGAAAGCGCCGAAACTTGTTTTCTGCCTCTCGCCTTCTCAAAGTTTTAATGAACCCGTCCCGTTGGCGGCGATCTATGTTGTTGCTGCACCGAGAAAAGTTCATCGCAAACAAAAAATATCTATCACTCCGCTTTCGCAACTACACGCACTGATGAATGTAATTAGCTTTACCCATAATGACGAACTTACAAATCCTAATCGCCTAACTCGCCAGCTCGATGCAGCTCGTCGGTTAATTTCAAAAGTAACGATACGGTCACTTGCCTACCCTCGAGTGCTTGCATCTCTCGACGATGTTAGAAATGCCGTGCTTTCAGATCTAAAAGAACCCTATGTCAATATCATTTGATTCCACTGTTTCTATCTCACCCGACGTCATGGTCCGAAAAGTCGGTGAAGAATCCGTCTTGCTGGACTTGAAAACGGAGCGATACCTCGGGCTCGACGATGTCTCTGCGCGCTTCTGGGACCTGCTTACCAGTGGGGGATCTATTCAGTTAGCGTATGAGACATTGCTCAACGAGTTTGAGGTGGATCCCGAGCGGCTTCGCAAAGACGTTGACGACTTTGTCCAGGAACTAAGTGAGCTTGGTTTAGTCGAGCAAAGTTAAATCATGAGCGGTTTCGCTGGGGTCTTCCATTTCGCTGGCGCTCCAGTGGATCGCGCCTGGCTCGAAACCATGGCCACCTTTCTGGAGTTCCGTGGCCCGGACGCTTCGCAAGTCTGGGTTTCCGGTAGTGCTGGCCTCTGTCACACACTTCTCCGCACTTCAGCCGACACCGATGGCCACCCGCAGGTCACCAGCCTCGATGGAGACGTTTGGATCACTGGTGACGTCCGGATCGACGATCGCGACACCCTAATCGCAAAACTGCCACGCGCTGTCAGTGAGCTCAAGAGTGCTTGCAGTGCTGAACTCGTGCTTCACGCTTATTCCGCCTGGGGCGAAAACTGCGTTGAGCATTTGCTTGGCGATTTCTCGTTTGTAATCTGGGATGCTCGTCACAAAAAGGTCTTCGCTGCGCGCGATCAATTGGGTGTCAAGCCGCTTTTTTACGCGCAGGTGGGCCAGTCTCTACTGGTGAGCAATACGCTCGATTGCATCCGGCAGATCCCGATCGTCCCGGATGAGCTAGACGAAAAGGTCATCGGCGATTTGCTGATCGCCGGGGCGAACTGCAATCCGGCTGCCACGTTCTTCGCTGAGATCCGGCGGCTTCCCGCTGCGCACCGGCTCATTGCCCAAGCTGATCGACTCAGAACGGAACGATATTGGACTCTGCCAATTGACGAACCTATCTACTACAAGCACAGCCACGATTACGTTGATCGCTTCCATGAGTTGTTAAGCGCGGCGGTTCGCGATCGCCTGCCCGATGGACCGTTGGGTATCTTTATGAGTGGGGGCCTCGACTCACCAGCAGTCGCCGCTACAGCAGTGCAACTCGGAGCCGCACCTATCGCTTTCACCTCTGTGTACGACCGGCTTATTCCTGATCAGGAACGGTACTTCTCAGGTTTGGTGGCCCGGCACCTTGGAATCCCCATTCAGTATAACGTGAGGGACGACGAGCCCTGGGGATTGAAACTCGACTCGGCCCCGATTCATACTTCCGAGCCAGCCGCTAATCCGCTCGGCCTAATTGCATCCACTCAGTATGACTCCCTGATTTCCCAACATGCTCGTGTGTTCTTCTTTGGCGACGGGCCAGATGCTGCCCTCTCATATGAATGGCGAACCCATCTGAACTACTTGATAGACCACCGGCGATGGCGACGGCTTTGTGGTGATCTTGCATTTCATTTCAAGGCTTTTAAACGCGTGCCTCTCCTGCCAACACTGCCAAAGATGTGGAGAGAAAGGTTGAGCAGTCAGCCCGACCGTTATGATGAATCCATACCCGTCTGGCTGAACCCGGAATTTGAAACGCGTCTGAGGCTCAGGGAAAGGTGGGTAGAGATTAAGATGGAAGCAGCGTCGCCCCACCCGGTCCGGCCAAAGGGTTATGCTTCGTTCACCGGCGATTTTCCCATGTGCGGCGGAGGAAATGATGGTTATGCAGGGGTAATGAGCGAGCAACTCCATCCCCTTGGGGACCTGCGCCTCGTACGCTTCCTGTTGTCAGTGCCAGCGGTCCCGTGGTGCCGGGAAAAGTACTTGATCCGGACAGCTCTGAAAGGGATCCTTCCGGAAGCGGTTCGTCTGCGTCCCAAGGCCCCGCTCCCGGGCTTTCCATACCTCGAGCGGGCCCGGTGTTCTGAGCGGCCCGAGTTACCCCCAGTTCCGGCGCTGGAGCGTTATGTAGATTTGAGTAAGTTGCCGAAGTGGCCGGTCAAGAATCGTGAGGAGCTTGATTATGCCTTGAGAGTCTTAAGCTTGCATTATTGGCTACTTGGGCTATAATTCGCTGCCAAATTTCGCTTCGCAAAGGATCGAAAATGAACCCAGTTGATAACTCCCAGCCCGTTGATGAGGTACAACGCTCAGGTACCGTCAAGAAGCCCTACCGCAGACCCAGTGTGCAAGTTTACGGAACTCTGTCGCAGATAACGCAAACAAATAACAACCCCGCTGCTTCTGCTTTGGATCCCGGTGCGACGCCGACCTCGCCTAACGGCCAGAAGCAAACCAACCGCACCTAACCTTCTCGAGTCGCTGTTTTCGCCGCGACAACTCAAGCTATTCGTGGTTCTCTAGGTGTAAAACTCTATCGATCGCTGGCCGTAATCCTGCTATCGAGAGCCTCTTATCAAACTTCCAGTCGGCGCAGGGACCTTTCTGATCCACGTAATGCAAGAAGACTTGAGCTTGTCGAGTTCCCTCGAATTCCGCGCGCCAGTGCGGACACTCTGTACCGCGATAGATTAGTCCGTCACCCGGTTCCAGGCTGACTGAGGACTCGCCCTGTGGACCGTCAATCCAAATCGGCCAGGGTTTCTCCGCTTCAAATCCAAGACAAAGCGTGACGCTGATCTCGCACGCAGGGCGATCCGTGTGCTTCGCTAGTGCGTCTCCATGTTTATACATTCGGAAATATGAGTAAGTAGGGAACAGTGCCAAACCAGTCGCTCGTTCTACTTCGGGCAAGAGATCGACCAGCAAACCATCCAACATGAAATCCCCATACGAGGAGGGCGTACCGGGTACTTGCGAATCGCCTGGGCGCCGAGCTGCAAGGAGCGCTGAAACGCTGCGGGCATAATCATAGAACTTTGTAAGCGAAGGTTCCTGTAGCAGTGAGGGTATTACAACATACCGATCGCGCTCGAAAACCTCAGCTGTGTTCGTCATCTACCTACCTCTTTTGCGTCAGCTCTTTCGGTAACTGGAAGTTCGCAAGCGCTCTCTTGCTGCATGGTATCATCGCCGTCATCCATGGTTCACCTTACAAAAGCTGGGCTGGCTGGCGCCGCGGATCTCGTCGAACTCGCACATCAGTTTGAACAGTCGCATGCTTTCTGTCTACCACGCTTACTTCACCCGGAGCTGATGCAAAGAGTCTCTGCCCGACTGGAAAACTGTGAGTGGATAACCCAAGAGGACGGAAAGATCGCCAAAGAAGCTGTGCCCACCGATCCTGCAGCAGCCAACCTCCTTAATTTTGCGGCGAACACTTCGCAGTTTCTGGACCTGACGCGTCAGATTACGGGTTGCGATCAAATCACGTGGTTTGGTGGCAGAGTCTACCGGATGGTACCTGCATTGGA
>Ga0207701_10004698_pt1 | contig 13827 bp, 10 predicted proteins | sample KBSSwiSSwithPhiX_FD_184294 | JGI IMG/M metagenome (GOLD analysis project Ga0207701, IMG submission 184294) | Switchgrass rhizosphere bulk soil microbial communities from Kellogg Biological Station, Michigan, USA, with PhiX - S5 (SPAdes) (version 2) | ecosystem: Environmental > Terrestrial >... | reverse complement strand
CCGCGCTCGGTGAAGCGCTCACGGATCGGCTCGCCGCCCGAGACGTAACGCGTGATGCGGTCGCGCACGAGGTCTTCCGCCGCGCCCGGTCCGAGCGCGCCTTGCGCGGCGTTGTGGCGCAGGATCTCGTCGAGCCCGTTGCCGACGCGGGTGAGCGACGGCGGCAGGTCGAGCAACTCGCCGAACTGCCGGTTCCAGCAGACCAGCTGCAGCTCCTTGTCGAACACCGCGATGCCCTGCCGCACATGGTCGAGCGCGGTCTGCAGGATCTCGCGATTGTACTGGATCGCGGCGTTGGCATCGTCGAGCAGCTTGAGCGCCGCTTTGGTGGAGACCGTGCGCTTGCGCAGCAGCAGCGAGAGCACGAGGCGCGACGATGCCGCGCCGATCGCGGAGGCGAGAATGTGCTCGGCGTAGCGCAGCAGATGGATGTCGGCTTCCTGGCGCGGGTCGAGGCTGATGCGCCGGCTCGCCGCGAAGCTCTCGAACGCCGAGGAGGTGCGCTCCTCGCCGAGATAGCGCGCCACCGTGGCGGTGAGCTCCTCGATGGTCACCGACGAGCGCCAGAGCCGGAAGCTCGGCGTCATCGGCGCGCCTTCGGCCGGCACGAAAAGGTTCGCCTGCAGCCGTTCGATCGCGGTCGGCGAGCGCGCCAGCGAGAACGTCACATAGAAGATCAGGTTGAGCGTGAGGCTCCACAGCACGCCGTGGACCAGCGGCGGCAGATCGAGCCCGAGGATGTGCTGCGGGCGCAGCCAGGCGAGGCCGAACGGACCGAGCGTCAGGATCTCCTTGCCGACCAGGCCGGCGTCCGCGAAGCTCGGCAGCAACAGTGTGTAGAACCACACGCAAATCCCGGCGGTCATGCCGGCGAGCGCGCCGCGCGCGGTGCCGTCGCGCCAGACCAGGCCGCCGAAGAACGCGGGCGCAAGCTGCGCCACCGCGGCAAACGACAACAGCCCGATCGCGGCGAGCTGCGCCTCGCCGGAGAAGCGGTAATACATGTAGGCGAACACCAGGATCACGAAGATCGCGATCCGCCGCACGGTGAGCAGCAGCGCGCCGACGTCCTCGCGGCTCGACAGGATCGCTTCGCGCCGCCGCAGCACGAACGGCACCACGATGTCGTTCGACGCCATGATGGCGAGCGCGACGGTTTCGACGATCACCATCGCGGTTGCGGCGGAGAGCCCGCCGACGAAGGCGACGAGCGCGAGCATCTCGTAACCCGCCGAGAGCGGCAGGTTGAGAACGAACATGTCGCTGTCGGTGCCGGGAGCGAGCTTGATCAGCCCGGCGACCGCGATCGGGATGACGAACAGGTTGATCAGCACGAGATAGAGCGGGAACAGCCACGCGGCGCGGCGCACTTCGGCTTCGGAATGGTTTTCGACCACGGTGACGTGGAATTGGCGCGGCAGCAGCACGATCGCGACGGTCGACAGCAGGGTCATGACCAGCAGCGTGCTCCACACCGGCTCGCGGGTCAGCGCCGCGGCGGCGCGCGGTGCCTCCATCGCCTTGGTGAATAGGTCCATCGGGCCGTCGAACATGATGAACGTGACGAATACGCCCACGGTCACGAAGGCGACGAGCTTGATCAGCGACTCGGTCGCGATCGCGAGGATCAGCCCGTCCTGATGCTCGGTCGCGTCGATATGGCGCGTGCCGAACAGCACCGCGAAGGCCGCCATCGCCAGCGCGACGAACAGCGCGATGTCGCCGAGCACGGGCTGCGCGCTGCCGGTGGTGATGTCGAGATGGGTCAGGATCGCGCCGAGGGAGGCGGCGACCGCCTTGAGCTGCAGCGCGATGTACGGGATCGAGCCGACGATCGCGATCAGCGCCACGGTCGCGGCGACCGCCTGGTGCTTGCCGTAGCGCGCCGCGATGAAGTCGGCGATCGAGGTGATGTTCTGCGTCTTCGCCAGCCGCACGATGTGCGCGATCAGCGGCGAGGCGAGCCCGATCATGATGATCGGCCCGACATAGATGGTGAGGAAGTCGTAGCCGGTGCGCGAGGCGAGCCCGACCGAACCGAAGAAGGTCCAGGAGGTGCAATAGATCGCGAGCGAGAGCGGATAGATGATGGTGCGCGCGCGCACGCCGCTGCGCGTCCGGACGCTGTCGCCATAGCTCGCGATGACGAACAGGAGCCCGATGTAACCGAGCGCAACGACGATGACGACCCAGCCTTGCAGCATGGCTTAAGGCAAACCTCGCGGGCACCGCGGTACCGTGCCGGTCTTCAGCGCACCACAGGATGGCGGCGCTGTCCATCGTAACCGATTGGCGCAATTGCCGGAACCGTTAACGTCGCGGGCGTGGCGGAATCGGGCTAGGCTTTCCGGGCGGTCAGCCTCGTGCGGGGCGGCGATAGGGGGGGCAACGATGCTCGAGGAATTCAAGAAATTCGCGATGCGCGGCAACGTGGTCGATCTCGCGGTCGGCGTGATCATCGGCGCGGCATTCGGCAAGATCGTCGAGTCGATGGTCGGCGACATCTTCATGCCGATCGTCGGTGCGGTGACCGGCGGCCTCGATTTCTCGAACTATTTCGTCGGGCTGTCGAAGTCGGTGACGGCGCCCTCGCTGGCCGAGGCCAAGAAGCAGGGCGCGGTGCTCGCCTGGGGCAACTTCGTCACCATCATCATCAATTTCGTGATCATTGCCTGGGTGCTGTTCATGGTGGTGCGCGGCATCAACAAGCTGGCCGTCAAGGAAGCCGAGAAGCCGGCGAAACCCGCCGAGGCGCCGCGCCAGGAGGTGCTGTTGCAGGAGATCCGCGATATCCTGGCGAAAAAGCCGGCCTGACGTCACGCAAACCGATCGGTTCCGAACGTCTTTTGATGAGACGTGGTCCTGCGGCGCGCTAGAATGCGCGCCGCTGTGGCGCGCATGGAATTCGCAATGAACGATCTGTCGCCGAAACCGCAAACCGGGCTTGCCGATGCGCTGCGCCGCGAGGCGAGCGGCGCACCGGAAAGCGGCATCGTCGAGGTTGCGAATTACGGGCGCGGCCGCGCCGGGCTCATTCCGCTCTGGATCGGCGAGGGCGATCTGCCGACGCCGGCGTTCATCTGCGAGGCCGCGACCCGCGGGCTCGCGGCGGGCGAGACCTTCTACACTTGGCAGCGCGGCATCCCGGATTTGCGCAAGGCGCTCGCGCGCTATCACGCAACGCTTTATGGCCGCGATTTCTCCGCCGAGGAGTTCTACGTCACCGGCTCGGGGATGCAGGCGATCCAGATCGTGATCGCGATGCTGGCAGGCAGCGGCGACGAGGTCGTGATCCCGACGCCGACCTGGCCGAATGCCGCGGCGGCGACCGGCATCATGGGCGCGCGCCCGGTCGAGGTGGCGATGTCGTTCGGCAATGACGGCTGGTCGCTCGACTTCGAGCGGCTCGCCGCCGCGGTCACGCCGCGCACGCGCGCGATGTTCATCGTGTCGCCGTCCAATCCGACCGGCTGGACCGCGACGCTTGAAGACCTGCGCGCGCTGCTCGCGCTCGCGCGCCGTCACGGCATCTGGATCGTCGCGGACGAGACCTATGCGCGGTTCTGGTACGGCGAGGGGGTGCGCGCGCCGTCGTTCTACGACGTGATGGAGGCGGAGGATCGCGTTCTCTTCGTCAACACGTTCTCGAAGAACTGGGCGATGACCGGCTGGCGCGTGGGCTGGATCGGCGCGAACCCGGCGCTCGGTCAGGTGATCGAGAACATGATCCAGTACGCGACCTCGGGCGTCGCGCAATTCATGCAGCGCGCAGCGGTCGCGGCGATCGAGCGCGGCGAAGGCTTCGTCGCGCACCAGATCGAGCGCGCGCGGCGCGGACGCGAGATCGTCTGCGCGGCGCTCGGCAAGACCGGCCGCTGCCGTTTCGCGGCGCCGCAGGGGGCGTTCTATCTGTTCTTCAAGGTCGACGGCGAAACCGACACCCGGCGGCTCGCGATGCGGCTGATCGACGAGGCCAATGTCGGCCTTGCGCCCGGCAGTGCGTTCGGCGCCGGCGGCGAAAAGTTCCTTCGCCTGTGCTTTGCGCGCAATGCAGAACAGCTTGAGACAGCGGTCGGGCGCGTTGCCAAAGTCCTGTCGGCGGGTTTGTAATAGCGGTTTCCTGCTACCGCTTGTGAGGTGTGGTTGCCGGGATTGCAATCTTTCCGCGCGCCGAGCACGCTGATGCGGGGAAACGAGCGGACGATTCGCGGCAGAACGCGTGCGAGGCTGCATTCATGTCGAATACGGGCTCTGGAGCGATATTCATCGTCGATGACGATCACCTGGTGCTCAATGCACTGTCGGTCGTGTTGTCGCGCGAAGGCTATCAGGTCACCGGATTCGGCGAGGGCGCGTCGTTTCTCGCCGCGGCCAAGGCGCAAACGCCGGCCTGCATCATTCTCGACGTGCAGATGCCCGGCCAGTCCGGGCTCGATATCCTGAAGGAGCTCAACGCGCAGAACTATCCCGCGCCGATCTTCATCATCTCGGGCGTCGGCGATATCCCGATGGCGGTCGAGGCGATCAAGAGCGGCGCGCTCGATTTCATCGAGAAGCCGTTCGATGCCGCGACGGTGGTGACGCGCGTGCGCGAGGCGATCGAAGCCTGGGCGCGGCGCGCGCAGCGCGGCGCAAGCGCCGATGTCCCGGCGAAGACGTTCGCCGGCCAGGACCTGCTCACGGCGCGCGAGCGCGACGTGCTCAACCAGATCGCCGCGGGCCTGTCGAACAAGCAGGCCGGACGCGAGCTCGGCATCTCGCCGCGCACCATCGAGGTGCATCGCGCGCGCATCATGGAGAAGCTCGGCGCCAAGAACGCCGCCGATCTCGTGCGCATCGTTCTGAGCGAGAGCCGCAGCGCCTGACACGCGAAACGGCGCGAACCTGCATGGCTTCGATGCCGTGAGGTCATTTGACCCGGCGCGCCGCGCCCGGCATTGATTTTTCGCCGATGTCCGCTTCGCCGTCCCAACCGCAGCTGTTCCGCCGCTTCGCCGAGACGATCGCGTTCGCGAGCGTCGGCGCGGCCGCGCTCGGCCTTGCCGGGCTGCCGGCCGGCTGGCTCTCGGGTGCGATCATCGGCGTATCGGCCGCCGCGCTCTCCGGACGGCAGGTGTTCGTGCCGCCGCAGGTCGGCCGCATCGTCTACATCATTCTCGGCATCTCGCTCGGCTCGTCGGTGACGCCCGAGACGGTCGCCACCATGGTGACCTGGCCGCTCAGCATGCTGGCGCTCACCATCGCGATGGTCGCCGTCACCACGTCGGTGATGGCGTACCTCAAATTCGTGCACGGCTGGGACACGCTCTCGGCGCTGTTCGCCGCCGCGCCCGGCGCGCTGGCGCAGGCGATGGCGCTGGCGCAGGACACCGGCGCCGACGTGCGCGCGATCGCGATGGTGCAGACCGTGCGGCTGTTCATCCTGGCGGTCGCGCTGCCGATCGCGTTTGCGGCGTTCGGCGTCGCCGGGCTGCCGCCGCCGCGCGGCGGCGGCGGACCGGTGCTGCAGTCGGTCCTCGAACTGGCCGTGCTGGTGGCTGCATCGGCGGGCGCTGGATGGCTTGCGTATCGCTTTCGCATTCCGGGCGGGCTGATCGTCGGCGCGATGGCGGCGTCGGGCGTATTGCATGGCGGCGGCTGGGTGCACGCATTTCTCCCGGTTCCGATCGCGATCTGCTCGTTCATCGTGATGGGTGCGATGATCGGCACGCGGCTCGGCGGCGCCGACGTGAAGTCGCTGGCGCGGCTCGGGCTGGTCGGGATCGGCGCGCTGCTGGTCGGCACCACGGTCGGATGCCTGTTCGCGGTCGCGGTGGCATGGGGGCTGAACCTGCGCCTCGCCGACGTCGTGATGGCCTACGCGCCGGGGGCAATCGAGGCGATGACCATCATCGCCTTCGCGCTGCACCTCGACCCGGTGTTCGTCGGCGTGCATCACCTCGCACGCTTCACCTTCATGTCGATGGTGCTGCCGGCGGCGGTGGGGCTGATCCGGGCGTATGAGGGGCGGGGGAAGAAGGACGACGGCGCGTAATCTTTACGTGGCGAGCATGATCTTGTCCGAAAACCGGTTCCCACTTTTCGGGATCATGCTCATTCCGCCGCCATCGCGCGATTGCCGAACGGCAATTCCAGCCGCTGCCACACGTCGACCAGCGCTTCCGCCAGCTGATTGATCAGCGCGTCCTCGTGATAGGGCGAGGGCGTGATGCGCAGCCGCTCGGTGCCGCGCGGCACGGTCGGGTAGTTGATCGGCTGGATGTAGATGCCGTGATCGGCGAGCAGCATGTCGCTCGCCTGCTTGCACTTCTCCGGATCGCCGACGAACAGCGGCACGATATGCGTCTCGCTCTGCATCACCGGCAGGCCGGCCGCGTGCAGCACCGCCTTGGTGCGCGCCGCGCGATCCTGATGGCGCTCGCGCTCCCAGTTCGATTCCTTCAGATGGCGGATCGCCGCGACCACGCCGGCGCACACCGCGGGCGGGAGCGCGGTGGTGAAGATGAATCCGGGCGAGTAGGAGCGCACGGCGTCGACGATGTTGCGGCTCGCCGCGATGTAGCCGCCGAGCGAGCCGAACGCCTTGGCGAGCGTGCCTTCCAGCACGTCGACGCGATGCATCTGCCCCTCGCGCGCACAGATGCCGCCGCCGCGCGGCCCATACATGCCGACCGCGTGCACCTCGTCGCAATAGGTCATCGCGTTGTATGTCTCGGCGAGATCGCAGATCGCCTTGATCGGCGCGACGTCGCCGTCCATCGAGTAAAGGCCCTCGAACACGATCAGCTTCGGCCGCTCGCGTGGCTGCGCGGCGAGCAGCTCTTCGAGGTGTTTCGGGTCATTATGGCGCCAGATCTGCTTTTCGGTGCCGGCCTGGCGCACGCCCTCGATCATCGAGTTGTGATTCCAGGCGTCGGAGAGGATCAGGCAATCGGGCAGCAGCTTCGCGATGGTGGCGATGCCGGTCTGGTTCGACACGTAGCCGGAGGTGAAGACGAGCGCCGCTTCCTTGGCGTGCAGGTCGGCAAGTTCCGCCTCCAGCTCGACCAGCGGATGGTTGGTGCCGGCGATGTTGCGGGTGCCGCCCGCGCCCGCGCCCATGCGCGTCGCGGTCTCGACCATCGCACCGATCACTTTTGGATGTTGCCCCATGCCGAGATAGTCGTTGGAACACCAGATCACGACGTTCCGTTTGCCCTGCGGCGAGTGCCAGAAGGCGTGCGGGAACCGGCCCGCGATCCGCTCCAGGTCGGCGAACACGCGGTAGCGCCGCTCCTCGTGCAGGGTCGCCAGGGCATCGGCAAAAAAGGCGTCGTAAGTCATCGGTTTGAGGGCTCCGTCCGGGACGACATTAGAAAAGTTCTTATCCGGATGTCGAGACCGTAAAAGCCATCGGCCGATCACACTTTGCGATGGATCAAGGGGGCTGGCGGGCCGCATGCGTGCGGCGCTGGCCTGCCATTGCGTCACCTTTCATTGAGCACGGCGCACCGGCCATCTATCGTCCCGGCAACGCCGCCCTTCAGACGCGGCGCATTGGGAGGGCGGCCATGATCCAGTCACGTCGCAACGCATTGAAACTGCTTGGCGCAGGCGCCCTCGGCGCGATGGCGCCATCGTTCGGCGCCTCCGCGCAGGCGCAAAATGCGCCGATCATGATGGACGGGCACGTCCACATCATCAACCGCGTCTACTGGGAAGGCATCGATGCCTGGCAGGAGCAGCCCGGCGTCGGCTCGGATTATGCGCGCGCCCGCAAGGCCGGGGTGAATTGCGTGATCGACAACATCGGCACCTACGGGGCGTGGAATTACAACTACTCGCCGAAGCAGGCGCTGCGGCTGATCGAGACTGCGCATCGCTTCGCCGAACGGCATTCCGACAAGATGGCGATCGCGCTCACCGTCGCGGATGCGCGCGCGATCGTGGCGAGTGGGCGCGTCGCTGTGTTCCTCGGCTGTGAGTCGGGCATCGATCATGAAGGCGACCTCGCGGTGCTCGGCGCGATGCACCGGCTCGGGCTGCGCACGCTGCAGTTCGCCACGCAGAGCGGCTACAACGCGTTCGCCGACAGCGCGCTGTCGATGATTCAGGGCGGCCAGCAGCCCGAGCACTTCAAGGGCATGACCGAGCGCGGCTTTGCGATGGTGCGCGAGATGAACCGGCTCGGCATCCTGATCGACATTACGCACGGCACCGAGACCGTGCAGAAACAACTGATCGAGGCGAGCCGCGCCCCGGTGGTCGCGAGCCATGAAGGCATCCGCGCGGTCGCCGGCGTCGGGCTCTCGGACGAGATGCTGAAAGTTCTCGCCGCCAAGGGCGGCCTCGTCGGCATCCATGGCGCCGCTGCGGTGGTCGGGCCGCGCTATCGCAAATGGATGGGCGAGAAGCCGGACAACGCGCAGCACGCCGGGCGCGCGGTGAACCGCATGGTCGGCTACATGCCGTCGGTGACGCGCACGCCGGGCGATCACGGCGAATACATCGCGAAGTTCGACGAGGAATTCCGCCAGCGCTGGCGCGAGCTTGGCGAATGGAAGGAGCTGCCGGAGGCCGAGGCGGTCGTGCCGACGGCGGACGAATGGGCCGCGCAGGTCGATCACGTGATCAAGACGGTGGGCGCGGATCACGTTGCGTTCGGGCTCGATGCGGTCGGCGGGCGCAGCGCGGTGCCGCGCGACGCCTCCGGTTACGGCGACCTGGTCGCGGCGTTGAACAAGGTCACCACGCCCGAGAACGTGCGCAAGATCACGGGGGAAAACTGGCTGCGCGTGCTGGAAAAGGCGAAGGCGGTGTAAGGTCGCCCGGCGCAACGGTGAGAGCGGCTGGGTGATTGAGTCGTTGAAGGTCTATGGGCCGGGGGTGGCGCTGTGCGCCGCCGTGAGCGCGGTCGCGACGCTGATCGAAAAGATCGAGGTTTACTTCGCCGGCCAGTCCTATCTGGAGGCGCTGGTGATCGCGATCCTGCTCGGCGTGCTGGTGCGTACCTTGTGGGCGCCCGGGGCGATCTGGCGCCCCGGCATCAATTTCAGCGCCAAGACGCTGCTCGAGATCGCGATCGTGCTGCTCGGTGCCTCGCTCAGCGCCAGCACCGTGTGGGCGCTCGGGCCGATCCTGCTGTTCGGCATCGTCACCATCGTGGCGGTCTCGATCGCGAGCAGCTACGCGATCTGCAGTGCGTTCGGGCTTCCGCCGCGCATGTGCATCCTGATCGCGTGCGGCAACTCGATCTGCGGCAACTCGGCGATCGTGGCCGTTGCGCCGATCATCGGCGCGACCTCGGACGAGGTCGCCTCGTCGATCGCGTTCACGGCCGTGCTCGGGGTCGTCGTCGTGCTGACCTTGCCGCTGCTGGTACCGATTCTCGAACTCTCGCTGACGCAGTACGGCGTCCTGGCGGGCTTGACCGTCTATGCGGTGCCGCAGGTGCTCGCCGCGACCTTGCCGATCGGCGCGCTGAGCAACCAGGTCGGCACCGTGGTGAAGCTGGTGCGCGTGCTGATGCTCGGGCCGGTCGTGCTCGGGCTCTCGCTGCTCACGCGCCGCGCCCGCCGTGACGCGGACGACGCGCCGCGGGGAAAATGGCCGGCGTTCCAGGAACTGGTGCCGTGGTTCATCCTCGGCTTTCTGTTCTTCGCGCTCGCGCGTTCGCTCGGCTTCATTCCGGGTGACCTGGTGCGGCCGCTGCGGATGATTGCGGCCGTCCTCACCACGATTGCGATGGCGGCGCTCGGTCTTGGCGTCGATGTCCGCACCGTCGCCAAGGCAGGACCGCGCGTCGCGACCGCAGTCACGGTCTCGCTCGTCGTGCTCGCGGTGATCAGCTACGCGCTGATCCGGCTCGCGGGTGTGCCCTGAGCCGTCAGACTGCGAACAGCTTGCCCCAACCCTTCACGCGCGCGGTGTCGACGCCGGCAATCTTCAGGCTCTTCCACACCGTGGTCGACACCGTGTCGTAGATCGGGATGCCGTAGGCGGCCTCGAGCTCCTCGGCGAGCGGGGCGCCGCGCATATTGGTGCAGATGATCGCGATCGCGTCCGGCTTGGCGCCGGCGACGTCCCGGGTCATCACGCGCATCTGGTCGGCCGTCACGGTCGAGAACGAGAAATTGTCCTGCATGCCGAGGTGGCGGTCCGATGTGACGGTCCAACCGGCCTTCTCGTAGTTCGCGTTGATGCGCGCCTGCACGTTGTCGAGATAGGGCGTGACGAAGCCGACCCGCTTCGCGCCGGTGATCTCCAGCAATTCGTTCAGCGCCAGCATCGCGGTGCAGGCCGGGATCCCGGTCGCCTGCTTGATGCGCTCGCACAGCTGCACGTCGCGCTCGAAGCCGAGCCAGCCCGACGAGGTGCCGTTCCAGGCGATGACATTCACCTTGGCATGCGCCAGCAGTTCGGCGGCGCGCAGGATCTCCGAATCGTCGAATTGCGCCAGCGCCGGGCCGGACAGCGCGATCTCGGTCACCTTGAAGCGCGAGAAATGCGCCGTGACCTCCGGCAGCCCGGAAATCATCGCGGTCGTGACCGGCTCGAGGATGGTGTTGGAGGAGGGGGTGAGCATTCCGAGAAACACGCGATCGGTCATCAGCTTCCGCTCTCCGCCGCATTTCGCGGCATTTGCCTAATCCGGCAGCAACCAAGGTGCCGACGCACCGCAATACGTCATGCGAGGTGCTGGCACAACGCTTGCGAGTCCGTCCCCCAATGGAGACTTGCAAGATCGTTGCCCCATGAATGCCGCATCCGGACAACCGCTGATCATCGACGCGGTCACGCAACGCTATGGCTCGTTCCTGGCGGTGGACAACGTGACGCTCGACATCAAGGCGGGCGAGCTGATCGCGCTGCTCGGCCCCTCGGGCTGCGGCAAGACCACGCTGCTGCGCATCATCGCGGGCTTCATCGTGCAGAGCGAGGGCCACGTCGTCATCGGCGACACGATGGTCGATGAGTTGCCGCCGAACCGGCGCGAAGTGGGGATCGTGTTCCAGAACTACGCGCTGTTTCCGCACATGACGATCGCCGACAACATCGCCTACGGGCTCGCGGCGCGCGGCATTTCCCGCGACGAGCAGAAGGCGCGCGTCACCGAAATGCTGTCGCTGATCCGGCTCACGCATATCGCCGACCGTTATCCGAAACAGCTCTCCGGCGGACAGCAGCAGCGCGTGGCGCTCGCCCGTGCGCTTGCCGTGAAGCCGAACATCCTCCTTCTCGACGAGCCGTTCGCGGCGCTCGACAAGAATTTGCGCCTCGACATGCAGATCGAGATCAAGCGCATCCAGCGCCTCGCCGGCACCACGACCGTGCTGGTCACGCACGACCAGGAAGAAGCGCTGTCGATGGCGGACCGCGTCGCGGTGCTCAATCAGGGCCGGCTTGAGCAATACGCCGCCCCGACCGAAGTCTACGACCTGCCGAACTCGCTGTTCGTCAACACGTTCGTCGGCAGCGCCAACACGCTGCCGGGCAAGCTCATCGCGCTGAACGGCGAGGCGACGGTCGCGCTCGACATCGGCGGCGAAATCAGGACGCGCGCGCCGACCGTGGCGGTCGCGCCGGGCGATCGCGTCACCGTGTGCCTGCGGCCCGAGCATCTGCGCCTTGCCGACGAAGGCGAGGGGCTCGCCGGCATCGTCGAGATGGGCCTGCCGCTCGGGCCCTCCATCGTCCACGAAGTGCGCACCGCCGACGGGCGCGCGCTCAAAGTCACCGAACCGCGCGCGGTGGGTTCGCAGCCGCGCGCGCCGGGCAGCGCCGTGCGGGTGCAGACGGTCGGTGCGCAAGCGATCAGCGTCTTTCCCGCCGCGGCATGAATTCATCAAGGAGCAGAAACCTCATGCAACTCACCCGCCGATCCATGATGACGAGCGCGCTCGCGCTCGGCGCGATGCAGCTTTTCCCCGGCATTTCGAAAGCCCAGGCCAAGCGCATCGTATTCGCGACCTTCACGGGAAGCTGGGAGGAGGCGCACCGCGACGTGCTGGTGCCGGCCTATCGGAAAGCAACAAGCAACGCCGAGATCGTGCTCGACCCGATGCTCTCGGTCGACCAGATCGCCAAGGTGACGGCGGCGCGCGCCAATCCGCCGATCGACGTGATGCTGCACGATCCGGGCCCCGCGCTGGTCGCGATCGGCAACGACCTCACCGAGCCGTATCCGGTCGACAAGAGCACCTACTACAAAGACCTGATCGCCGAGGCACAGGACCCGGCCGGCCCGGCGATCTTCTTCCAGACCGTCGGCCTCACCTACAATCCCGACAAGATCAAGAAGCCGCCGACCTCGTGGGAAGACCTGTGGAAGCCCGAGTTCAAGGGCAAGGTCGGCATCACCAACCTCAATTCGACGCTCGGCACCGGATTCCTGGTCGAGATCGCGCGCATGCATGGCGGCTCGGAGGCGAACGTCGATCCGGGCTTCAAGGCGATCGAGGCGCTCAAGCCGAGCATCTCGGCGGTGGCGTCCAATCCCGGCCAGCTCGCGACCCTGTTCCAGCAGGGCCAGATCGACATCTCGCCCGGCAATTTCAATGCGATCCAGATCATGAAGGCGCGCGGCGTCGCGGTGGAGTTCGTCGCCCCGAAGGAGAAGGCGATCGCGTTCAAGACCACGATCCACATCGTCAAGAACACGGGCGCGAAGGATCTCGCGTTCGCGCTGATCGAGGCGGCGCTCTCGCCCGAGGTGCAGGGCAAGCTGATGGAGAGCCCGTATTTGATCGTGCCGACCAACACCAAGGTGAAGATGGGCGGCGAGATCGCCAAGGTGCTGGCGAAGGATCACGCCGACATGAAGAACAAGTTCGTGTTCCAGGACTGGAAGAAGATCAACGAGCAGCGCTCGGCCTGGATCGAGCGCTTCAACCGCGAGATCAAGGTGTGATTTTTCTTCCGCTCGTCCCCGTAAACCCCAGCGGGGGACCCAGGACTTTCTTGCTCCGGGCAGAGCTGGATTCCCGCTTTCGCGGGAATGAGCGGAATCGGAATACCCCGCCGAGGCGCGAGCCGAGACGGGGCGGGTGAGGGGCATTATCGACGACCCGGCAGTCAGAGAGTGCCCCTCACCTCCACCCTCTCCCGCAAGCGCGGGGAGAGGGAGCCAGCGGAACGCGCGGCGAGAGCATGGCCACAACTTCAGCGTCTCCACCCCTCGCGACCGTCACCGCCTACGAGCTCAAGCTCGCCTGGCCGCTCGGCGCGTTCTTCCTGCTGTTCTTCCTCGCGCCGCTGCTGCTGCTGCTGTTCATCAGCTTCTATGCCGATACCGCGATGACGCATTTCGGCCTGACGCAATACGCCAAATTCCTGCTCGATCCGTTCAGCCTGAAGGTGCTCGGCGCGACGCTGTGGCTCGGCGTCGAGGTGACGGCGCTCTGCCTGCTGCTCGGGTTTCCGCTCGCCTACATCTATTGCCGCGTGCCCGGCTGGGTGCAGGGCGTGCTGATCCTGATCGTGCTCCTCCCGCTGCTCACCAGCGTGGTGGTGCGCACCTTCGCGTGGATCGTGATCCTCGGCCGCCAGGGCATCATCAACACGCTGCTGCTCGATCTAGGCCTGATCGATTCGCCGCTGCGCCTCCTCTATACCGAAGGCGGCATGGTGGTGGCGCTCGCGCAGGTGCAGATGCCGCTGATGGTGCTGCCGCTGATCACGGCGCTGACGCGCATCGATCCGAACCTCGCCGACGCGTCCTCGGCGCTCGGCGCCGGGTACTGGCGCACGTTCTTCAAGGTGACGCTGCCGCTGACCTTGCCGGGCATCATCGCGGGCTGCCTGCTCACCTACGCGGCGGCGCTCTCCGCCTTCATAACGCAGACCCTG
>Ga0207701_10004696_pt1 | contig 13831 bp, 12 predicted proteins | sample KBSSwiSSwithPhiX_FD_184294 | JGI IMG/M metagenome (GOLD analysis project Ga0207701, IMG submission 184294) | Switchgrass rhizosphere bulk soil microbial communities from Kellogg Biological Station, Michigan, USA, with PhiX - S5 (SPAdes) (version 2) | ecosystem: Environmental > Terrestrial >... | reverse complement strand
GGCAACTTTTTCAAAAAGATCATAGAACACTTTGTTTTTAGGAACAAATAGTTGCATTATTGAATTTAACCCTGCCATAGCTTTTCTTTTTAATTGTTGACGAAGATACCCGTTGAGGTAAAGGGTAATAGTCTCCGGGGCAGAATTAATATAAACTTAATATAGAGGTAACGATTTATTAAAGACCCGGTAACAAGAAATTGCTAATCGTATTATTTAACTTGCGACACTTTATAACCACACTATTAAAAAATTATTATTTCATGATTAAGATAAGGTTAAGGGCCCAGTTCTTGGTTTTAGCGGTAATTCTATTTTGTTCTTCGGCTCAGGCTCAGCGCTACCTTTCAGATATAGATTCTTCATTTTTAAAAGATACGGTGCGGCCTCTTATTAAAAGATTTGAAAATATAAATATATCTGGTTACATGCAGCCACAGTTCCAGGTAGCAGAAGCCGATGGGGCGCCGTCTTATGAAGGCGGAAATTTTTCCCAATATTCAAGTAGCAGGTTTATGCTACGAAGGGCAAGGATCAAGATCGATTATTTATTAAGAACAGAGGAGCGAATGCCCAAAGTTTTATTCACCTTTCAAATTGATGCCACTGAAAGAGGAGTAATTGTAAGGGATATGTTCATCAGGCTTTTTGAAACAAGGAAAAACACCCTTGCAATGACGGCAGGTTTTTTTGCAAGACCATATGGATATGAGGTTAATCTTGGCTCATCTTATCGTGAAACCCCTGAGCGTGGAAGAATGTCACAAATATTGATGCCGGGAGAAAGAGATCTAGGTGTAATGTTTTCTTTTGAGCCGCAAAAAAAAGATCATAAACTCTACCATTTAAAATGGGATGCAGGATTTTTTAATGGCCAGGGACAATCAGGAACAACCGATTTTGATAGTCACAAAGATTTTATCAGCAGGCTAACAATAAAACCTTACACATTCAAAAAAATGGAATTGGGTGCTGGGCTTTCTTTATTAAGAGGTGGTTGGAAAAATGGAACAAAATATGTTTATGAATCGGGAACTTCTGCGGGTGGTGATAAAATATTTGTAGTAGACTCATCCGAATCTAATCTTGGAACCTCTGCACCTCGTCATTATTACGGTGGTGATATACAGTATAAAATTCATCATGGCTGGGGTGAAACTGAATGGAGAGCCGAATATTGGTTCGGGACACAGCCAGGCAGTGCAATTAGTACCACTAACCCCGGTACACTGCCAGGCCTACCAGGATTTCCTGCTCCTACTTATGTACGGCATTTCAATGGCGCTTTTTTTTACTTTCTTCAAAACATTATAAATACCAAACATCAATTGGTTTTGAAATATGACTGGTATGATCCAAACATTAAAGTAAGTAAAACTGAAATTGGAAAACCTGGAACAAATCTTACAGCTGCTGACATTAAGTTTTCAACACTGGGAGTTGGCTATGTTTATTATTTTAATTCGCAAACCAAGATCACGTTTTACTATGATATTGTAGAAAATGAAAAAACACAATTAGCAGGATTTACCGATGATATCAAGGATAATGTCTTCACTTGTCGCCTGCAATTCAGGTTCTAAAACCGCTTAACATTAAGTTAATACTGTAGTCACAATTCCATAACCAGCCATTAACACGGGCATAATGCTCCGATCTTTCTTTTGCGTTGTAATCAAACGCAATGAAAAGACTCCTGCTCACACTTACGGCCCTGTTGGGATTAGTTTTTATAAGCTTTTCTCAAAATGCAAAACTTACTGGCAAGATCCTGAATAATAAGAATGAGCCCGTAGTTAATGCTACTATAAAAGTTGACGGAACGAATACAGGCACTGCATCCGGAGTTGATGGTAGTTTCACTTTAACTCTTGTAGTTGGTAAAAAATATACCCTGGTCATATCTTCTGTTAATTATGAAACAAAAACGATTGAAGATGTTGAGGTGACGACCAGGCAGGTTAATGAACTACAAGTTCTGTTGAATGAATCCACTAAAAACACATTGGAGGGAGTTGTTGTTAAAACAACTTCTTCTGCGAGAAAAGAAACAGCTGCCGCATTAATTCAATTTCAAAAAAATACAAATACAGTGGCTTCAGTAATTTCTTCGGAAGCTATTCGTCGTTCGCCGGATAAAAACACAGGCGAGGTATTAAAAAGATTACCGGGTACTTCAATCCAGGAAGGAAAATACCTGGTTGTAAGAGGACTTGCTGACAGGTATAACCTTGCCATGTTAAATGGTGTTCCGTTGACGAGTACGGAGCCAGACAGAAAAACATTTTCATTTGATATCTTTCCTTCTACCATTATTGATAATATTATTATTAATAAGGCATTTGTTCCAGAATACCCGGCAGAATGGGCAGGTGGCCTGGTACAAATAAATACAAAGGATATCTCATCAAAAGGTTTTTGGAATGTGCAGATCGGTACCGGTTTTAATTCTCAAACGATCGGACATGATTTTTATACTTACAAAGGTGGAAAGCTTGATTGGTTGGGAATCGATGATGGAACCAGGGCGATCCCAGATGGTGTTCCATTAAAAGGAGCGTTTAGTCAATTGGACCATGCCGCTAAAACTGCCTATGGAAAAACATTTGAAAACGTATGGTCAACAGATAAGACAACTTCATTTTTTCCTTTGCTCAATAAGAAAGTTGAGATGAGTGGTGGATTTAATAGTTCACTGGGCTCTGGATCGACATTGGGAGCCACTTTTGCTGTTACTTACAATCAGACAAATAAAAGAACCACTATTAATAATATAAAACCTGTTGGTTCTAACTCGGTTTATTCTGATGAAAAATACAGCCAGGATGTTCTTGCAGGTGCTTTAGCAAACCTGACATTAAAAATAGGAGCCAATAATAAAATATCATGGAAGAACGTAATTAATGTTAACGCCACAGATTATGCAACAGTCCGGACTGGCCAGGATGATGCAGGATTCAATGTAAGGGCGAATGAACTTGCTCTGAAGTCAAACACTTTTTTTACCACGCAGCTTTCCGGTGAGCACAATATTGCGTCGTCTAATTTAAAATTACATTGGTTTGGAAGTTTTAATATCCTGGACCAATATATCCCTGATCAAAGAAGATTACAATATAACCAGGATCCTACCAACCCCAATAATCCTTATATCTTATTAATTGGCGCTTCAGGAAATTCTCAGAATACAGGTAGCCGTTATTATGGATGGTTGAGTGATTATATTTATACAGCCGGCGGTGACCTTTCTTATAAATGGAAAATGTTTGATCGCAATCAGACAGTAAAGGGAGGTTATTTATTGCAGATAAAAGACAGGTTATTTGATTCAAGGCCATTTGCTAATTACCTGCCTTCTGATAATCCAGCTTTGCGTCAATTGCCTCCGGATCAGGTATTCAACCCTGAGAATTTTGGAAATGGCAGTGATAATAAGTTTGCATTTAATGACCTTTCTGGCCCTCAATACCGTTATCTAGCCAATACTATTCTTAATGCAGTATTCCTCCAGTTTGACAATGAATTTTCTGAAAAACTCAGAGCTACATGGGGTTTAAGGGTTGAAGGTTATGACCAGTTAATCGGTAGCACTAAATCCAGTGACATTAGATATTTTAATACAGTAGTAAGAGATTTCCTGCCCGGTGTAAATCTTACTTATAAAGTAACGCCAAAAGCGAACTTACGGCTCTCGGGGTCACAAACTTTGATCCGCCCTGAATTCAGGGAGTTGAGCAGTTTTGCATTTTTCGATTTTGATATGTTTGCCAGTATTACCGGCGACAAAACACTTGAGCGTACTAAAGTTACCAATGCCGATATCCGTTATGAGGTTTATCCAAGGCCCGGAGAATTATTCACACTCGGCATATTCTATAAATATTTTGATAAGCCAATTGAACTTTTTTTCAACCAGACCGGTGCCGGAGGTTCCAGTACATTTAATTATATAAATGCAGATAATGCTACGGGATATGGTGTTGAATTTGAAATGAGGAAAAGACTTGATTTCATTGAGGGAATGAAGAATTTTATTTTCCAGACCAATCTTTCATATATCTATAATAGGGTAACAAGAGAGAATGCTCACCTTGACAGACCGATGCAGGGACAAAGCCCTTATGTGTTAAATGCTTCACTGCAATATGATCTTGAAAAGCTCGGATTATTCACTACACTAATGTATAACCAGGTTGGAGACAGGATATTCTATGTAGGCGGTAATGATGTACCACCGGTCTTTGAACATACCCGTCCATTACTTGATTTCCAGGTTTCCAAAAAAATAATTTCTAACAGGGGAGAACTAAAGCTTGATATAGCTGATATTTTCAATAAAGCGTCAGACTATTATTATGACAATAATAAAGACAATAAATATGACAAGGGTACTGATGCGCTGACGATCAAAAAAAAGTATGGAACAAACGTTTCACTGACATTTTCTTATAATATAAAATAACAAACGCCAAACAGATAAAAACATGAAAAAAGTATTTATGTACGCAGCTTTTGCGGCCCTCGTAACAACCGGCTGCCGTAAAATAGAAATCGATGACATGAGCACTAGCGGAGGCAGTACACCTCCTCCTACTACCACTGAAAATACGATCCTGGAAGGAAGGATCACTGCAAATCGTACACTGAGTGCACAGTACACATACAAACTGCGTGGTCTCGTATATGTTACTAGCGGAGCAATACTTACAATTGAACCGGGAACAAAAATCGTGGGTGAAAACGGAAAGACCGGCGGACTTATTATTACTCGTGGTTGTAAGATCATTGCAGATGGAACAGCCGCTAAACCAATTGTATTTACATCTGAAGCAACTACTCCTCAACGTGGTGATTGGGCAGGTCTTGTTCTTTTGGGCCAGGCCCCGGCCAATTCTTCATTTAATGGTGTGCAGGGTGTTGGCGCTATTGAAGGAGGGATTAACAACAGTGATGGCTTAGGACTTTATGGTACACCTTCCAATCAACAGCCAATTCCTTATGATAACAGTGGTATTTTGCGTTATGTTCGTATTGAGTATGCAGGCTATGCATTTCTTCCGGATAATGAGATCAACGGCTTAACCTTTGGTGGCGTTGGTTCAGGTACTATTGTTGACAATGTCCAGGTTTCATATGCAAATGATGATTCGTTTGAATGGTTTGGCGGAACAGTAAATTGCACACACCTGATCAGCTTCAGAACCCTGGATGATGATTTTGATACTGATAATGGTTTCTCCGGAAAAGTACAGTTTGGTATTTCACTTAGGGATTCATCTGTAGCTGATATATCAAAAAGTGAAGCGTTTGAAAGCGATAACGATGCAAACGGAAGTTCATTAACTCCACAGACCGCCGCTGTATTTTCAAATATGACGGTGATGGGGCCTAAAGCAACGCTTACCAACACAGGAAACAGTTTATTTGTTTGGGGAGCGCAGATAAGAAGAAACTCATCCCTGTCGCTTTTTAATTCGATCATCATGGGATATCCTAATGGATTATTTATTGATGCAACAAAAGGTACGCCTACTGACAATAATATTCCAGCATCACTGTTTGTTCAGAATACGATCATTGCAGGATGTCCAAACCCTGTGATATTTGACAGAGGTACGAATTCCACAACTCCCGTTCATGGATCCTGGACACAAGCAGATATAATTGGTTGGTTCAATACTGCTGCTTATGGAAACTCGATCCTGACAAATTGTTCTGATGTGATGTTGACCGCACCATTTAGTTATACAGCACCTGATTTTAATCCTGCTGCCGGATCTCCTGCTGCAAGTGGAGCCAGCTTTACAAATAGCAAGTTGGCGGGTTTTCAACAGGTAGCTTATAAAGGTGCTTGTGCAACCGGTGATACATGGTGGAAAACATGGACCAAATATTAATACATTTAAAATAGAATTTCTAAAGACCGCCTCAACTATAAAGAGGCGGTCTTTCTTTAAGCAATCGTGGATAATTTTGAATTTTATTATATGAGAAATTTATTTTTTTTCTTTTTGGCTTTGATTTTATTGTCGTGTAGTTCATCAAAAAAAAACTATTTGCCCAAAGATGACTTTGATAAATTGGAACATATATTTTCCTCCGATAACTGGAAAGTAACTGGTGATGGTATTGACACTTCATTTTTGTATTTCAGCAGGCTGGGCGACCTGGCTTTCACAGTATATCATTTTAAAATAAGGGAAGGTGATTCATCTATTAGCCAAGTAAGTCATATAAATTATGCAGAAGATGCAATTAAATGGATTCGATCTGGCGATACACTTAAACTTGTTTCGGCTGATTCAGTATCTGCGAGATGGAATGATCTGAATGATGATAAAACAGAATATACATTTAAAAAACTTTCTGACAGCAATATTTCTGTTGAGCTGTCACGGGGTAAAAAGCTGCTGTTAACAAAAACATTGTCATTGGCAATATTCCTTGCCAGGAGCAGGTATGATCATATTCACAATACTCATACTGTTGATAGCCCTCTTGTTCCACACAGGGGAAAATCTTTGAGTAATTAGTCTTTGGATTTATGGAAATTTCCCGCCACAGCATTTACCGGCACGTATTCGAAAGCTATTTCATACGGCTGACTCTTAAGCGAAGCAACTTGTTTGCCAACGGGAAGATCTCTTCTTTGCGGGGTAGGTTCACAAACTGAATATTTTTTCCCATTATATACTATTGTTTGTCCAATAGGTTTTTCAAACTCAACGGCAATAGAAACATGTTTGGGATAAACTAATACTATCATAGGCAGATTGTAAATTTCTTTTACAAGGCAAAAGAACAAGGCAGCCCTGTCTTCACAATCGCTATAATCATATAAAAGAGTTTCTTCGGGGGATAAACGTTTTTCACGACCAAAGACATCAGTGTCTCTTTCGTAAAGAAAAGCATACCTGGTGAAATGCATCAGATAATCAATACCGTTCCTGGTATTCATTCGGCCAACTATATCTTTCAATGGAGGTATCAGGGTATTATAAGTTTGCTTACTCAACGGGATATTAAAATGACTACTATAATCTGCCACAGGATAATTAGTAAATAATTTTTTTACTTCAGGGTTGACCTTGATATGGAAATGATATTCCTCCTGAGAGTAATTAAATGTAATATCTTTTTCCACGTACTCCTTTGAATTGAATTCGGGAAGATTGGTGACTTTATAGGTAAAAGCCTTATTTGCATTTTCAATAGGCAGATCTACTGTGGAGAAATGTTCTTTATCAAAATCAATATCATTTCCATAATCATGGTAATTCAGGCAAATGAATTGTTTGTCGCCTATAATGCAAAACGGAATGTTGTATATCATTTCATCACTCTGGATGTAGAACAGGATCTTGTTTTCTGAGATCCTCAGGATAGAATTATAACCTGCTTTGGTAAGCAGGAACCATTTATAGAGGGTATAGCAATTATAGTTTTGTGCCTTTGGGCAGATCTGTTGTGCTGTTCTCCTGACAAGCTGGTAAAACAACCAATCATCGAGCTTTTGCTCGTCTTTGAAACCGGCAATTGTATTTATCATTCCTTGATAATCAGTTGAGCTCACTTTGGAATAAAAATCCTGAATATTCTTTTCTGAAAGAGGGGATTGTAATAGATAGTAAGGTGATTGAACGTAATTAATAGCTATTGTATCACCGAGAAATTCGACATTAAAAGGAGAGTTTGTTTGTGATTTCCCGGTAAGGATCAGTAAAAAATTACAGCATAGTAAGATTATGTATTTCCTAAGCCACATTATCTAATATTATCTAATAACATTAAAGTTACAGAAACTTAACATAATGGTAATATTAAATTTTAAAACGTAATATGACTTTCCATTATTATGTCTTCTCCTTTCACTGGAATTAATTTGAATTGGTCAATTAACTACTATCTGATAATACAGAACCGTCACCCGGTTTATTGGCTGTATGTATAACCCGCATGGCTTATTTCTCTAGACTTAATGTTTTGATAACCGACCTGTAACCTTGGTATAATACTTGTATCTGATTTTGCAGCCAGTTCTTATCCATCCAATATATATACAGCATCCCGGATCGGTTCTCCGGGGTTAGTAAGTTGATTCCTCATGCAGTTGCCGTTCCGATCTCATCGGGACGGTTTTTTATTTAAGGAATGAATTCAATCAGTAATTATTAGTGTAAAGAATAAAGCAAAGGATCTGCGAGGTGATGGTAATTGCTACCAATATGAGCAATTGAAAGTTTCATCACTTTTGCTATGATGTCTTCAGTTGAATGATCGTAATTTATTTTTACGGGTTTTGATTGTACCCATTCATTAAAATGATCCGTAAAGTCATCATCCAATTTATCCAGCTTATTAATTCCCATTAGCTCCAGCGCCGCTGCATTGCATTGTTGTTCATATTGCCCACTTATGGGTATTACCATTAATTTTTTCTCCAGCTTCAATGCTTCGACAGGCGTTTCAAAACCACCGCCTGTTATTATTCCTGAACAATTGATCAATGCTTCGTTGAACAAAACTTTATCAACCGGCATAAAAGTGATATTGCCACTTTGCTTTATATTTTTAGTTTGCCATGAAAAAATATGAAATCGTACTGGTGCAAGTGGGTGAAAATATTTCTCCATTATGTTTTCGCAATAAGAAGGAAGATAGACGGCAAAAAAACCTTTATCTGCAGGCTGTGCAATATTAATTTCTTTTTTAATTACGGGGGGAAGTATAAAATCATCATACTGTTGAAAATGCAAACCAATATAAAAGGATGCACGGGCATAATTCTTTAAGATCCATTCTCCTATTTTATTTTTTTCTTTTGGTCTTGGTGTATTGGCTGAATAAAAACTTGCCTGGTGCCCAAAATTTACAGAAGGGAGCTTTTTTGCTGCACAGGCCATTGCCGTTATACATTCAAAATCATTCAGCACCAGGTCATATTTTTCTACCGGAAGGTCTTTTACTTCTTTCCTGAGACGCAAAGGAGAAAGCGCCAATGCAGTTTTAGTATAATCAAGTTTGCCTTTGCATGTATAAAATAAACTAAGTCCTTTACTGCGGTATTTTATCGGGAAATTAAAATCAAGACTGCTGTTAGCGCCGCTTAAAAAAATATCTACATCACCGTATTCATTTAAGTAAGGAAGTAGTTCCATGGCACGGCTAATATGTCCATTACCCGTTGCCTGTATTGAATACAATATTTTCATAGATTGGTTTTTAATACAAGAGATGTAAGAAAAAGATCAACTTCATTTTTCATTACTGATAATTCAGGTTTAACTGGCCTTCCTACTACCTCTGCTTTCATGAACTCTTCATCGTTGTAATGATATATATGCCAGCCATGATCATAATACTCCAGCGAGGTAAGATTTTCTATCCAATCGCCTGAATTAAGATAGATCACCTTTCCGTGTTTATTGGTAATTACTTTTTGTTGCGGCTGGTGAATATGACCGCAAATGACATAATCATAATTGTGTTCGATAGCCAGTGAGGCAGCCGTTTCTTCAAAGTCGCTGATATAACGAACTGCCTTCTTCACACTGTTCTTTATCTTTTTTGAAATAGAGATCTTTTCTTTCCCCAGTTTTTGCAATGAAAAATTGATAAAACGATTTACCAATATGAGCATATCATATCCTTTGCCACCTAATTTTGCAAGTAGCTTCGCACTTCCTTTTGTTGTATTATCAAATACATCGCCATGAAATATCCAGGTGAGCTTGCCATCGATTTCAATAATTAATTTATCGGTGAGTTGAAAATTGCCAATATTCAGGTCGCTGTACCGGCGAAGGAATTCATCATGATTGCCGGTGATATAAACCACCCTTGTACCATTATGCTGCAGATTGAAAATCTCGGTTATAACTTCTAAATGTGCAGTTGGAAAATATCTTTTATTGAATTGCCATCCATCGACAATATCTCCGTTCAGTATTAAAAGGTTGGGAGAAATGCTTTGAAGATAGTTCGCGATCTCTTTTGCGTGACAACCATAAGTACCTAAATGGAGATCCGAGATCACAACAACATCAACATGTTTTTTTTCCATTTTAAAGAGGTTTTACAAAGGACTATCTTATATATTACTCCATTATTAAGCTGGCTTTACCATAGTGTGATGTCTATATGAAAAAAATGTTACTTAAGACTTGATGTTGGACAATGGAACAAAACTATTGTTCCGTATCTTTTGATTGTCAATAAGGACCAATTTCAGATTCAATTTTATAAAAGCATGACTGAAGCAAATCCTCCAACGCCAGTTGAAAAAACAGACAGACAAAAGGAATCTGGAAACGAACTCGTGATCTCCTTCCTGGCATTACGAAACCTGATCGGTATTTCCGGAATGTTGTTGCCAATTGTGTTAACCTTATTTACTCCGAAGGCTGAACAAGATAAAGTAATGGAATATTCTATTAGTGAATATTATTATACTAAGAATGGCGATCTGTTTGTAGTTCTCTTAAGTGTGATCGGTGTTTTTTTATTGACCTATAAAGGATATGATCGTTTCTGGGAACGTACTTTGACCTTAGTTGCTGGATTTTGTGGAATTGGTATTGCTTTTTTTCCTACCGCAACATCAATGGGTAATTCATTAAGCATACACAAAGTGAGACAAGAAGTACCGGAATTTTTTGGACTCGTTCAATGGCATTTTATTTTTGCCGCTCTTTTTTTTATTTCATTAGCGCTTATCTCACTTATTTATTTTCGGAAGACGAACATTAATGACGTGCAGTCAATTGATGAACGAAAGAAAAAGCAAAAAGCAAAACGGAACATGGTTTACAAGATCTGTGGATGGATGATGCTGATCTGCATCGCATTGATGATCCTCTATTTTGCTATAGACCCGCCGTCGCTTAGGAATATGCCTGTGGTTTTTGCACTGGAAACTGTTGCGGTAGAAGCCTTCGGTATTTCATGGATCACAAAAGGACAAACGCTTTGGCCAGATGGGGAGCACTATATGAAAAAAGGATTGCGGAAAGTAAAACAGAAGATCCAACAAAGCACTCAAAGTTCTTAAGTCGATAATTGTTATTCAAAATCTTAAGCAGATCTAATCTTCAATTAAATATTACGATGAATAGTTAGTGTTTTCTTCCTCATGTTATGTCCTAAAAACAATTTCATCATATTTCGTTCATCCAGCAGTAAGAATTGCTTTACACAGCTGGTGCAACTTCGCAGTATCAAAGTAAAATAGCAGTTAGAAGCAACATAAGTAGTACAAGCAGTAGAATTTCTCATGTGTAGTGAAGGCGATTCTTTTCCAAGCGTCGCCATATTTTTATTTAATTAATTAGTTTGATATAGCGTTTAGTTACAAGGAGTTCTGTTTTTAGGGAACTCCTTTTTCAATGTTAAGTTTTCAGAAAAATAAAAAACTTAACATTGTCGAATTGCTTCCATTATTATCTTTAAGTTATTAAATCATTAAATAGTTATCATATGGATACTCCGAAAATTGATGGTAAAAAATCTTTTAAGAAACAACTTTTTGAAACAATTCATAGTCGTCTTGATCAATCTCTGATTCAATACAAAGAATTATTAGGCGAAAAGAAGTTAAACCGTTTCCTGAAAAACACAAGTAAAGAACTTGCGTCCGAGATTAATAAGAGATCGAAGAAGGCAGAGAAACGCCAGGAAAGATTGCAAAAGAAAGCCGAAAAATTAAAAAAAGAACAACAGCCATAATTACTTACTGATCCCTTGTCAAAAGCCGTTTCGAACCGAGAAACGGCTTTTGTTTTTATATGAACTGTATTTTATAATCAGTTATGATATTGGATTTTGCGAACAGTTGTTCACGAAAAGAAAGACTATGTTTTCCAGCAAAGTAGGCCGATTGCCGATTAAGTTATTATTAATTTTTACCTGGTAAGCATTTTGAGTTTTAATATTCTATATATTCAACATCCCACAAAAAAACAACTGCACCATGAATATCGTTTCAATAAAACAACTTCCGGGGCAACAAGATTATCTTTTAAAAGAAGATGACAAAACTGTTTTAAAACTACGATACAAAAAAGATCTGCATACAGCAAGAGTGGAAACAGAAAAAGAACGAAGAGTGCTGATCATAGATGATGAAGGCTTGCTTAAAACAAAATCTGTTTTGAAAAATGAATACGGTATCCGTATAGGTTCATTGAACTATGATAATTTTTCTGATACACAGGGTTCCGTTGATATTGAAAATATAAAATATCGGTTTACCGTTAAGAATAGCGAAATACCTGAGTTGAATATTTATAAAGGGTCCCGCCGCAATCTTGTTTATAATTGCCAGCTTGTATTTGATGATACTAGTTCAAAGATAAAGGGAACACAAACCGCATCATTGATCATTGCGGTTTCATGGTATTTATTTTTGAACGACGCTGCAATTACAAAGCCTGTTTTCAATGGAGCAATAATCCTGTAAGAGTCATAATTATTAACTGTTCGGTTTTTTGCAATTTCTTTATCACTAACTTTAAAAGGTGAAATTCTATGTATTCATAGCCTGCACTTTTGTTTTATTTTCCAGCTGCCAACATTCTGCCATCAAACAAAATTTTTCTTCTGCAGATAGTTTAGTGATTCATTTTAAAGATGAGCAAGCGGGGGTTGTCACCAAAACTGTACAGACAACAGAATCAAAAGCGATTAACAGGATGATAGAGTTTATTGATGCAAAAGAGACGGATCAACTCAAATGTGGCTATGATGGAAAAATGTTTTTTTATACTAAGGGCCAAAAAATACAGGAAGTGGATTTTAAAATGAAGAATGATTCATGCAATCATTTTGCTTTTTTAGTGAATGGGAACTTGATGAGTACAAAAATGAGTGGGGAAGCAATAGATTTTTTAAATGCATTAGAACAGGGGATGCCTACTTATTATTAGGATTTCAATCTTAATCCTTTCTTGTTTCCAAAGTAAACCCAATCGTGGTTCCAACGCCTTCAGTACTTCTTACATGAATAGTTTGTCCGTGTGCTTCGATGATGTGTTTGCAAATAGAAAGTCCTAAACCGCTACCGGTTGTATCGCGGCTGCGTCCGCCTTCGGTCCTGTAAAAGCGTTCAAAAATTCGTTGCAGATGTTTTTCCGGGATCCCGATGCCATCATCACTCATTTCAATCAATATATGTTTCTCATCTACTTTATAAATACTGGCAACAATATGACCGCCCTGCTTTCCATATTTAATTGAATTATCAAGCAGGTTAATAAGCACCTGCCTTATTTTTTCTTTATCCGCAAAAACAGATAATGGCGATTCACAACCTTTTTTTATGCTAAAGCCAATTTGTTGGTTTTCTGCTTTTATCGAGAGACTTTCAAATACTTCCTTTACAAAATCCTGGATGATGAAATTTGTTTTGGTTAGGACTAACTCGCCTCTCTCCAATTTTGAAATTTCGTCAAGGTCCTGGATCAGGTTGGTAAGTCGCTCTACATTTTTTTCTGTTTTTTCTAAAAACCTTTTATTGATCTCCGGGTTATGCATTCCGCCGCTGAGCAGGCTTTCCACATAACCTTGTATGGCAAATACCGGTGTTTTAAATTCATGAGAAAGATTTTGTAAAAATTCACGCCGAAATTGTTCATTCTGTTTCAAAACTTCCATCTCCTGTTTATTTTCTTCGGCCCATTGTTCTACATCTTCCCGTACTTCATCAATGCTTTTTTGCGGCAGTATATATTTATAATATGTCTCCTCTTTTTTTGTGGCCTTTGTTTGGTATATCTGTTTATAAATGAGTTTTATTTTCCGATAAATGAACCGCTCAAGTACAAATGAAATAAGA
>Ga0207701_10004694_pt1 | contig 13832 bp, 17 predicted proteins | sample KBSSwiSSwithPhiX_FD_184294 | JGI IMG/M metagenome (GOLD analysis project Ga0207701, IMG submission 184294) | Switchgrass rhizosphere bulk soil microbial communities from Kellogg Biological Station, Michigan, USA, with PhiX - S5 (SPAdes) (version 2) | ecosystem: Environmental > Terrestrial >... | reverse complement strand
AGCCCATCCAGTAAAATGGGCGCCGCTTCCGCGCGCCCAACGTATCCGACAATCCCACACATTTTTCCGCACTGTAGCGGCGGCTGCGCTCAGCCGCAAGATTCACCGCGCATGAAGGGAATTGGGATCACGAGCCGGCAACAGTAGTCGATCCTTCGATGGCAAGCCCCCTCTTCGAGCACGAGCGAGAGTAAGAATACGAATACGAGGTCGCTCGCACGCGGGAAGTGCAGGGTGATCCTTGGTGTCCATTCGTAGTTAAGATTCGCAAAAATTATTGCCAGTTCGGGGCGCTTTTCGCTAAAACCGTTGTTCCACATCCAACGCTCCTGTGGAAAAACAAATTCGCCCCACTATTAGAACGCCCCTTATTCGGAGCGTCTTTTGCGGCCCTCTGCTGCTGGCCGTCTGCGTGACCCCGTTCGCGCTGGCGCAGCGAAACACGACCGAACAAAGCGTGACCGCGCAGATGCATGCCGCGAACAAGCCTGCCATTTCGGCGAACCCGGACGCTGTCTTGCCCGTGACGGGCCAGCCACTGCGCCCCAATGACGCTCGCACAAACGTGGCCGCCTCGCGGTTGCCGAAGGTTTCGAGTGACGCCGACGTTCGTCCGATTCTGATCAAACCAATACCCAAATTTCCGGAGGTGATCCTCTACGATCAGTTAGACAACCCGGGAGTGACCAGTTGGACATCGCAGGAGTTCCGGATCTTCCCGAATTTACCTCCTTTCTGGCTGACGACTTCTTTGTGCCGGGAGGCCAGAGCTGGCGGATCACCGAAGTTTATGGGCAGGGCATATATTTCAATGGATCTGGCCCAGCCAATAACTTCAACCTCTTCTTCTACGAGGATGATGGTGGTCTGCCCAGGACGCTCGTCTCCAGCAGGACCGGTCAGCCGTATGTCGAGAGCGACGGCGTCTTCGAAGTAACCCTGACCGCACCGGTTACACTCACTTCCGGCACCCGTTGGGTCTCGGTGCAGGCCCACCAGCCCGCCGATCCAAACGGCCAGTGGGGTTGGACCGAACGGACGGTACAGGCCAATTCCCCAGCGGCTTGGCAGAACCCGGGCGGTGGATTCGGTGTCTGCCCCACCTGGGATCTCAGAACGACCTGCCTTGGCGGGCCAGCGCTTCCCGACCAGATGTTCCGGCTCATAGGTACGATTGGGCCTCCACCCACGCCGACAGCGACGCCGAGACCTCGTCCGACACCACGGCCTCATTCCACACCGTTACCACGCCCGTAGCGGTATTCGGGAATCTAGAGCGGCGGGAACTAGCGAGAGAATGTCGCTAGATGCCCCCGACTGATGCGATATAACAACAAAAAAGTTACCGCAAAACGGCGGTCGCTGAGTTATTGATTAGTCACCAATGCAACACCAGCCGCAGACCGATGCGCTTCCGAAAAATCCGCGGGCGTTCGGAGCATTGCCACCAGACACGACCCAGCAAACGCTGGCCATCGTCATGGGCGGTGGCGCCGGCACTCGTTTGTTCCCATTAACTAAAGACCGCGCCAAACCGGCTGTGCCGCTCGGGGGCAAATATCGCATCGTGGATATCCCGATCAGCAATTGTCTGAACTCCGGGCTGCGCTCGATCTACGTGCTGACACAGTTCAACACCATGTCGTTGCATCGGCATATTCAGGCCAGTTACAAGTTCGACAATTTCTCGCGCAGCTTTGTGGACATTCTTGCGGCTCAACAAACGCCGGCCGGTTCGCAATGGTATCAGGGAACTGCTGACGCTGTACGGCAAAACATGCGCTATTTCCTTGAGCGCCCGTTTGATTATTACCTGATTCTAAGCGGCGACCAGCTGTATCGGATGGATTTTCGCGAAATTCTTCAGCAGCACATCGAAATCGGTGCAGACATCACATTGGCCACCAAACCCGTCGCGCGCCGTTACGTTTCTGAGTTTGGTATCATGCAGAGTGGCGTTGACCGCCGGATTACGCGGTTCGTCGAGAAACCGACGGATGAAGCAATCCTGCAGGAACTGAAAATGAGCCGGGAGCTGCTTGGCACCATCGGTTCCGATCAAGATGAAGAATTGTACCAAGCCTCGATGGGAATTTACGTTTTCAATCGCGACGTGCTGATACAATCTTTGCAGAACGATCTGTTCGATTTCGGAAAACATATTATCCCGTTATCGATCAAGGACCGCCACGTCAGCGCGTTTATCTTTAAGGGTTATTGGGAAGACATCGGAACAATTCGCGCTTTCTACGAAGCGAATCTGGATCTCACCGATGTGGTGCCCGAGTACAGCTTCTTTGACCCCGAGTCTCCAATCTACACGCATCCGCGCTTTTTGCCGGGAAGCAAAATCAACGGCGCCACCCTTCGGCAGGCGATTATTTCGGATGGATGCATCATCTCGGATGCGCACCTGGAACGATGCGTCGTGGGAATACGCAGCGTCATTCAAAGCGGCGCCACCATCCGGAACAGCATTGTCATGGGTGCGGATTATTTCGAATTAGGAGAAACGGATTCGTTACAGCCGCCCATCGGTATTGGGCGCAATTGCGTGATCGATCGCGCCATCATCGACAAAAACGCCCGCATCGCCGATGGGGTTGTGATTACGCCGGAAGGCAAGCCGCCAAATTTGGATGCGGACAACTACTTCATCCGCGACGGCATTGTGGTGATACCCAAAAACGCAGTCGTCCCAGCCGGTTCCTGGATTTGAATTCCAGCTGGATCGGCCCGTCTCAGGCGGGACGATACGATGGCAATGACCCTCAGGTGGCAATGCCACATTACTTTGCCAACGCGTTGAAGACACGCGTTCCACCGCGACGCAATTAAGCGCAAGTCAGCGCAATTACCGTCTATCGGTCATCCCGGCAAACTGCCCTTGCGTCTCCCATGATTCCTGCTTGTTCCACGGGATCAGTGAGTCGTGCCCGTTGTTCGGATCGTTAACCAGGGCAGTTTCCTTCTGTGTCGCGCATGAGGTCATGCCCACCACGAATGCACAGAGCAGAACAGGGACGACGATTGTTCGAAGGTTACGGACTTGTGCCAGCATAAATGACGTTGTCTCCAGGTTGCATTTGAGCGCCGCGCGCCAAACTGTTGGTGATGATATCGCCGATGGCGGTCGCCGGTTCAACTGAAGAAATACGAATTTTTCCAATCAAAGCCCCGTCTCGCAGAACGAGCAGCTCGGCGTTCGACTCTACTCCGTGGCGAGTACCGAGATTCAATACCACGAAGTTATACGCCTGATTGACTGCGAGCACTGTGCCACGCAAGCCGGTTCGGCGCGGGGCAGTCTCGCGGACGACTTCCCGCCGTTTTTTCCCTTCCTTCGGCTGATCTGCGCGCTCCTGCATGTCCTGGAGTTTTTCGGAAAGAAAAGCTTTTTCTTTTTCTGCGCTATCCAGTTGATGGCGGAGATCCTCCAGTTGCGACTGCAAATCCGCTGCCGGCGCCGTCGCGGGGGCGTCAGCCGTCGAAGCATTCGGATTTTTTTCCGCTTCTTGCCCGTGCATCTGCAAGGAAGCAGGCTCTTTCTGCTTCTCGTCTAATTTGGTCTGTAGATCGGCTTTGTCTTTCTGTATTTGAGCGAGCTCCGCCTCGGCTTTTGCAGCTCTGTTTTCTGCTTCCGCGACTTTGTTCTGTTCTTCCACGGTGCCAGCGGTCGAGGTATTCGGCTTCTCGCGCATTCGGCGTTCGGCTGCATCGCGCGCCGCGTGTGCGGTCGCTACCGTTACGCGAAGGGCTTTCACCTTTTGAGTGTTTAAAAACCCGAAAAAAGCTGCCAATACGAGCAGTAAAATGGCAAGTCCCGCCACGCTTTTCGGCGTGGAGGAGGATGCCGCCGATTCCCGATCCGTCATTGAGAGTGTATGGAGTGGTGCCTTTTTTAAACGAATCGCGCAGAAACGCAATCGCGATTTCTTGCTCCAACGGAGCGGTTCAAAATAATCGAGTTCAATCAGATTGCGTTTCTCATCGTTTCAACCGATAAGACATGCCCGTGGGACAACAGCACCGTGTACAAGTCAAACGCAAGCGGCGCAAAGCGTATCTAGAACGAAAGAAGGCAGCGCTGCGAGCCAACGCAACACAGTCAACATCAGGCAAGCAACGGGCAAAGAAGGAACCCGCTGCGGCCGCAGAGACGTCATCCTGATCCCCAAGCGCGGGGGAACAATCTCGGCCACTCGTCCCAGCATTACGCAAGGTAGCCAGTTTAAACGTCACTTTGAATGTGAGGTTCTTCGCTCCGCTCGGAATGACCGATATTTAGGATTCAGTGATGCCGCAGCAGGCCTGTTATCTCATCGTCGACGGGCACAGCGTTATTTTTGCGTGGCCTGAATTGCGCAAGCTCCACGCGCGACGGACCTCGTTGGCGCGTGAAGCGCTGATCAAACGGTTGCGCGATTACCAGGATTGGACCGGTGTGCGAGTGGTAGTCGTCTTTGATGGCAAAGGAAGAAAGATCGAGGCGACTTCCGACCCGGCCGACGTTCAGGTATTTTACTCCCGCACCGGCCAGACAGCCGACGCCATCATCGAGCGACTGGCGAGCAAGTACGCGAAACGGTTTGAGCTAATGGTGGCTACTTCTGATTCCATGGAGGGAGAGACAGTTGAGGCGTGCGGCGCAGAATGGATCTCGCCGGAAACGTTACGCGGACTTCTTGAGCCTGTGCATCGTAAACCCTTGAAGCGTTAAAGCGGCACGAGGACGCGGGCGTAGTGCCAAAGCTCCCTCGAAAATAGAACAAGCTCTCGACTGGTTTGGCACGAAGTGCTTTCGGAGTGCGATGTGCCCTCGTGTCGCTTTTGAGTCTTCCCGAACCTCTAAAATCTCAGTTTCTTCTCAATCTCTTTGACTCTTGCAAAGAGTTTCCCGAGTCGGTGAATCCAGGCAATTTGTTGCTTTGCTTCCGCGAACGGGACTGCCGGAGAACCGAACCAGACGCCTCCCGGAACACTTTTGGTGATGCCGCTTTGCGCCGCAATCATCGTTCCGTCAGCGATCTCGATATGGCCAACTATCCCAACCTGCCCACCCATGAGGACGCTCTCGCCCACGCGTGTGCTGCCTGAGATACCAGTCTGCGCCACGATCACGGAATTCTTCCCAATAATCACGTTGTGCGCGATTTGCACAAGGTTGTCGATCTTCACCCCTTGCTGAATCCAGGTCCGGCCAAACCGGGCGCGGTCAACAGTCGTGTTTGCACCGATCTCGACGTCATCGTCGATCTGCACGATCCCCAGTTGCTGGATCTTTTGGTGCCGGCCGTCGACCATTTCGAAACCGAAGCCATCCGCACCAATTACCGCGCCACTGTGAATGATTACTTGCGAACCAATCCGGCTTCGCTCGCGAATGGTCACGAGCGGATAAATCAAGCACATGGCCCCGATTGTTGTTTCACGTCCAATGTAACTTCCAGCGCCAATAATTGTGTCATCGCCAATTTCCGAACCGTCTTCGATGACTGCATGAGGCTGGATTGAAACACGTTCTCCGAGGCGAACACTTGAGCCGACAATTGCGCTCGGATGAATCCCGGGCGCAAAAGTGATTGGTTTCGGTGCAAATTTAAGCACTAGCTGCTCAAACGCCTTGATAGGATCTGCGACGCGAACCTGGGCGGCGGCGAGCGGCTCACCGAAATCGGGCGGAACGAAAACAGCTGATGCCCGCGTCTTGCGCAGAAGGCCGATATATTTTCGATTGCTGAAGAAACTAATCTCTCCGCTCGTTGCTTCGGCGAGCGACGCGGCGCCAGTAATTTTCACCTTTGGATCGCCAACCAATTCGCCGCCGGACATGCTGGCCAGTTCTTGAAGAGTGAAAGTCACAGGGCGTTGGATTGTTAATCGATGAACCGTTGAATCGTTAGATCGAAACGGTCATGGTGACTTTGTAGACTTTGGCCAACGCGCCGGGCGTTTGTCAATGAAGGCCTGAACGCCTTCAAGCGCAGCTTCATCCATCATGTTGCAGGCCATGGTCTGCGCAGCCGCTTCATAGGCTGATGCAATGCCCAGCTCAATTTGTCGGTAAAAGAATTCCTTCCCCATCGCCACAGCCACACGCGGTTTTGCAATGATTGCCGCAACAAGTTTCTCAACTTCGGCGTCGAGCTGTTCCCGTTCCACGACGCGATTAATCAATCCAAGCACTTTTGCTTCTTCGGCGCTGATAAACTGACCTGTTACAAGCATCTCGAAGGCTGTCTTGCGCAAAATGTTTCGCGAGAGCGCGACGCCTGGCGCGGAACAAAAAAGACCCAGATTGACGCCGCTGACGGCAAACTTTGCGGAGCTTGCTGCCACGGCGAGATCGCACATTGCCACCAACTGGCAACCGGCCGCGGTCGCGACCCCCTGAACACGCGCGATCACCGGCAACGGTAGGCGCTGGATGCCCAGCATCATCTCAGAACATTGCCTGAAGAGCCGTTCGTAGTACTCCAGCGATGGCTTGCCGCGCATCTCTTTGAGGTCATGACCCGCAGAGAACGCTTTGCCTTCGGCCGCGAGAACGACCACACGCGCTGACTCATCTTCGCCTATCGCATCGAGTTCATTCTGCAGCGCTGCCAGCATCGCCTCAGATAAAGCATTGAACGCGTGCGGTCGGTTTAGCGTCAGCGTGACAGCGCCGCGAGCGTCCTGGCTGCGTACGACAACAGGTTCCTGACGCTCCAGCGGTTTCGCATTCGATACAGGTTCAATTGATACAGATGGAGCCTTCACAAGTTGAACATTCAAACGCTAATGCCGAAACCCCAAATCTGAAATCCGAAAAATTTAGTTTCCGTTTACAGCGACTAGCAACATGATCTGGCAAGCTTGAAAGACCGCAAGCGATGAGCAGCCCGGCTTGACTACTCTGATTTATGAAGATCATCGCGATCGCTAATCAAAAAGGCGGTGTGGGCAAAACGACCACCGCCGTGAATCTCGGTGCCGCGCTGGCTGAAACAGGTCATCGCATTTTGATTATCGATCTTGATCCGCAAGCAAACGCCACCAGCTCCTTTGGTTTGCAAGCAGTAGAACAAACCAGTCTTTATGAGCCATTACTTGGCGACGCCTCCATTAGCGAAAGGATCTTCCCCACGGAACGCGAAGCTTTGTTTATCGTGCCTTCCGATCTCGATCTTGCCGGTGCCGAAGTCGAGATTGCGCGGATGCCAAACCATCTCACGCGGCTGGCGGAAACGCTCCAGCCGTTGCACGCAGATGAGACGTTTGATTTTGTGCTGCTGGATTGCCCGCCATCGCTCGGAATTCTGATGACCAACGCCCTCGCCGCCGCCGATGAACTTCTGACCCCGATTCAGTGTGAGTATTTCGCGCTGGAAGGCCTGGTAAAAATTGTCCGACTGATCGAGCAGGTGCGCGACTCAGGCGCGAACAAGCGCCTCGAACTGGGCGGTATTGTCATGACCATGTACGATGGCCGAACAAATCTGAGTCAACAGGTGGTGGCCGAGGTGCGCCAGCACTTTGGCGAGCGCGTTTATCAAACGGTGATTCCGCGGAGCGTGCGCTTGAGCGAGGCACCAAGCTTTGGAAAATCGATTCTGGAGTACGCTCCGGGCGGCACAGCTGCGGAAGCCTACCGTGCTCTTGCGCGCGAGTTCATCCAGCGTCACGCTTCGCCAGCCACGCCTCCCGAGTGATCGCAAAAACCTGCGTTGGGAATCCGCGAAAGACTGTTTCTCTTTCGATCTTCATCCCATTTTTCTCAGCCACGCGCCGGGAAGGTACATTGTCCGGATGAATCAGTGAAATGACCCTGCCTAGATTCAGGTCACGGAACCCGTGATCGCGGACAGCCTGGGCGGCCTCGCTCGCAAGTCCGCGGTTCCAATAGTCGGGATGAAGCCGATAACCGATTTCGATTTCGTCCTTCCCATCCACCTTGTGGTGAAGGAAACCGCAATAGCCAACCAGGTCGTTATTTGCACGAAAAATCACCGCAAACTGCGAAGGTAAATCGGCCTGATTCCAAGAAAGAAATTTCTGCAGCACGCCCTGCGTCTGTTCATACGTGTATGGGCCGAGTGAAAATCGCGTAAAATCGGGATTCGCCATGAGTTCGGCGAAGCGGCCAATGTCTTGTTCTTGGAATGGACGCAGAATTAATCGGGGCGTTTCCAGAATCATTTGGGTTAAACAAATACAAATTCCAAGGCAGTTGCGATTTATAATCGAAGATTGTGACTTCCACTGAAGAATACGCACGGCCTGCGCAACCACCGGATACATCGAGTTTGGCCGAAATGCGCAACGCGGCGAGCAAATGCGCGGCGTGTCATCTCTACAAGCGGGCCACACAAACTGTGTTTGGGGAAGGTCCGAAAGACGCGGCGATCATGTTCGTTGGCGAACAACCGGGCGATTACGAAGATCAGGAGGGTAAACCGTTTGTCGGGCCGGCTGGAAAAATCATGAATCAGGCGCTGGAAGAAGCGGGAATCGATCGCCAGGAAGTTTATGTCACGAACGCGGTAAAGCACTTCAAATGGGAGCCTCGGGGGAAACGCCGGATTCATCAGAAGCCAAATTCCCGCGAGATTGCAGCCTGCCGTCCGTGGCTGGAAGCAGAGTTGCGCCTTGTTAAACCAAAGTTGCTGGTCTGCCTTGGCGCGACTGCAGCGCAAGCGGTTTTCGGTCCGTCGTTTCGTGTTACTCGCGAGCGGGGCAAGGTATTATCATCGAAACTTGTGCCAAGAACCCTAGCCACGGTGCATCCATCGTCTCTTCTTCGACAACCGGATGAGGAATCACGACAACGAGAGTACGAACGGTTCGTTGTTGATCTTCGCGCAGCACGAAGGGCAGCCAGTAAAGAATAGGTCCTGGAGCTTTGCCTCCAGTTCAAGATTAAATGCTGCGCCCTTGGCGCTAACTACCAACGCGCAGCGTCCCTACCTCATTCGACCCATCACCCATCTCGCGTTTTGTATCCCGCGACAAACGCTTTGCGAAACTGATTGAATGTTCCCTTTTCTATTTCAGCGCGCGCTTGATTCATCAGGTTCAAATAAAAATGCAAGTTATGCAGTGTGATCAGGCGAAGCCCGAGAATTTCTTCCGCCTTGATGAGATGCCGGATGTAACCGCGCGAAAATTGATGGCAGGCATCGCACATGCAGTTTTCTTCGATCGGATTCTTGTCCAGAATGAACTCTGCGTTTTTTAAATTGACGGTGCCTGTCGCAGTGAAGGCGGTTCCATTTCTGGCGAGTCGTGTTGGCAGAACGCAATCGAACATGTCCATCCCACGTGCGATCAACTCCAGCAGTTGGGGCGGCGTACCGAGCCCCATGGCGTAACGCGGTTTGTCTCCAGGCAACAATGGCTCAGCCCATTCGACAGCTCGCATCATTTCATCCTCCGGTTCGCCCACGCTCACGCCGCCGATGGCGTAACCATTGAAATCAAGCTCGACAATTGCCTGCGCGCTTTGTTTTCGCAGGTCCTCGAACGTAGCGCCCTGAACGATGCCGAAGAGCAGACAGTTCATAGTTGATGGTTGATAGTTGATAGACTCTTCTATTGGACGTTGGGCGTTCGACCTTGGGCGTTCAGCGTTTTCTTCTTTCCATTCTTTGCATCTCTTCGCCCAACGCGTCGTCATCTCCGCGCTTTGCGCCGCATAATCGTATTGGCACGGATATGGAACGCATTCATCGAGCGCCATCGCGATGTCACTGCCGAGCAGCAGCTGAATTTCCATTGCGATCTCCGGCGATATGAATGCCCTCGCGCCGTCGATGTGATTTTGAAACTCGACGCCCTCCTCGGTAATTTTCCGCAATTTGGCCAACGAAAAAATCTGGTAGCCGCCGCTATCGGTGAGGATGGGCCCGTTCCAGTTCATAAAGTTGTGCAGCCCGCCAAAATGTTTGATCACATCCAATCCCGGCCTAACGAATAGATGATATGTATTTCCAAGAACGATTTGCGCATGCAGTTCGCGCAGCTCCCGAGGGCTGACGCCTTTCACCGAGCCTTGGGTTCCCACAGGCATGAATGCCGGCGTGTCGATCTCGCCGTGCGCACTCGTTAGGCGTCCACGTCGCGCTTTCGAGTGTGGATCGGTGGCTAAAAGTTCGAAGCTTTTCTGCATCTCAATCAGAGATTCCTCGACTCCGCTCGGAATGACAAACGTAGTATAAAATATTTTTTGCAGGCCGCGCTTTTCCCTCTATATTCACGGTCCACCGCATCAGCCGCGTGAGAAAGTTTGCTGCGCGATCTGGGCGGTTTTTTGTCGCCCGCGCACAACGCTTTTGGCGGCGCTTTGTTTTTGAAATTTGGAAGATGCCTACAATTAATCAACTGATTCGGAAAGGACGCCGAAAGGTATCGGTGAAGTCGAAGTCACCGGCGCTGGCCGATTGTCCACAACGGCGTGGCGTATGTGTGCAGGTGATGACGCGCACGCCGAAGAAGCCGAATTCTGCGCTGCGCAAAGTGGCAAAAGTGCGGTTGACGAATGGCCAGGAAGTGATTGCCTACATTCCAGGGGAAGGGCATAATTTACAGGAGCACTCGATCGTGCTTGTACGCGGGGGACGGGTGAAGGATTTGCCGGGTGTCCGCTACCATATTGTGCGCGGGACGCTCGATGCGTTAGGCGTTGATGGGCGCCGGCGCGGCCGCTCCAAATACGGGGCGAAGCGTCCGAAAGCTGGTGCGGGCGGAGGTGGCGCAGCGAAGGAAGCCGGGGCCGAGAAGAAATAATATTGGACAGGAAGACGAACAATGTCGCGACGGAAAAGAGTTTACAAGAAGGAGGAGCATGTCGATTCCCGTTATGGGAGTCCGGCGGTGGCCCGCCTCATTACAACGGTGATGAATCGCGGTAAGAAATCGCTGGCGGAGCGGATCGTGTACACAGCGATCGACAAGTCTCGCGAAGGGTCTGATTCGGTCGATCCATTGGAAGTTGTAAATAAAGCGATCGAGAATGTCCGTCCGCGATTGGAAGTAAAATCGCGGCGCGTGGGTGGGGCAACCTACCAGGTCCCGATGGAAGTGACGCCTGCTCGACAAATTTCTCTGGCTACTCGGTGGATTGTTCAGTACGCGGACAATCGCAAAGGAATGCCTATGGCCGAGGCACTGGCGCAGGAGATTAGGGACGCCGCAGCAGGCCAGGGAAACGCGATCAAGAAACGCGAAGACACTCATAAAATGGCGCAAGCGAACCGCGCGTTTGCGCATTTCCGTTGGTGACGATTATGGCGACGGCGACAATGGAACAGAAAAAGACCGCAGCGAAAAATCCAAATTCGCCGGATCGTAAGTTCCCGCTGGAACGAACGCGGAACATTGGCATTGCGGCGCATATCGACGCGGGCAAGACGACGATCACGGAGCGCGTGTTGTTTTATACCGGCATGATTCACAAGATGGGTGAGGTCCACGAAGGAACGACCGTCACCGACTGGATGGAGCAGGAACGCGAGCGAGGAATCACCATTACTTCCGCTGCGACAACCTGCACTTGGGCGCAGCGCAAGGAAGAAGGCATTTACAAGATTTTCGAGGGAATCAAGGAGCGGATCAACATTATCGACACACCGGGACACGTCGATTTCACCGCCGAGGTGGAACGTTCGTTACGCGTTCTCGATGGGGCGATCGCAGTTTTTGATGGCGTGGCCGGCGTGCAGCCGCAATCGGAAACCGTCTGGCGTCAGGCCACCAAGTACAACGTGCCGTGTCTGGCGTTCATCAACAAGATGGACCGAGTCGGCGCGGACTTTGAAATGTCGGTGGATAGCATCCACAAAAAACTCGGCGCGAATGCGTGGCCGGTTTTGCTGCCGCTGGGCAAGGAAGATCAGCTACGCGGCCAGCTCGACGTTATCAGCAAGAAGGCGATCATTTATTCCGACAACGATCAGCTCGGATCGACGTATGAAGTCGCCGATGTGCCGAAGGAGTATGTCGAGATTGTTGAGAAAGCTTACAACGATCTGGTCCAACAAGTTTCCAATCTCGACGATGGCGTCGCCGAGGCCGTCATCCATGAAAAACCAGTCACGCCTGAGCTCTTGAAGGCTGGAATTCGGCGACAAACCATCGCCAATAAATTCGTCCCGGTGATCGGCGGCTCCGCGTTGAAGAACATCGGCATTCAGTATTTGGTCGACGCCGTAGTCGATTATTTGCCGAGCCCGCTCGACATTCCACCCGCGAAAGGTCAAGATCCAGATACCGGGGAGCCAATAGAAGTGCCGACGGATGACAATGGCATCTTTTGCTCGCTGGCGTTCAAGCTTTGGAGCGATCCGTTTGTCGGGAAGCTGGTTTTCTTCCGCGTCTACTCCGGCACGCTAAGTAAGGGCGACACGGTTTATAATCCGCGCACCAACAAGCGCGAACGCATTTCGCGCTTAATCCAGATTCAAGCGGACAAACGCGAAGACATTGAGACGTGTTACTCCGGCGATATTGCCGCGATCGTTGGTATCAAAAATATCACCACCGGCGACACGCTCTGCGATGAGGACCATCCGATCCTTCTCGAGCCGCCATCTTTCCCTGATCCCGTCATTTCAATGGCGATTGAGCCCAAGACAAAATTAGACCAGGAAAAAATGGCGACTGCTCTTCAGCGACTCGCAGAAGAAGATCCCACTTTCCGCGTCTACACACACGAAGACACCGGCCAGACCATCATCGCAGGAATGGGCGAGTTGCATTTGGAAATCATTCGCGACCGGATGTTTCGCGAGTTCAAAGTGGACGCAAACGCGGGTAAGCCGCAAATCGCCTATCGCGAAACGATCACCACGAACGCGCACGGCGTCGGCAAGTTGATTAAACAATCCGGCGGCCGCGGTCAGTATGGACACGTGGAAGTGGATGTGCGTCCAGCCGAGCGCAGCAAAGGTCTCCTCGTCGAGAACAAAATCGTGGGCGGTATCATTCCGCGCGAATACATTCCAGCCGTCAAAAAGGGAATCCAGGAAGCGGTGCTCAACGGCGTGCTCGGCGGCTATCCTGTTGTCGATGTAGAGGTCGATATCGTTTACGGTTCGTTCCACGAAGTCGATTCCAGCGAACTTGCATTCAAAATGGCAGCGATTTTTGCCATGAAAGATGGATTTAAGCAGGGGAAACCGATTCTGTTGGAGCCGATCATGAAAGTCGAAAACATCACCCCGGACGAGTTCCAGGGAGATATCTGCGGCGACCTGAGCAGACGTCGTGGCAGCATTCACAGCATCGAAACGCGCGGCAATCTCGCGATCATTCACGCCGAGGTTCCACTCGCCGAGTTGTTCGGTTACGCGACTGCCATCCGTTCACTTTCCAAAGGCCGCTCCAGTTACTCGATGGAACCTTCCCATTTCCAACCGGTACCGGCGAATCTGGTTTCGGCCATTCTCGATCAGAAAGAGGCCAAATGAGTAATGGCCAGCGCATCCGGATTCGCTTGAAGGCGTTCGATCACCGGATGCTCGATCAATCCGCGGTGGAGATCGTTGAGACTGCGAAGCGTACGGGAGCGCGGGTAGCGGGTCCGATTCCGCTGCCTACGTTGATCGAGAAATTTACGGTAAACCGCTCTCCGCACGTTGATAAAAAGTCGATGGAACAATTTGAAATTCGCACGCACAAGAGGCTATTGGACATCATTGAGCCAACGGCGAAAACGGTGGATGAACTAAAGAAACTGAACTTGCCTGCGGGCGTTGACATTACGATTAAGATTTAAGCGGAGGCTTTTCTGAAAGATTTGCGATTAGACGGTCATGAGCATCGGACTTCTTGGACAAAAAATTGGTATGACC
>Ga0207701_10004691_pt1 | contig 13837 bp, 15 predicted proteins | sample KBSSwiSSwithPhiX_FD_184294 | JGI IMG/M metagenome (GOLD analysis project Ga0207701, IMG submission 184294) | Switchgrass rhizosphere bulk soil microbial communities from Kellogg Biological Station, Michigan, USA, with PhiX - S5 (SPAdes) (version 2) | ecosystem: Environmental > Terrestrial >... | reverse complement strand
CGTAGGCGTCAAACACGTAGGGCATCGAATGGCTCCAATCAGTAATTTTCATCACCCGGCCACCATCCGCCGGTTTATTCTGCCTTAGAGTAGCATTCTGGAGCGAGTGATGGCGGATTGGTCACAGACCTGGACTTTCTTCGACGGTGAGTGGCGCGAGGGCAATGTACCGCTCTGGGGCGCGCGAACCCATGCGATCTGGCTCGGCTCCTCGGTGTTCGACGGCGCGCGTGTCTTCGAAGGCACGGCGCCGGATCTCGACCTGCACTGCGCCCGCGTCAACGCCTCGGCCAAGACGATGTTTCTCAAGCCGATCGTTGCCGTGGACGAATGGATACGGCTGACCCGCGAGGGCATAAAGAAGTTTCCCGCCGAGACGACGCTCTACGTCCGGCCAATGTATTGGGCGGAGCGGGCCGGGCCGATGGCGCTGCCGGGCGATCCGGAATCGACGCGTTTCGCGCTGACGCTCTATGACGCGCCGATGCGCAAGCCCGATGGCTTCTCGGTTACGCTGTCGCCGTTCAAGCGCCCGACCATCGAATGCGCGCCGGTCGATGCCAAGGCGGGCTGCCTTTATCCGAACAACGCTCGCGCCATGTTCGAGGCGAAATCGCGCGGCTTCGACAATTGCCTGGTTTGCGACATGCTGGGCAACGTCGCCGAGCTTGCCAACTCCAATGTGTTCATGGGCAAGGACGGCGTGGTGTTCACGCCGGTGCCGAACGGCACCTTCCTCAACGGCATCACCCGCCAGCGGATCATCAAACTGATGCGTGAGGCCGGTATTTCGGTGGTCGAAGCCGTGCTGCGCTATGCCGACTTCGAAGGCGCTGACGAGATCTTCGCCACTGGCAATGCCTCGAAGGTGCTGCCGGTCACCCGCATCGGCGAACGCGCATTGCAGCCCGGCCCGCTTTATCGTAAGGCGCGGGAGCTTTATTGGGCCTTTGCACATAGTTCTTGAGGAATGACTCCGCGGATGACACGGGCGTTGATGTTTTTGCTTTTGCTTGCTGCGGCAAGTCAGGCGCGCGCGCAGGACGATGCGGTGCAGCGCGTTTATGCGGCCATGGAGCCTCGCATCCGCGCCGAATACGAATTCCACCTGGCCGGGGTGGCGCGCCAGGTGCTGGCATCGGGAACGCCTGCCAGCAAGATCGAGGTGTTTCAGAGGCGGCTCAAGGCGCTGGCGTACAACCGAGCGGTTCTGGTTGCCTATTGCATCGCGGACGCCGAGAGGGATCGGCCGCCCAACGCGCCCCATGTCCCAATGGAGAGAAATCTCGTGCTGACGACGTGCGTAGACGACAAAGTCGGGCAGTTGCAGAAGTTTTCCCAGCTCGCGGCCTATGCCGACTTCTTCTTTCCCGAACGCATTGAAATTTGCGGGGAGCAATCGCGTGCGCCGGAGCACGAACAGGTCTTGCGGCCGTACGGCTTTCTTATGCTGGATGACCCGAGGCTCTATGACTTTGCGCGTTACAATGAATGCCTGATGAAGCAGCCGGGAGACTAATCCGGCTTAACCGGTGGCTGCGTGAACAAGTTCGCAATCGTGCGACCGCGGATGTCGTAGGCACGCGCGAAGCTGACACCGTCGCGCACGGTGTCGGCCAGCAGGGGCGCATCGAGCCTGGCGCAATAAAAAACGCCGAGCATCAGAGCGAAGTCAGCGCCCTTCGGATCCCAGGTCGGCTCGAACTGGTCGCCAAGCGCGATCTGTGCTGGGGGATGCGGGCCGCACACCGCGATCTTCCATTTGCGGCCGGCGGGCGGCGTTTCGCCGCGTGCGGCGAGGATCGCGCGGAGTTGCTGAGCCGCCTGTTTAAAAGCCAGTCCCCAGTAGTCGAGCATGAAGCGCGACTGCGCGCCGCCCACGCCGCCGGCGACATGATTGAAGGAGGCATATTCGTAGGGATGCAGCCGCGCCATACCGATCACCGGCAGCGCCACGCCGGCTGCAAAGATGACCGCGAGCACGGCCGGCACCGCACGGTGGAAGCGAAAGCTGCAACTCACCATCCAATTTGCGATCCATGCACCCGCCAGCCCACCCGCGACGGCGAGTGGCGGCAGCACAAACACGAAGTGCCGGATGCCGTTGTACATCGCCGGGCGGGCGATGATCGTCGTGGCGATGGGCAGGATGGCGGCCAGCGCCACGGCAAAGGTCATGGCGCGGAGCCGCGGCGAAATGCCGGGGCGGAACGCGGTGGCGAACGCGCCAAGCAAGCCCGCCGCTCCCAGCAGCAGAAAAAATTCCGGAACTTTCAGCCCGAGCAGCATCGGCACATAGCTGCGCGGCATGTCCGGCGGCTCGATCAGCATGCCGTCGAACAATTCCCGCCAGGGCTTCTCAAAGAAATGTGAGAATATCTCGATGGCCGCGAGCGGATTGAGCGGATTGACCACGCTCCACGGCCAGATCAGCGCCATGATCGCGTAGGCGAGGATGGCACTCGGTATCAGAGTGAGCAGGAGACGGCCAAGGTGGCGGCCCGCCAGGCGGATGCCGTCGGTCCGGGCTTCGATTGCGAAAAGGAGCGCCAGCGCTCCGATTGCCTCGATCATGCCAAAGCCCGCCATGATCCGTGAGCCGATCGAGAGACCGAAGCCCGCCCCGATGATGACAAGAGTGGTGGGGCACGGCCGCGGATATTGGTCGAGCAGGCGCACGAGACCCAGCAGGAACAGCGCCATCGCCACCGCGAACGGCGCGTCCTTCGGGTTGATGAACATGTGCCCGTAGTAGAGCGGACAGGTGGCGAGCAGCACGAGTGCGAGGAGGCCGGCGAGCGGCCCGCCGATCCGGCGGCCGATCCGCCAGGTGATGGCGATGCCGGCGACGCCGACGGCGGCGCCAAGTAGCCGCCTCGTCTCGAACAGATCGAGCGGCAGCACCTTGGCGACTAGCGCCGCCGCCATGTCGAAGCCACCGCCGTAAAGGTAGAGATTGACGAACGACAGCGCGCGCGTGTCGTGGAAGCCCGACGAATACAGGGACAACAGGAGATCGCCATACTGCGCGTGGGTGTAGTCGTCCCAGCCGAGCCCGTAGTCGCGGAAGGTGAACACGGCGACAAGCGACAGCACCGCAAGCGCAGCCAAAGCGACGCGGTCGAACCAGCGGCTTTGCAGGGCGGTTGCAGGTGTGGATGCGCTCATGAGCGATTTAAATCAGTGATGCGCGATTATGCCAGCCAGCGTTGTTTGATCCTGGTGACAATTCGCCATGGCCGGAAACGCAAAGCGGGGCCTTGCGGCCCCGCTCCGTTTGATGGGGTGCTGCCGAATTACTTGCTGGCAGCCTGGAACATTTCGTTGGCGTAATCCCAGTTGATCAGGTTTTCCCAGAACGACTTGAGATAGGCCGGTCGCGCGTTGCGGTGGTCGATGTAATAGGAATGCTCCCAGACGTCGCAGCCGAGAATTGGCTTGCCGCCGTGCACCAGCGGGTTCTCGCCGTTCGCCGTCTTGGTGATGACGAGCTTGCCGTCCTTCACCGCGATCCAGCTCCAGCCGGACCCAAACTGAGTGACGCCGGCCTGGATGAAGTCCTCTTTGGCCTTGGCCACGCCGCCGAGATCGCTGTCGATCTTGGCCTTGAGCGCGCCCGGAATCTTGTCGCCGCCGCCCTGCGGCTTCATCCATTTCCAAAAGTGCAGGTGGTTGTAGTGCTGCGCGGCGTTGTTGAAGAGGCCGGCATTCTTGCCGAACGAGCCTTTGACTACGTCCTCAAGAGATTTGTTCTCCCACTCGGTGCCCTTGAGTAGGTTGTTGCCGTTGGTGACGTAGGCCTGGTGATGCTTGTCGTGGTGGTATTCCAGGGTCTCCTTCGACATGTGAGGGGCAAGCGCGTCGTGGGCATACGGCAAGTTAGGTAGCTCGAACGGCATCGGACTTCTCCTGCGGATACAAACGGCTGGGATGCAATGAACTCAGGTGCAACGGGCACCTAGCAGCGGACGTTCCCTAATTAGGCTCCGCCGCAGGAGAGGGCAACGCCCCCACGGGCTATAAGGACGGCGGTTTCCAGTTTTAGGCCCGGCGACCGCGCGACCCCGAGTGTCAATGGGACGCCCTGCGGGTGGTCCAAACAGCGTTAATCAATCGTAGATTTGCTAAGACTATACCAAGGCAGGTTCTTGCGGACGACCCGGAAGGCCGCCACACTTTGGTAACCAATGTGGCTGGCGCCCGGGTACTGGTAAGGGGACGGAAACCCGATGACTCTCGTTTTATTGGCCGTCGGCCTCATCGCCGCCGCCATAGGCTTGGTAACGATCGGATTTGGTATTCCAATCAATGCCTTCAGCCTGGGCAACACGCTCATCATTTCGGGCACGATCGCGGTCGCGAGCGGCCTGATCCTGATCGGACTTGCGCTTATCCTGGGCCAGTTGCGGCGGATCGCCGAGGTACTCAGGGGCAAGGCGCTGGCGCGTGCGCCTAGCGCAGTCGAAGCGACCGAAGCGGACCCACCGGCGTCCGCCCGCGTGATGCCGGCGCCGGCCGCGATCCAGCCCCAGATCCCCGATCCGCAGATCCCAGAGCCGCCCCGCGTGCCCGAACCGCGTGCGCCGGAGCCCCGCTTTCCGGCCACGGCCACCGAACCGGTCCCCGGTCCGCTGGATTGGCTGCGTGCCAAATCCAAGCCCATGACGACAGCCATGCCATCTGCGCCGGTGCCGCCCGCCGCGCTCGAACCGCCGATGGTCGAACTGACCGACGAAGCGCCGCTGTCGCCGCGTCCGCCGCAACGGCCGGCGATGCCGCCCGGGGTTGAGCCCGAGGTCTGGTCGCCGAGCCGCGATAGCGGTTCGCTGGAGCCGCGCCTCGCGCCGCGGTCCGAGCAGCCGATGCCGCGCGCCACACCTCAGGTCGAGCCGCCGAAGGAAAAGGAACGCTTCGATCTGGTGTGGCCGGATCGCGGCGCCGCACCGGTTCAGAATGAACCCAAGGTCGAGATCAAGCGCGAGCCGGCAATCGACATGCCGCTGCCGCCGATCCCGGCGCGGCCGCGCGAGACGCGGCCGGCCACCGAGAGACGCATGCCCGAAATGCCGCGCAAGCCGGCCGCAGAACGGGGACCCGCGATCCTCAAATCCGGAGTCATCGACGGCATGCCCTACACGCTCTATGCCGACGGCTCGATCGAAGCCCAATTGCCGCAAGGCATGGTGAAATTCGCCTCCGTCGATGCGTTGCGCGCGCACCTCGAAAAGCAAGGCTGACCGCGTCGATTCGAAAAACAACGCCGGCTCCGCAAGGAGCCGGCGTTGTTTTTGAACTACGCTTCGAGCGCGACTGACGAATTCTAGACCTACTTCTTCCGAATCTTGCTATATGAACTATTCGCGGCAGGTTTGGCTAGATTTGTGTTTGCCTGTACTTGCGCAGGATGAGAGACATTCTATAATTTCTTAGGGTTATGTGTCCGATTCAATCCGGCGATGCCTTTCGCCAAGATCTACAAAGCATAGGGGCAGCTTGTCATGGGCGACGCGATCGAGACCGCCAATTACATTGGACTGACGGCTGAGATCGTCTCGGCCTATGTCAGCAACAACACGGTGGCTTCGGCCGATATTCCGGCGCTGATCAGCCAAGTGCATACGGCGCTGCAGCGGGTGTCGAATGGGGAGCCGCAGGCATCCACCGAGCCGCTCAAGCCGGCGGTGCCGGTCAAGAAGTCGATCAACCCCGACTTCATCATCTGTCTGGAGGACGGCAAGAAGTTCAAGTCGCTCAAGCGCCATCTGCGCACGCAGTACAACATGACGCCTGAGCTGTACCGGGAGAAATGGGGTCTGCCTGCCGATTATCCGATGGTGGCGCCGAATTACGCCGCCGCCCGCTCGCAGCTTGCCAAGCAGATGGGACTGGGTCAGCAACGCCGCCGCCGCCGTTAGGCCATATGGTTGCGAGCGTGATCAGTTCGCCGTCGCGAGCGCTGCGTTGGCGTCGCGGCGGATGCGGTCAACCATGGAGCGGAAGCCGTTCGACCGTTGCGGAGTGAGGTGTTCACGCAACCCGAGTTTTTCGAACAGGTCGACGGCGTCGGTGGAAAGGATCTGCTTGGCGCCTTTGCCGGAGTACAGCGCGAACAGGATCGCGATCAGTCCGCGTACGATATGGGCGTCGCTGTCGCCGTCGAAGGCCAGCACCGGACCGTCACTGCTATTCGGTTTGACGGACGTTGAAAGCCACACCTGACTGGCGCAGCCCCGGACCTTGTTGGCGTCGTTGCGGGCGGCTTCCGGGAGCGGCGGTAGCGCGCGGCCGAGCTCGATCAGATAGCGGTAGCGGTCGTCCCACTCCTCCATCAGCTCGAAATTCTCAATGATCTCGGCGACCGACGGCTGTTCCATGCCCCTATATAGGGTGGCCGGCCGTGCGGGTCGAAGAAAAACGGCCAAGAATCTGGAGAGAACCCGAGGAGAAAAATCAAGCCCTGCGGTGGGGCGCCTTGCGCGGCAGCGGGACCTGCTCCGTGCGGACCGGTACCGGGCCCTGCCAGGCGGCATCAAGGTCGCCGTCCTTCAGCGTGTTCTGCGAGCCCGGGGACACGGGCATCGTGCGAACTGCCGCCGCAAGTTTGGGTCCTGCATTGGACGCCGCTTTGCTGACCGAGCCGGTCTCGGTGCCGTGCGAGGCATAATCGTTGAAAAATTCGTAGACCATCTTGGCGCCGGCCTGCGCTCGCTGGCCGATCGCAACCGCGGCTTGCGCACCGACGACGCAAGCGTCCGGCTGACGCTCGCAGAAGCTGCCCATGTCGGAAACCGCAGCGCCCGCGGCGACCACCGCCTCGGTGGGCCCGATTTTGGTTTGCGCGCTGGCTTGCGCGCTTTGCTGCGCCCCGCCCGAGGGCAGCAACGCCAGCACGATGGTGAGCCAGAACGCAACACGCAGCAAAAAGAACATGACGGCACCCGTATCCCTGTTCGATCCTTCCAGCGCCGCCTGAAGGCGCCGTAGGGCGGCTTTTGTGATTTCGCCGCAGGACACACGCTAACAGGCGGGGTTGAAGAGGCTGTTCGCGTTTTTGCGCTCATTCAAAGCGAATGAATCGGAAATTGTCGGCAAATTTGAATCGTTTGCTTAGGAATTCATTGACGGTGGAAACCTCAGATTTTCCGCGATTCTCGCCGTCCCATAACGGGGCGATATCGCCTCAGTGGCGCACTTCAACTCGCTGTTCACCATGACCACGGCCGGCGACGGCGTGACGAGGCACCGTGTGCGGCAGCCTTAGCACTCGTTTAAGCGTCGCCTGACACGATCCGGCAACAAACAAGGGAGCGCGTCCGCAAAAGACGGGCGTGCGTTGACAACGTGGGCCTCCTCAAGCCGATCCGCGACTATGTCGATACGCTGGTGCACCCGTCGGCGCTGAACGACGCGCTGACCGCCTCGCGCCATCGCGCCTTCATCGCGCCGCGGCTGCTGGGCAGCGTGGTGGCGCTCGCGGCGTTTCCGATCTATATCGCCATGCGCGGCGTGCCGAGCGCGCTGGAAGTGCTGGTGTTCGCCTGGCTGGTGCTGCCGATCCTTACGGCTTATTACCTGTCGCGCACCGGGCAATATGAAAGCGCCCACGTGATTTCGTCGCTGGCGCTGACCGGGCTGGTCACTGCCGTCGCTGCCGAAACTGGCGGCATCGCCTCCTTCGCCGCGATCTGGCTCGTGGTGGTGCCGCTCGAGGCCGCGCTCTCGGCATCGCGCCGCGTCGTCGCGCTGGCGTCGACCTTCGCGCTCGTGGCGGCGGGCCTCCTTCACTTCCTGGGTACCCAGGCCATGCTGCCGCCGACTGATGGGTCGGGGGTGGGCACGCTCGCGGCGCTCGGTATCATCTCGGCGTCGCTCTATGCCACCGGGCTCGCCCTCGGCGCCGAGTCGCTCGCGCGGACGAGCTTCTGGCTCCTCTACGCCGAGGAGGATCGCTACCGTCTTCTGGCAAGCAACATGACCGACGTCATCACCCGGCATGGCAAGAACGGTGCGGTGCTATTCGTCTCGCCCGCAGCGGAAACGCTGTTCAGCACCAAGGTGAGCGAGCTGCACGGCCATCATCTGTTCGATCGCGTGCATGTCGCCGACCGGCCGGCCTACCTGACCGCGCTCGCCGATGCCGCGAGCCTGGGTGAGGCACGTTCCGTGGAATTCCGGGTGCGGCGCGATTTACCGATGCACGACGGCGGAGCGGCCGAAAAGTTTCAGCCTACGTCGCAGTTCATCTGGGTCGAGATGCGCTGCCGGCGGCTCGATTGCGCCAGCAGCGAGATCGGCGAGCCCGAGGTGGTCGCGGTGATGCGTGACGTCACCGAGCGTAAGGTGCATGAGCAGGCGCTCGACCACGCGCGCGCCGAGGCCGATCAGGCCAACGCCTCGAAGGTGAAATTCCTGGCCAACATGAGCCATGAGCTCCGCACGCCGCTCAATGCCATCATCGGCTTCTCGGACATGCTGATGAACGAGGAACGGATGCGGCTCGACGGCGCACGCCGCCAGGAATACGCCAAGCTGATCAACGATTCCGGCACGCACCTCCTTGCGGTCGTCAACGGCATCCTCGACATGTCGAAGATGGAAACCGGCGATTTCGAAATTTCGCCGGAGCCGTTCGCGCCGGCCCAGGTGATTGGCAATTGCTGCGACATTCTGGCGCTCAAGGCGCGCGAGCTCGGGCTCGACCTGACGAAGCGTCTGGCCGCCGACCTGCCTGAAATCACGGCGGACAAGCGCGCGTTCAAGCAGATCCTGCTGAATCTGATTTCCAACGCGGTGAAATTCACGGATCGCGGAGGGCGCGTCACCGTCATCGCCAAAATTGAAGCGGCCGATATCCTGATCGTGGTCGAGGACACCGGCGTTGGCATCAGCGACGACGATTTGCCGCGCGTCGGCCAGCCGTTCTTCCAGGCGCGCGGCGCCTATGATCGGCGCCACGACGGCACCGGACTCGGGCTTTCGATCGTGCAGGGCTTGGTGGCGCTGCACGGCGGCGAAGTGAATATCGTCAGTCGTCTTGGCGAAGGAACGCGCGTGACGGTTCGCTTGCCAATCAATGGTGAGGCGGTGCCTCCGGCGCGCAAGCCTTCAAACGTGACGCACGCTTCATTCGATCATGTGGTCGAGGCGGCAGAAGCTTTAATCAAGAAAACAGCGTGAGGCGTTCAGTGCGAGCAGCGACAGCGCGAGTGGATGACGATGGGTTCAGCGGGCGCTCCGTGGGGCGCTTGCCGTTGGTCTTGCTGGGTTTTGTGCTGCGCACAGTGTTGCGCCGCCCGCGAGACTCTCTGGCCGCCGGCGTGGCAGGCTTTGCTGCCATCGCGATCCTGGTCAATGCGCTGTTCATGCAATCGGGGCCGCACCCGGCGCCGATCTTCTCCAACAAGCCTGCGCCGGTGGTCGTGCCGGTCGCGGCCTTGATGCCGCAGCGCAAGCCCACCGACGCCAAGGTCGATGTGACGCGGCCGCGCTCGGACACGGTTGCCGAGATCCAGCGCGAGCTGGCGCGGCACGGCTTCTATGACGGCGCGGCCGATGGTGTCTACGGCCCGAAGACCGATGCGGCGATCCGCGATTTCGAGCAGGCGGCGGGTCTGCGTCCTTCGGCCGAGCCGAACGACATGTTGCTTGCCTCGATCGCGCGCTCGGCCATCAAGGCGCAGCCGGTCGCGATCCAGCGCAACGACCCGATCGCGGCGCTGCTGGCGCCCAGCGGGCGCATCATCGCGGTGCAACGCGCGCTCACCGACTTCGGCTACGGTCCGCTAAAGCCCACCGGGCTCTACGACACCGACACCCGCTCCGCCATCGAGCGCTTTGAGAAGGCGCGGCGGCGGCCGGTGACAGGCCAGATCACCGACCAGTTGGTGCGCGACCTTGCGACGCTGACCGGTCGGCCGCTGGAGTAACCGGGCCGTCGTGGTAAGAGACCCTCGGCAGGGTCATCATGCGTCTCAAATCCGGCATATGGGTCGCGGCCTACATCCGCCGCTGTCAGGTCGAGGGTGTGCAGGCCGTGTTGCGCCGGCGCGGTGCCGAAGAGGCGGGAGCGGTGTTCATCAAGGTGTCGAAGCTTGACGGAACGGCCGATGTGTTTGGGCCGGCGCCGCAGAGCACATTCGAGGAGGCGCGGCCGGCCGACCGCGCGTTTATCCGGGCTCTGAAAACGCAAGATGCGACCGAAGCCGACGCGGAAGCCTATCTCGCGCGCCAGATCAAGTTCGATTCCGACATCTGGATAATTGAGGTCGAGGATCGAGCCGGGCGAAATTTTCTCGATACGGTGGTGGCGTAGTGTTTAGCCACCTTCGGTGGCGCGCGCCTGGATGAATTCGTCCCAGGGAACCTTGGGCCGGCTCACCGGCCAGGGGGCTGCGCGGCGCTTGCTCTTTTCGTCCTGCCAGTATTGCGGCTGATGAGTGGCGGACTGCGGTGCCGGAGATTTTTCTGCCGGGTGGCTCGCCTGCCAGATTGCGACCAGCTGCAGCGCGGCGCCGGGCTCGATCTCTTGGTGCAGCAGGGCCAGATCGTAAACCCGCTGCACCGATTGGCTGATCGTTGGGTTAAGGCACAGCAGGATCCTCTGCAGCATGGTTGTCGGCATGCCGAGGGCCACGGCCGCCACCACGATTGGCTCGCCTAACTCGTCCTCGTACAACCGGCGCGCCTGTGCGCGCGAAATAGCAAAGATGCGTTCGAGCTCGCGGGCGAACAGCTCGCTGTTGTGCCCCAGCGCCGCGGCCTCCAGGCGATGGGTCGACTCGCGCGCGATGGCCGGCGCAATCGGCTCGGCCGGTGCCAGCGCCGCATAGGATAAATTGAGCAGGATCAGCCGCCGCTCTTCGGTGCTCGAGGCAAAGAACAGCTCGCTCAGTTCGCTGGCCGGCGCCGGAACGTTATCGGCGAGCGGACGAGTCTCGGCATCGGCCGGGTCGGGAGCCTTGAGGGAAATCAACTCCTTCAACAGCCGTTGGCGCACGGCAGCTGGCGCCATTGGATAGCCTGCGATCTTGTTGGCGACGACGGTGCGGGTCTTGGCGTCGACCAGATCGATCAGCCGCAGCGCCAATTGGGTGAAGTGCTGCTCTTCCTGTTCGGTGTGCGTCTGTTTCTGCACATAGAGATCGATCATTGCGCGCAGCAGCGTTGGTCGGATGTCGACGCCGAGCGAGCCATTGGGGTGGGGAAGGTGGTGGGGCGCTTCGGTCATGGTTGTACCGATGTCACGATGCGCAAAATGCGCAATTGCCTGAGGTTAGTGCCGCTTCCGTTAGCGAACCGTTAACCATGGCAGTCCTTAATCGTAGGACGGACCGATCGGCGGCCAGAGCAGAAGGCTCAGCACCGGTGTCCTCGGAGACGGGCATGGGTATCATCGTGCAATTTCCAGACGGGCATCGCCCGGTAAGTGGCGGCCGCTATGTCGACGCCAATTCCGAGCCGGCCAGCGTGATTATTCTTCCGGTGGTGCGGATCGAGCGCAATCCAGACCAGCCGTCGGATGGAATGGACGGCGGCAGCAGTGCTGCACCGGGCCGGCGGCGCCGACGGCGCTCGTCGCGTTCGTGAGCGGCGCGCTCCGACCGAACCCATGATTGACCGGTTGCACTGGCTCGCGGTCGCGGCCGCATTCGGGTTGCTGACGGGCTGCGGCACCTACGGCGATTTCGGCAGGGTGCGGCCATCGCTGGTCAACGATGACACACACGCCTGGATGGGCCCGGCGGCGGCGCGCGGGCCTGCAACCAATCTGGCTTGGAGACATCAGCTCACCGAGGAGGAGCGCACGCTGCGTGACCTCGCCTATCCGCTGATTGAGCCGCCTTACGATCGCCAGCGATGGTACAGCGTGCTCGGCGAGCTGGGCGTCGGCAGCCGGCCGTGGCCTTATCCTGATCGCTCGGCCTATGCATCAAGGCTGTTTGTCACCGCCTATCGCTCGCAGACGGCGCGCTATAATCGCCTGATCGAGGACATCCGCAACGATGTCATGCGGATCGATCCATTCTTCAGCTCGGCTCGCTATGTCACCGAGATGGATCGCAAGCGCGAGAAGGCGCTCTCCTATGTCTCGAACCTCACGGCCGAGGAACGTGACAACACGCTGCAGCGGATCGCCGAAAACCGCAACATCGTGCGTTGGGTTCAGGGTTCGCTCCACGAACGCACCGAGTCTTACAGGGTCGCGCTGGAGCGCATGGTAATCGCGGCGCCGTCGCCGGTGGCCGTCGAAGCCGAGCGGTCGCTGACGCTGCTGCAACAGCGCATCACCGGTTACGGCGCCTGATTCAAGACATCGAATCGGCGGTCACCGCCAGCACGTCCTAGCGTTCCGCTGCCAGCGGTTCCGGTTTGCAGGTCGCCCGGCTCAGCGCCGCCTGGGCAACCGGCATCAGCCCGGGCTCTGGCGCCAGCGCCCGCATCACGATGAGCCCGGTGCCGCTTGGCGACTCCACGATCAGCCGGTCAGCGGCGGTGACGTCTTCCTCTTCAGGAAGGTCGGCGCGTTGCGCGGCCGTCATCAGTTGCAGTTCGATCTGGCGGCGGCCTGCGGAGCGGTCGTTGATCGCGTAATAGGCGACGCCGCGCCGCGTGTAGAACGACACCGATGTATAGGCAGGGGTGATCGGGACGGTGAGCTTGATCGGGCCGCTGTCGAGGTCGTAGCGGCAGACCGCCGAGGCAAAGGCCGGGTCCATGAATGGCATCACTTCGCTCTGCGGCGTCGGCTGTGGCAGCGCCGCGACCGCATTGACCGGGGAGATCGGGGAGAGCCGCGAATAGGCGTCCTGCGTCGCGGTGCGTGGCAGGATCAGCACCGCCACCAGATGTACGATGCCGCCGAGCAGCGCACCCGCGAGCAGCCAAAGCAACCAGCGGATCATGGCAGAGCCTTCACGAGCATGACTGCACCACCGAGGGCATCGGCGCCTCGCGCGCCGCGCGCGTGGCGACGCCAACCGGCGAGTCGTAGAGCCGCAGCACCAGCATGTAGCTGTCGACGCCGCTGGTCGGCAGCCAGTTGCCCGCCCGGGTGCGGGGCGCCACCACGATGTCGAAGCTGCCGTCGGCGTTGCGCACGATCTCCTGGCTGGTGAAGCCCTGGCGTTCGATCGCGTTGCCGATCAAGTGACCCTGCGGATCGTACAGCGTCAGCGTCCAGAACCGTGCCTGCGGGGTTATGCCGCTGATCCGCACGTCGCAGCGGCCGTCGAGCGGCCTTGCGTCATCGTCGGTGCGGGCGACAAAGGCGACGCCGTCGCCCGAGCCGACCGGGAGTTCGCCGCTGCGGGCGATTGCCGCCCGCGCATAGGGATCGACGTCGCGGGTGCCGGACTTCGGCCAGGCGGTCCAGGCGCCAATCGCCACGGCGCCGAATGCCGTGCCGCGGGTCAGCGCCAGCCAGGTCGCGCCGAGGCCGACCATCGCGGCGACGGCCAAGGCAAACAATGATCCAAGCAGCAGGCGCACGATCGATCCGCTCGATGAGGGCGATGCCGGGGGGCGAAAATCGCGGGGCTAGCTTATTTGTTTGGCGCTCTAGTTGCCACGCATCAGACCGGAGGCGGAGCCGCCGGCCGAGGCAAGGGCTTCAGGTCGCAAGGCATCCGCCCGCGGGCCGGGTGGGGGCGGTGGCAACTCGGACACCTCGCCGGTCGCGGGCAGGGCGCGGCTGGCGTCTTCCATCATGCGCTCGATCCGCACCAGCACGTCGGTGCCGCGCCGGGTCAGCACGGTCGGCCGCAGCGGCGGGGGCGGCAGGCTTTTGTCGGTCGCGGCGACCTGCGGGCGTGCCGCGGGTGCGGCGGCGGGCGGAATG
>Ga0207701_10004688_pt1 | contig 13841 bp, 13 predicted proteins | sample KBSSwiSSwithPhiX_FD_184294 | JGI IMG/M metagenome (GOLD analysis project Ga0207701, IMG submission 184294) | Switchgrass rhizosphere bulk soil microbial communities from Kellogg Biological Station, Michigan, USA, with PhiX - S5 (SPAdes) (version 2) | ecosystem: Environmental > Terrestrial >... | reverse complement strand
ATAACTATCAACATCGAGAGGACCGATATGAAATACATCAAAACATTTGTATTTGCAGCACTTACGCTCACTGCCGCCTGCTCTGGCGGGTCTGCATCACTCAATACGGCAAAGTCAGAACCTGCGACGGTCAGCCATGCCGGCACGACAAATACTGCATCGTCATCAGCAAATGCTGTGTCGTACGCAACTCCAGCTTCCGCCAGAAATCAGGTCGATGACCTCAAAACCCAGCTGGCCTCACAAAAGGTAACACTTGACCAGGCAACGGATTCGCAAACTGCGCCCGTCAACTTTGACCGAAAGGTAATTCGAAACGCCGACCTGAGCCTCGAGGCCGACTCGCCCGAATCCGCTTTGCAAAAGATCACGGCCATCGCCGAAAGCAAGGGCGGTTTTGTCGTCGAATCTCAGGAAAACAGCAGCGACGTAAAAACGACCGAACACGATGTCGTGACAATGAGCATTCGGGTTCCGGCGGCAAAGTTTAACGAAGCTCTCGAAGAGATTCGCAAAACAGCGACCCGGGTGATCGTCGAAAACGTCAAAGGCGAGGATGTAACCGAGGAATTCATAGATATTGAGGCTCGTCTGAAAACCCAAAAAGCTCTCGAAGCGCAATTCATAGAAATAATGAAGCGTGCGAGTTCGGTGCCCGAAGCTCTCAATGTCCAGCGTGAACTCGCTGAGGTCCGCGGTGAGATCGAAAAGATCGAAGGCCGCAAACGTTTTCTCGAAAATCAGTCAAGCTTGTCCACTATTAAGATCCGGCTGCAAACACCAACCGCCTTTGCCGCTAATTCGACCGGTTTCTTTTACAAGTTGGCCCAATCGTTCACTGTTGGCTTCGAATTCGCCCTCAATGTTGTTCTTGGGTTGGTTACCTTCTTCGTCGCGATCATCCCTTTTGCGGTCATCTTCGGTTTACCCGCGTTTTTCATAGTGAGATACTTTTGGAGACGACAAAATCGGCCGCAATCATTTAGTGATATCGCTAAAGAGGAACTGGGTACAGAATAAACCGGGATGGTTCAACTATTTCAGATAATGGCGGTGGTTCTTGCAGGAGTCGCCGCTTTTTTCTTTTGGCAGAACAACAGCGACTGGGCCTTTGCGTCCGGCGTGCTGGCGGTCTGCTCGTTTTTCCTGTCGATCAGATACCAGTACAAAACCCGGATCCAGGTACGACAAGCTGCCGCGGCGGTCGAGGATGAGGAAGAAAACGACGAAGGGGATGTTGGGCAATAGACCATGGCAATTGTCGTATTGAGCACATTTGGCTCGCTCGGAGACCTTCACCCAAAGATCGCCCTGGGGCTTGAGCTTAAGAAACGCGGACATCATGTCCGCTTCGCGAGCATGGATTATTATCGCGAAAAGCTCGAATCGCTCGGGTTCGAATTCTACTCCATGGCCCCGCACATGGACCCGAGCGACGTTGCGGAGATCCCCGAAATGGTCGATGCCAAAACTGGTACGGAAAAGATACTTAAAGACATCATTATTCCGAGCGTTCCGGAGATGTTTAATGACCTCATCGTTGCGGTCGAAGGCGCCGATCTTTTCGTAACCGGCGAGATCGTTTACGCAGCCAAGTCGGTCGTTGAAAAAACCGGGATCAGATGGATCTCCACCACACTCGCTCCGATTTCGCTCTTTTCCGCGTACGACCCACCGGTCCCGCCTCCCGCGCCGTGGATGGAAAGCCTTCGTGGGCTGCCCGTGATCTTTCATCGAGGCATTCATTCGCTAATGAAGTGGATCACGAGGGACTGGCTTGAGCCGTATCGACAGTTCCGGAAGGACCTAGGACTCGACCCCGATCACGACCCGATCTTTGATGGTAAATATTCCGATCTTCTTCATTTGGTCATGTTCTCGCTTGTGCTTGCAAAGGCTCAACCGGATTGGCCGAAAGCCTCCTTGCAGACAGGATTGTGTTTTTATGACGGCCAAGGTGATACGGGAACGATGCCCGACGGCCTTGCAGAGTTTCTCGACTCAGGTGAACCGCCGATAGTTTTCACTCTCGGATCGGCCGCAGTAATGGATGCCGGCGATTTTTTTGTTGAAAGCGCAAAGGCCGCAAAAATACTCGGACGACGGGCCTTGCTGCTTTATGGCCGCGATAATCAGCCGCCAAAAGGCTTGGATGAAAATATTGTCGGATTTGAATACGCGCCGTTCTCGCTCGTTTTTCCGAAAGCCGCCTGCGTCGTTCATCAAGCGGGCGTCGGCACTACAGGACAGGTGCTTCGTGCCGGTGTTCCGCACCTGATAATGCCTTATGGCCATGATCAGCCCGACAACGCTGCTCGATGCAGGCGTCTCGGTGTCGCGGAAATCATCGGTCGAGAGAACTATAATGCCGAACGGGCCGGAAATATGCTGAAAGATCTCCTTTCAAAAAGGTCGTATGCGGAAAAAGCTGCCGAGGCCGGCAAGCTCGTCCGCGAGGAACATGGCACCAGGATGGCATGCGATGCTATTGAGGCGGCGCTCATAGGCGAGAATGTACGGCAGAAAACTTTCGTGTAACTCCATTAATATACTATTATTTAGTAACCGGAAAACCGTTCTCGTAAAAGGAGTTTTTGGGGAAATATCGTGCCACAACTCGAACGCATTCTCGAAAACAATCGCAAATGGTCTGATGAAATAAAGGCTCGAGAGCCTGACTATTTCACCCATCTTGCCAAACAGCAGTCGCCGGCATTTCTATGGATAGGCTGTTCGGACAGCCGCGTTGCCGCAAACACGATCTCTGGTCTTGAGCCGGGCGAGATATTTGTCCATCGAAACATTGCCAACCTGGTCGTTCATACCGACATGAACTGTTTGTCGGTAATGCAATATGCGGTCGCGGTTCTAAAGGTCAAACACATCATCGTGACGGGCCACTATGGCTGCGGAGGGGTCGTGGCTTCGATGGAGGAAAAGAGACACGGTTTGATCGATAATTGGCTGAGGCACATCCAGGATACTGCTAGTATCTATGAGGACGTTCTCACCCCGATCGCAGATGGCAAAGCGCGCCTCGACAAACTTTGTGAGCTTAACGTCATCGAACAAGTAATAAACACGTGCGAGACCACTATCGTCCAGGATGGGTGGGGCCGGGGACAAGAACTTTCCGTTCACGGATTCATTTACGACATTGCGGACGGCATTTTGCGAGATCTTGGAGTCACGGTCGAGGGCTCAATAAGTAGGAAGGAAGTGCGGCAGCGTTTCTTCGCTAATTCAAACGCCGCAGCAACCAGGTAGAAATGCTCACATCAGCAGATCTCTTAAAGCGGACAGTCGTTGCATGGATATGTCTTTTGTTCTTGTCGCTGATCATTTCGGCTCAACCGGGCAGAAAACCTTCGCCTTCGCGCAACGGCCGCGAGGGGATGGGCGGTCCCGCGACCTCAAAGCGTTTTCTACCGGCGATCCCCAGCCAGGCGGATTTCGATCAAATGGCCCGTGTCTATAATGCGAAAACACCTTATGCCCTGCCCCACGCGATGTTCATCATCGACCGCCGGGCGCGCGACAAAGTCTATTACGTCAATTCGCAGATGTTTCGCTTCCATCAGGATTTTGCTAACGCCCAATATCTTTCGTTAAAACGCGGCGAAGATTTTTTCAGGGACGTCTATGTCAATGACCGGCGAAGGCTGATCGTCGGCACGATCGCCTGGCAGGAACCGGTTAAGAAGTTCACCTTTGAATTTTGGGAAGGCGACCTCATCACGTCGCAGATGATCGCTGACGCCTCCGCGGCGATCAAAAAGACCTTCTTTACTGATGTCTCATTCAAGCCAAATTCCGTCCGGCAGGAGGACGCTTCGGCAGATCTCAATATTCCGAAAGTCACGGCCGACGAAATTCAAAAAAATCAGGAATACCTTGCGCTTAATGTCGCAAAAGGTGTTGGACGCATCCACGTGATCGATAAGCTCGACGACACCGTGGAGATCGGATACAACGAGATTGTAGTGCTTAAGGAAGTTCCGCTCGACCTGCCGCCCGTCGCGGGCATTATTGTTTCTCAGCCGACATCTCCGCTGTCGCACATCAATTTGCTGGCAAAGGGTTGGGGTATCCCGAATGCATATATCAAAGACGCGAACGACCTGTTTCGCGCGCATGACGGCTTTTGGTTCAAGTTCGAGACGACGCTCACCGATTACAAATACGAGGCTTGCCTAAAGGAGTGTCTTGACGAGCGGCCAGAAATTTCGCCGACGGTTTACGGAGCGAATCGCGATCAATTCAAGGCCCCGCCCTCAGATCTTAATACAACCAAACTCGCCTTGCTGACCGAGATGCGCTCCAGAGACAACAACACCTATGGCTCCAAGGCGGCAAATCTGGGTGAGGTAATCCACTCGCATCCAAAAGCTTTTGACGTGCCGCCCGGTTTCGGAATTCCGTTCGTCTATTACAAGAAATTCATGGAATCGAACGGCCTCTTCGATATCATTGACGAGCTGATGGACGATCAGGATTTTGTCCACAACCCTTCGGTCCGAAAGAAGAAGCTCGAAGCATTTCGTCAGAAGATACAAGGGGGAAAGTTTGATGACAACCTCCGTGCCGAGATCATCACGAAATGGAAAGGTTTGCTAGGGGGAAAAGCGGTTTACGTTCGCAGTTCGTCGAATGCCGAGGATACCGGCAAATTCAGCGGGGCGGGCCTGTATTCCAGTGTCGAAAATGTAAAAAACGAAGACCAGGTCATTGAAGGCGTCAAGTCTGTCTGGGCATCCATATGGAATTTCAAAGCATATGAGGCACGCGAGCGAAACTTCGTGGATCACGACCGCACATATATGGGCGTGCTGATACAAAGCGGCGTAACCATGGACAGCGGCGGTGTTATGATCACCAAGGACCCATACGACTCCTATAACAAAGGTGCCGTTTACATCAGCGCCACATTCGGACACAATATCGCGGTGACCTCGGAAGGGATCGGTTCAAGCGTCGGGCCGGGCAGTAAAAAGGCGATACCCGAACAGATCCTTTTCAGTCCTAAATCGAACTCCGTGCAGGTACTCACCCGGTCAGACCAGGAAACGATGTTTGTTCCGGACGCCAACGGAGGATTGAAAGAAGTTCCGTTCGATAGTAAACGCCGCGTTTTGAGTGATGCTGTCGCCCGAAACCTCGTGCGAAGCGCAAATGACATAAAACGCGTTTTCGGCGGAAAGGACCAGGACATTGAGTGGGGCATAATGAACGGTCGTATCTATATCGTCCAGGCACGACCATATATCGATAAGAGGTAATGCGATCGCTGCAGGAGGCGTTGCAGAAACCCGCACGAAGTAGTAGCAATGTAGGTTGCAAGAGCCCGCGTAAGCAAGGGCGGCACATTCAACTTGAGGTCAGTTGTTGCTTTGATTTAGGCCTCTGTATTTTTTATGAGATCAGCTTTATCAATACTAATTCTTGCAACCGCTGTTGCGGCTGTCGGCTGCAGCAACGCGTCTGCACCAGTCCAAACAAATTCGAACGCAGTCGCATCGACGAATGCAAATGAACATCCGCAGACGATGATCGCCCATTCGACCGAGAATCAGCCTCCGCCGGGTTCGGCGAACACACCACCAACCCGGACGAAATGGACGCAGGGTGGTGATCCTATCGATACGGCTGAATACGATTCGGCGATCTCAAAGGTGACAAAATCGAGCGACAAGAAAGCGATCGGTGAAGCTTATTTCAATCGAGCCGTCGCTTTGACTCACGCCCGTCAATACGCCTCCGCTCTCGGCGATTATCGCAAAGCCATCAAATATGATCCCGACAACGCCGAAGCCAAACAATGGATCGATCAGATCCTCGGGATCTACGACTCAATGAACAAAGAGGCCCCGAAAGAAGGCGAAGAACCGCCGCCGCTGCCTTTTAAGAAGAGCTAAATCGCTTTTCAGCTTTGGTTAACAGTTATTCCGCAGATAGAAAACCGAATTGTACGGGAGCGAACGATGAAAAGACCGGCCCACGCCATCTCCGCAGCGATTTTTGGGCTGCTGCTTACCACACTTGCATCCGGCCAGCATGCAGCGAGGATCACATTTGCTCGCGGTGCCACAAGCAAAGTCGTTTCAGGGACGCTGAACGGATATAAGGACGAGCGTCGATTTGTAATCAGGGTTCGGGCGGCCCAAACGCTCAACACTGAACAGGTTGGCAATCACAGCATAACTATCTTTATAACCGACCCGGCCGGCCAGGACGTAGACAATTCCGACATGTCGTGCAACAACCGCCGCGAGGTTACGCCCACCGTGGCTGGTGACTATCACATCGTAGTGGTTGAGTGTCAGAAAGCCGATCGGTGGAAAGGAACCTTCAAATTCCGGGTCACGGTCAAATAGCTCACGCCTTAATTTGCAAAGATCCGCAAAGTTCTTCGCCTTCTTGGCGTGACAGCCGCCGTCGTCCAAAGCCAGTACCGGTCCTGTGCTCCGTATCGAACGGCTGGACAAACAACCCGTCCTAATTTTAAACTGATTGTTTTGCGATAATATTGATATTTTTATTGATTTTGGAGATCAAAAGCTTTTTATGGCTATTTCAGCAAACGATATAAGAAAAGGAATGGTGATCCTGCACGAGGGTGCCCCCGTCAAGGTGATGGAATTTCATCATCATACGCCGGGCAACCTCCGCGCTATGGTGCAGGCACGATTGAGGAATCTGCTAACGGGCAACTCGTTCGAGTTTCGCTTCCGGTCGGCGGACACGCTCGAAAAGATAACGCTTGAGCAGCACAAGATGGAATACCTTTATTCCGACGGTTCGCATCATCATTTCATGAACAGTGAGACATTTGAACAGGTAGCCCTTACCGAAAATGAGTTGGGCGATGCCGCCCAATGGCTCATGCCTGGTCTCAAGATCGAGGTCGAATTCTACGAGGGATCTCCGATCGGTGTCGCATTGCCAGGATCGATGGAGCTTACGGTGGCGACTACCGAGCCTCCGTTGAAAGGTGCGACGGCCTCTAATTCCAACAAGCCTGCGACGCTCGAAAATGGCGTAACTTTGATGGTCCCGCCATTCATCGTCCAAGGTGAAAAGATCAAGGTCAACCCGACTGAAGCCCGTTACATGGAACGGGTGAAATAGGTCTTGGAAGTCGAGAAGTCTGGGAAGTCTCGGAAGACATTCGACGTGTTTCTTTCTGGACTTCCCGGACTTTCTAGACTTCCAGGACTTAAATGTTTTTCCTCTACAGCCTTTTCTACACGCTCGCGTTTATTCTAATGTCGCCGCTTTTATTGCTGCGGCAAGAGAAATACGCGGCTGGTTTTAACGAGAGGCTGGGCAATTATCCTGAATTCAAGAAAGACTCGCGTCCGGTCGTTTGGCTGCATTGCGTGTCGGTTGGTGAAACCAACGCCGCACGTCCCCTCGTCGAACAACTGCTCGCCGCCTTTCCCGATCATCGACTCGTGTTCTCGACAACAACCCGGACCGGACAGGCACTGGCAAGAAGCATCTTCAAGGACAAAGCCGATGCCGTCTTTTATTTCCCATTCGATTGGAAGTTCACGGTCCGCCGAGCGCTAAGACATTTTGGTCCGTCCTTTATCCTCATGATGGAAACCGAGATATGGCCCAGGTTTTTTCTGGAGAGTCATGTGTCCGGAGCTAAGATCGCCATCGTTAATGGACGTTTATCCGGTAAGTCGTTTCGAAGATATTCGCATGTCAGGAGTTTTGTCCGTCGTGTGCTGTCTTTTATCGACCTGGCATTAATGCAAGATGAAAAGGACGCTGAAAGGATGGGCTCACTAGGTGTCGATGCCAACAAGATCACTGTAAGCGGAAATCTGAAATTTGACCTCTCGATGGACGAAAAAGAAAGCGACCTGACCGAAGTGTTCCGCACTCGGTTTGGTATTGACGGTACCCGCCCGCTGATCGTGGCGGCGAGCACCCATGAACCTGAGGAAGAGTGGGTCCTGAATGCACTCGATATAAGCGGCTATCCATTTAGACTGTTGTTTGCTCCGCGTCACCCGGAACGCTTCGACGCCGTCGCAAAAACGCTCGGCGAAACCCAATATTCTTTAATTAGACGTTCGAATTACCCAACAGAAGCGGATAAAAATGCCGACGTGATCCTGCTCGATAGCATCGGCGAATTGCGTGCGGTTTATCCTTTGGCCGACATTGTTTTCGTCGGTGGAAGTTTGATACCGCATGGCGGCCAAAGCGTCCTTGAGCCGGCGAGTGCCGGGAAACCGGTAGTGATCGGTCCATTTACACACAATTTTGAAGCGGTCGTTGATGGATTTCTTGAGAAACGAGCCATCGTACAGGCAAAGAGTGCAACCAGTGGCAACGATGAACCTTTTGAACTCTATTCAGCCCTCCGCGTTTTTTTCGACGAGCCTGACAAACGAGTCGAATACGGCAAACGAGCTCTAGAGGTAATGGAAAGCAACCGTGGCGCGACCGAAAAAACAATTGAATCATTGCGGCCGTTGATCAATCGTTGACTCGCCGGAATATTTTTCTCTTGTATGAATGTCTAATCTATGATACGCTGTTGCACCGCGGGTATGTGGCGTTATGTTGCCCTGTCTTGAAAAACCCGTGCATGAAAATCTCGAAGGGAAAAAGCATAAAGGCTTTTTTGAAAATTTGGTGTCGTGGGATCGGCACCTAAAGTCGTGAATGAGCAACGCCTATCTCCAAAGCCGTGAAACACGAAACAGCAAAAAATTGTGAAAACCGTGGAACATTGGAACAGGCAGATGTCAGCCTTCTAAATCATGATAAATGATAGAGTTACAGCTGTTTTGAAGGTCGAAACCTGTGTCACATTGTCTCACAATTTGCCACAATCTGTTACAGATCTGACTTAGGAACCGCCGATCCAATGATCATTGTGTTCTTCATTCTGGCTGCGGTTCTGATACTTTTCAGCTTCAGGTCGTTTCGCGGCGGGATCAGTTTTCTTCGTTATGTAAGAAATGAACTCGCGAAGCCGGTTTCGTCGTTTACTCCGTTTGCTTCGGTGATCGCGCCCTGCAAGGGTCTTGACCAAGGGATCGAAGAAAACCTGTCGGCACTGCTGAAACAAGACTATCCGGCGTACGAGGTGATCTTTGTTGTTGACGACGAAAGTGACCCGGCCGTCCGGGTGATCGACGAGATCTCGTTACAGTACGACACCTCGAAGTCAAAGCCTAAATTGGTGACCGCTCCAAAAGCGATTGAATCCTCACAAAAGGTTGAAAATCTTCGCGAAGCGATTCTCCACGTCTCGGACGAATCCCGAGTTTTCGTTTTCGCGGATTCCGACGCGAGGCCCCCAAAAGATTGGTTGGCATCGCTGATCGCTCCTCTGGAAAACGACCAGATCGGGGCAACGACGGGATATCGCTGGTTCATCTCCTCAAAAATGTCTTTTGCATCCGAGCTTCGATCGGCCTGGAACGCTTCGATTGCGTCGGCCCTCGGCCCGAATCTCAAATCTAACTTCTGCTGGGGCGGCTCGACGGCTATCCGCCGAGATGTGTTTGAGCGAATCGACATGCGGGAGAAATGGCGCGGCACGGTTTCGGACGACTTTGCCGTTACCCGTGCGATAAAGGCGGCCGGACTCGCGATTTACTTCGTTCCCAAGGCACTGATAGCGTCCGTCGAAAGCTGCACCTTCAAAGAGCTGTTTGAATTTACGAACCGCCAGATGAAGATAACGCGAGTCTATGCTCCGCAGCTATGGAAGCTCTCATTCTTCGGATCGGGATTATTCAATGTGACGCTTATTTGGGCAGCTCTCATTTTGGCCGCCGCCGGACGCACGATTCCTTTTTGGATCGCCGCAGCCACAGTTTTCATGATTGTTTTCTTTAGCATCGGCAAATCCTGGCTTCGACTTAAAGCCGTCCGTTTGATCTTGAGGGATCATGAAGCTGGGCTGCGCAGGCAAGTCATTCCGCAAAATACCTTGTGGCTTCTCGCTCCGGCTATTTTTCTCTACAACTGTGCTGTTGCGGGGTTTTCACGGAAAATGACCTGGCGTAACGTGCAGTACCAACTCGTTTCGGCATCGGAGACTAAAATATTAGGTCGGACAGATGGTTCAAACTCCATCTAATTAACGACCCTATTGATGTTAAGATTAATTAATATTTGTTCTTACGGGCTTTTTCAAACCTATATGCGAGCTAACGGGCTGGTCAGATCTTTTGTCATTCTCCTTTTCTTTATAGCCTCGGCCGCTTTATTTGGCCAGACTCCTCAGGCTCCTCCAACAGGAAAGGAACCTGTGATCATCATTCCCGGTCTTAGCGGTTCAGAATTGGTAAACAATAAAACGGGCGAGGTCGTCTGGTACAATTCGCACCGCTCACGCGATGACGATATTCGCTTGCCGATCTCCCCGACGCTGCGCAATCACGACAATCTTGTTGCGAGCGACATAATTCGAACCGTAAAGATCATTAAGTTCCTTCCTGAAACTGAAATCTACGAACGCTTGATCGACGCGCTCGTAACTCGGGGCGGCTATAAGGAAGGTAAATGGAAGAACCCACCGCGTGACGGCTATAAGGACACGTTCTATGTCTTTCCGTATGACTGGCGTCAGGATAATGTGGACAACGCTCGTCTTCTTGTCCGTCAGATCGACCAACTTCGGCGGTCGCTGCGAAAGCCAAACCTGAAATTCAACATCATCGCTCATTCGATGGGCGGTCTTGTCGCACGCTACGCTGCCATGTACGGCAACGCCGACCTGCCGAGCGGCGAGATCAAACCGACGTGGGCAGGAGCAAAGTATTTCGACAAGATCTTTCTGCTCGGAACACCCAACGAAGGGTCCGTCGATACGCTTAATTCGCTTTTGAACGGGTATGCGTATTTTGGCGGTAACGTCAATCTGCCCTTCATTCAGAATGTCACGCGGTTTGACGTATTTACGATTCCGTCCGGGTACGAACTGCTTCCCCACGCCGGTACCCTTCTAGCTTATGACGACAAGCTCCAGCCGATAACGCTCGATCTTTTCGATCCGAAAGTATGGGAGCAATATGGTTGGGCTATCTGGCAGGACCCCGAGTTTACGAAAAAGTTCTCTCCGCTCGAACAAAAGAACGCGAAACAGTTCTTCGAAGCCATGCTCGCCAGGGCACAGCGGTTTCAGCAGGCTCTCGACGCCGACGGAGAAACGATACCGGTTTCGTTCTATCTGATGGGCGGCGATTGCAAGGAGACGATGAACGCATTTGTGCTCACGCGAAACGAAAAAAAGGATTCGTGGAAAGCGATATTTAAGCCGGCAACAATTACCGCAGGCGACGGCACGAAATACACCGAGGCCCAGCTGAAACCGCTGCTTTTTGCGATGGGCGACGGCGTCGTTTCTAAACGTTCCCTCACGGGCGAAACGCTCGAGCACGCCGGTAAACATCTCGCCTTTAAACCCGTTTCGGACCTATTTCAGTGTGAGTCGCATACAAAGCTGGTGACAAACCCTGAAATACAGGATAAGCTGCTGGCGCTACTGCTGACATCGCCTAAGTGAGATGGAGAATGATGAGCAAAATGATCGGCCGTTGATCGGGGCACACCGAGCCTCTGATTCGGAAGACGTCGCGGCCAAAAACGCCTGCGGCTACGCCGCAACCGACAAAGATCGAGAACCATTCATTCTTCAAAATACGGGCTATTCTACTGCCTCGGTTGAGGAAACGGCCCGCAGGAGCGGCCTGGCGTGGTCAATGGGGATCGTTTTTTTCACCTCGATCGCCTTTATGCTGTTTCTCGGGTGGATCGCCGACATACTGCTTGGAAGCCAGCCATGGGGGCTCGTCGGGGGCATTATTATCGGGGCGATCATCGGTTTCATCCAATTCTTCCGGATCTCGTCGCAGATATACGCGAAACCGGATGAAAAAGCCTCGCCGAAAACGCTGTTTAAGGACGATGGCGGATAAGAACGAACGCTGGGAAAGTTAGCACAAACTATTGTACGGCATTTGAAATTTCCGCTAATCGCTTATAAAATTTAGGATTCGCAATGAGCGATAGTACAGAGCCTGTGGCCGGTGAGAGCCAACCATCGGCAACGATATCAAATCGCAGGCTTCTGGTTGAAATGGTTGTGATCACGCTCGTAGTGAGTGTGACTGGGCTGATGGCCGCTTCTGGGAGATTCTTCGCCGGTGTTCTTTTCGGCGGAGCGTTGGCGTTGGTAAATTTCCTCTGGCTCGATCGTTCGCTGGCGGTGGTGTTCAAGGCCGCGACCGAAGGCGTGAAGCCGCGGTTTCTAGCAGTCCGGTATATCCTGCGTTACGTCGTGATCGGCGTTGTCCTGTTGGGCATTTATCTTACGGACGCATTGCCCGTCGTTGCAGTGATCATCGGCCTCGCGAGTTTTGCTTTTGCCGTCGTTTTTGACGGGATCATTAGTATTTTGCGAAACCCTTAAGAAAGGATTTTTAAAATGTTCTTATTTGCAGAAGAAGGCGGCGAGCAGGTACCGCTGATCGTAGAGTTTATCAACCACTATTTTGGTAAGCCGGTCTACGAGTTTGAGATAACATACACCAAACCCCTTTGGGATAAATTCTTCGCATATTTCGGCAGCAATGCGGAAGCAATGTTCGGCCCTTATACCGAGGAAAATGCCATCCCTTGGTACACGATCATGTTCGTGATCGCGTGCATTCTAAGCCTGATCGTAATCTACCTGCTCAAAGGCAAACTGTCGGGTGACGATCCGAATAAGGGCCAGTTAACCCTGGAGGCGAGCTATCTGCAGATCAGTGATCTGGTCACGAAAGTGATCGGTCTCCACGGTGCAAAATATTTTCCGGTAATGGCGACGTTTGCCATTCTGATCCTGATCTCGAACTTGATGGGCCAATTCCCATTGTTCATGTCACCGACGGCATCGGTGAACGTGACTTTTGCCCTATCTGTTACCTCGTTTCTTTATTACACCTCAGTCGGTATTAAAGAGAACGGCGTTTTGAAATATCTCGGCCATTTTGCCGGACCAAAGCTGCCTATCTTCATCGCGATCGTTGTGACTCCGTTGATATTTAGCGTTGAGTTGATCAGTAATTTGATTCGCCCGTTCACTCTCGGAATTCGACTTTTCGCGAACATGTTCGCTGACGAAAAGATCTTCCACGAGATCACGAACCTTTATCCGCCGTTTACTCAGTTTGCCTTGCCGCTTATCTTGACGCTTCTCGGCACTTTCGTTGCTTTCGTGCAGACGCTGGTGTTTACTTTGCTGTCGATGATCTACATCAGCGAGGTTTCGCATCCGCCGCATGATGAGCATGATTACGTTCACGAAACGCACGAGCCCGACGCGGCGGTCGCTCATGCTTAATAAGTTCTGAGTTCCAACACCAGTTGGCCTTGCTAAGAATCAAGCCTACCAGCTAAAGCTGGAACTCAACAGGAAGAACAAGGGGCACGGATTGAAAACCTGCATTTCATAGCGGATATGCCCGCACGCTACAGGAGCCTTGGACTCTACGGAGTATAAAATCCATGCGCATACCGGAAGTGAGGCGAACTAATAACACCCGCGGGATTTTGATCATTTGTCTCTGTGGTTCTTCGTAACCATAAAAACAGGAGAATAGAAAATGAACAAACTAAAATACTTATTTTTTGCAACGCTGGCAGTTATCGTATCGGCATTGCCTGCAATGGCGCAGGCTGGTGCGGCCGCTGGGGATAATAAATTTACGGTCAATGCAGCGAGGGCGATCGGTGCGGGTATCGGCTTTGGTTTAGCGGCCGGTTTGGCCGGCATCGGACAGGGGCTTGTTGGTTCACGCGCTGCCGAGGGTGCTGCCCGC
>Ga0207701_10004687_pt1 | contig 13841 bp, 8 predicted proteins | sample KBSSwiSSwithPhiX_FD_184294 | JGI IMG/M metagenome (GOLD analysis project Ga0207701, IMG submission 184294) | Switchgrass rhizosphere bulk soil microbial communities from Kellogg Biological Station, Michigan, USA, with PhiX - S5 (SPAdes) (version 2) | ecosystem: Environmental > Terrestrial > Soil... | reverse complement strand
CCCGTCGCCGCCGCTTCACCGGTGCGCGCGGACTGGGAGGTGCACCGCACCGATTCGACCGCGCTCGTCGAACGGGCCGAACGGGCGTTGCTGGAACGCCCGGACGACGACGAGCTCGCGCGCCGCCTGGTCAAGCTGGCGGGCAAAGACGGGCGTACCCGACTGCGCGAAAAGTTCCGCGCGCGCGCCGAGCGCGCCTCGGCGGAAGGTGGGCGCGCCGCATACGGGCCGCTGTCCGCGTACGCGCACCTGTTGCAAGCGCTGGGCGACGCGAAGGCGGCCAGCGCCGCGTTCGATCAGGTGCTGCGCGTGGCGCCGCAATCAGTCCCTGCCCTCACGGGCCGCGCCCGCGCCCTCGCGGATGCTGGTGACAGCGCGGCAGCGCTCGCGGCATATGACGAGGCGCTGAAGCTCGAGCACCGCGCCCCGGCGCGCCGCCGGCTGATCGATGCGGCGCTGGCGATCCTCGCGCGTTCCGGGGATGCCCCGGACAAGGCCGCGCAGGAGAACACCGTCGCGCTCTTGCGCGAGCAGGCGCGCGCCGAACCGGACAGCGACGAGATCGCCGGACGCCTCGCCGACGCGCTGGAACGCGCCGGCCAGCCAATCGCGGCCGCCGAGGTGCTGGAAGCACGGCTTCGGCCCGGACACACCGCTACAAAGCTGGAGATGGCGCTGCGTGCCGCTCGGTTGCGCCTCGCGAGCCGAGACGCGAAAGACGCCGCGCGCGCCGCGAACGCGCTGACCGCGTTGCTTCGCGAGCTGCCGCCCGGCGACGCCGAACGCCGCCGCGCCGTCTGGACGGTCGCGTTCGCGGTGGCCCGCAGCCGCGGCACCCTCCCCGAGCTGGCCCGCGATCTGGAACGCGCGCCCGGTCCCGTCGAATGGGACGTGCTGGGACGCGTGCGCGACGCGCTCGGCGACATCGAGGGCGCGCTGGCGGCGACGCGCGCCGCGCTGGCAGCCGCCCCGCGTGACGTCGAGATCGGCCGCCGTTTGATCGCGTTACACGATCAACTGGGCAACGAGAACGACGGGACCGCCGTGCTCGAGGACCTGGTACGGCGCCTGCCCGACGATTCGCAGCTGGTGGTCGATCTGATCGAACGCCAGACGCGCCACGGCCACCGCGCCGAGGCCGCGGCGGCGTTCGACAAGGCGATCGTCCACTTCGGCGGGAACCGGAGCGCGCTGCAGCAGCTGGCGACGCTGGCGTCGCGTTCGGGAGAGGATCGCCGCGCGCTGAAGACCTGGCAACGCCTGCACAAGCTCGATCCCGGCAACGAGGTCGTGATCATCGGCCTGGGCGAGTCGCAGTTCCAGGCGGGCATGAAGACCGAGGCGCGCGCCACGTGGGCCGCGCTGCGGGAGCGCGTCCGCCCACCCGTGCACGGCCACCTGCGGCTGGCCGAGGTGCTGCTGGAGCATGACCTGGGTGCCGACGCAGTGGCCGAGGCAAAGCGCGCGCAAGCTCTCGAACCCAAGAACATCGAGCCGCATCGGCTGCTGGCCCAGATCTTCGAACACACCCGGAAGCTCAATGAGGCTGTCGCCGAGTGGAACACGGTGCTCGCGCTGGCGGATCGGAAGCTCCCCGGCAGCGACCAGCACGCGGCGCTGCGGCGCGAGGCGCGGGTCCGGCTGCTCGGGTTGCTCGCTCGTCAGGGACGCAGCCGCATGGACGCGCAGATCCGGCAGCTGCGCGAGGAAGCGCGGCTTCATCCCGACGACCTGGAAGTCGCGCTCTTCCTCGCGGAGGCGCAGCAGCGGATCGGCGATTCGAACAGCGCGATCGCGACGCTGAAGGACGTGCTGACGCGCGCGAACAGCGCCGCGCCCAGCGCCGCCACGCGCGACGTCGCCGTCGAGGCCGGGTTCGCGCTGGTCCAGCTCCTGAAACGAACCGGCCAGCTCGACGAGGCGGTGGCACGGCTCGACGAAATCGCGAAGCTCGCGCCGGGCCGCGCGCGCGAGGCGCACCTGCAGATCGCCGACATCGCGCTCACGCGCCACGACGTCACGCGCGCGCTTTCGCACGCGACCGCTGCCGCGGCCGCCGCCGATCCGCAGACGCTCGCGCGGATCGGCGATCTGCAGGCGCGCGCCGGCGCCGATGACCAGGCGATCGCGACGTACCGCGCCGCGGTCGCGCACGACACGAACCCGGCCGCGACGCTCGCGCTGGCGCGGTTGCTCGTCCGGCGAGGCGACGAACAGGAGGCGGCGGACGCGCTGGGGAGCCTGGTGCGCGCGTCGCATGACGACGAGGCGATCACCGAAGCGGGACGGCTGGCGCTGGATCTCGCCGACCTGCGCGGACGCTTGCCCGAGCTCGAGGTGGAGCTCGCCGACGCGGTCGCGGTGGGGCAAGACACGCCCGCGCGGCGCAAGTTGCTGGCAGCGCTGCTCAAGCGATTGTTGCCGCCGATGTACGGCGACGCGACCGCGGACGAAGCGCGCGCGGCGCTTGGCCGCAGCGTCTTGCGCCCGTTGCTGGAGATCATCACCGAGACCGACCAGCCGCCGGACCGGGCGGTCATCGATCTGATCGGCATGCTCGGCAACGGCGATGCCGCGCCCGCGCTGGTGCGGCTGGCGATCCGCGAGAAGGAAGCGCCGCTGGTCGCACGGACGGCGCGCGTGACCGGGGCGTCCGGCGCGGAGATGGAGGCGGAGATGCTGCGCGCCGCGCGTTCCGTCAGCAACGCGGCGGCGACCGTGGACGTGCAACTGGCCGCGCTGGCGGCGCTGGCGCGGCTCGGCGATGCACGCGGACGCCCCGCTTTCGTTCGATTCGCACCCGCGAATACCGACCGTCGCTTTCGAGCGCTCGCGATCTGGGGTCTTGGCCGCCTGCCCGAAAACGCCGCTGCACCCGAGCTGCTCAAGGCGCTCGACGATCGCCAGTCCGACGTCGTGGCGGCCGCCTGCCTCGGGCTGGGCCGCCATCCGAACGGCGGGTCGTTGCAGCCGCTGTTCGCGCTTGCGGCGGACGCGCGGCGGCCGACGGAAATGCGGCGCGCCGCCATCATCGGGTTGGGCCATGCGGCCACGCGCAGCGGCGCCGTCCGCGGCAGCGTTTCACCGGTGCTCATCGAGCTGCTCGATTCGGGCGATCCCGAGCTCGCGCAAGCCGCCGCGCAGGCGCTCGCGTGGTCGCGCGACCCGCGCGCGCTGTTTCCTTTGCTCGCGCGTGCCTTGCTGCCCCATCGCTTCGCATTCGCCGATGCAAGCGTGCCGCTGGAAGCGCTGGCGGCGTGGCACGCGACCGCGACGCCCCCCGACGAAGCCCGGCGGCTCGCCGGAACGGTGATCGATGTCGACGTGCTGCTGACATTGCCCGCTTCGCCGACGGCGCCCGATCTGACCGCGCTTTGGCGCGGCCATACGCGCGAGCTGCAGGAACTGCTGGCCGATGCGCTGGCGCGCGGTGGCGAGACGCGGCGCGAAGCGCTGGCTGCGCTCGATGGGCGGCCGGACGCTCCCGCGCTGGGCGCGCTCACGCCCGACGCGGATATCGCGCTCGGTGCGGAGACCGTCGCCGCCACACGCGAGGTGGTGCACCCGCTCGGGGATAAGCTGGCGGCGCTCCTGGACGACGCCGATGCGGAGACGCGCGCGACCGCGTTGCGTGTGCTGGCGAAGCTCGGGGACGAACGAGTGACGGCCGCGCGCATCGCCGCCGCGGCCTTCGATGCGTCAGCGCCGCTGGCCAACGCCGCCGCGTTCGCCGCGGCGCGCGTGACTGCGACGCGACCGGCTCAGGCGCCTGCAATCGCGGCCGCGCTGGCTCCCGTGCTGGGCGACGAATCGTGGCGGCGGCGGATCGCCGCGGTCGATGCGCTGGCGGGGTTGGGACCGGCCGGCGCGGCGCTGCTCGAACGCACTCGCGCCGACAAGCACGCGGTCGTCCGCGCCGCGGCTGTCGACGCGCTGGCCAAGAAGTCGTTCTGACCCGGCGGCACGCCCGGGAATGAAGGGCATTTTGACCCGAGCGCCCGGACATCGAGTATGCTGCGCGCCATGGCCATGCGAGATTGCCCCAACTGTGGCGCCCAGATTCCCGCAGACAACCGGTTTTGCGGCAGCTGTGGCGCCAAGATCGACATCGCCGCCGCTCCGGCTGGTGGTGGTCCCGCGAAGACGATGTTCTTTGGCGCCAGCCAGCCTGCTGGAAAAGCCAAACTGACCGTCATCAAGGGCGAGGGCATGGACGGGGTGACCTACCTCCTCAACGCGACCGAGCACCTCGCCGGACGCACCGAGGGCGCCATCATGTTTCCGGACGACCCTCTGCTGTCACCGCGCCACGCGAACTTCATCTACCGCGACGGCCACCTGCACGTCCTCGATGAGGGGTCGGTCAACGGCGTCTTCATCCGCATCAAAGCGCCGGTCATCCTTGGCCCCGGCGCGCTGTTCCTCATCGGCGAGCAGTTGCTGCAGGTCGAGCCCTCGCCGCCCGACCTCGGTCCTCAGCCGGACGCGGAAGGAACCTACTTCTACGCGAGCCCCAAGCGCCCGTCGAAGATGAAACTGATCCAACGTCTGCGCGGCGGTGAGATCGGCATGATCTACCGTTCGCGCAGCGACACCATCTCCATCGGGCGCGAAGGCAACGACGTCAACTTCCTGGATGACCCGTTCATTTCAGGACGCCATGCGCAGATCGCCATCAGCCCCGAGGGGCAGGTCACGCTGTCGGATCTGGGGTCGAAGAACGGAACCTTCGTCCGTATCAACGACGAGATCGCCCTCGACCACGGCGACCACGTTTTCGTCGGTCAGCAGCTCCTGCGCGTCGAAATAACCTGACCACGCCAGGCCGCGCGGGCAGCTCGACCAAGCCACCCGATACGTTGACGCTGCGACGGCGGCGTGTTAGTTGCGTTAGGTTCCACCGGGGGTCCATTTGATCACCTGTAACCGCTGCGGCAAAGAAAATCAGGACCATTACAAGTTCTGTCTCGGCTGCGGAAACGAGCTTGCCCGACCGGCCCCGGCGCCCTCCCCCAGCGCCGGCGTGGGCAGCGACGGACCGCTCGAGACAGCGCGCACCGTGTTACCGCCGGCGCCGCTGGGCGGAATGCCGGCCGCGATGGCAGCGACTGTCAGCGCCGGTGAGCTGAGGAACTCGGCCGGCGCGGCCAAGCCCAAGGGCGGTATCCCCTGGAACGATTCGCCCAAGATGCCAGCCCCGGTGCCTTTCCAGCTCCCGCCCAACCCGCTGGCCGGGCCGGGGGCCGCGCCGCGCTCCACGGGCGCCGGAATCCACCCGTCCACCACGCCTGCGCCGCTGAGGCCGACGGGCGGCCCCGCCGGCGAGATCGCCTGCCCGAACTGCGGGCGGAGCGTCCAGGTCGGTTTTGCGTTCTGCGGTGCTTGCGGCACGCGTATGGGCGCCGCGGCGTCCGGTCCTCAGGCGACCGTCGGCCAGCCGCGCACGATGTTCATGGCCGGCGCCTCGGCGGCCGCCGCACCGGCTGCGGCACCGCGCGGGCGCCTGATCTTGATTCGCCCCGACGGCTCCGAAGGCGGTTCGCATCCGATCCATGATGGGGACAACCTGATCGGTCGAGGGCAGGCGCCCTTGTTCGACGCGGACGCATACCTGTCGCCGCGCCACGCCGAACTTTCGATCGGCCCGAACGGCGTCACGATTCGCGACCTCCAGAGCCTCAACGGCGTGTTCCTGAAAATCGCGGCGGAAGAGCCGCTCGAATCCGGCGACATTTTCCGGATCGGCCAGGAGCTGCTCCGTTTCGAGGTGATTTCGCCGCCCCAGGCCCTGGAAGATGGAACAGAGGTCATGGGCACGCCGAACCCCGGTTTCTGGGGGCGGCTGTCAGTGATCGTCGGCCGCGACGTCGATGGCTCGGCGTTCCCCCTGTTCGGCGAGGCGATCGTGCTCGGCCGCGAGCGCGGCGACATCCTCTTCCCGGAGGATGGCTACGTCTCGGGCACGCACGCGCGCATCTCGCTGCACGACGAGCGCGTGTTCCTGACCGACCTGGGATCGTCGAATGGCACGTTTCTACGCCTGCGCGGTGAGCGGGTGATCCCCACCGGCTCGTACATGCTGATGGGCCAGCAGCTTTTCCGGCTCGAGTTCCGGTAGTCGCGGCCGCCGGCCCGGCGAGCGTTACTTCTTTTCGACTTCGATCTTGTCCTTCGCCCCGGCCGGCTGCTGACCGCCGAAGAACGCCCGGCGCGCGGACTCACCCGCCGATGGTTCCACGTAGCGGAAGCCGTTTGCGATCTTGAAGGTGGCCCCGTCATCGAACATCACCTGGACGTCGACTGGACCCTTGTCGTTGGGCGGCGTGACCACGCGAATCTTGCTGCCGGAGGCGATCTGAACGCTCTCCGCTTTACGACGGCCGAATTTCACCTCGGCCTGCGTCTTGCCGGGCTGGAAACCACCGCCGACGATCGAGATTTCATCTCCGCCCGCCGTAGTACCCTGCGGCGGCTCGATAGAGTCCACCTTGATCGGCCCACCCTTTTGGGTGCACCCCGCAATGAAAACCCAGGCCGCAATCGAGATCGTGATGCCGAGGACACGCTTCATCGTGCTCGCCTCCGTGCGAAAAACCGACCATAGCCCCGGTGCCCAGATCGGTCAAGGACTGCGAGCGGTTAGGATGAGGTCCGCCTCAGGCGGCTTTCGCCGCCCGAGGGCCTCGCGGCTTAGACGCTTTCGCGCTTGGCCATCGCCCGGCGCATCTTGCCGAGCGCTTGTTCCTGCAGTTGCCGAACTCGCTCGCGCGAGAGCCGGTACTCGTCCCCGATCTCCTTGAGCGTCCGTTCCTTGTCGTTCACCAACCCGAACCGCTTGCGCAGGATGTCCGCCTCGATGGGCTTGAGCGAGGCCAGCAACCGGAGCATTTCCGTCTGGGTCTCGCTCGACGCCATCTGCTCGGGCACCGCCGGGCCCTCATTCGGGTCGACGAGCACATCGATCAGCCGCCGGCCGTCCTCGTCCGAGATCGGCCGATCCAGAGAGACCGGTGTTTCGGAGAGGAAGGTCTTCATCTTTTCGAGCTTCTCCGCCTCGATCCCCGTGGCGGCGGCGATCTCCTGCGTGGTCGGCGGGCGTTCGAGCTTGGACTGGAGCTCGCGCTGCGATTTCGCGATGCGGTGGTACGCGTCGATCATGTGGACGGGCAAGCGGACAGCGCGGCCCTTGTCGGCCAGAGCTCGGCTGATCGCATGCCGGATCCACCAACTTGCGTACGTCGAGAAACGGAAGCCGCGGTGGTAGTCGTACCGCTCGACCGCCTTCATGAGGCCGATGTTGCCTTCCTGGATGAGATCCGCCAGCGGTAAGCGGCCGTGGTTGAACCGTCGCGCGATCGAAACGACCAGGCGGAGGTTCGCTTTCACGAACTCGTTCTTCGCGGCCTTCAGGCGCAGCGCTTTGACCCCGACCGTTCGCACGTAATCGGCGAACGCCTTCGTGGAGGTCGAGAACGGGATACTTCCCTCGATGGGAAGACCTTTCGTGGCGCGCCCCACCCGTTGGATCTCGGCCAAGGCAGCGTCGATGAAGATCCGGTCGATATCCAGCAACCGCAGCTTGACGGCTACGCTCGCGCCTGCCTTTTCGAAGCGGCTGCGCGCCTGGATGGACGACTTGCGTCGCGCCCGTTCGGCAGCTGCACGGTGCAGCTTCGCCTCCGGCAGCGGCTTCCCGAGCTCTCGTTCCACCACATCGAGAATCCAACCGGTACCTGGCGCGAACCCGACAACGGTGCGCCAGAGGTCTAGCTCCATCTGTTCGATGTTGCGGGCGGTCTCGAACTCCTGCTCCGGGCGCAAGACATCGAGCTCCGCCATGTCGCGGAAGTACATCGCGAGGAAACTCGCAGGCTCGTCGTCACCGCGCTTACGTTCAACGGTGGCTTCCTCCTCGTCGGCGTCCTCGTCTGCCTCTTCGGCGTCCTGGCCGTCGCCTGCTGCCAGAGCAGCTTCACTCGCCTCGCTCTCGACGGCCTCGGCCTCCTCTCCCTCAGGAGCAGCAGCGGCGGGCGCCGGAGCGCGCACCTCGAGCTCCGGGAGCTCGGGCAGACCCATCTCTTCGGCCGTCAGCGGCAGAGTGTCGTTTGCCGGAATGGTCGGCCTTCCGACGCGCGCCTTGACGACGCGCGGCACACGACCGGACATTCCCTTCGTCGGATGGACCGGACGCGCGGATTTACCGCCACGTCCGCCTTCAGACGGTCGAGATTTCCGAGTCAACCTTGCCTTTGCCCTGCTCGCGTCCATTTTCGGGATCTCCATCGAGCCGTCGCCGCGGTCCGTCGCTGTCGTTTCCTGGCTCTTGAGGGATATACGAACGTCGTTGGTTAAATATTCCGGGTTTGACCGCTGCACGTCTCGTAGACTTCGATGCTTGGTCCCGCGCTAAGGTTGCAACGGCCGCAAGGTTCGGCTCGAAGATGTGCAGCGTCGTCGCGGAGACAAGGGGCGGCCCGCTTGACCCGGCATGACATCCGCCGGTTAGGCTTGCGGCACAGCGCGTTACAGCGGCTGGGCCGTGTCGGTTTCGCGCTTTTCCGCGACGATCAGGAGGCTTCGCGACACGTTCCCGAAGAACTGACCGCGTGTGTTCAAGCCGCCTGAGACGTCCATCACACGAAACCCTGCTTGTCGGAGAAGTCGTCCGATTTCGTGCAAGCTGTACGCCCGCACCGAGATTTCCTGCTCCAGTTGCCGGCCGTCCTCGAAAACGATCGAGCGGTGCGTGACGATCCGGCTCGTGTGGAAGTTGAAGTCGACCTCTTCCAGCACGACGCACCCGGTCCCTTCCCACCAGACGCGCACCGGTAAATCCGAGACGACGTAGTCGCGATTGACGACGTCGAGAAGGAACCGCGCGCCGGGCTTCAACGCCCGTCCGATCCGTTCGGCGACGCGAAGGTTGGTGTCCTCGTCGAAGTAACCGAACGAGGTCAGCATCGAGTACGCGCCGTCGAATTGTTTCTCGAACGCCATTTCGCGCATGTCGGCGTGAACGAAGTTGACCGACAGGGCGCGTCGCTTCGATTCGTCCGCGGCGCGGAGTAGCAGCGGCAACGAAAGATCCAACCCCGTGACGTTGTAGCCGCGCTGCACGAGCTCGATGGCGTGGCGACCGTAACCGCACGCAATATCGAGGATCTCGGCGCCCGGACCGACACGCAAAGCATCCGAGATGAACTCGACCTCGCGCAAGGTCTGGTCAGCTCGCATGAACGGCAGCGTGCGCAGGTAGTCCTCGTCGAACACCTCTTCGAACCACGGCTTCGACCGTTTGGGCCGCCGTGGGCGCTGGGTGATCGCTTCCGGCACGATCGGAAGGCCGGCGACGGGCGCGCCCTCGTCGACGGGCGCAGCAGGGACGACGCGCGCGACCAATTCCGGGCCTGGCGTCCGCAAATGGCTGCCGGGGATCGGCGGCGGCGCGGCGTTTCTGAGGGACTTCGCCTGGGCGGCCGGGCTGGCGACGACTCCATCGTCGGCGCCTTCCATCATCTCGACGTGGTCGTCGCCGTCGACTTCACCGTCAAAAGCGGGGTCGCTGCCACCGCTGTCCACGAGAGCCGCCGCGGGCAAAGCCGCCAGGCCCGAGTCGGCGTTCATCGCCGCTGGCAGAGCGCCATTGTCACCGTCCATCCCGGGCGGTGCGATGACGTCGACGGGCGGCTTCAGCTCCGGCGGCGGCGTGACCTGATCGGCCGTGTCGTCGGCCGGGGTGGCCTCGGCGGATCCGCGGGGCGGGTACGGGCTGACCATGCTGACGTCCGGCGGAGGCGTTCGCGTCGCCTCGACCAGTTCGGGCGGCGGCGTCCGGATCACCGTGATTTCGGACGCCGCCTTCACCTCGGGCGGGGGCGTCCGCGTCACGTTTAGCTCGGGTGGCGGGGTGCGCGGCCCTTCGCTGACCTGCGGCGGTGGGGTCGGTTCGGGTGCTGTTTCGGCCGGCTCCGTCGATGGTGCGGCTGCGATTTCCGGCGGCGGAGTCGGCGCATCGAGGCCCCCATCGTCGGCGGGCTCTACTTTTTCGGGCGCCGCCGCCAAGACTTCGGGCGGCGGGGTCAGCGGACCCGAATCGAGAGCACGAACGGCAGCCGCCTCGGCCGCGAGCGCAGCCGCCTCGGCGTCGATGTCGACCCGCGCGCCGCTGCCGCCGCCACCGAACGGACTCTCCTCGCCCGCCACAGGCGGGGGCGGCGGCCGGATCGGCATCGCGACGGGAATCGCGTCGAGGGCGTTCATCGGACCGGGCACCGCGCCGACGTCAGTGGTGTCGGCCGGCTGCTGAGGCGCCGGAGTGAGCTGACCGTCATCGTCAATCTCGTCGGGAAGCTCCTCGGGGCCGGCCGTCACCGGCTCGTCCAGCGACGGCGCCGGCGGCTTGCCGCCGACGACCGGGACACCGCGCGGCTGCGTCGTGGTCCGCTTGCGCACGAGCGGCGTCGCAAAATCGCCTGAGCTGATGCCGATGGGCCCGCTGCGCTCGCGCGGACCGGCCGAGCGAACGCGCCGCGGGGTCGCGCCTTCAGCGACGACCTTCTTGCCGTCGGCCGCCTTGACCCCACGCGTGGGCTCCTTCGCGTTTGAAGGGTCGTCGTGGGCCTTGGACACCGGGTCTAGCCTTGGGGTTTCCCGGTCGTTGCCACCCGACCGATACCAACGCCCATCTTCACCGCCGCGCCGGCCGTCAGCGCATCGAGCTGGACCCGACCCGGCTCGAACACCACGATGGTGGTCGAGCCGAGGTGAAAGATGCCCAGCTCGTCACCGCGCGCGATCGGCTTCGGCTGCTCGTACTGGCGGTGGCGCACGGCAGCGCGGAAGAACTCGGGCCGATGCGTCGCAACCTCCGGGTCGTACGACACCGTCACGTGGCCGACGCCGACCGCTGCCACCATGACCACGGCGACGAGGCCGCCGCCGTCCATCTCGATCAGCGTGATGAAGCGTTCGTTGCGCACGAACAACCCCGGCTCGCGGCGGATGCTCGCCGCGCCGACGGAGAACAGCGTCCCGGGAACATGCCGCCAGCCCACCACCCGCCCGCCGACGGGCGAATGGACGCGGTGGTAGTCCTTGGGCGAGAGGTACGTGATGAGGTAAGCGCCGCCCTCGAGCCGCGACGCGGCCTCCGCGTCGTCGAGCAGCCCGGCCAGGTCGAAGTCGCTGCCCTTGGCTTGAATCAATTTGCCCGCGGTCGCGAGCCCGCTTTCGACGATGGTTCCGTCGGCGGGTGACACCACGCGTCCCGGCGTCCCATCGACGGGACGCGCGCCAGGTCGCAATTTGCGCGTGAAGAACTCGTCGAAGCCGGCGTACTCCGCCAGCGGCTTTTCGGCCTCGCTGACGTCAATGTCGTAGATGCGCGCGAAACGCGTCAGCATCATCGCGCGAAGCCGCGCTGGAATCCCGAGGCTAACCCCCCACCCGATGGCCCCCGACACGGCGCGTTTGGGGACGATTCTCCACACGGAGCGCGCGGCCCGGTCACTGAAAGAGAGCCCACCCATGGAGGTTTTTGGCAGCAACTACGGGATGCTGCGGACCTCGAATCTTAGGTCAGCTCGAATGCCCCGTCAAAGCCCAAAGGGCCGCCAAAGCAAACGGGGCCGGCCTCCCCAGGGGAGAGCGGCCCCGTTGCTGGTACTGCAAGACGTCGACTAGTTGTCGAAGTACAGCGCGAACTCGTACGGGTGCGGGCGCAGGCGGAGCGCATCCACCTCGTTTTCACGCTTGTAGTCGATCCAGGTCTGGATGACCTCCGACGTGAACACGTCGCCCTTGAGGAGGAAGGCGTGGTCGCGCTCGAGGGCCTTCAGCGACTCGTCGAGCGAGCCCGGCGCCTTCGGCACGTCCTTGAGCTCCTCCGGAGCCAGGGCGTAGATGTCCTTGTCGAGCGGCTTGCCCGGGTCGATCTTGTTCTGGATACCGTCGAGGCCGGCCATCAGCATGACCGAGAACGCCAGGTACGGGTTCGCCGTCGGGTCGGGGCAGCGGAACTCGAGCCGCTTCGACTTCGGCGATGCGCTGCCGATCGGGATGCGGATCGAAGCCGAGCGGTTGCGCGACGAGTACGCCAGGTTCACCGGCGCCTCGTAGCCGGGCACCAGGCGCTTGTAGCTGTTCGTGCCCGGGTTCGTGAACGCGCAGATGGCCGGCGCGTGCTTGAGGATGCCGCCGATGTAGTTGAGCGCCATCTCCGAGAGACCGGCGTACTTGTCGCCGGCGAACAGGTTCTTCTCGTCCTTCCAGATCGACTGGTGGCAGTGCATGCCCGAGCCGTTGTCCTGGAAGATCGGCTTCGGCATGAACGTCGCCGTCTTGCCGTGCTTGCGCGCGACGTTCTTGACGACGTACTTGTACCACATGGTCCAGTCGGCCATGGCCTTGAGCGTGTTGAACCGCATCGACAGCTCACACTGCCCGCCGGTCGCGACCTCGTGGTGGAACACCTCGACGGGGATGCCGACCGCTTCCAGCGTCAGCGCCATCTCCGTGCGGAGGTCGGTCAGCGTGTCCGTCGGCGGAACCGGGAAGTAGCCGCCCTTGTGGGCCGGCTTGTAGCCGAGGTTCGGTCCCTCTTCGCGGTCCGTGTTCCAGCGGCCTTCGATCGAATCGACGAAGTAGCTGGAGCGGTTCGGGCCTTCCGAGTAGCGGACCTCGTCGAACACGAAGAACTCGGGCTCGGGGCCGAAGTACGACGTGTCGCCGATGCCGGTCGACTTCAGGTACGCCTCGGCCTTCGCGGCGATCGTGCGCGGATCCTTCGGGTACGGCTGCTTGGTGATCGCGTCGACGATGTCGCAGGTCAGCGACAGGGTCGGCGTCGTCAGGAACGGATCCATCACGGCCGAGTTCGCGTCCGGGATGAAGATCATGTCGGACGCGTGAATCGGCTGCCAGCCGCGGATCGAGCTACCGTCGAAGAAGTAGCCATCCTTGAAGGTGCCAACTTCGAGCTTTCCGATCGGCATGGTGGTGTGCTGCCAGATGCCGAGCAGGTCGATGAACTTGAAGTCGACCATCTTCGCGCCGTTTTTCTCTGCAAGCTTCAGAGCCTCAGCTGGAGTCATGGACGTTCCCCTATTGCGTGTTGTTGTTGTTGGGTTACTCGAATCGGAACTGTTTGATGCGGCCGCGCTAGAGCGCGTCTTCGGCGCTTTCGCCGGTCCGGATGCGGATGGCTTCTTCGACGGGCGTGACGAAGATTTTTCCGTCGCCGATGCGCCCGGTGCGGGCGACCGCCGTAATCGCTTCGACGACGTCGCGGACGATATCGTCTTTGACGACGATTTCGATGCGGACTTTCGGGACGAAGTCGACGACGTACGCCGAGCCGCGATAGACCTCTTTTTTACCACCGGTGCGCCCGAACCCTTTGACCTCGTACACCGTCATACCCTGAACGCCAACTTCGCGCAGCCGATCTTTCACGTCGTCCAGCTTGAAGGGCTTGATGATGGCTTCGACCTTCTTCATGAGCGGTGGCTTAAAGCTACCGATCCCATGTTTCCACGCAGTTTCGTAGTAGTTAAATCGTCGTAACGGTAGGCAGTTCTGCGTCAGACGCGCAGCGCGCCGATCAGCTCGCGCACGTCGCTGATGCCGTCGGCCGCCAGGCGCGCCTGCAGGTCGCGTACGATGTGTCCAGACGCGTCGGGATCGACGAAGCTTTGCGTGCCGACCTGCACGGTCGTCGCGCCCGCGAGGAAGAACTCGATCGCGTCGGTCGCGTCCTGAATGCCGCCGATGCCCGAGATCGGCAGCGGCACGCCCGCGCGGTGCACCTGGAACACCATGCGCAACGCGATCGGCTTGATGGC
>Ga0207701_10004685_pt1 | contig 13842 bp, 16 predicted proteins | sample KBSSwiSSwithPhiX_FD_184294 | JGI IMG/M metagenome (GOLD analysis project Ga0207701, IMG submission 184294) | Switchgrass rhizosphere bulk soil microbial communities from Kellogg Biological Station, Michigan, USA, with PhiX - S5 (SPAdes) (version 2) | ecosystem: Environmental > Terrestrial >... | reverse complement strand
GAGCAGGGCGAAAAAAAGCGCCGGCCCGATGCGATACGCTGAAAACTTGTCTACAGATTGTGGCGCGATATCCTTAGCAAATCCCGAAATAATCCGTGAAAACGGCGGATGGGGTACGTTGTACGGATTCCAATGCCAAGCGGCCTGGATGGTTTGATCGTCGAGGCTCTTTCGTAACTCGCCGTGGGTCAGGTTATCCACGAAACCGCGGATCCACCGCACATGGAGATCGGATGCGTAAAAATAGGGGGGCTCGTCCCACGTTACTCCATAATCTTTTGCTGTCGCACCAATGAGCAGCAGAGTTCCGAAGAACAAAACAAACGGTATCAGCCAACGTGTTGTTGGAGATTCGAAAGATATCGTTTCGTTCATGGGAAGAGATTCTAAGTTTTTAGTAGGTTGGATTACTTCACGGTGCTGTTTTTTAGCGCCGTACCAAAACCGCCTCGCGAGCATCTCGTCGACAAAACCGTACCAACTTTTCATTGTCGCTTACGCCAAACGGCTAGAACTGACTTACCGATTGTGCCGCGAAACAATCGATCGACGATACGGGATGCCGGCACACAGATCGTATCCCATATTCTAATTTGCGGTTCGGTTGGCATGGATTGGCGAAGTCCAAAAACATTGCCGAGGGATAGAAACATCCCGAGTGAGTCAAGATAAGTAAGCTTTATTTCGAGCCATCCGGCGGGCATCATCGATCTGAGATGGGCCTTGTTGTAGCGGCGGAAGTGGCCGATGCTTTTGTCAAATTCACTGAAGAGCCAATGATGAGCTGGAGACAGGATGACGACATGACCGCCGCTACGAACGAGCCGTGCGGCGGCATCGATCTGCGCGCGATCATCTTGGATATGTTCCAGGACATCGATATACAATATGCAATCGAAAGATGGACGATCAGAAAATGTTCGAAGGGATCCGACAATCACATTCGTTGCCGACCGGCCCCCGCACGAAGTGAGTCGAGCCTTTAGACGCAGTGCTAAGCGCTCGTCCGGTTCGAGGCATACCCAGCGACGCGCCGTACCATCGTGAAGCACTACGGTGGTGGCGCCGATGCCCGCACCCACTTCCAACACATCGCCGGTAACGTAACGGGAAATTTCGCGCTTAATGTAGCCTTTCCAATTCTTGGCTAAAGCAAACAGATCGAGTTCGCCGCCAATATACGAGATTTCATGCGTGTCAGCCATAAATCCGGTGGCGAGCACCTATAACGTGAACATAATCGTGGGTCGGGAGCACGTTGGTGGCATTGCGTGCGGCGAGGATCACAAAGACAAAAACCAGAATCACCAAAAGCATCTGGGTCAGCATCACAAGCAAAAGGCCTGTGACATACGTAGCCCATCCGGGTATAGCGAGATCGGTTACCAAGCGGACGGTGATGACACTCGCTAGCGCGGTCACCGTCACACCCATTCCAACGGACACTACAATGAGAAGTCGGACACCAATGCGGTCGCCAAAAACCGCCATAGCGCTCAACCCATGTACTACCAGGGAGACCATATCCATGCGTGTTGGCCCCTCTAATCTCGTGCCACGCTCCGACGGGATGAACTCCATAGGAAGTTTGGCCTTATGCACAGCGGCAGCGTAATGGTTCCATAACTCGGATACGGCCACCAATCGTTTCAGAACGTCGGGGGGGACGATACTGAAATTGCCGACACGAACTCGAACCCCCGTCAATAGAAAGTGGATAATGCGGTACAGGTGGTAAAAGAACGTGAATAGCCAACCCTCAGATCGCTTGGTCCGAGCTGCGAACACAATTTTTTCTCCTCGATTGGCAACACACTTGCGCACAAGCCGGGAAACGTCTTTGGGGTCATCCTCGCCATCCGAGTCCATGACAACAACCAAACACTGTGGTTGATTTGCTTCGATGTACGAAAGGCCGACCGCAATCGCTCGTTGATGGCCTAGATTGCGTCGAAGTGAGAGAACTTCAATAACCTCAATGGATTCGAATCGTGCTGGCGCCAAATTTTCCGGCACTGTCTCCGTCGATCCGTCATCAACGAGTATAATACTAGCTGTAAGCCCATTCTCTTTGAGCTCACGATCTAAGATGGGTAGAAGCAGCGAAAGCGCCCGCCAATCGTTATACACCGGCATCAAGATGATCAAATTGTCGTCGTGCGTCTCTGAGGTGCTCATGACTATGGCGAGGTGCAAATAAGCGTTGAGAAACAGGATTATTTTAGCAGGTCGCGAAAGAATCGTCACTCAGCTTTTTGACCCCGCTCACGGTGAAACGAGGTCGCTGTGAATTTACCCGTCAGTTTCCGTTCAGGCGGAGACCTATGCAAGCGTGAAATGTCAGTTGTGGTGATCTGCTATCATGCCGACAGTTCTCGAACCGCAGGTATGAATTGGTTGACCTTGATGATCGACGCACGACTTGCCATTTTTGCCAAAAACTACCACAAATCCCTTTTGTCAGAGAAAGGTTTATTCGAGTCAGCGCTCAACCCACGGCAATTACGGCGACGAGTGGAGACTTTCATCATTCCTACGTGGAGACGTAAACTTTTCTTGTCGGCTCAAGATAGACGTTGTATCATCCTTGAGACAATAATCGTCAAGGAAAAACTTTATGTGCAAGAGACCCATGCTTTATATAATTGGCCTCACCGCGTTACTTATTCCGACGGTTGTTTTTGCTCAAGCCTTTGGAGAGTATGGCAGAGCAGTCGGGAGTATTCCGCATGGACAAGGGATCACCGGCGGGAAAACTCCAGGCGGCGTGAGCCAGGGAAACGTCTCTGGCGGTGGCGTGGGCGAGGTCGGTGGGCGCGGGTTGCCGGTCCGATTGGTTGTTGTATCGCAGAATACAGGACTTTATCCACGGCAGGATGGTGAAGCAGAAAAAATCGCTCAATTGACCCAAGGCGAATTTCTGGTTCCAATGGTTCAGGCGGCCGGCGGCAGCGACTGGTTTATGGTCAAGACTCAAAAAGGTCTAGTCGGCTGGGTCATGGGCGCGGACGTTCGCGACGAAAAAGCAAAAAAATAGTTTTCGATTGCTACAAGGCACAATTTTTTCACACTTGGCTGCGTAAAAACGAAATCCGATCGATACCGTCATTTCGAACCGCTGGTCATTTTACCATGAGGCTGGCTCGGCGTAGCCGGTGCACTCGCCCCGCAAGCGCATTCAATAATCAGATACCAGGCAAACTTGTCGCCGCTAATATTTGAGTGAAGAAGCAGGCTGATTCGCCTCCTTCATTCGCTCTGTCTGCACTTCCAATTGTCCGCAAAAGTCAGCCAAAGGTTCTAGTTCCTGCCACAGGTTGCGTCTTTCCCAGCCTGGCATCGAAGATGCTCAAGGGGATCTCCCATGACGCTTCGAATAAAAAGCAAGAAGATACTCATTCCTGATGTTCCGCCGCCATTAGCACGGACCACCAAACAGGGTTTAGTCATAGCCGGCATCGGAGCTTTCTGTGCCTCGGTAGTTGTCGCGGCTGCTCTGTTTGTTTTTTTCGGCGCGTAAGCTTCAATCAGGGTTCAGCCTCTGGGGTTTTGATCGCGTTAACATGAAACGGATCTTTAGAATATTTTCACTCGCAGTCGTGTTGCTCTTGGTTGCATGAGAAATGATTGTGACTCTCAAGCACCGCTGGCGTTTTCTGTTTTCCTGTCATTCTCGGCCAACGATCTCTTTCCTGGCTAAGTAAATCTGCCGTGACACTCGCGGAAGCGGGTTTATTCGACCAGCAGTCGGGCGGATTGCGACGGATTACGATTGACTAAGCGACTTTTAGGCGCTTGAGCACAGAGTCGTTGCCGATTACGTGAAACTCCATATAGTCGATCAAGCGTCGCGCCACGAAAAAATATCGTTGCAATTTTTCCGCGGAGGACTCTTCGGAGGGCACATCAGGAGGCGCCTTGGCAAGCGCGACATCCGTCGATCGATAGGACTCGATTTCTTGAACTAGACCCCGTAATGCGGGCGGCAATACGTCCCACACGCCGGTTGATTGGCAGATCGAAACCAGTTGGCTATGATCATGCTGTTGAGGCAAGCTGCCGTGGCTTTCGATCAATGCCGCTTTAATGGCCTTTTCCACAGCTTCCGCTAACTGATTGAATTCTGCAGACTCAGCGCTCTCGCCGGGCGTCTCGTGAGGAAAAGATCGAATCCTGTCTCGCGCCTCACGCAACCATGGTTCCGCGTAGAAACCCATCGTGCCTCCTAACCCGAATTACTTCCATCAGCAGTATGATAAAGTCACGGTCGGTTTTTCGCAAGTAAAGCTTTTTACCGCAGAGGAGACGGGATCACCGCAAACGGCCAAAGAGTTTGTTTAGCTGCCCATGTCCCTTGTTGCGGTGAGCGCCAAGTTGTCGGCAGTATAAATCTAAAAAAAAGCCCCCGGAGAGTTCCGGGGGCTTTTTGCGAATCAAGTCGGCTGGTTTCAGGCTGCCGACCGGGAACGGGCTGCCTCGACCAATGGACGATATTTGTCGTTGAGTGTTTTCCAGTGCGCCGCGCGCCCTTTCGCTTCGGCAAGCTTAGCTTCGGGGAAGGTAACAAAGGGGACGCGCGTGGGCCCGACTTTACAATAGTCGGCGAATTCCTGCGGCCGCTTGTTGCCCGAACCGGGAACTGGTTTGCCAGCCCCTATGCCGCCGAGGTCCGCGATCACTTCAATAGCTTTTTGAGTCTCACCCTTGCGGACTTGCTCCAACAGGTAAAGTATCGGCCACGGACCCATCCAAACTTCGGTTGACCAGCAACCAGCGGCGCCCATCTCATAGTAGGGGTACAATTGTGACTGGTTGACAAAGACGCTGATCTTGCCGCGCACGATCTTTTGCAAATTCATGAACGCCTGAGTCGTGCGGTGGCTGTCTTTCATGCCGATGATGTTGGGTTTTTTGACTAGTTCGGTAAACGCCGCCACCGGAATTGTAAACTTATGATTATCCGGATTGTGGTAGACCACGATATTCAGATTCGGATAGAGATCTGCGATGTCATGATAGAATTTGATCGCGTCCTGTACGTGGAGGGGTTCGTAGTACGGCACGCCGAGGAGAACGCCGTCGGCGCCGAGATCTTTGACGAAGTTCATCTTCTGGATAACTTCGCGGGGATTCGGACTGGTAACGCCGATAAAAAGCGGAACGCGCTTTTTCACCGTTTCGACGGTTGCGACCGCGAGCGTTTTAAATTCGTCGAAAAGCAAACTATAGCACTCACCGTAGGTTCCCGTGGTAGCGATGTTTTGGATCCCGTCTTTGATGATCTTGTCTACGCCCTCCTTGAGATTATCGACCGCAATAGTTTGTGTCGCCTTGATGTCGGCCGCGTCGGGCGTAGCAAAGGCGGGCATCATTCCCAAGACCCCTTTTAGTTCGTTTGCGCTAAGCATGGCTTTCCTCCTTATCCGTTATTGGATTGTTCTTGATATTCGACCTAAACCTAAATGCTGGCGGATACTTTTTAATTATGCCCTTGTTAACAGGTCAGCGGAGCGGTTGTCAAATTGCGGGAGAGCGATGAAAGTACAGTTAAAGCGACGGCTTGGCCGCTTTAGCTTGCGCGTTGCCGAGGAAGAGTCAAGGTGCACCGACCGGTAAGAATTTGTTTATCCTCTTGGTTTGTTCCTACGAGATCGCAGGCGATCCAAGAGTCCAATGGATCGCTCGACTTCTCGACGACCGTGGCCGCAAACCGCATCGTGTCCCCTTCGAATGTCGAGTAGGTATGGCGAACGCTGATTTTCTTAAGCCAACCGCGCGGGCCGATCCAATCGGTGAGCATGCGCATCAACAAAGCCTGCCGGTAGGCGCCGCTGGCGATAAAAGTCTTAAGCCCATTGTGCTGGCGTACGTGGTCGCGATCATAATGCAGATGCTGCCAATTTTCCTGCAATCCGGCCCAGCGCACCGTGTCAATGATCGTCAGCGGGCCGTACTCACGCGGCGGAATCGCGTCGCCGACGGCAACATCGTCGAAATAAATCGGTTGGTTCATAAAACTCCGAATGAACTATTTTGCGCCTGTGGCGGCGCTTTTCGGCAATTCGTTCAATATCTCGGTGTTATGCTCGCCAAGCTTCGGCGCTGCGCTGAGCTGGTTGCCCAAGACGCTGGCGATGGCGCCTTGAGGAAAGTTGATTCTGCCGAACTCCGGATGATCCATCTCGGTCAAAAATCCGCGCGCGATAAGTTGCGGATCGTTGACTAAATCGAGCGTTGTGGACACCGGGGAAGCGGGAAAGTGCAAACGCTGCGCTTGTTCCACCAACTCTGTCTTCGTAAAGCGCTTGGCCCAGTGGTCCAAGCGGTCCATGATGAAGTCTCGGCGCTTGTGCTGGTTTTCTTCTTCCGCCAGCGACGGATCGGCGCTCAATTCCGGGTCTTGCACCCAATCGACGAACTTGGACCAACGGCCGGGCCGATGAATCTGGCTGATCACCCAGTGACCATCTTTGCACGGCAGCGCGCCGGAGACGGCTGTGATCGCGCCCTTGCTGCCGCGCCGCTCGGTGATCGTGCCGGAAAAGCTATACTCAACCATCGCCTGCTCGACGAAGGATTCCAACGACTCGCGCACGGAAACCGTCGCGATGAGTCCACGACCGGATGCGTTGCGCGCGAGCAAAGCAGCAGCTGTAGCAACCGCGACATAGGTCGCGACCGCCATAAGTGGGATATGGCCGCCCAGCGTGACCGGCGCTTGATCGGGATGGCCGGTCAGGGACATCAGGCCCGATCGCGCCACGGCGCAAAGCTCCGGCGCGTCGTCAACGATCTTGGTCAGAACGAGTTTCGGATTGGCTGCCAGACATGCGGATTCGTCAATGGGAGGCGGCGAATTAACCAGCAAAACATCGGCTTCGCCCAGCAAGTCGAGCAAGCTTTTTTGGCCTTCCGGCGATTTGAGATCGAGCGTCACGCTCTTCTTGCCGGCGTTTAAAAACTGATGGAAGGCGCCATGCTCCAAATCTTGGCGCTTTTTAAGAAAGGGTGCGAGGCGCCGCAGCTCGTCGCCTTCGGACGGCTCGACCCGAATGACTTCATGTCCTTCTTCGGCGAAGAGGCGAGCGGCGTAAGCGCCGCTCAGTGTCGTTAGGTCAATAACGCGCAGCATTTAATTGACATCCTTCGGCGCGGCGGCGAACTCTTTATCGGGAAACACCGCTAAGGTGTGGCGGCGTCGCAGGACGATCTGCTGCTGCGCGTTTAGCACCTGTTCCTCTTGGCTGATATAAATCCCCAAGCCTGCTTTGCCCTGACGCGCGACGATATCGACAATAGAACTCCGCGTCGAAAGTTGCTCGCCCAGGTAAGCCGGCTGAAGCCACTCGGTCTCCGAGCCTGCGTTGCGCACGTTGGTGTATTCGCTTGGCAACGGCAGTTGGCGACGCAGATCCGTCGGATCGGTATTGGCGCGCTCCGTGCCTTCTTTGAAGCTGAAAGGGACCCAGCCGACTAGAGTCGGCGGCAGTATGCGGCTGCGATAGCCCGCGTCGCGCGCGGAATCGTCATCCAGCCACAGCGGATTGGCATCGCCGGTGGCATCGACGTAGCGGCGCACGTCCGCGGCGCTGATAATTTCCAACGGACGCAACGGCGTTTTTCGGCCGATCCATTCGCGCAATTCGGTCGTGATAACAGTATCACTCATTGAAGCACCTGCTCTCGTTTTAGGTTCTCGATGTCCGCGTCGGAACAGTTTATCCACGCGCGCAAAACTTCGCCGCTATGCTCGCCCAAACTTGGCGCGCTGGCCGGGGTGGGAAGATCGACGGAGGACAAAGTAAAGGGCAATTTTGTCGTTCGCATGGAACCGACGCGCCGTTCGGCCATCTGAGAAAATACCGTCGAGCGAGCCGCGCCGTCGACGACTTCGTTGATGCGGCGCACCCTATCCGCGCTGATGCCCGCCGCACGCAAGCGTGCTTCGACTTCTTGACTCGAATATTGCTTGCTCCATGTCGAAATTGCCTGATCGATCTCGTTTTGGTTTTCGTGGCGACCCGCCAGGTTTTCAAAGCGAGCATCCATGGCCCAACGTTCTTGGCCGATGAGCTTTGCCAATGCTTGCCACTGGTTATTGGTTTCAACCGAAAGAGCGCACCAATTGTCCTTCCCGGCGCACGGATAGACACCCTGCGGCACGGAGCGGTCGGAGCGATTGCCGCGACGAACGGGCACTTGGCCATCGACGGCGCTGCTTAGTAATAAAGAACCGATCATCGCGGCACTGCATTCGAATTGACTTAAATCGATCCGTCTTCCTTTTGCGCTATCGCGGCGCTCATCGAGGACTTGCAGAATTGCAAAACAGGCGTGCAATCCGCCGATGTAATCGTTCCAGGAGTTGGATATGGCAGTGGGAGGATCGCCCTCTGCGCCGCTGACCGTCATCAAGCCGCTGTACCCCTGCAAGTTCATATTCATGCTGGTCCAATCCCGGCGCGGCCCACTGTGGCCGTAGCCGGACATACTGACGTAAATCAGTCGCGAATTGATCGCGCTGAGCATTTCGTAGCCGAGATTGAGCCGGTCCATCACTCCCGCGCTGAAATTCTCAATCACGATGTCAGACACCGCGGCTAAGCGCGCAGCGATCTTCTGACCCATTTCGTTCTTGAGATCGATGGCGATGGAGCGTTTGCTCCGGTTGGTATTTAAATACGAAGCATGGCGGCCATCTGCGCTGACGAAAGTAGATTGCCAGGGATGATCCGGATGCTTGCTACTTTCCACTCGAACCACGTCTGCGCCCAAATCGGCGAGCAGGCGAGTGCAGAAAGGACCAGCGAGTACATGAGTGAAATCCAAAACCCGGATGCCAGCAAGCGGCGCGGGTATTCTCATTGAGGCGTCGGTAGACATTAGGATTACCTGATATTCAGTTCTTTTTGTGCTTGAATCAGCAGGTCGCGACTGGCGACTTGGGTTAGCGGAATGTCTTTTTTAACCGTGCCCCGATCGAGTTCGTACTGAATCAAATCCCGCAACGCTTGGTCGGTTAAGCTGCCATCCGCACTGTAACACGGCAAGTAGTTCTCGAAAGCCGCGCGGGCGGTGACGAGATCCATGCGGAGCCACTTGGAAGCGATGGCGACGGACTCTTCTTGATGCTCGCGGATGAATTTAAGCGCTTCGATGCTGCCCTTGATGGTTCGTTTGACCTGATCGGAGGATTGCTTGAGTTTCTTATCCGTAACGACGATGGCGTTTTGTGTCAGCGGCACTTGGTCGCGGCTCCATAGCAATACTTTGTAACCTCTCTTGGCGCCAAAAATATCGAAGGGAGAGGAGAGAATACTCGCATCGATTTTGCCTGCGTCCATCGCTGCGAGCCTGGCGGCATTATCGCCCGCGGGCAAAAGGTTGACGTCTTTTCCGGGTTCCATGCCGGCGCGGCGGAAAAGCGTGACCGTCGTTAAATAAGCCTGGCTGCCAAAGGTACTGATGCCCACCGTTTTGCTGCGTAGATCGGTGAGTGTCTGGACATTCGGCTTCACCAACAAAAGATAGCCGAGCTTATCTTGTGTCGTCATGATCAATTTGATCGGCAGTCCTTTGATCGCTCCCGATATTCCCGGCCCAGTACAGACCGCGTAGTCGAGATCCTCGGAAAGCAGCGCGTTCGTCGCGATCGCACAGGCGATCAAGACGTGCTCGGTCCCGAGCCCGTGCTTGGCATAAAAGCCTTTCCGCTCCGCGACGACCGTGGGCAAGAAACCGAGCGACGCGGTTGAAATGCCGATACGAATTCGGTCTTGAGCATGCAGGCCGGGCGTTGCCGCCGTCGATAGCAAAGCGCAAATGAATAAGCTCACTTTGAAGATTAAACGCGCATTGTGACCGTCCGCTTTTGAAGGCAAACTTGTTTTCATAACTAGACTCTCCTGTCGAAATCGTCCGCCGGTTTGAGATCGTAACCTTGCGCGGCGTAGCCGATCGCCAACTTTTGCAACTTGGTTCCATCGGCGGACCACACCGGGGCCGAAAAACACAAAAGCGACAACAACAATAGGGTGATGGCGCAACGTTTGATGAACGTCGAAACTTCTCTCGGGCGATTAGTCGGTTGAAGACGCAAAGAAGGGCCGAGAAAAACCACGAAGCGTTCCACTGAAAGATCATTTCCCCAACTTGGTGAAAAATCCCTCGTTGTCGATTTCCCGGATCAGCGACGCGTCAAAAAAGTCTGAGGTTTTCATGTTTTCGAGCTTGGGGGCTGTTTCTCGTAGATCTTCGATGCTCGTCTGAATGGAATCCTCGCGCGGATAGGGTTTGGCAGGAATCGCTTCCAGGAATTGCACTCGATAAGTGAAGTCCAAGAGTTTTGGATTATCGATCCGCATGTACTTGCGAAATACTTGATAGGCCAGTTCTCGGTTTCTTCTGCCCGCGGCGATGGCGTCGCTGTAGGCCATGAAAAATGCTTTAAGCCGCGGCCGCAACTCCTTCAGGGTTTGTCTCGTGGTATTGATCTCACTGCCGGGAGCCGGCACGCCGAAGTCTTTCGGTTCTCCTAACACGGAGATTTGCTGCCCGCCCAAGTCAACGACTTGAAAAACTTTGTCGGATTCGCCGATGGTTGCATCGATCTTACCTTGTAACATCAATTGAATCCGTTTATCCGATTCACTCACGCCGGTGGGAATGAGCGATACGTCTTTGCCCAAGGTAAATCCCAATTTCGCCAGGATGCGGCGCAGCAAAAAATCGGTGCCGGCGCCGATGCGGCTACTACCGACGATTTTTCCTTTGAGGTCCGCAGGAGCTTTAATCGACGGCACCGCAATCAGTTGATAGGGCAAAGTGCCATTGGTGGAGACCGTAACGACCGGCGCGCCGCGCGCCACCGCGCTAACGACGGTCGAGCTGGAATCCGTGGTGAGATGAACATTTCCAGCAAGCAGCGCGGTTAGAGAAACACTGCCGGCCGCGATGTTCACGAGCTTCACATCGAGACCGTATTTTTCGTAGAGTCCCAAGTCCTTGGCGATCCAATAAGGCGCTCGGTTGCCGGTAAAAGAGCTGTAAGAAACGATCAAGGGCTCGAGCTTTCTTTCCTGCGCATAGGCAAAGCTTGACGCTAATAATGCCAGCCAGCAAATGACTGAAAGTATGCGGTGCAACAAGGATTTCTCCACTCGAAACCGAAACCAAGATTTGGTTTCGTTATAATATTTTAATGAGAACGATAGATCACCCTCAACGGAAATTAATCTTCATCAGCTATACATATTTGTTGTATAGTGCGCGCACTGGGCTTCTCCAAGGCAGCGGAAAAACTGAGAATCAGCCAGCCAGGTATCCGTCCAAATAAAAACCTCGAGGATTCTTGGGGCGCATTGAAGTTCTTCCTGCGACGGATGGTTCAATTCAAATCGACCGGTAAATGATCAATTCACTTCTTGATAGACCGCAGCGATCCTGCCGAAATCAGCGCAGTTGGAAAATTTCCTTCCACAACTTTTCGTATTTAGGAAATTCTTTTATCTCAGTCGCGGACAGCAGGTAGATCGCTGCCGGCCGTGTTTTCTCGGTCGGCTCGACATTGGGGTGAGCCGGAGTTTCGCCGGCTTGCGCATAAATTTTTTGCCCTTCTTCACTGATCGCCCAACGTGCCCAAAGCAGAGCCGCGTTCGGATGGGGCGCGCCGTTGAGTACCGAGACACTGCCGCCAACCTCTCCCACTCCCTCGCTAAGCATCGGTTGAATGGGCGCGCCTTTTTTTATTCGGGGGGCAAAGTGGTGCGAATAACAAGTGAGGCAAACCGGCGCCTGTCCCGCCACCAAAAGCTCAATGAGATCCGAATGACCTTTGTGAAATTCAACCCCGTTCAAGGCAAGCTTCTTGAACAAGTCGACGGCCTTTTCATCGCTCTGGTATTTTCGTTTGGCCAGACCCATCAGCAGCTGAAAATCACGCGGCTCGGCGATCAGCTTGTTCTTCCACTTGGAATCCGCGAGATCTTCGAATTGCTTTGGCTCTTCTCCCTTCTTTACCAAGTTCGTGTTCCATCCGGCGATATAAAACTGGGTGTCGGTGGCGACCCAATTCGCTCCCTTGAGAAGTGCCGGATAGCTCGCCGCTTCCGGGAGTGAGAGCGGCGCGAGCAGTTTCTGCTCTATCAACCGGGTCAGATAAGTGAGAGTGCCGCCGAAGACGTCTGCGATCGTTCTCCCGCCTCGCGACTCCGCCATGATGCGTGTCACTAGGGCATCCGAAGTCGCGTCGATATGGTTAACTTGGACGGCGGGAAATCTTTTCTTGAAAGCAGGAAGGATAATCTCTTCCGAACGGACGGATAGGGAACTATAGAGAGTTAGCTGGCCGCCTTCTTTTTTTACCTTTTCGTAAAGCTCGTCGAGGGATTCGGTTTTTGCCGGCGTAGCGGCGGGTGAAGATGGAGATGCGGCATTGGCAGCGGGGAGATGAAATATGCTGAGAAACGCACAGAACGCAAACACTCGAACTAGCCGGTTGAAGAAAGCGCTATTTCTATCCACGAGATGTCCAATCACAGCTGCGTTCCTTTTTTGATCGACTCAGCGAGTTCGCGCAGATACTCTTCCTGCTCTTTGCCCTCGTATAACGCCAGAGAGCCGTCGTTTTTCAGCGGGATACCGCCGAAGAAATGAAACGCATGGCCATCCCAGTCGTAAAACTCATCGCCCCGTTGATAGATCTCCTTCCACTTGTAGCCGGTCGGACTGCGGTGTAGTCCGGTGCGCGCCGGAAAGTCGTCTTCCTTATCACGGGAATCGTTAAGGTGTTCCTTGGGACCTGCCTCTTCCGGTAGCCCATCCCACATGCGCCGGTAGTTGGGCAGGAACTCTTCTTCGCGGACCAACAACGCCGTGTGCATGTCCCACCATGGACTGTGTCCGGCGATGCGCTCATCGACCTTGTCGACCAATTTATAAATAAACCGGGCGCCCGCTCGCATGCGCAGAACCAGCGTCCCTTCGGCGGTTTGAGAACTACGCTCCACTTCCATGCCGCAGTACTTCTCGAAAAAACCCGCGGTTCGCGCCAGATCCCGCGAACCGTAAACCGCGTGGCTGATGCGGCCGACTCTCTGATCGGTGGCGATCTCCATGGCGCCTTCGGGCATGTGCAGCGGCGCCCAGAACTCGAATTGATTGCCGTCGGGATCGGCGAAGTAGATGACCGTGCCTTCTTCGCCCTCGGCAGCTGTTTTTACCGGGTCGGTGTGCACGATCTTGTGCTGGTCGAGCCGCTTAAGGTGCATGTCGATGTCTTCCAACCTGATGTAAAAGCCGCAGCGCGGCAGATCCTTGCCCAGCTCTTTGGCGGACGGGTAGACATCCGGTTGAAGAAAAGCGCCGATGCGGCACGAGCCGCCGTCCCACCACATGAAGCAGAAGATCGGGGTATTTTTCTTTCGGTTATTCGTGGTGAGACCATTGATCGGTCGGATCGGCAGTCCCGTAGCGTTCAGCGCCCAGTATGTCCAGCTCGGCAAGTCGTTGGTGCCGACGACGTAATGATCGATCCAATGTACTGCTCCTTTGGGTTCGACGTTGGTCATGATTTAATCCTCCGTGAAATTAAGCTGCATGCCGTCAACCGCAACTATAATCCAAACAAATCTAGTCGACCATATGGGTCGTTGCCTTCAAGTGCTTATCGATGGTGACGTAACCTTTCCACTGATCAACGAACCAGTAGCGCACGCCGAACTCGAAGCGCAGCTCCTTCATGTCTCTGTCGAACGGATTGAAGTGCTGGTGGTGCAACATCCCCGGAGGCACGTGCACCGCGTCGCCTTGGTTCCAGTCATAGCGTTTGCCGCCAATCTCCGA